>SAMEA3387474__coassemble_915_pt1 | contig 148237 bp, 124 predicted proteins | sample SAMEA3387474__metabat2_low_PE_017 | metagenome-assembled genome bin SAMEA3387474 (sample SAMEA3387474) | Felis catus | biome: Faeces | place: United Kingdom | collected 2012 | reverse complement strand
GCGTAAATCTCACGGTCGAACTCGACGCCATAGAGCTGCTCGGATTTAATCTCGCCGGCCTTCTTCGTCCCCATGCCGCCGGCCTCGCGAATCATGTTCGCCATAGCCTTGACCAGAAAACCGCCGGAACCGCACGTGGCGTCCAAGATGCAGTCGTCCATGTTCACTTCGAGAATCTTGTACATGAAGTCCGTGATGTGCTCGGGCGTGAATATCTGTCCTGACTCGGACTTCTTCTTGTAACGGTTGAACTCGTTGAAGAAGATGCCCATCACGTCTTCGCCGCGCCATTCGTTCGAGTTGACGCACTCGGAAATCTCGACGACCCAGCCGATAAAATCGTTGATTGCCTTCTGGTTATCGGTCGTATTCATCTTGATGTCGGAATACTCTTCCAACAAGATGTCAATCTTCGCATTCTGCTTGCGGCTGTCCTCCAGCGACTTGGAAAGCGTCGAGTGAATCGCGGTGTGGAACGTTGCATATCCCAGATTCTTCAGGCGCTTCAATCCGGCACCGTAACGCTCGGCAACCAACGCGCATGCCGTGAAAATCATGCGGTGATACAGGTTCTTGATACCGAACTCGAAGTGCAGGCAGTTGTTGATACGCGCCGTCAGCTGGTAAATGCGCTCCTTGTCGATGCTATCGACGGTATAGAGCGACAGGTAATAACCGGCATGCTGCAACTTGTCGGGCGTCTTGACTTCCTCCTCGCCCTTAAACACGCGCACGTCCTCGCCGTTGTACAGAACACCAACAACCTTCTCGTACTGCGTTTGCACAATGCGGACGTTCTTCAGCACCTCATCCACCTGTGCTTTGCCAAGGGCAATGCGTGTCGCCTTCGTCTCCAACACCAACGCCACGTCTGCCTTGTTCTTAGGCAGATACCAGCCGTCCGGCTTATCGGCCACGCCCACGAACCCCAGCTGATTGAACGTCGTGAGCTGCCCGACACCCGCACGCGCCGCATCGCTATCTACAAGCCCGAGAATGTCACGCGCCAAATCGCGTATCGCATCCTCTGTCAAATTCTTTGCCATCTATTCGTTTCCCTCCTTACCAGTCATGGTTCGCGATGTACTCGTCGGCAGCCAGACGGAAAAACGCGGACAGGCTCAGCCCGTGAGCCTTCGCAATCGCCGTCAGGCGCTCCTTATCGCTTTTCGTCATGGAGACCAACGACGTGGCACGCTCCTCTGATGCATCGGCGGAAACGCTCGCCTTGGCCTCTTTCTTATCGTGTTCCTTCGCGGCGTCTGCTTCGAACTTGTCGAGCAATGCCGCCATATCTTGCTTCTTCGCCATGTTCAACCTCCTTGCAATAGATACTCTTTAGATAATCAGTATCTATTTAGTATCTATCCTTTTCAAGTGCTTCTTCTCGAACGGCAGACCAGCCAAAACGCTGACCTTGCGGCACATCGTGCGGACCGCCTCGGCGGCGGCACCGTGCCTGTCCACGTTCACAACGGATTTCTGCATGCCCTGCGCCTGCACGATTGCCTCGGACTGCGGAACCTTGACGACGTTTTTCGCCCATGGCTTCTTCTCAAGCCACGCCATGAACGACGCGCACATGCGAAAACGGTTCGTCCCGTTCACCACGATGACCAGCGGGGCATTCGTGTTCTTCGCCACGATAGAGACCGTTCGCGTGAACGGCTCGATGTCGTTCGGCGTCGGTCGAACGGGGATGACGATGACGTCCGCACCGGAAACGAGGTCGCTCAGATTGTCCGTCAGCACGCCCGGCGTATCGACGATGGCAACCTCGGCGTCCTCGACCTTCTTCGAAGACGACGCGTCCTTATACTGACCGTCCAGAGAGTAGAGCGACGCGGGCACGCCCTGTCGCGCATAGCTCTCGTAAAGCTCGTTGGCTATCACCGACTTACCGGTGCCGCCTTTCTCGCAAACGACTGCGATTGTCTTCATATCAGCACCTCCATCCTATCAGGAATATATACTCAATATCTAAATTATAGCTACTGAATAAATAAATGTCAATATGCAGTAGCTATCGGAGCACGCCCTTTTGCAGACCAGAGCAGGGGCTTTGTCTGGGCTTTTGCTGGTCTCCAAACGGGCTTCACGCCCTTGCTTCGCTCCGTCCGTTCCGCCGCATTTTCCGAATCCGTCTCATAAATGAGCGGACAATGAAAACCCCGATTTTCCGCCCCTTGCGCGTACGCCCGTCAACAGCCCTTCTGAAGGTCTCTTCGTAGCCCGCGAGCGGGAACTTGAAAAAGGGAGCGGCCTGACGCCGCTCCCTCATCTTCTCGGCTACTCGTCGAACTGCGTGTCCTTGTCCGCCGACTTCGGCGTCCTCACGGGCGCACGCCGCTCGGCCTCCTTGACACGGCGCTGCATGCGCTCGCTCTTCAGACGCTTCTCGCGCTCGTCCTCGTTGGACAGCGCCTTCTCCGCTGCCTTGAGGCGCTTCTCGGCATCCCACATGCTCTTGCGGGACTCGTAGACGCGCCTCTCCGCCTCCTCGCGCTGCCTGCGGCGCTCCTCCGCGAGCGCCTCCTGAATCATCATGCGCAGCATCATGGCGGTCATGTCGGCCATCATGCGGGACACGGGGTCCTTGGCGTCGCGCCCCGCCTTGGCGAACACGTGCATGCCGGCCAGAAGCCCCGGACACGGATGTTGCAGGGTGTCGCGTGCCTCCTTGGAGGCATAAAACTCGCGCCTTGCGGCGTCCACGTCCTCGCGCAGCTTCGCCAGCTGCTCGTCCGGGTGGTTGCGCGCCTCCACGAGCCTCTCGTAGCGCTCGTCCATGAAGGACTTGCCCGCCTCGCGTGAGCGGTGGATGTGCGCCTTCTGGAGGTCGGACGCCATCTCCGACACGTACGCCCGGTCGAGGTCGTACACGTCGAGAGCGGAATCCGCAGAGGGCTGTGCTGCCGGCTCTGCCGTCTCGGGCACGTCGGGAAGGACCTCCGGTGCCGGGGCGTCCTGCTCCTGTACCTCAAGCTCGCGCTGCTTCGCCTCGAAGTACGCCTCGATGCCCTCGCGGGTCAGGTCGTCGGCGAGGTTGGAGGCACGGCGCCTTCTCTTGCGCCTGCCCTTACCGTAGGGGTCGCGGGACTTGTAGCTCCAGCCCACGGTCTCCTCTCCGGTCTTCTCGTCGACCTTGCGGGTCTCGGTCAGCTCGACGCCGCGAACCTTCAGCGCCTCGAGGAACTCCTCCATGTTGCTCGCATGGTCGCGGGCGTCCGCCACGCGGTTGCCCAGAACGCGCTCGAAGGACTCGATACCGAACTGCCCCTTGCGCTCGGCCCACGTGGTCGGCTCCCTGGCGGGTTCGGGACCCACGACGGTGAACCCCATCTCGCGGCTCAGCCGGTCGTTCTTGCGCTTCACGGTCGCGTGGTCGGTGCCGTGCGCGATGGCCGTGCCGGATACCAAGTCATGGTTCGCGATGGTCGCATGGACGTGCACGCAGCCGCCCTCGCCGTCGGTGTGGACCGTGACCCAGCAGGGGGCGTTCGGGGCCACTTCCTTGCACAGGGCATAGCCGTACTCGCACGCCCGCTGGATGTCCTCGGGGCTGTCCTTTGAAAGCTCCTCGGGGGACCACGAGACGCGAAGCTCGTAGCCCTCGTTCAACCTCGTCCCCTGGCTCTGCCTGCGCATGGCTGAGCAGAACCGGATGAAGTCCTCGCGGGTGCCCATGTCGCCCATCTGGGCGGCGATGCGGTCCGTCTGCTCGCGGATATTGCGCGTGCGCTTCTTGCCCTCCCCGAGTTCCGTGTACGACATGCGCCCGCGGACGTTCGGCAGGGGCTGGATGTGCGTCGTCGACATCAGCTTCCACCTCCCCCGGAAAGAATCTTCTCGCCGCGCTCGCCGTACCAGTAATCGCACAGCTCCTGTAACTGCTCGGGAACGTCCGGCCACAGCAGGGCCATGGCGCGGAACACATCCTTGCCGAAATCGGTGCGCAGGCCGTCCACCTCACAGGTCAGCTTCGACAGCTCGACGCGCACCTCATCAAGACCCGTCTTGCACTCGCCGAGCACGCCCGGGGAGAGCGAACCCGGATGCGACTTGGCCTCCGCGTTCAGCGCCCGCGCAATCTGGTTCACGTTGACGCCGATGCTCTTCGCCTCGGATGCCATACGCTCCGCGTCGGCGTTCCTCGTCACGACGTACGTCGGCTCAACATCCCCGCCCTGTACCTTCTCCACGCAACTGCGGAGAAATGCGGAGCGGGTCATCTTTTTCTCGGAGCAAATCGCGTCCAGCGCGGCAAGCTCCTCGTCCGAAAACCGAACCTGGACCGTGCGCTCCTTGTTCGGCTTCTTAGCCGCCTGACGGCGCACGCGGCTGCTCCTCATGTCTGAACTCACACCCACGTAAAAACACCTCCTTTTTTAATGCAACGTGCGCGTTGATTTTCTACGACAGAATCGACGCTAAAAAAGGAGCGAGCATGGGACTTGTCCCTACAAAACTTCGGATTTTTCAACTGCGTCGAAAATTCCTTCGTTTTGTCGTTACACGTCCCGCTCGCGAGGGGGCAGTTTTCACTGCCCCCTTCGAACCCCCAGATGCGCCCTATTCCCAACCAGCTTCCGCCGACGACTCGGCGAAGCATCCCATTCGGAACGGGGCACCCCGGACACCCCTCGCGGGGTGCCGGACAGGAGGCACGACTGCCTCGCTACATGCCCTCGCCATAGCCCGACACGGGCATAGGCTCGCGTCCGTCCGGGGCGGACGTGTTGCCCGAATCGGACGCGACGGGCGCGCCGTTTCGGGTAGGAGCGGCACCCTGCGAAGGCGCCTTCTTGGTCAACATCTTGTGCAGGTAGCGCCCCGCCTTGCGCATGTCGGCGACGCTCATGTCGCCCAGCTCGGGGCAGCTCTCGTACATCGCCTTGCCGATGTGCTTGAAGCACTCGTCGCGGCGCTGCTGCATCTCCTCAATCGCCTTGTCGATGTCAGAAATCTTCTTCTTAGTGCTCATGATTTACTCCTCCTAATCTTGTTTATTGATGCTCAGGCAGAAACAAAATCGTGCCGTCGCCAAGGTCCTCTATGGTCTGCTCGCCACCGCCATCGGTGCCATGAACACTGCCGCCGTTAGTGTCTTCGACAGCAGGGATGCCCCATGTCGGCATAGAACTAAAATCGACGTTCTTCGAAATCATGAACACCGAAAAAATCAGAACGAACGTAAGACCAATGCCCACAGCAACGGCCTCAATCGCCTTGCCCCCGTCGTTCACGATTTTCCACTTCGTATCCCGCTCGGCATACCCGCAGCGCTTGCATACGTAATACTTGTGCGTCACCGAATAACTGCCGCGATAGAACGCCCACATCGGGACAAGCGCGGACACAATAACAACAATCAGCGCCAGTACGGTGACGAACATGTTGCGCAACAGGAACGCCAGCACAACCGCAATGAGCGGAGCAAACATCATCGCAATCACCGTGGCCGGCTTGCGATACGTCACGTCGCTCACAATCTGCGTTGTGATAGTCGCATGGCCGCAATACGGACAGCAGAGAAGCGTTTCCGTGTCCGCCGGAACGGGCGTCTGAGGAGCGGGCTGCTCCGCAGCCTCATACGCTTCCAATGCAGCCCTCTCCTCCGCTGTGAGCATCCCGCGCTTGGCCTTCAGGTGCAGCCTCGCGTACTCCTCCTTGGTCAAATTCGTCATATCCCTAATCCTCCTCAATCGTTGAATCAGCTGTCGTCGCATCTTCCGAAGCAGCCACGCCCATACGGACAAGACCGCGAGTGCGTTTCGAACCGCGATACAAGTAGGAGCGATTTGGATTCGAGCCTCGATACCCCGGCTCCTCCCACTCACGGACGTCATAGATGCCAATCAACCACTCGGGCGTGTCGTACATCTCATCGGGGACGGAAACCGGATTGTCCGAATAGTCCCATCCTTCGTAATCGGAGATGATTCCCTTGACGTCGTTGATGAGCGATTTGCGACTCTGGCATCGCCCACTCGGGTTGTTGCGAATAAACCAATGGCGATACAAATCGAATACGAACTGCCACGGCAAAACGTCCCATGTCGCCCGTATGAGAACGTCGTCAAGGAACTGGCGAACCGGGTCGTTCGTCAGACGAAACTCGTCCAACAGGTCGACGCACGCGTCCGGCTCGTCAAGCTCGTAGTAGTCCGTTTCGGCGAGTACGTGGTACAGCACGTATTCGAGAACGTCCTTGCGATGCAGGTAGTCGTCCTTGATGTACTTGCGCTCGCAGCCCTCGAAGCGCTTCATGAACGGAATCACCAGCAGGCGGCGGAGCATGGATTCGGACTTATCCCGAACCCTCGGAATCTCGTTGACGCACTGCACCATGAAGCCGTTGAAAAGCACGTCTCGCGGGTCGCGGTTCTTGCGGTTCATCTGGAACGGGTCGCCCGTGATGATGCTCTTGAGCGACGCCGCGTCGTCCACGAACGTCCCCGTGTCGTTCTCGTCGGTGATAATCACGGACGCATGCATCAGCGACGTGAGCATGAAATCCTTGCCGAAGTTCTTCAGCGGAATGGAAGTCCAGTCACCCGGTCCGCAAAGATTGCGAAGCAGGGTGCAGAGCGTGCCCTTGCCGTTGTTGCCGAAAGGGGAATAGAGCCATGCGGATTTATTCCAGCTCACATACGGGCGAACCGTTGCGCCGATAATCTGCCACAGAAGCGAAACCACATCGGGGTCGTCAGACAGCTCATTCATCCACGACACGACATCCCAATCCGTGCCGTCCTCGTCGTTGTGGATGACGGGGTTCCGGGCACGGTCAACGAAATCGACGTGCTTCTTGCTCGTGAAGACGAACGCAGGGTCGAACGCCATCAGAATCTTGTTGCCGTAATCGTAGATGCCGTTGTTCACGGCGACCAGGTCGCGATTGCGGCAGCGCTCCACGCGAGGGCAAATCGCGCGAAGGGCCTCGATGGTCTCGTTTACGTCCTTGATGGTGCCCGTCTTGCAATAGCCGCGGATAAGGCTCTTCAGATTCTGCTCGCCAACGTCGTAGCAGCCCTCGTTGTCGCCGCTGTACTGGTAAATGCCGATGTCAAAGTTGCCGTCGTCATGCGAGTTGTTCCAAAGGATGCCCACCGCATGGTGCAGCTTGTACAGAATGACGGCAATCTGCAAGGTATGGAGACCCGACAGGCGCTTGTAGCGCTCCGCGCCCTCCTTATGGTCGGGATAGGCGTCCTTCAGCTTCGCGCCGGGAGCCGCGTTCGGGTCGCGCTTGCCCAAGTTGTACGCGTCGATGCAGCGGTTCGTCAGCGTCAGAAGCTCGAACTTGAGCATGTCGCGAGAGGGCGGGTCCTCGGGGTCTTTGTCCTGCAAATAGAACAGCGTCGCATACTCCAACAAATCGTCGTACGCGATAGTCTGCTCGGAACAGAACGACACGATATCCACTGCACACTCATCGGGAAGAACGGGACCCGTCAATTCCTCTTGAGTATAAGGCGCATCCGTGCTAAAATTTTTATAAATTGAGTTGGCCGTCCCGGAAGCTGTGCAGGCATCGGGGCGGTTTTCTTTTGCCTCCATGTTCTCACCTCCTTAATTCGTCAGCTCGACGTGCTTCACGTTCTCGTTCTTCCACGCCTCAAGGTCATCCATCTCATAGCGAACCGTGCTACCGACCTTGTAGTAATTCGGCCCCTTGCCCTGAGAGCGCCAGACGCGGAGCGTGCCTGCAGTAAAACCGAGGAAATCCGCCGCCTCATACGTCGTCATGTAAGAGGGCTTCGACCCTTTCGCTTGCTGCTTTGCCTTAGCCATAACCAGCCACCTCCATGTTCAAAATCCTTTTCGCGAAACAAAAAAAGCTCCCGTGGAAACCGAAGAGGGACAGAGGCGCAAAGCCTTGTCTATCTCGGTTTCCACGGGAGCTTCGTGTTCGTTGTTTCGCCCGTGACGCACGGCCTATTCGACCGAGCGCTCGGCTCCTATTCCCGATAGCAACCCCGCATCAAGGACGGGACGGGTGCTGAGCCATTTATCTATACAGCTTTTATTATACGACGTTAACACTAACTTCGCAACACTTATTATTTCGTTACCCCTGCTCAGAGCCTATTTCCGCTCGTTTATGGGCAGAAATCAATTCAAAAAAGTTCGCTCGCGCCCCCTGAAAAAGTCGGAGGCAGAAGAAGTACGCCAAGGGAAAGGGGTGCCATTCCGACGTGCGCTGCACACCTTCGGCACGCCTTGCACACTTCGCTGCACACCATTTTTCATTGAAGTGTGCAGGCTATTTTTCTTGTTTTCTCTCGTTTATGAGCCTTTTCCAATGCTTTCTCGCCGCCCTGCACGCCATGCACACCTTTTTTTCAATGACTTATATATACGTGAGGGATTTATATAATTTCATATATAAGACTTATAAAATGGTGTGCATAGTGTGCAGTACCCCTAAATCCCCTGATAAATCAAGATTTAAGCTGCACACTATGGCCAAAAATGGTGTGCAGGATAGTGTGCATGGTGTGCAGGGTAGTGTGCAGCACACGACGGAACGCACAAATAGGCATGACCTCCCAAGCCCATGCCGCATTCCTTCTGTACGTCCACCCACATCCGACTGCCGCCCGCAGGGCGGCCACCCTTGCATCGAGCGGATGCGAGATGCACATGGGCGCTCGAACATCCCTCAGGCCGCTTCAGAGGCGTTTTAAGGCACGAAAAAAGCCCGAGGGGTACACGAGTACCCCAACGGGCTTAAAACGCCTTAAAACGGGCTTACAACGTCTCAGAACGCGAAAGACAGCGTTTCACGGCAACGAAAACGGAAAGGGGACGCCATCAGGCGTCCCCCAACCTATACACAAGCGCAAACTCGTTCTTGTAAAAGAAGAGTTCGACGCTTCCTCTTTTGGTGGAGCCGCGGAGAATCGAACTCCGGTCCATAACAGCTCCCTGATCGGCATCTCCAGGCTCAGTCGCTTATTTGATCTCGAGCTTATTGCGCGAAGCGACACGCTCGCAAAGCTCCAATCGGTTCAATCTTATCCCAGGCCATACCGATTACGTGCCTAGGGGCATTCCCCTAAAATGACGTCGCCCGGGAGTCGGGGAAATCCCCCGTTTGACGCGCTGGCTATAAATTAAGCAGCGAGAGCCATCTGAGGCTCGAAAGAAGAATTCTTGTCAATTCATTTTGACGGTACCCCTGTTTAACGTGGCGAGGAGACCACGGCCTGCTTCCTCTCTCAGAACTATCATGTCGAAACCAGTCGGCCCCTCATACGAGAGGTGAGCGGGGCGGCAGCGATAGCTGCGCAGCACTCGACCTGTCAAAGAACGCATAGGGCCGGACTGCTCCAAAGCCTTATGGATTCTTAAATATAGCACGCATGATTGCCTTTGCAAATATGTCCGCATGGGTTGGGAAGATAGTTCCATCGCAGGTCGACGGGTGTTGGGGCGGACCGGATGAAGCGAACAGAGCCCAGCGCACCCGTCGCCGATTGTGATGGACGCCGACCGAATTTATCCGGATGCGGACATATTGCCGTTTGGACTGTGTAAGGATACGGGGCATAGGGAATCCTATCAATGGAGTCTGTTTCGGCTGGGGTTGTTTTGGATGCACGCGCGCATGGTTTCAAAATATGTCCGGACGAACAGGTATCGTGTTCGCAAGGCGGAACAAGGAGGAAACCATGCTTGATACTCAAGCGCCTGCATTTGAGGGCCTGTTGGTTAACGGGTCCCCGCTATACACGATCGACGACTTTAAACTTCTGCAGCGCTATGCGATACTCGATCCCGATCGGGAGAAGGTCCAATCCCAGGACGAGGCCTCCGCGGTCGCATTCGCCCACGCCCTTGCGCTCAAAGCGCTCGATGAGGAGGATTGTGCGGCGGATTACGCCGATTTCGCCTTGACGTACCTTGATGAGGCCATCGCGCTTTCAAGCGTCTATCCCTTTCAAGCGTCTATCCAGAGCTTGGGGAGGTGTACGTTGCCGGCTATAAGGCGGGGGCCAGCTTGGGAAGCGCGTTGTGCGCAAACAACCTGGGGGCACTTTACTATATGGGCAATCTTGTTCCGCAGGACTATCGCATGGCAGCCGAGTTGTACCGTCAGGCAACGAGGATGGGCTGCTATCAGTCCTTGGTGAATCTTGGTTACATTTACGAGTACGGTCGATGCGGCGAGCCCGACTACAACAAAGCGTATCAGTGCTATTCAATGGCGGCTGCGCTCGATAGCTCGAGCGAGGCGCTCTATAAAATGGGCGACTGCTTTGCGCATGGTTATTGCGTGGCCAGGGACATGGATGCGGCGATGCGATTCTGGGAGCGGAGCTATCGCGCAGCGCAAGACTTCGTCGAATGCGCTCATCCGGCGCTGCGCCTGGCCAAGCAGTATCTGGATCCGTCCACGGAGGCGTCCGCTTGCGAGGCCGACCCGCTTCGCGCGCTGTCGCTGTTCCAAAAAGCGGAGATAGGCTTGCGGGTGGAAATCAAAAACGGCCTTACATACTACGCCGGCCAGCTCGAGCAGGCCGTTTCTGGGCAGACGGAGGCGCGTGCGCGTTTGGCCGAGCAGGATAATTAGGGACGGCCCGTCAAATTGTCTGGTCTTTCGGGTGTATGGCTAAAAAACGCCGAGCGTGGTAGAAGAGACCTATACGAGAAGGTCACGGTGTGGCATGACGTCATGGGAGTTTGGTATGGAGGACAAGGCTGCAAACGCGGGCAAGGTCGCCCTGGTTCTCGAGGGCGGAAGCTATCGCGGTCAGTTCACCGCGGGCGTGCTCGATGTGCTCATGGAGCATGGAATCGAGGTGGACGCCTGCTACGGCGTCTCGGCGGGCACACTGAACGGTATGAGCTACAAGTCTCGTCAAATCGGCAGAACAAATCGGATCAACTTGGCATTCTGTAACGATTCGCGATTCATGGGTTCCCGTTCCCTGGCCACCACCGGCAGCATCGTGGGATATGATTTCATGCTCAACGATGTGCAAGATACCCTCGATCCGCTCGACAATGAGGCCTATGCCGAGAACCCCATGCCCCTGTATGCAACGGTGACCGATATCGTATTTGGCACGGCTGACTACCTTGAGGTGGAAAACGCCATGCTGGACGTGGATGCCGTGCGCGCCTCCACGTCCCTTCCCATGGTTACGCAGCCCGTCGAGATCGACGGGCACGTCTACCTGGACGGCGGGATTGCCGATTCTGTGCCCGTGGAGCATGTTTTGGAAGAGGCGGGCTACGATCGTGCCCTTGTCGTGCTCACCCAGGACCGGGCATATAAAAAGGGGCCATATGAATTTCTGGGTGCCGCAAAGGCCGCATACTCCGCGTACCCGTACCTGGTAGATGCCCTGGCCGACCGTCATGAGCGTTACAACGAGCAACGCCAGCATATCTGGGATTACGAGCGCGAGGGGAGGGTCCTGGTGCTCGCTCCCGAGCGGCCGGTGGAGGTTGCCCATGTTGAGCACAATCCGGAGAAGCTCCTCGATTTGTATCTGCAGGGCAGGATGGTTGCCGCGAGTTTGTTGCAGGAGATACGGGATTTCGTGAGTCGATAGCCGCTCGCGGCGGTAAACCTGCCGTTTGCGGCGATACTCTCGATATCGCGGCCACGCATGTATAGCGCGGTGTGTCTGGTGGAATAGTCAGATTAGACAAAGGGTCCTCCCCACAGGCAAAGGCCATGATGCTCATATAAGAGCGGGGAGGTCGGGAGGCCGGGGCATACGCCGCGGCCTCCTTTAGCGTGTGTGCACATCGACGCGCAGGAGCGGAGTGTGCAGAAACTCTGATAGTAGCGGGAAAGTGCGTTGCATGGCTCCGTTTACGTTGTATACTCAGACGGTTACTTTGCAGAGCCCCGTGAAACTCTGTTAAGACACGTACTGTACATGGAGGAAAAGTGATTTCGAAGTCGACTCACTACGCCAAGCAGGGTGAGGTTGCCCGCAACTGGGTCCTCATCGACGCCGAGGGCGCAATCCTGGGCCGTCTTGCCACCCAGATCGCTGCGATTCTGCGCGGTAAGAACAAGCCCCAGTTCACGCCCAACTCTGACTGCGGTGACTTTGTGGTTGTCATCAACGCCGATAAGGTCCAGCTTAGCGGCAACAAGGCAGACCACAAGGTGTACTACCGTCACACCGGCTACAATGGCGGCCTCAAGGCGGAGTCCTTCCGCACCGCTATGGAGAAGCACCCGGAGCAGGTCATCGAGCGTGCTGTCCGCGGCATGCTGCCCAAGAATACCCTGGGCCGCAAGCAGCTGACCAAGCTCAAGGTCTACGCCGGCACTGAGCATCCGCATGCTGCGCAGAACCCCGTCAAGATCGAGCTGGAGGCTTAAAGATGGCTGAGAACACCGTTGTTTACTACGGCACCGGCCGTCGCAAGAACGCCGTTGCTCGTGTCCGTATCGTCCCCGGCACCGGCAAGGTGACCGTCAACAAGCGTGACGCCGATGAGTACTTCGGCCGTCATCAGCTCGTTGAGGATGCCATCGCCCCGTTCAAGGTGACCGACACCCTCGGTTCCTTCGACGTCATCGCCCTGTGCGATGGCGGCGGCATCACCGGCCAGTCCGGCGCTCTGCGTCTGGGCATCGCCCGTGCTCTTCTCGAGGCCGGCGACTACCGTGCCGACCTCAAGCGTGCTGGCTTCCTGACCCGCGACGCTCGCGTCGTCGAGCGTAAGAAGTGCGGTCTCAAGAAGGCCCGTCGCGCTCCGCAGTTCTCCAAGCGCTAAGCTTTCCGAACTGGTATTGCAGCCTTATGCAATATGGGACCCGTCGTGTTTCGGCGGGTCCTTTTTTATACCGATAAAACCTATATGTCGGCGAGCGTGACACATCTTTCGATGATTCAATCGGCTGGTACCAACATGTGGCGCTTTGCGGTACGATGGGAACATTAGGTTGTTATGAGGGAGCTTAATGTTCGGTAACATCATCAAGTCGTTCGGCGGCCATTCTCATGGGAGCGTTCTTCTGGCTCCGCTCGCGGGCAAGGTCATCCCGCTTTCCGAGGTCAACGATCAGCTCTTTGCAAAGGGTCTGCTCGGTCAAGGCGTCGCTATGGTTCCAACGGGATCGCGCGTAGTGGCTCCTTCGCATTGCAAGGTCGAGGCCATTTTCCCCACGGGCCATGCCGTCGCCCTCCATACAGAGGAGGGGCTGGACGTGTTGATCCATATCGGCCTCGACACCGAGCGTCTCGACGGCAAGTTCTTCAAGGTCCATGCGTCGGTTGGCGATGTGGTCGAGAAGGGCGATGTGATCATCGAGTTCGATCGCGAGTCGATTTCCTCCGCCGGTTTCGATGTGTCCGTCCCTATCCTTATTTGCAATTCAGTTGAATTTGCAAGCATCAAGGGCTGTATCGGCGATACGGTGGCCGAGCTCGACCAGCTCGTCGTCGCAAAGGCGCGATAGGCCGTCTTTTCGGATGTATGGTTGTCGCCTGCGGGCATGTACAGCAGACGGTGAACGTGGCATTATAAAAGAGTTCGCACCGTAGGGGTGCGGCCGCTATGGACGGGCAGGGGCCTCGACATAGCGGGAGATTCTTCAGGTTGCGCGGCCTCGCCCTGGTGGCTCGCGTCTCGTTGTGTGTTGCGGCGCATTTCGGGCCGCACGTATCTCTGGGGCGGGGTCTCCAGAAAGAGAGGAGCGCGTTATGAGGATTCTTCACGCCAAGGATTACGAGGATATGAGCCGTAAGGCGGCAAACATCATCGCCGCCCAGGTGATCAGCAAGCCGGATTGCGTTCTCGGTCTTGCCACGGGTTCCACCCCCATTGGGGCTTACAAGCGCCTGGTCGAGCTCTATGAGCAGGGCGATCTTGATTTCTCTCAGGTGAGCACCTACAACCTGGACGAGTACCGCGGTCTGTCCCACGACGACGTCCAATCCTACCATTATTTCATGGCCGATAACCTGTTCAACCATGTGAACATCGACATCGACAACACACATGTGCCGGACGGATCCAACCCCGATGCCGACGCCGCATGCGCCGAGTACGATCGTATGGTCGAGGAGGCCGGTTACACCGACCTGCAGCTGCTCGGTATCGGCAACAACGGTCACATCGGTTTCAATGAGCCCGACACGTGCTTCTCCAAGGGTACGCATTGCGTCGACCTGACCGAGTCCACCATCCAGGCCAACAGCCGTCTGTTCGATAGCATCGATGACGTTCCGCGTCAGGCCTATACCATGGGCGACCAGACCATCATGAACGCCCGTATGGTCCTGCTGGTTGCCAACGGCGAGGCCAAGGCTCAGGCCGTCCACGACATGTGCTTCGGCCCCATTTCCCCGTCCTGCCCGGCTTCCATCCTGCAGCTGCACCCCAACTGCGTGGTCGTCGCCGATGAGGCGGCCCTCTCTCTGTGTAAGTAGCCCGTATAGCAGGATAGCGTTTGCGTTTCGAGCGGCCCCGTATGTGCGGGGCCGTTTTTGTTTGTGGTCGGGCCGATGGGTGTTGGGAGGGCCGGCATGCGCCGGCTGATAAAAAGCGCATACGGTTGGTAGCAACATCCCGAGGAAGGATGCGTCATGAAGCGTCCGCTTTTCGTCCCGGCAATTGTTCCCGCAGTTGCCTTTGGAGTGTCGATGCTCTTTGTCCGTTCGGCGGTGGACGTATCTCAAGTGGGGACACTCTCGAGCGATCCCATTCTGATTGCTCTGCCCAGCTAGTATCTGTAGACCGATGAGCTGACGTTTGAGATAAGCGGCATCGTTGGGGCTTCGGGGGCGTCTGGCGAAGCGGAGCGCCGGCGGTCTTTTGAAGACGCGACATACGAGGTGATGGATTCGGATGACGGTTGGACCGCGCCCAAGCTGTCGCGGTGTCCCGTAACCTTGCAGGTGTACGAATTGGTGAAATAAGTCGATGCCCTCATTCGGCCAGGTCGAATGGGGGCATTTGCTTTTGGGGCGACAAAGCTGCCGTGTGTCGTCGATACCCGAGATGAGGGGATGACGGTGATGGCAATAAGCTATACATAAAGTTGGAAGTAAATACTTAACTATGCACATTTAATCTAAAAACTTGCAGTAATCTAACAAAACAATATGCATCATTTCCGTCTGCAGCGAGTTCTTTCACGCTTGCAGAAACGGCGCAATCGCGCGGCCCGTAGGGGATTACATTATGTTCGACTTAAAACCGAGGTAGCTTGCGCACAGCGAATATGAGGGAAGGGTCTTGCGCGGGCTTGGGGATGAACGGGTTAACGGCGGACGCTTCGCTTTCTTTCACGGGGCTATCAGGCTCAAAAAGAGCGATCGGACGAGGAAATGGTTTTCCAGGCGCTGTCGTACCGTTGTCTCCAGCGTTCGGTATCGGAGAAAGGACGATGATGGTTCGCACGCATGAACACGAGGAAGCGGATGATGGGCCGATTGTGGCAAAAGGTATTACGGTGGTGCGCGATCGGTTGCTTCGAGAGCTTGATGCACAAGGGCGCCATGCGGGCGTAACGTTTATATGTGCGGCCGAGGGCATGGGGAAGACGGCTCTATTGCTGCAGTACGCGGCAAGGGTGCGCGATGACTCCTCGAGGGGAGACGTGGTGCTGTGGAGCGGCTCCGAGCTCGATGCCGAACGCTTTGCGGAGAGGCTCGACCGATTTGCGGAGAAAGGCGCACGCGGCCACGCGCCCCTGCTCCTTATCGATGACGTGCCGGAGCTTGGGGCGGATGGTGTAAAGTCGGTGACGGAGCGCCTGCGCGGCTTGAGGGAGAAGGGTGTCCAGGTCGTTATGACGTGCCGTCCCGATGGGCAGACCCTTATGGCTGCAATGGGGGATTCCTATAAAATGGGAGGGCGTGCGCTGCTTGTGACGCCGCAGGAATATCGGGAATGGGCAAGAGCCTTTTCGATCTCGAATTCCCTCGATGTATACGGCCTGACGAAGGGGATACCTTCCCTGGTGGCGATGCTGCAGGTTGTAACCGGGAAAATCAAGGGGCGGGAGTCACTGGACCGCATGTCGACGGCGATGTATGCCAGCGCGATAAAAGGCTTTAAGCGAGACCGCGATCCTTTATATAGGATCGCCTGCCTCATGGTGCTGCTTGGTTCGGGAAATCTTTCCGATTTAGGGCGATTGGGCATGAGGGTAAAGCCTGAGACAGTCGATCGACTGGTGCGCGATTATCCGATTTTTGGATTGGGATTCGACGACCGATCGTTTTCCTGTCTAGACGGCGGCGCTCCGATGGCGAGGCTGCGAAAGCAGATTGCGGACGATAGGCCGGACCTGGCATTGAAGGCGGCGCGCATCCTTATCCTGTCGCGTCGGGAGGACCGTGCGGTCCATCTGGCCAATGAGGTGATGGGGCCGGAAGGTTCCGTGGAATTGATCTCTCTGTACCCGACGGAGCTGGCGCTGAGCGGCAACGCGCGTTTCGTGCGCGAGGTGACATCTCAGATTCACGGCGCGGAGGCTCTCGATATGCGGGTCGGTGCCGCGTTGGCGATCATGCTGAGCTCTTTGGTGCTCGGAGAATATCGACCGGCCCGCGCTATGTGCGCGGAGTTGCGACGTCGTGCGAAAGAGGTCGAGGAGGGGATACCCGCTGCGGCATGGAAGCGCGCCTGCGCGTTCGTTGCCCTTTGGGGGAGCTGCACGGGCATGGCGTTGCCGGAGATGTCGCCCGGCTATCTCCAAGGCGCTGAGGCGGATGGGGAGGCGCGCCTGTTGGAATGCCATCGCGAGGCGTATGGAGAGGTATTGAGGCGGGTTGAGGGGATTCCTCTCGGCTTGCGCGGTGTGATCGACGGGTTGATGGCAAAACGGGATGAGTGCGGTCGCCTCGATATCCCTCGAATACTGTTGAAATGCGATTGCCTGCTGGACGATGCGCTTCATGGGTCGATCGACGATCCGCTCAGGGTGGATGATGAGCTTGAGGGCCTTGTGAAGACCATGTACGAGCGGGGATTGAAGACCATCGGGGCGCGTGTGCGCATGACGGCCGCGGTATGCAGGCTCATGAACGGATTGCCATCTGTGGATGAGCGCGCGTTTGTTGATGCCGGCACGATCGCCGTGCGCGAGTCCGACTTGCCCACGCAGCTGTTCTGCCTGCTTGGAGGGGTGGCAGGCGATCGATGTGAATCAGTCGGTCAGTGCAAGGTTCAGGGCACAGCAGGTCCTCAAGCTCATCGATGGAGAGCAGTCGATGTTGTTCAGTTGGGGGACCCTGCTCGAGCAGTCGTCCGCGGTGCTCAATACCCCTCGCATCGTGCTATGCGACGAATCGGACACGCTTGATTTATCCCAGTGCGCCGGGACTGTTGCGCATATGTGGGCCGTGGCCCTGAAGCTCTCGGCTGCTCGTCATGATTCGGAGCTTTCCGCATGGTTTTCGGCGCATCGGGATCGGATGCTCGAGGACTCTTTCAGGCCGTTGGCGGCACAGGCGTTGTCGGCCGTGGGCGAACGAGCCGACTCGATCCGCATGATGCTGCCGGAGCGTGTGTCGCGGCGGTATATGCGTGATGGTGCCGGCTGCATGACGAGGATGTATGAAAGCGAGCGCGTACGGGAAATCGATGAGAGCGTGGGGCAGATATGCGTGCGGCTGTTCGGCGGATTCTGCGTTGAGCGCAATGGGCATCGGTTGACCGACAGCGTGTGGAAGCGCAAGAAGGCGAGTGTCCTCGCGGCGAGGCTGGTGCTGGCCATGGGGTCGTTCGTGAGCAGAAAGGTGATCACCGAGGAGCTATGGCCCGAGGCCGAATACGGCAAGGCCCGGTCGAACCTGTATGTCGTTGCATCGGCGTTGCGATCCGCATTGTGCCAGCGTGAAAACGGGCCGCAGTACCTGGTTGCCCAAGGTGACGGTTTATCGATGAACGATGAGTTCGTGACATCGGATACCGCGCGCTTCGATATGCTCGCGCGCGATGTCCTGCTGAAGAGGACCGGAACATCGGGCAGGCAGATCATCGAGGCCTGCTTGAAGATGGACGAGCTTTACACCGGCCCGCTGTATGTTCCCGATGTGGGGGACGTTTCGTATTTCGTGCACATGAGGCGCGTATATCTCAACAAGTATCTGGATTGCATGATGCGCGGGGTGGACATCGCGGTGGAGATGGATGATCTTCCTTCGGCATCCTGGCTGGTGGAGGCGGCGATGAAGCAGGCTCCCTATCGGGAGGATGTGATCCGCAGGGCGATGGACGTGTATGACAAGAGCGGGCGTCGAAGGGAGGTAGTCGAGCTCTATGCGAGCCACCTGCATTACCTGGAGCATGAGTTGCATTCGGTTCCCGAGGAGGCGACGCGCTTGGCGTATGAATCCATCATCACGAGGGTGAAGGCCGCCGAAATGCTGTAAAAAAGAGGGGCAGGCGGATGCCCCTCTGTTGGTAACGAAGAATGCGGCGATGCTAGGAGAGCCTGATGTGCTCGATGTCCTTGCGGCTGCTCAAGCGGTACAGGGCGAAGCGATGGCCGATAACCTGCACGACTTCGGAGCCGGTGCGCTCCGCCAGGGCATAGGCCGCTTCGCGGCAGGACAGGTCGCTTCCGTCCTGTACGGCGCATTTGATGAGCTCGTGGGCCTCGAGCGCCTCCTCGGCCTGCTTGACTACCGCATCGGTGATGTCGGACTTGCCGATGTTGACAACGGGATTGAGATGATGGACCAGGGCGCGGAGCTGCCTGATCTGCTTGCCATCGAGTGCCATGGAACGCTCGCTTTCTGCATTTGAAATACCAAGTAGGGATTAACGATAGCGCAGGGGGCGAAACTGGGCAAGGAAGGCGGGGCAGAGACTAATGGGAATCCGCAAGTCGGCGTTACATCTTTGAATCATGTGCGACCATGCGGGAGTTGCGCGCGCGTGACGGTAGAATAGATGCGGAATCTTAGCGAGCGCCGAGAAGGAGCGATTATGTCCATCACACCCCAGGAGGTTGCCGAGACGCGAGGAATGGTTTCCGAGCAGCACCTCGATATCCGTACCATCACCATGGGCATCTCGCTCACGAGCTGTGCAGACGAGAATCTCGATCGCATGTGCACGAAGGTGTACGACCGCATCACCAAGACGGCGGAGCACCTGGTTGAGACCGCTGAGGGCCTTGAGCGCGAATACGGTATCCCGATCGTCAACAAGCGCGTTTCGGTGACGCCGGTGGCCCAGATCGCCTCGGCTTGCCCGGATACCGACCTGGTGCCCCTGGCCCATGCCCTCGACCGCGCTGCCGAGACGCTGGGCATCGATTATCTCGGTGGCTATTCCGCGCTGGTCCATAAGGGCATCGGCAATGCGGATAGGCGCTTGATCGATTGCATCCCGCAGGCCCTGGCCGAGACAAGCCGTGTATGCTCCAGCATCAACGTGGCCACCTTGCGCGCCGGTATCAACATGGATGCCGTGCTCATGGCGGCCCAAACGATGATCGATGCTGCCAAGCTGACGGCCGATCGAGAATGCGCGGGAGCCTCCAAATTCGTGGTATTCGCCAATATGGTTGAGGATTCCCCGTTCATGGCCGGCGCCGTGCATGGCTCGGGCGAGGCGGATGCGGTTATCAACGTGGGCGTGTCGGGTCCTGGCGTCATGGCCGCGGCCTTGGCAGAGCTTCCTGACGATGCCGATATGATGCAGGTTGCCGAGCGCATCAAGCAGACCGCCTTCAAGATCACCCGCGCCGGCGAGCTGATGAGTCGCGAGGCCGCGCGCCGGTTGGGCGTGGAGAAGGGCATCGTCGATCTCTCGCTCGCCCCGACCCCCGCTGTTGGCGACTCTGTTGCACGCATCCTGGAGACCATTGGCGTCGGCCAGTGCGGCGGCCCCGGTACCACGGCCGCTCTTGCGCTGCTGAACGACTGCGTTAAAAAGGGCGGCGTCATGGCGAGTTCGAGCGTGGGAGGCCTGTCCGGCGCGTTCATCCCGGTGTCCGAGGACGCGGGCATGATCGAGGCCGCCGAGTCCGGCGCGCTGTCGCTCGAGAAGCTCGAGGCCATGACCTGCGTCTGCTCGGTCGGTCTGGATATGATCGCCGTTCCGGGCGACACGACGGTCGAGACCCTCGCCGGTATCATCGCCGATGAGATGGCGATCGGCGTCATCAACAACAAGACCACGGCCGTGCGCATCATTCCGGCTATCGGCAAGGGCGTGGGCGAGAGCGTCGACTACGGCGGCCTGTTCGGCCGTGCGCCGATTATGCCTGTTAACAGCCACGCCGGCACGGTGTTCGCGCATCGCGGCGGTCGCTTCCCGGCTCCGCTCAACTCGCTTAAGAACTAGGTTCGCGAAAGGCGATGTCCGTCTATTGAAATGGGGAGGTCCGATCGAGCGGGCCTCCCCATTTTCGCGTTATGAAAGGCGGCGTCTGCGGATGCCGGCAGCCGCTTACCCGAAGACCTCCGCGGCGATGCGCGCCGATTCCGCCGCATCCTTGGCATAGAAGTCGGCGCCGATCTGCTCGGCGTATTCGGGGGTGAGCACCGCGCCGCCGACCATCACAAGGGTCCCGGGCGCTTCGCGGTGCAGCAGCTCGATCGTTTCGGCCATATTCGCAACGGTTGTGGTCATGAGAGCCGAGAGCCCGACGAGCTTGATGCCCTGCTTGAGAACCGCATCGAGCACGGCATGCGGGTCGACATCGCGCCCAAGATCGATAACGTTGTACCCGTAGTTGTCCAACAGCATTTTCACGATGTTCTTTCCGATATCGTGGATATCGCCCTTGACCGTGGCTACGCAAATGGTCCCTTTGTCGAAGGAGGCGCTGGCGGGCATGGATGCCTTGATGACGTCGAAGCCGGCTCGCGCGGCCTCTGCCGCCGCCATGAGCTGCGGGAGGAAAAGCACGCCGCGGTCGAAGCGGATGCCGACCTCGTCAAGAGCCGGAATGAAGCGTTCGTTGATGAGCTCCATGCCGTCGCATCGTGCCAGCAGCTCGCGGGTGCCGGCGGCGACTTCGCCCTTTCGCCCGGTAAGGATGAAGTGCTCGATGGTTCCCGGCCGATCGATAGGGGCGAGCGACGGGTCGCTCGGGACGCCTGTGCGCAAGGTGGGGGCGTCACTTGGGGAAGGCGGCGCGCCCGTGCCGGCTGCATAGGGATCGAGCCACGAGCCATAGCGCTCGATATATGCCTCGGAGCCGACGTCCTCGCCGTTGAGGACGCGGTAGCTGCGGACAACGTCCATGTAGCGCTCGGAGCCGGGGTTGATGATCGGCGCATCGAGTCCCGCACCGAAGGCGGCGGCAAGATAGGTGCTGTTGAGCAGGGGCCTTTGGGGGAGCCCGAAGCTGATGTTGGATACCCCCAGCGTGCATGAGACGCCGAGCCGCTCCTTCACCATCTGTATGGCGCGCAACGTTTCGGTGGCCTGCGCCTGGTCGGTCGAGGCTGTCATGGCGAGGCAATCGATGATGATGCGCGAGGGGGCGATGCCGTAGCGCGCGGCCTCGGTGACAATACGCTCGGCGATCTCGAAGCGCTTCTCGGCCGTGGCGGGGATGCCGTCCTCATCGAGCGTGAGGCCGATCACGTTGGCGCCGTAGTGGGCCACGATGGGGAAGATCCGATCCATGACCTCGTGCTTGCCGTTGACCGAGTTGATGATGGGCTTGCCCGGGTAGCGTCTCGTCGCGGCCTCGAGCGCCTCGGGGACGGTGGAGTCGAACTGCAGTGGAAGCGTTACCGCGGCGATCAGGCGCTCGGAGGCGGTTTTGATGACATCGGACTCGTCGATATCGGGTAGGCCGACGTTGACGTCGAGGATGTCGGCCCCCTGCTCCTGTTGCGATATGCCCTGGCCAACCAGGTAGTCGAAATCGCCCGTGCGCAGGGCCTCCTTGAGTCGCTTTTTCCCCGTGGGGTTGATGCGCTCGCCGATTACGGCGATCTTGCGGCCGCCGATGGGCAGCGTCACGAGGTTCTGCGCGCTCGTGACGGTAAGTGCTTTCGCGACAGTCCTCGTGCAGGGCGCGCGGTTTGCGAGGAGCGGGGCCAGGCGCTCGATATAGCGCGGGTCGGTACCGCAGCAGCCTCCCAGTATCCCCACGCCGTCCTCGACCATATCCCCCGCCGCGCGCGCATACGCGTCCGGGTCGATATCGAAGACGGTGCGGCCGTCCTCGACGTGCGGCAGGCCGGCATTTGCCTGGACGATGACGGGTTTCTCGGTGACTGCGAGCATGCGTTGCGCGAGGCCGCGCAGCTCCTTTGGCCCCTGGGAGCAGTTGATGCCGAGCGCGTCTACGCCCAATGCGTCCAAGGTGACGGCCGCGACCTCGGGGGATGTGCCCAGGAACGTGCGCCCGTCCGACTCGAATGTCATGGTGGCGAACACCGGCAAGTCGGTGTTCTCGCGGCAGGCGAGCACGGCCGCCTTGATCTCTGCGAGGTCGGTCATCGTCTCGATGATGAACAGGTCGGCCCCCGCGGCCGCCGCGGCCCGCGCCTGCTCGGCAAAAAGCTCGTACGCCTCATCGAATGAGAGCGTGCCCATGGGGCGCAGCAGCGCTCCGAGGGGGCCGATATCGGCGGCAACCAGGCTCGCCCCCGCAGCGCGGGCGCATGCGACGGCCGCCGAGAAAACCTGCTCGACCGACGCGCCCCCATCGAGCTTCAGACGATTGGCCCCGAACGTGTTGGTGGTGACGACCTGGCAGCCGGCCGCGACATAGGCCCGGTGGATATCGGTGATCCCTTGCGGATCGGTGAGGCAGAGCAGCTCGGGCAGCTCCCCCGCGGCGAGTCCGGCGGATTGCAGCATGGTTCCCATGCCGCCGTCGAACAGCAGATGGCCCGTTCCCTCAATTGCGCTATGTAGCAGGTCGTGCATGGATCTCCTAAAGATGGGTCGGTTATCGTGCGAAGGGTCCGCACGCACATGGCAATGCTAGCAGGTGACCCCGCGTGAGCGAAGCGAGCAGGTCGTGCGCATGCGGCAGATGCTGCAGCGGGCGGGCGCGTCGGCGGCATGCGGCGCGCCCTCGAAGATGCCGATCATGGCGGTGACCGATTTGCTCGGGAGCAGCAGGTCGGTGGCGGTTGTCGAGATGCCGCACCGGCGCGTGGCGTCGACGGCTGCCAGGATGCTCGGCTGGACATCGAGTGGGCAGTCCCCGTAGCCGCAGGAGAAGCGCCAGTTGCACGAGAGGCCGGCATCGCGCGCGGCCCGCCGCACAGCTCGGTCCATGCGCTCGACGGCCGCCTCGATCGCCGCGGAGGAGGCCGCATCGAACACGGCGCCTTCGAGTGGGTGCTGCGATGCGAGCGTGCGGAGCCTTCGCTCGTTGTCCATGCCGAGCGTGCAGGCTAGAAGGGCGCACCAGCGTGCATCTTTGAGGTGTCGGTAGATGTCTCGTCCGCGCAGGACCACCGTCGTCCCCGTCAGACGGATGCAGGGTGCGCCGGCGCCGTCGAGGGAGGAGGCATCGATGGGGAAAACCGCGCGCACGCCACGGGGGCGGGCCCCGTTCTCCACCTCGTCTATCGCAAGATCGATTCTTTCCATGAGTTCAGGTGCGATATCTTGACCCGTGTACCCCAGATACCGCAGCGCCTCACCGCGGTCGAGGTGGAGGTGCTCGCCGGGGTCCAACGAAAAGAGGCACGGGTCGCCCAGGGAACGGGGAAGTTCGTGCGCCCGCGAGCGGCCCATCGCGTCTAGCATGCCTGTCGCAGCGCGCTCATGGCGGCGCGGGCGACGCTCAGACGGTTCATGGTGTAGACGTGCAGGCCGTCCACACCGTGTTCGGCCAGGTCCTCAAGCTGGCGGCAGGCATACTCGATACCTGCCGCGCGCAGGCTCTCGGGGTCGTCCTCGTAGCGGGCGAGCAGCTTGATGACGGGGGAGGGCAGGGAGGCCCCGCACATGAACACCATGCGGCTGATCTGCTGTTTGCTCATGAACGGCATGATGCCGGCGGTGACGGGCACGGTGATGCCGGCTTTTTGCGCGCGCTCCCGGAAACGGTAGAAGTACTCGTTGTCGAAGAACAGCTGCGATACGAAGAAGCTCGCGCCGGCGTCCTGCTTGAGCTTGAGGTGCGCAAGCGACCGGTCGAGATCGTCGCACTCGATATGGCCCTCGGGATAGCAGGCGGCCCCGACGCAGAAGCCCGCATCGACCAGCTCGGGAATGATATCCATGGCATAGCGGTAGTCGGCGCAGCCCGGGCCGGTGGGGACATCGGCGGGCACGTCGCCGCGCAGCGCCAGCACGTTCTGGATGCCCGCGGTGCGCATCTCGCCGATCTTCGCGTGGAATTCGTCGGTGTGCAGCGAGATGCAGGTGAGGTGCGCCATGGTGGTGACGCCGAATTCGCGCTGGATCATCGATGCGATCTGGGTGGTGGCGGCGTTGTTGGCCGAGCCGCCCGCCGAGTAGGTCACGCTGATGAAATCCGGCTCGAGCTGGGAGAACTTCTCGCCCACCGCATGGGCCTGCTCGAGGGTGAGCTCGCCTTTGGGCGGGAACATTTCAAACGAGATGGGCCGCGTACCCGCCAGGCGGGCGTTGTCGAACACTGTGTCGATCCTCATAGGTGCTCCTGCTCGTTTGGGATTTGGTCAAATAGCGCTATGGTACGCCCGCTACGTTGCAAGGGGATCGGTGTCTACTCGTTGTAACACACTTGTTATCTAGGTGATTGATCCGAGCTCAGAGCGGCCGGTTTGGAATCGGCGACAGGGGCGCCGCCGCAACGATGAATTCTCGAAAAATGCCGCGCGGGTGCGCCCCACAGATTGTCTGCAAGGGTTTATCCTATATGAATCGCATAAACGCCCGAGCTGCCTGCGCGCAACGCGTTCGGGTGATGCCACTCGAAAGGAGCCCACAGGATGTCCGACCTTACCGAGCGTTTCGGTACGATGGTCTTTTCGGAAGACGTGATGAAGCGCTGGCTTCCGAAGGACGTGTACAAAAAGCTGGCCGCAACGATCGAGGGCGGTGAGCCGCTCGATCTGGACGTGGCAAATGCCGTCGCCCACGCCATGAAGGAATGGGCCATCTCCAAGGGCGCCACGCACTACGCGCACTGGTTCCAGCCGCTTTCGGGCATCACGTCCGAGAAGCACGATAGCTTCCTCGAGCCCAACCAGGACGGCACCGCATTTACTAAGTTCTCGGGCAAGGCGCTCGTAAAGGGCGAGTCCGACGCTTCGAGCTTCCCCAACGGCGGCCTGCGCGCAACCTTCGAGGCCCGCGGCTACACCATCTGGGACTGCACGAGCCCCGCGTTCATCAAGGATGACGTGCTGTGCATCCCCACGGCGTTTTGCTCCTACACCGGTGTGGCGCTCGACAAGAAGACGCCGCTGCTGCGCTCCATGACCACGCTCGACACCCAGGCCAAGCGCGTGCTCGCCCTGTTCGGCAAACATCCCAAGAAGGTCGTTCCCTACGTGGGCGACGAGCAGGAGTATTTCCTCATCAAGAAGGAGGCGTACAACCGCCGCCGTGATTTGGTGATCACCGGCCGCACGCTGTTCGGCGCCGCGCCCTGCAAGGGCCAGGAGCTCGAGGAGCATTACTTCGGCGCCATCCGCCCCACAGTCTCCGCCTACATGAAGGATTTGGACGACGAGCTGTGGAGCCTGGGCATCCCGTCCAAGACCAAGCACAACGAGGTCGCCCCCTGCCAGCACGAGCTCGCACCGGTGTTCTCCGAGCTCAACGAGGCCGTGGACAACAACCTGCTCATCATGGAGAAGATGAAGCTCATCGCAAGCCGCCACGACCTCGTGTGCCTGCTGCACGAGAAGCCCTTCGAGGGCATCAACGGCTCGGGCAAGCATAACAACTGGTCGCTGGGCACCGCCGACGAGAACCTGCTCGAGCCCGGCGACACGCCGCTGGAGAACTTGCAGTTCATCGTCTTCCTCACCGCCGTGATCGAGGCCGTGGACAAGTACCAGGACCTGCTGCGCATGTCCGTCGCCTCCTGCGGCAACGACCATCGCCTGGGCGCCAACGAGGCGCCGCCGGCGATCATCTCCATCTTCCTGGGCGATCAGCTCACCGAGGTCGTGGAGATGATCATGGACGGCAAGGCGTCCGTCCATGCCACCATCGACACCCTCGACCTGGGCGCCGTGGTGCTGCCCAACCTCGAGCAGGACAACACCGACCGCAACCGCACCTCCCCGTTTGCGTTCACCAACAACAAATTCGAGTTCCGTGCCGTGGGCTCCGAGGCCAACGTGTCCGACGCCAACATGGTGCTGGACACCGCTGTTGCCCAGTCCCTGCGCGACTTCGCCGATGCGCTTGAGGGCGTGCCGGCCGATCAGTTCGCCGAGAAGGCGTTCGAGTACTGCAAGGACAGCCTCAACGCGCATCGCCGCATCCTCTTCTCCGGCGACGGCTATTCCGAGGCCTGGCATGAGGAGGCCGAGCGCCGCGGCCTGTGCAACTACCGTACGACTGCCGACGCCCTTCCGTGCATGCTGGCCGAGAAGAACCTTGCCCTGTTCGATGAGATGGGCGTGCTCAACGAGGCCGAGGCCGTGTGTCGCTATGAGGTCAAGCTCGAGAAGTACAACAAGCTCATGAACATCGAGGCCACCACGATGATCCGCGAGGCGCGCCGCACGTACCGCCCGGTCATCTCCGCCTACGCCACCAAGGTCGCCAAGGGCCTGGAGACCATCCGCGCCGCGGGTGCCGCGGCGGCCATGCAGGCCGAGCAGGATACGCTCAACGAGCTGTGTGTCGGCATCACCGAGATCAACGAGGCCATCAAGGCGCTCGAGGTGGTTCACGAGCGTGCCGAGTCCATCATGGACGGCCAGCAGCAGGCCCTGTGCTATGCGCACGAGGTCTCTCCGGCCATGGAGCGCCTGCGTGCGGCCGTGGATGCCATGGAGGAGGTTGTGGCTGCCGACTACTGGCCGGTTCCCACCTACGACGACGTCCTGTTCTACGTGTAGAGCCGTGCAGCGGGCCGCGTATCGGGCGGCCTGTCCCTGAGTGCATGAGGCGGCGGCGCGTGCGATGCCTGCGGGCGCGCACGCGCCGCCGTTCTTGTATGCAGATGCTTTGCCGCATGCGGCGAGGCGGTGCGCGCTGGGATGGGTGCGCTGCGCAATAAAAAACCCGGCTCCGCGATGGAGTCGGGTTGAGCAATCGATGGTGCCCCCAACGGGGTTCGAACCCGTGATCTTCGCCTTGAAAGGGCGACGTCCTGGACCGCTAGACGATGGGGACAGCGGAATTGAGTATACCAGAATTGCAGCTCGCTTTTTGTAAAACTTACAGTTCATTATTTACCTGCAGGTACAGCGGGCGAGTGAGGCGGGCAAACGGGTCGCCGCCGCGAGTACCTACGAGCAACGCTGTTCGACGAGCTTCATCGCCGCATCGTGCGCAGCATGCTCGAGGGAGTCGTCGAGCGGGTAAAGGGGAAGCAACGATGCTGCGGTCCGGTCACCTTGCTGGATGCGCCGCCTGAGCGCATGCTCAATGAGCCAATCTGCAAGCTGGGGGTTCTTTGAGAGCGCGGGGCCATGCAGGTAGGTGCCGACCACGCCGCGATACAGCACGCCTTCGTGTCCATCTCCTCCGTTGTTGCCGGTGTCGGGCACCACGGAATCGCCGAGCGGGGCGGCGTTGGGTCCCAAATGCGTGCGGCCGCCATGGTTCTCAAATCCCACCAAGGGGTCATCGCACAGTTCGGTTGTCACGGCAACGTTGCCGATCAGGCGCCCCTCGCCGCGCGTGGTCTCGATATCGAGCACGCCAAGGCCCTCGATACGCGTGTCGCCCATGTAATAGGAGTGGCCCAGCAGCTGGTAGCTGCCGCAAATCGCCAGCAGTGTTCCGTCCGACTCGACATAGCGCGCTATCTCCTCGCGGCGAGATGCGAGCTCGTGCGCAACGGCCAACTGATCGCGGTCGGCGCCGCCGCCCATAAGGACGATGTCGGCGCTTTCGAGGTTGAGCTCCTGACCCATGGTGACCTCGTCGACCGTGACGGGGATGCCGCGCCACGCGCAGCGGCTTTTGATGATCATCGCGTTTCCGCCATCGCCATACAGGTTGAGGGCATCAGGATACAGGTACACCACGCGCAGCGGTCGCTCGAGCTCCAATTGCTTGTCGAGCGCGCGGAACGGCTCGATGCCCTGTGCCGCCTCGGCCGTGAGCGCACCTTGCGCCTGAAGCTTCTCGAGCTCCTTCACCAGCGCGGGGAACGCCGTGTAGTTCGCCACCGCATAGAACGGCTCATCGATGTTCTTCTGCGCCACCGCGGCAAGTGCCGGGGCGATGCTGCCGATGATCTGGACCTCGATGCCGGCATATTTAAGACGGACCTGCATGTCGTGAGCGCGCGTTCCGCCGGCAAAGGCAACCAGCCCCGGCGTGTCGGCGATGCGTTCGAAGTCCACATCCCAGATCCAGGACACGTCGTGTCCGTCGGCATCGTTGTCGTTGAGGAAGAACGCGGCGAGGGTGCCCCCGGCGGTTTTGATCTGCTGGATCTGGCGGTCGAAGCCCACGGGGTTCTTTGCCAGGTTGCTTACGACCTTGCGCCCGGCCACATCCCACGATGCCATGCGCCCGCCTGCGGGAACGTACGCATCGAGCACATGCTGGAACTGCTCGGCATGGGCGCCCAGCTGCTGGGCGGCAAAGAACGCGGCCGCCACGTTGTAGACCATGTACAGACCGTTGTACGAGGTATCGATATGCGTTACCTGCTCGTTTTTGCCGGTTGCATCGAAGGAATAGCCCTTGGGCGTGAGGGCCACCCGGCTCACCGATCGCGCCAGCTCGGGGCGGCTCCATCCGCACTCGGGGCATGCGTACGAGCCGAGCTGCCCGTACTGCACAAAGGCGTAATCGAGCGGGGTGCCGCACTTGGGGCAGAAGCGAGACTCGGAGATACGGGTGGTTTCGGTGCCCGTGGCCTCGGTGAGGCCGAACGGGATCGCGGGGTTTGGCACGCGATCGGCGATGGCGGCGCAAAGCGGGTCATCGGCGTTGAAGATGAGCGTGGTGAACCGGGAGGATTCGAGCGCCTGGACGATAACGTCTTGCGTGTGGTCGATTTCTCCGCAGCGGTCCAGCTGGTCGCGGAAGAGGTTGAGCAATACGAAGAAGCGCGGCTTGAGCTTGGGCAGGACGCGCGCGGTGTACAGCTCGTCGCACTCGAACACGCCGATGCGCGCCGTGTCGCCCTGATGTTTGATGCGGCCGTATGATTCCAGCAGCGCGCCCACGATACCGGGCTCCATGTTGTTGCCCGCTCGATTGCAAACGGTGATGGCCCCGCTGGCCGCCGCCGCGTCGGCGATGAGGTTCGTGGTCGTCGTCTTGCCGTTGGTGCCGGTAACGACCACGCTTTTGTCGAGCATGCGGCCGAGCGTGCCCAGCAGCTCGGGGTCGATCTTCATGGCGACGGTGCCGGGCAGGACGCCTCCATTGCGATGGAGGACCGAGCGCAGGCCCCAACGGGTGAGGCCTGCGGCGGAGGTTGCAAATGAGGAGCGTACGCTCATGGTGACTCCTATCGGGTGCGTGCGTGCGATCGATGCGTGCAAAGGGAAGGATGGGCGCTAAAAGCCGTTGCGCAGGGCAAACTCACGGGAAGCCTCTTCTACCCCCTCGATCGATGCCGCCCAACCGGCAAAGTCGGGGGTGTCCACGATGATGCCGTCGGCCTCCCATACGGCCATGTGCGCGAGGCTCCACGGGTCGCGCGGGGCGGGGCGCACGGGAAGGTACGGATTCATATAGGTGGGGTTGAGCAGGAAAAACGCACCGCCGTCGCACCGGCGTGCAAACTCGCGCAGCGCGCGTGCGGCGGAGCGGCGCCTCCCGAGCTTGTAGAGCAGCAGGGTGCGGCCCAGCATGAACCAGGGAAGGTTCTCGATGGACTCGCCGCCCCGCTGCGCGATTTCGAAGAATCCGTCCTCGTCTTCAAGGCGCGCGAGGGCCAGCAGCAGCGTTCCCACCGCGAGGTTTGGGTAGCCTTGGGCCCGCATGGCAAGGCGGGAGTAGGTCGCAGCGGCACGATAGCGCGCGCTTAGCATGCATTCCTGGGCGATCACTTCGATGGTGTGGAGCCATCCGATGACCTCGGGACAGCTGAGGGCCAGGCGCTCTGCGGGCGCGGCGTTCAATTCTGCCGGGTCCCACAGATGGGGGTGCTCGAGCGAGAACTGCGGCATGGTCTGCTCGAGGTGCGCCCGCGAGCGCTCCTCGAGTTCGAGTACATCGCTCAGGCTGTCATCGATCGGTGCGTCCGCGAGCAGTATCGTGAGCAGCTGCGCGTCGATGCAGTTGGGGTCGAGCTGGCAGATGTCATGCAGCTTCTCGCGCGCCTGCGCGAACAGGCGCGTGCGCTCGCGCTCGAATTCCTCGTCGGTAAGCTCCTCCATGCGGTCGAGCTGGCGGAGCAGGTCGGTGTGAAGCTGTGCATAACGGACGATCGCGCGGGCTCGATCGCTATGCGCATAAGCCTCGGGGTTTGCGCATACCTGCTCGCGCGCCATCGTGCGGGCCGCTTCGGTGAGCTCGGGATGTGCATCGATATATTCCGCCGAAACGAATAGCGGTGCATAGATTGCGGGATCCATTTACACACCTCCGTTTTTGCGTACGGCCCGGCCCCTGCCACGGGGGCGCTTTTGCTGGGATTGTATGGCCTGGCGGACAAGCTCATGGGTGGCGACCCAGGTGGAGAAGCAGGCCGCATCGGGTGTTCCGGCGCCTTCTTGCAGGAGCGGCGTCGCCTCGGAGAGCGCCAGGACGAGCTCGTCGTCGCTGCCGGGCTCGACGTTCACGCGTGAAAACACGCCGTCGGGAAACTCCGCTTGATACATGAGCGATTCCGCGCCATGCGGATAGGCGTGTAGGAGCTTGCGGAGGCAATCCCCGGCAACGGCATAGTCGAAATCGCGATAGGCGAGGCTCATCCGTGCGATGAGCTCCCAGGGGTCCGTGCGGCGGGTTTCCAAGGGCGACGCGGTGAGCTGGTCGAGTTCTTGGGCGGGCCGCTCGAGTTTTGCGAGCGCGTACACGCCGGTGTGGCGGATGTCGCCCGCATCGTATGGGTCGATCGCGAGGCAGTCCCGGGCGGTTTTGAGCGCAGCGCTGTACTGGCCTGCAATGAGCTGGCGGGAAGCCAGGGCGCTCAGCCAGCGCAGGTAGGGGCGCGCCTCGAGTGTGAGGGCCAGCCCGTCCTCGTAGGATGCCGCCTGTTCGGCGTTTTCTTTGGGAAGGGTCGATTCCACCTCGGATGTATGCTCCAGCAGATATGTGACGTACGCGTCGTTGCTCGACGACTCCATTGCCGCGAGCATGCGCCTTGCGTCCCAGTTGCCCGGGTCGAGCTCAACTGCCTCGCGCAGATGTTGCTCGGCCAAGGTTGCCTGGGATTCCGCCTCGGCGGGGTCCGTGAGGAAGGGGACCCGGTAATCGATGATGCCGCAGGCGAGTGCGACCAGGTGAAACGAGCGCTCGGCATCGTTTGCTATGAGCTGCTCGGGGTCGGCCTGATACTGCTCGACAAGACGTTGAACGGATTGCGGGTCGATGAGCGGGTTGATGCCCCCGCGCTGTATGTTGGAGAGCGTCAGTCGCAGGCAGTCCTCTTGTATGGGGTCAAATGCCATGGGGCGGTCGATCTCCTTTCGCGTGCCGATGCTTGCGCGCGCCGGCAATTAAGGGTGATAGTCAAGTGTACCGCTTCGGCTGCCCTCGGCGAACTGGAGTCGGCATGGACATCGTGACTCCCTATACCGCTCGCCGATTAAACGGTACCGCTTGCGTAAGAGATACCCAGAAGGGCTTGGAGCTAATTCGGAAATCGGTGAAAGGGGGTTATACCAGAGATAACTGCGGATTTATTGACCATGCCGCAGGGTGTGAATCGCTTCAATCTTGTTCGATGCGCGTTATGAGTACGTAAACATTCCGGTCTATCGCGCGCGTGGCGCGCTAAAATGCAGGCGGATGCGCAGGCTGGGCAGACTCGGCGTCGACGGCGCCTGTACATCCCGTGGGCGCGATGGGAGCGTATGCCCGCCCGTGGCGTCCATGAACCTGGTCCTTGCGGAGCCAACGGGGTTCCGTGACTATGCGGGTCCGATGGCCCGCGATTGGGAGGCAAGAATGGGACGTTTTACCAATCCTCGCGACCTGTATTTTGGTGAGGGCGCACGCCACGAGGTCAAGAACCTCAAGGGCGAGCGCGCCATGATCGTCACCGGCGGCGGCTCCATGCGCCGCGGCGGCTTCTTGCAGGATGTCGAGGCGGACCTCAAGGAGGCCGGCTTCGAGATTCAGCTGTTCGAGGGCGTCGAGTCCGATCCGTCCGTCGAGACCGTCAAGCGCGGCGCTGCGGCCATGGCCGAGTTCCAGCCCGACTGGATCGTCGCCATCGGCGGCGGCAGCCCCATCGATGCCGCCAAGGCCATGTGGCTGTTCTACGAGTATCCCGAGGAGACCTTCGAGCAGGCCGTCGTCCCGTTCTCCTTCCCGGAGCTGCGTACCAAAGCGCACTTCTGCGCCATCGCCTCTACCTCCGGCACCGCTACCGAGGTCACCGCGTTCTCCGTCATCACCGACTACGAGAAGGGCATCAAGTACCCGCTGGCCGACTTCAACATCACCCCTGATGTGGCCATCGTCGACCCCGAGCTCACTTACACCATGCCCGTCAAGCTGTGCGCCCACACCGGTATGGATGCGCTGACCCACGCCATCGAGGCCTACGTCTCCACCGCCAGCTCCATGTTCACCGACGCCAACGCGCTGCACGCCATCCGCGAGATCGTCGAGTGGCTGCCCAAGTCCTATGCGGGCGACCACGAGGCACGTCAGCACATGCACGAGGCCCAGTGCATCGCCGGCATCGCCTTCTCCTCGGGTCTGCTGGGCATCGTTCACTCCATGGCCCACAAGACCGGTGCCGCTTTCTCCGGCGACCACATCATCCACGGCTGCGCTAACGCCATGTACCTGGGCAAGGTCATCCAGTTCAACGCTAAGGACGCCCGCGCCAAGTCCCGCTACGCCTTCATCGCCAAGGAGGTCCTGCACCTCGAGGGCGAGACCGAGGACGAGCTGGTGGCCGCGCTCGTTCAGAAGATCCGCGACCTCAACGACCAGCTCAACATTCCGCAGGGCATCAAGAACTACGGCCAGGGCGGCGTGAAGGCCGACGAGTCCGTCATCGATTACGAGGAGTTCGAGGCCAAGAAGCACGACGTGGCCGCCAACGCCATCCTCGACGCCTGCACCGGCTCCAACCCGCGTATTCCCACGCAGGAGGAGATGGAGAAGCTGCTCGAGTGCGTCTACAACGATCAGGACGTTGACTTCTAATCGGGCTTCGTTTCGGTTGCGCTCCGGTCAGGTTGCGCTCCGGTTCGATTATGTATAGGGGTCCCGCGGGCCGAGGGCCGTCCAAAATCGGCTTAGCTGCGTGAGCATCTCGAGGCACGCGGACGTCCCGACAACATGAACCCGATGGCTCTTGCATGGGCCATCGGGTTTTTTTCATGCCTTGACTTCGCCGATCCGCAGATCCGCCCTATCGCCACGGGTCCTGACGCACCGATAACCGCCCTGTCGTTACGGGTCCCGCCGTGTCCTCGCTTCTCTTGTCGTTTAATTCGGCGAGGTACAACTAAAGTCACAATTTTGAGCCCCAAAATGTGACTCTTCTTATATTTCGGCGATTTGCGCGGGCGCTCGCCGCTTGTTTCCTCGGGGCTGTGAGGGTTTGCGGCCGCATAACGCCTGGTCGATCTGCGGAAAACGTTGCTGCATTATCGGTTAGGAAGTGCGGAGCGTCGCGGAACCCCTGCGGTTCGCAGCAGCTGATCGAAGTAAGACCTATCGAACACCTCGCGCATGCTAAACCGTACGACCTTGCAACCTCCAAGATTGAGATGGGATTCCCTGCGTCGCTCGGCCGACATTATTCGTATCGCCGCGTCGACGTCTTGCGGGGTATGACCTCTGTTTCCGCGATATTTGACCATGCCGCCCAACTCGCCGATGATCCAGCGTCCGCTATCGAGCCGCCAGCCGAAATCGCCGCGTTTGGGGTTGCCTGGCTCCATCGGGTCGAACACGTCGATTTGTAGCTCGGGTACAGCGAACCCAAGCTCAATCATGACGGCGCGGGCAATCGATTCCCCGCCGTTTTCGCTTCGTCCATCAGCGTATAGTGCCGTGATGCGCGCCTGTCGAACGCCGCGTCGATGTGCGCCGTCCTCATCGATCCATCGCTCGATTTCGGTTTTGCTTGTCAAGTCCCAGTGGATGGCGGAATCGGCAATGGCTAATCCGGTTTGAAAATCTGCAGCGCACAGGCAGTCGACAATAGTTTTGCGGAGCGAGGTTACCCGGATGCCGCCATTTAACACAACGTCATGGGGCTTGAGCTTCAATCGGTGGCGTGTGAGTAGGGAACCTTTCCTGGAGGCCCCGTTCGCGCAGTAATGAATCGATCCCAGTGCGTTGTTCGGCACTTGGAGCCCATGGACTACGGCGGCCGAATAGCTGCAAAACACCCAGGAGGGATGAAGCGTTGCAAGCGTGCGGATCGTGCGCAGGCGGCGCTCTCGCGCAGGCATCGCTTCAAAACACATCTTACGTGCATACATGCCTCTGAAGGGCGAGGCGAGGTCGCCTTTTATATAGCGCCGCCGCAGGAGGACCTCTTCGGCGTGGCTGGAGGGGGTGAGCCAAAGTCCCTGCGCTTCCATTTTGGATAGTCGGGCTGCGAGGCTTTTTGCAATCGTACCCAGTTCCATCACCTCAAGTGGAGTCCACAGCCCTTAAATCGCGCTTCCACCGGCTATCGAAGTCCGGTCTCAAAGCGCACGCATCAACCGTATCGCATCTGTATCCAGTGCGTTCAAACGCTCTTTTAACAGGGATATTTCTTTGCAGCGTGTGACCTTGTGGGGGCATGGCATATTCGGCGAAGGGTTGAATTATCTTTATGGGCGGCGGACTGAGCCGAAGTTGTGCACAGCCCGCCTCTGGGTTTTCCACATTTGCTTATTGCGGCTCGGCTTCTGTTCGTCGAGGTTGGGAATCCCCGCGTCTGCCGGCTGCGGTGGTCTGACGTTGGGAGGCTGTGATCGGTTTTGTTTTATGGGGCCGTTTATTGCGGGCCCTGTTATGGAGCGTAACGAGTGATTGGGAGTCGAGCTCTCGGGAATTCATGGGCGAGTGGGCATCCTGGGAACAGCGCGCCGTTCGCGTTGACGAGGGACGCGGGGATCCATGGGCGAGTGGCATCCCTTGCCAAAGTGCAACCATAGTCACGTTTTGAGGCTTCTTTTTGTGACTTTGCTTGTATCTCAAAGTTGAGCTGATGGAGAGTGGTATTTCGGGGTCGATTGCTTTGGGCGGAATTAATCACTAGGGGATCGATTGGTGCACGGTAGGGGTTCGATCGGTGCACGGTAGGGGTTCGATCGGTGCCCGGACGTGATCCAGGTGCAATCAAAGTCACGAAAAGCCTGTATGTTACGTGACTTCGATTGCACGTCGTGCTACCGCCGGGTCCCGAAGTTGCCTGCTAGTATGGCCGGGGACAGTCGGAGCAGCCGGATAGCCAGAAAAGTACTCGACAGCAATGAAAAATACGGTATACTCCTGTCCTACGGGCGATTGGCGCAACGGTTAGCGCAGGTGCTTTACACGCACAAGGTTGGGGGTTCGAATCCCTCATCGCCCACCATAGATATTTTGGGTCCCAGCAACGGGACCTTTTTTTGTTGAATCGAGTCCCGCCTGCTGCCGTTTGCATGACTCGTTTGTGTAGGTTCTTCGTGTGCTTGTCATAAAGCCCGTATAAAGTCCCCATTAAGGTCAATGGGTGGGTTCAAAAACAATCGGTCAACGGGCTGCACCCATATGCAAATCAGTTTTATAGAAAAACTCTCATATACAACATTTCAAAAATTATGTAAGAAATATACATACGCCATCATAATTTACTTAGCTAAAGCATCAAATCGGTATAAAAGAAATAACACCCTGCACGCAGAGTGTCGGTTTTATACCGTTGCGAGGTGTGCTATTCTGCGTTTATTCAAGGGCGGCGGTGGGCCTCTGGCGTGCATGGCAATCGCTGGAAAACACTGCCGTTACCCGTCTTGCAACCGGGGTATCAGTTCTTATAGAACGGCTGTGGGCTGCCGTGCCAGTCCGCGTTTGCGTTTCGATTGAGTACGAAACCGATTGCGGGGGCGTTCCGGCTGGTTGTTAACCTGGGAGATGAACGATGGCAAAACGAGTTCATACGGGAATAGATGGGCTCCGTATCAACGAGACCGAGGTTCAGGTCCTCGCGTATATCGTCAAACTCTCTCGCAATGTGAATAAGCTCGGATGCGAGTTCGTTGCGGTTGGGCGCAGGCAGGTTGCAGAGGATCTGGATTGCTCGATATCGACCGTTGTCCGTTCGTGCCGAGCTTTGGAGCGCGATGGGCTGCTCGAGTCTCGGCTTCGCACGCACGATAACGGCGCGCAGATGCCGAACGAGTACCGCGCGACGGCTTTTGGGCTCGAGGTGCTCACAATCGCCGAGCACGAACAGGGTCGGGAAGAGTAGCAAACGTAATTTGAGGGCCGCGCGAGCGGCCCTTTTGCTGTCGAGGCATTGGCTGCGGTGGAGCGGGCCCGCATGGGACGCCCGTCGCCCGCATCGGGCCGTCGACCGTCTCCGGATAGCGCGGTCGGGTTGTTGCGCAGGTACCGTGGGGTTCGCGCCCGTGCTCGCGCTGTCGGGCTACAATACCTCACAGATACCAGTACCTACTGCGGGAGGCACCCATGTCCTATAAGGTTCTGCCGGCACAGCCCGAAGGCGACCTGCGCGACCAGCTTGCAAACGTGCGCTACGTCTTTACCGACCTCGATGCCACGATGCTCGCGCCCGGTTCGTGCGCGCTGTGCGACAACGACGGTACGCCCTCGCTCAAGCTCGTGGAGTCCATCGTGGCCCTCAAGCGCGCCGGCATCGAAATCATCCCGTGTTCCGGGCGCGCCCGCGTGATGATGCACGAGGACTCGCGCATCCTGGGTTTCAACTCCTATATCGGCGAGATGGGTGGCCTGCTCATGCTCGACCTCAAGGCGAATAACTGGGAGTACTTCACCGGCGACATGCCCTACGACCCGGCATGCGGCCTCACCCCGCACCAGGTGATCGAGCGGGCGGGCGTGTGCCAGGGCATCATCGACCGCTGGCCGGGGCATATCGAGTACCACAACGATATGGCCAACGGCATCAAGTACCGCGAGGTCACCGTGGGCATGCGCGGCGAAGTGCCCGATGCCGAGGCGCAGGCCATGCTCGATGAGGCCGGCCTCGGGCTGGTGTGGGGCAACAACGGCTACCTCACCCATGTCTCCAAGCCCACTACGCTCGATCTGGGCGAGGACGGTCCCGGTCGTGCCTTCAATATCATGCCCGCCGGCCTCAACAAGGGTCGCGGCATCGAGCGTTTCTGCGAGCTGCGGGGCATCGACCCGGCCCAGACGCTCGCTATCGGCGATTCCGAGTCCGACTTTTTGGCCGCCCCGTATGTGGGTACGTTCGTGTGCGTGGAAAACGCCCTGCGCGACCCGGCCGCTGCGGAGCTGGTCCAGCAGGAGAACGTGTACGTGGCGCGCGGTAAAGTTGTAGACGGATGGGTGTATATGGCGTCCGCCCTGCTCTCTGCCCGCTCCTAGGGAGCTGATGGCATGCTCGATCGTGAATGCCCCATTGGCGTATTCGATTCGGGGATCGGCGGGCTGACGGTTGCTCGCACCATTGCCGAGCGACTGCCGCATGAATCGGTGTACTACTTTGGCGACACCCGACGCTGCCCGTACGGCGTGCGCAGCAAGGGCGAGGTGCGTGAGTTCACCCTCCAGGCCGGACGATGGCTGGCGAAGCACGATATCAAGATCATGGTGATCGCCTGCAACACGGCTACCGCGGCGGCTCTCCAGGCCGCTCAGTGCGAGCTGCCTGTACCGGTGATCGGTGTGATCGTGCCGGGAGCGCGTGCTGCCATCCACAGTACGCGCACGCGCAAGGTGGGCGTGCTGGCAACCAACCTCACCATTCGCGAGGGCGCCTACACGCGTGCCATCCGCGAACTTGATGCGGGCGTGGAGGTCTTCGGGTGTCCCGCGTCGAGCTTCGTGGAGATCGTCGAGGGCGAGCTCGCAACGGGCAAGCATCTCAAGGAGCGTTGGCTCGAGGGCCCCGATGTCTTCGATACGCCAGACAACCGCGCCGCCGTGCGCCGGGTGATGGCGGAGCCCTTCCCCGATGACGTCGACACCGTCGTGCTGGGCTGCACGCATTTTCCCCTTCTCGCGGGCCCCATCCGTGCGGTTATGGGCGAGGGCGTGCGTATCGTTTCCTCGGCCGAGGAGACGGCGCTCGAGCTGGCCGACATCCTGCGTCGCCGCGATCTGCTCGCAAGTTCCGCCATCGAGCCGGAGCACCGTTTTGCCACAACGGACGAGAACATCGCGGAGTTCGCCGCTGCGGGGAGCTTCATCTTCGGCCGTCCGCTCAAGAGCGTTGAGCGCGTCGGACTCAGCGAGCTGGCCGAGCTGTAGGGGTCCGCTTTGCCCCGCTCGGCATTGTGATACTAGAACAAAGGGAGATATCCATGGACCATATGGTCGCCAATCGCGCGAACGGTCGCGCCGCAAATCAGATGCGCCCGGTTGCGCTGGAGCGCGAAGTTATGAAAAACGCCCTCGGCTCATGCATGGTGGAGTTCGGGGATACCAAAGTGCTGTGCGCCGCCACCATCGAGGAGGGCTTGCCCGGCTGGCGCAAAGCGAGCCGCTGTGGCTGGGTCACGGCCGAGTACGCCATGCTGCCCGCTTCCACCAACCGCCGCACCCGCCGCGAGACGGGTCAGCGCAAGGGCCGCTCGATGGAGATCGAGCGCCTCATCGGCCGCAGCCTTCGTACCGTGGTGAACCTCAAGGCCCTGGGCGAGTACACCGTCACGGTTGACTGCGACGTGATCCAAGCCGACGGCGGCACGCGTACCGCCAGCGTCACCGGCGCATGGGTGGCCCTGCACGACGCGCTTATGGCATGGGTCGACGCGGGTAAGTTGCCGCGTCTGCCGCTCACCGGCCAGGTGGCCGCGGTATCCATGGGCCTGGTCGACGGAAACGAGCTGCTCGACCTGGATTATTCCGAGGATTCCAACGCCGAGGTCGACATGAACCTGGTTGCCACCGATACCGGTGACATCATCGAGATCCAGGGCACCGGTGAGCGCACGCCGTTCGGCCGCGATCGCCTCAATCGCCTGATCGATCTGGGTGAGCTGGGCATCGCCGAGCTCATCCGTTTGCAAAACGAGGTCACGGGCTTTCGTGACGAGGATGACGAATAGGGGGCCGTCATGGCACTTGAGCACATCGAGATGCGCGAGCTCGATCCGGCGAACACGATCGTGGTCGCTACGGGCAACGCACATAAACTGGTCGAGATCGAGGACATCTTGGGCGCCGCCCTGCCGGGCAAGCGCTTCGTGGCGCTCGGCCAGCTCGGCGACTTCGAGGATCCTGAGGAAACGGGCGCCACGTTTGTGGAGAACGCCATCATCAAGGCCCAGGCGGCTGTGGAAGCCACCGGCTTCACTGCCGTGGCCGACGATTCCGGCTTGGTGGTCGATGCCTTGGACGGCGAGCCGGGCGTGTACTCGGCCCGCTATGCCGGCGTGCACGGCGACGACGCCGCCAACAACGCCAAGCTGCTGGCCAACATGGTCGACGTGGCCGACGATGACCGCACCGCGCGTTTCATGAGCGTGATCGCGCTCATCGATGCCAACGGCTTCGTTATGACCGGGACCGGTGCCTGCGAGGGCATGATCGGCCATGAGGGCCGCGGTGAGCACGGCTTTGGCTACGATCCGCTGTTCCTGCCGGCCGCCACGCCGGGCAAGACCATGGCCGAGCTCACCTTCGAGGAGAAGAACGCCATCAGCCATCGCTTCCACGCTCTGCAGGACCTGTGCGCCCAGCTGGGCGAGAAAAGTGCATAGCCCGTGCGTGCGGTGATTCAGCGCGTCAAGGGCGCATCGGTCGATATCCAAGGCGAGCGGGTTGCGTCCATTGGCAACGGATATGTGATCTTGCTGGGCGTTGGCCAGGGGGACGACGAGGCGGCGGCCGAGGTCTTGTGGAACAAGATCTGGCAGCTGCGCATCAACCAGGACGAGGCGGGCAAGACCAATCTCAACCTGGCGGATGCGGGCGGTGAGGTGCTGGTGGTGTCCCAGTTCACGCTGTATGCGGATTGCCGCCGCGGACGCCGCCCCTCGTTTACCTCGGCGGCCGCCCCCGATCGCGCCAACGAGCTCTACGAGCATTTCGTTGATTTGGTGCGTCGCGATGTGGGATCGGTTCAGACAGGCAGGTTCGGTGCCGATATGGCCGTATCGCTTGTCAACGATGGCCCGTTTACCATCGTGCTCGATACCGCCGAGCTTATGTAAGACTCCGCGGCATCCCGTTTCCGTGCGCCGCTCCCCGTGACGGGCAATCGGCATATTCTTTATCGTTTCCCATGGGCTCCGTGGCCGGATGGCTGCGGAGCCTTTTTTGACGAGTTTGTGTAAACGGGCCTGTGACCTGCAGATGTCATATACTTACATAGTTTGTCTAATTTGGGCGCATTCTGTCGATTATACCCATCTGGTTCGACGAAGCGCTTCTTGGAGGCCACAGTATGGAAGAGTTGTCCGTTAACCATGTGGACGAGATTCACGCCAAGCTTAACGAGATGGTTGGAGCACGCGTTAAGGTTAAGGCGAACATGGGCCGCACGCGCGTCATCGAGCGCAACGGCGTGATCAAGAACGTGTACCCCACGGTGTTCATCGTCGAGGTCGACGAGCGCCGCGGACGCAAGTCCCGTCAGTCGTACCAGTATGTCGATGTGCTTACCGGTACGGTTGAGCTGTTCGATCCGGAGTCGGGCGAGCATATCTTCACGCCCCTGGGGAACCAACTCGAGGAGCACTAATGCAAACTGCTCCGCTTCGACTCGAGGCGCGGGCAAAGGTCAACTTGTATCTGGGCGTGCACGCCGGTGTCGACGCGGATGGCTACCACCGCGTCGACACTGTTATGTGTCAAGTGGACCTGGCTGATGGCGTCACCATCGCTCCGGCACCCGAGCTCTGCGTTACCACCGTGCCCGCGGCGGATTTCCCGCAGCACAAAAATACGGCCTATAAAGCTGCCTGCGCCATGGGTGAGGCGTTTGGCTTCGAGCCCGCCTATGCCATCGAGATCGAGAAGCATATCCCCATCGCGGCCGGACTTGGCGGGCCCTCGACGGATGCCGCCGCGGTGATACGGGGCCTGTGCCTCCTGCGCGACATCGATGTGGACGACAGGAGAGTGGACGAGGTCGCGCGCAAGATCGGTGCCGATGTCCCGTTTTTCCTGTATGGATCCCCGGCTTTGCTCGAGGGGCGGGGAGACGCCTTCGTGCGCTCGTTCCCTGCGATCGAGGAGCTGCCGGTGGTACTGGTTCGCGCCGATGGCCCCGGAGTGGCCGCACCGTCCGCCTACGGCGAGTTCGACCGGAATCCGGTTGCGTTGCCCGACATCGCGCCGTGTGTCGACGCGTTGGATGCGGGTGATATTCGCCGTGCGGTCCGGTCCATTCGGAATAACCTCGCTCCGGCATCGTGCTCCCTCGCTCCGCACATCGAGCTCTGCCTCGCATGGCTCCGCACATGCGATGGCGTTGTGCGCGCCGAGGTCTCGGGCTCGGGATCTTGCGTATTCGCGATATGTACCAGCGAAAACTCGGCTCGGCATATTGCGGAGGAGGCGGTCTCGAAGGGCGACGGCTGGTGGGCGCATACAGGTTCGCTCAAAAATTCCGCGTCTTTCCTAAAAGTTCTCTAGCATTCGCCGCAATTGTTTGTTATAGTAATCGAGCTATCGGGTTGTGGCTCAGTTTGGTAGAGCACTGCGTTCGGGACGCAGGGGTCGCTGGTTCAAATCCAGTCAACCCGACCATTGCATGCTAAAAGGTCGCCTTCGGGCGGCCTTTTTTCGTATGTGTCGTTTGCTACGGCTTCGTTAAGCTTTACCGAACGCTGACCCGCCGCGCCGTTTACGCGTGTAAAATATGACGAATGTTGTTCTGGCTGGTTCAGCGCGGTATACTTTTTCGAGCCGAACCGGGTGCGGTATCTTTGCATATCGCCGGCGTGTGGTCGCACGTCGTTACTTCTGGGAGGAATCGTATGTTCCCTAAAGGTACGGAATGGATCATCATTCTGGTCATCGCTCTTCTGATCTTCGGGCCCAAGAACCTGCCGAAGCTCGGCAAGTCCCTGGGTAAGACGGTCAAAAATATCCGCGAGGGTATGTCTGGCGACGATGCCGAGGATACGTCCGAGGAGACCGTCGTTGAGGCCGAGGACGAGGACGACGAGGTCGCCGAGCTCGAGGCAAAGCTCGCCGAGGCCAAGGCCAAGAAGGCCGCCTCTTCCGAGGAGAAGTAAATCGCCTCATTTCCGGGGTGAGTTCGGCCGGTTGTCCCTCACGGGTTGCCGGCCGTTTTTGTTGTATGCACACGCGTTGTTGTAGACAGGAGTTCGACGCATGGACGCAAGCCAGATCGTACTGACCGCCGAGGGCCGCAAGAAGCTCGTCGAGGAGCTCGCTTACCTCGAGGGTGAGAAGAGCAAGGAGATTGTCGAGCATATCAAGGAGGCACGTGCCTTCGGCGACCTTTCCGAGAACGCCGAGTACGATGCCGCCAAGGAGGAGCAGGCCAAGAACGCCGCCCGCATCGCCGAGATCCGCGCCACGCTGGCCAACGCCAAGGATGCCGTTGCCGGCGCGAGCATGACGGTCTCCATCGGCAGCGCCGTCACCCTCATCGATGAGGAGGGCGAGGCAACCGACTTCACGCTCGTCGGTACCACCGAGACCAACTCGCTGCAGCACAAGATCTCCAACGAGTCCCCCGTCGGCCGCGCCATCATCGGTCACGCCGAGGGCGAGTCCGTTGAGGTCGTCACGCCTTCCGGCAAGCGTCGCGTCTACACCATCGCAAAGATCTCGCGCTAGGGCCCACCGCCTTACCGCGAGTGAGTTCTAGCGCACTTCCGCTCCTTGGGGCCCGGCCCTGGGGAGCGGTTTTGCGTTTAGCGGTTATAGTTGTTATATCGCGCCAGTTGGGGCGCATCATTTAGAAGGAGCTTGGCATGGCCGACACCACCGAGAACACCGCAGCGGCTACGCTCAATGACGAGCGCGCCCGCCGCATGGCAGACCGCGAGGCAATGTATGCCGCCGGCAACAATCCGTATCCGGAGCACTCGCATGTGACCGACCACGTTGCCGACATCCAGGCAAAGTACGCCGATCTGCCTACGGGCGAGGATACCGAGGACGTCGTGCGCATCGGCGGCCGCGTGGTGGCCAAGCGCGGCCAGGGCAAGATCATGTTCCTGGTCCTGCGCGACCCGTCCGCCGACATCCAGCTGTTCTGCCGCATCAACGATATGGAGGGCTCCTGGGACTTACTCAAGAAGCTCGACCTGGGCGACATCATCGAGGCCGAGGGCGTCGTGGTCCGCACCAAGCGCGGTGAGCTCTCCGTCGCCCCGCGCGAGCTCAAGCTGCTGTCCAAGGCCGTTCGACCGCTGCCCGAGAAATTCCACGGCCTGTCGGATAAGGAGACCCGCTATCGCCAGCGCTATGTCGACCTTATCGTGAACGAGGACGTCCGTTCCACCTTCACCAAGCGCTCCAAGATCATCTCCACCTTCCGCCGCTACATGGAGGACAACGCTTACATGGAGGTGGAGACCCCCATCCTGCAGACCATCCAGGGAGGCGCCACCGCCAAGCCGTTCATCACGCACTTTAATGCGCTCAACCAGGAGAACTACCTGCGCATCGCAACCGAGCTGCACCTCAAGCGCCTGCTGGTGGGCGGCTATGAGCGCGTGTTCGAGATCGGCCGCATCTTCCGTAACGAGGGCATGGACCAGACCCACAACCCCGAGTTCACCACCATGGAGGCCTACCGCGCCTACTCCGATCTCGAGGGCATGAAGGAGCTGGCCGAGGGCGTCATCAAGGCCGCCAACGCCGCCGTCAACGACTCCGAGCAGATCGAGTACCAGGGCAAGACCATCGACCTGTCCGGCACCTGGCCGAGCCGCCCCATGACCGAGATCGTCTCGGACGTCTTGGGCCGCGAGGTCACGCTCGATACGCCGGTCGAGGAGCTGCGCGCCGCCTGCCGCGAGAACAACATCGAGGTCAAGGATGAGTGGACCGCCGGCAAGCTCGTCGCTGAGCTCTATGACGAGCTGGGTGAGGACTCCATCGTCAACCCCACCTTCGTGTGCGACTACCCCGTCGAGGTTTCCCCGCTGGCCAAGCGCTACGAGGATGACCCGCGCGTCACGCACCGTTTCGAGCTGGTTATCGCCGGCCATGAGTACGCCAACGCGTTCTCCGAGCTCAACGATCCGGTCGATCAGGCCGAGCGCTTCGCCAAGCAGATGGAGGAGAAAGCCGACGGTGACGACGAGGCCATGGAGTACGACTACGACTACGTGCGCGCTCTCGAGTACGGCATGCCTCCTGCGGGCGGCATTGGCATCGGCATCGACCGCGTGGTGATGCTGCTCACCAACTCCGCGTCCATCCGCGACGTCCTGCTCTTCCCGCACATGAAGCCCGAGAAGGGCTCCAAGAACGGCGCCGCGGCCGCGAAGGCCGCCCAGGCGGAGGTCGAGCTTCCCAAGATCGATCTGTCCAAGGTCAAGGTGGAGCCGCTGTTCGAGGATTTCGTCGACTTCGACACCTTCTGCAAGTCCGATTTCCGCGTGGTTAAGGTCAAGGACTGCGCGGCCGTCCCCAAGTCCAAGAAGCTGCTGCAGTTCACCTTGGATGACGGCTCGGGTACCGACCGCACGATCCTATCCGGCATCCATGCGTTCTACGAGCCCGAGGAGCTCATCGGCAAGACGTGCGTGGCCATCACCAACCTGCCGGCCCGCAAGATGATGGGCATCCCGTCGTGCGGCATGCTCATTTCCGCCGTGTACGAGTACGACGGCGGCGAGGGCCTCAACCTGCTCATGCTCGACGACCGCATTCCCGCGGGCGCCAAGCTCTGCTAGGAAAACGCTCGTATAGCTGCGCTTGCAAGCGGGTGCCGTGCATAACGGTGCCCGCTTTTTGCATACCGCTCCTCGAGATATCTCGCCGTCTGCGGTTTCGCATGAATCGGATTGCGCCGTGCGGGGAAAATAAGGCACGTCTATCATCGGCGCGGTGTGCCGAGTTGAGGAGGAGAACAATGGAGTATAAGATCAGCGGCTACAAACCCGAGGAGCTGTTCCGTTACTTTGAGGAGATCAGCGCCATTCCGCGCGAGTCGCGCCACGAAAAGGCCATCAGCGACTATCTCGTAGCGTTTGCGCGGGAGCGCGGCCTGTGGGTGTATCAGGACGATGTCTACAACGTCATCATCAAAAAGTCCGCGTCTGCGGGTGCCGAGGGTGCCCCGGCCGTGATGATGCAGGGTCACATCGACATGGTGTGCGACAAGCTCGCCGGTGTCGAGCATGACTTCTCTTGCGATGGCATCGACCTGGTCGTGAAGGACGGCGTGCTCACGGCCAACGGCACCACGCTCGGTGCCGACAACGGCGTGGCCGTTGCCGCCATGCTCACAGTGCTCGATGACGACACGCTGGCCCATCCCGCGCTCGAGTGCGTGTTCACCACCGACGAGGAGACGGGCCTGGTGGGCGCGGAGACCCTCGACAAGTCCCAGATCGATGCACGCATCATGATCAACCTCGACTCCGAGGAGGAGGGCGTGGCCACCGTGAGCTGCGCCGGCGGTTTCGTGGCCACCTTCACGCGTCCCGTTCAGCGCGAGGCCGTGCACGGGACCACGCTCACGCTCGAGATCTCCGGTCTTGCGGGCGGTCACTCCGGCGCCGATATCCACTTGGAGCGCGGTAACGCCAACCTGCTCATGGCGCGCATCGTCGAGCGCCTGATGCATGAGGGTCCCGCACGTCTTGTTTCCTTCGCCGGCGGCACCAAGGACAACGCCATCACGCGTGAATGCACGGCGCGCCTCGTGTATGCGGATGCCGGCGCGGCGCACGCGGCCAACGAGGCGGCCCGGAGCATGGCAGGCGATATCGCCATCGAGCTCGAGGCGTTCGACCCCGGCTTTTCCTTTGCGGCGGAAGTCGCCGAGGATGTGGATGTCGAGGCCATGGTGCGCGAGGACGGCTTTTCGCTCGTGCGCGCGCTGCGTCTGGCGCCCAACGGCGTGCTGCGCCGCAACGTTGCCGCCGACGGTGCGGTGGAGGTGTCCTCCAACATCGGCGTGGTCGACGCGACGGGTGACCAGATCAAGTTCCTCGTTTCGCCCCGTTCCTCCATCGCCTCCCTGCAGGAGGACTTCAAGGACCGCCTACGCATCTTGGCCGAGGTCCTGGGCTTCGATGCCGTCTTCGAGCTGGAGTATCCCGGCTGGAGCTATGCCGAGCATTCTGCGGTGCGCGAGGTGTTCCAGGAAAGCTACCGCGAGCTGTTCGATACCGAGCTGCGCATCGAGTCCATTCATGCCGGTCTTGAGTGCGGCCTGTTCGCCGATGCGCTCGATGGCCTGGATGCCATCGCGGTGGGTCCGCAGCTCTCCGATGTCCACACGCCCGATGAGCATATGGATCTGGCATCGTTCGAGCGTTTCTACGTTCTGCTCGTCGATGTGCTGAGCCGCCTGGCGAAGTAGCACGTATATCAAATCGACTGGGGCCCCGCATCGTATGGCAAGTCCATGCGGCGCGGGGCTTTTTGTGTACCGACCCGTTCCCCGCATTTGACGTTCCGCGCGGTTTAAGATACGTTCACAGATTACGTTGTGTGCCTCATGGGTACACATTCAAGACAGCATACGTATACGCACAGACGGGGAATTGCATGTTGGATCGATTTACCGACCGTGCGCGCAAGGTCATGTCGTTGGCCAAGGAGGAGGCGGCCGCTCTCGGGACCGTTAACGTGGGGACCGAGCATCTGCTGCTGGCGCTGGCGAAGGAGCAGGAGGGCGTTGCGGCCGAGGCGCTGCGATCGCTCGATATCTCCTACGACGACATCATGGAGCAGCTGCAGGAGATCCGTGCCGCCGCGCCCGCTCCCGAGCAGGCGCCCGATGCCAAGCCCGCGTTTACGCCCTTGGTCCTCGCGGTGATCGAGAAAAGCTTCCGCCTCGCGCGCGATAACAATCAAGCATATGTGTCGACCGAGCACCTTTTGCTGGCCATCGCGGCCGAGGGCAACGGCATGGCCAAGGACATCCTGATGCGCCTGGGCGTGTCCACCACATCGGTGCGCGATGCGGTGCAAAAGCTTACCAGCAAGGATCAAAGCGCGCAGCGCCCGCTGGCCGGTGCCGGCTCCGGCCGCCCCGGGTCCGGTCTGCCGTTCTTCGGCGGTGAGGCTGCGCCCGATGGTGCGGGGTCTTCCTCCGACGGCAGCACGCTCAAGCAGTTTGGCACAAATCTTACCGAGCAGGCCCGTTCCGGCAAGCTCGATCCCGTCATCGGTCGCGAGCGCGAAATCGCCCGCATGATGGAGATCCTCTCGCGCCGCACCAAGAACAACCCGCTGATCCTGGGTGATCCCGGTGTGGGCAAGACGGCTATCGTCGAGGGGCTTGCACAGGAGATCGCCGCCGGACGCGTTCCCGAGAACCTGCTCGATATGAATATCTGGACGCTCGATATGCCCGGCCTGGTTGCGGGCGCCAAGTATCGCGGCGAGTTCGAGGAGCGCCTCAAAAACGTCATAGCCGAGGCCACAGCGGCCGACGACATCATCCTGTTCATCGATGAGATGCACACCCTGATCGGCGCCGGCTCGGCGGAGGGTTCCATCGACGCGAGCTCCATGCTCAAGCCGGTGCTCGCCCGCGGTGCCTTCCAAATCATCGGCGCCACCACGGCCGAGGAGTTCCGCAAGTACCTCACCAAAGATCCCGCCTTCGAGCGCAGGTTCCAGACGATCGATATCGAGGAGCCGAGCGTCGAGGATACGATGAAGATCCTCAGCAAACTCGCCCCTCGCTACGAGGAACACCATCACGTTCGCTATACGCCGGCTGCCCTCGAGGCCGCGGCATCGCTGTCGAGCAGGTATATCCAGGATCGCTTCATGCCGGACAAGGCTATCGACCTGATCGATGAAGCCGGCGCCCGAGCACGCATCGCCCGCAGCTTCGCGCCCGAGCCCCTGCGCGAGGCCGAGAAAAAGCTCAACGATCTTAAGGATGCGGTCGCCCAGGCCGCGGAGGACGACGACATGAACCGGGCGGCCGAACTTGCCGAGCAGCAGAAGGCCGCGAAGATCGAGCTGGGCGAGGCCCGCGCAGCTTGGAATGCCGAGCTCGATCAGGCGCCGATCGTCATCGATACCCCCCAGATCGCCGACATCGTGTCCGTGACCTCCGGTGTTCCGGTCAGCTCGCTCACCGAGGATGAGAGCCGTAGGTTGCTGCAGTGCGAAGGCGTGCTCAAGACGCGCATCATCGGACAGGATGCGGCGGTCGAGGCGGTGGCCAAGGCCATCCGCCGCTCCCGCTCGCCCCTTAAGGACCCGCGTCGCCCCGGCGGCTCGTTTATATTCTTGGGACCCACCGGCACCGGTAAGACGGAGCTGGCGAAGACGCTCGCCGAATACCTGTTTGGCAGCAAGGAAGCGTTGATCAGCTTCGACATGTCCGAGTTCGCCAGCCAGTACGAGGTCTCCAAGCTCATCGGTTCGCCTCCGGGATACGTGGGACACGAGGAGGGCGGTCAGCTCACCAAGGCCGTGCGGCGCAATCCCTATTCGGTGGTGCTGTTCGACGAGATCGAAAAGGCGCATCCCGATATCTTCAACGTGCTGCTGCAGGTCCTCGATGAGGGACGCCTGACAGACGGGCAGGGCAAGACGGTCGATTTCCGCAACACGGTCATCATCATGACGTCCAATGTGGGCGCCCGCGAGATCGCGCAGGATTCCACGATCGGTTTTGGCACGACCGGCGAGTCGGGGCTCTCCTCCTCCGAGATCAAGACGCGCGCCATGGGCGAGCTCAAGCGCCTGTTCAGGCCCGAGTTCCTCAACCGCATCGACGATATCGTGGTGTTCCAGAAGCTCGAGGGCGCCTCGCTCAGGCGCATCGCCGGTCTGCTCGTCGATGATCTGCGCCAGCGTCTGATCGCCAACGGCATGAACATCGTGCTGACCGATGCCGCGCTCGACAAGATCGTGAAGGAGGGCACCGACCTCACGAACGGCGCCCGTCCGCTTCGCCGTGCCATCCAGAGGTTGATCGAGGACCCGTTGTCCGAGGAGCTCCTGGCGGGGGAGTGGAAGGCTGGCGATACCGTTCTGTGCGATGTGGCGGACGGCTTGTTTACATTTGCCCACACCTCCGGGGAGATTCCGGCGCCGCGCGCCGCGGGTGAGCTCGGGGCGTCGATGGATGCTCCGGCACCCCGTTCGATAGGAAGTTCTCCGGCGGCTCCCGGCGGTCTTTCCCAGATGGGCGCAGGGGCAAACGGCCAGTAGCCTATGGGCGTGGGACCCGGCGGTGAGATTCCGCCGGGTCCTTGCCATTTAACGGACACGTGTTGCCACCCAGCTACTTTTTCGAAGAATCTGAGGCTCGCTAACGGATTCATGCGACAATAGCGTCACGTATGGACGGGAGGCACCTGTTGGATAAGAAAAATACCGAAGAGCGTATGAAAAAGGCTGTCCGTCTCACCGCCCCGGGCCAGCCGCTGCGCAGCGCACTCGACATGATCATCGCGGGGCATATCGGAGCGTTGATATGCGTGGGCGATACCGAACATGTATTGGCTGCGGGAAACGATGGCTTTCCGCTGAGCATTTCGTTTACCTCGAATCGACTGTTCGAACTGTCGAAAATGGATGGCGCCATCGTGATCGATGGGGACTTGAACCAGATCCTGCGCGCAAATTTCCACCTGAATCCCGACCCCTCGCTCGCAACGAGCGAGACGGGCATGAGGCACCGCACGGCTGCGCGCATGAGCGTCTTGACGGACGCTATCGTGATCTCGGTGTCCGAGCGTCGCGGCGTGGTGCATGTGTATGTGGACGGCAAATCCTATCAGCTCCAGCCGGTGAGCGAGATCATGAGCTCGGTCAACCAGCTGGTTTCGACGCTGCAGACCACGCGTCAGTCCCTCGACCGCTCCCTGCTCCGCTTGACGGCGCTCGAGCTGGACGATTACGTGACCCTTGCCGACATCACGAGCATCTTTTCCAGCTTCGAGATCATGCAGCAGGCAAAAGACGAGCTTGAGGGATGCATCGAGAAGCTCGGCATTCAGGGCAAACTCGTGCAGATGCAGCTCGAGCAGCTCGCCGGCGCCAGCATGGAAACCGAATACAACCTTATGATCCGCGATTACGCGGCGGACGCCTCCGAGGAGAATGCGGAGCGCGTCCGTGCCGAATTCCTCGAGATGTCCGCCCAGGATCTCACCAATCCCAAAAAGGTCGCCGAGGTGTTGGGATACGAGGACCTCGATGAGGACTCCGTTATGTCTCCGCTCGGCCTGCGCACGCTCTCCCGCGTGTCGGTGGTGCGCGACGGCGTGGCCGAGCGTATCGTGGACGAGTACGGCTCGCTGCAGGACCTCATGGACGACATCAAGAACAACCCCGATCGCCTGGGTAGCTTCGGCGTGAACAACCCCGCCATCCTTGCGGACTCGCTCGCGCGCATGCACGGCCGCAAGGGCGAGGAGTAGCCCATGGGGTCCGTGTGCGCGGTGATCGTAGCGGGCGGCGTGGGGTCTCGATTTGGCAATCCGGGCGGCAAGCTGTTGGTGGATGTGGCCGGTAAACCGCTCATGACCTGGTCGCTGCTGGCGTTCGACGCCGTCGAATCGGTGGGGCATATCGTGGTGGTGTGCCCGCCCGATCGGGTTGATGAGATGCGGCGTTCGGCTATCGACCCGTTCGATATCAAAACACCCGTGTCGTTTGCCCGCGCGGGCGCCGAGCGCCAGGATTCCACGTATGCGGGTATCTGCGCGGTGCCTGGGGGATTCGACATCGTGGCGATTCACGATTCCGCGCGCCCCCTGATCCGACCCGAGACGATCGAGGCGGCTATCGCGGTTCTGCAGGAGGACGCTTCGCTCGATGGGACGGTGTGCGCGCAGCCCTCCGTCGACACGCTCAAGATCGTGGACGGGGGCGGTGTGATCGAGGATACGCCCGACCGCAGCAGGTATTGGTGCGTACAGACGCCCCAGGTGTTCCGCATAGATGCTGTGCTCCGCGCCCATGAGCTTTCCCGCGGGGAAGGGTTCGTGGGGACTGATGACGCATCGTTGGTTGAGCGCATGGGCGGCGCGGTCAAGTGCGTCGAAAGCCCGCGTGACAACATGAAGGTTACGCTGCCCGAAGATCTCCTGGTGGTTCGCACGATCATGGAGAGCCGTTTGTAGCTCGACCGAATAGAGGGCTGGAACGGGGTGCTGTTGAGGATGCTCGGCGGCACCCCGTTTGTATAGCCCATGGGGTACTATGGGAAGCGGATAAACGAAGGTGAGGAGGTCCGATGGCATCCACGTTGCGCATTGGACATGGATATGACGTGCACCGTCTGGTGGAGGGGCGCCGCTGCATCATCGGCGGCGTGGACATTCCGCACAGCCGCGGGTTGCTCGGCCACAGCGACGCCGATGTGCTCGCGCATGCGCTGGCGGACGCGATCCTGGGTGCCTGCCGCGGTGGGGACATCGGCAAGTTGTTCCCCGACACCGATCCGGCCTACGCGGGCGCGGATTCGATGGTGTTGCTCGCTCGCGTGATGGAACATGCCCGCAGCCTGGGATACGAGTTCATCGATGCCGACTGCACGATCGCGTGCCAGGAGCCCAAGATTGGCCCGCACCGCGAGGCCATGCGGGCCAATCTCGCGCACGCCATCGGCTGCGATATCGAGAACGTTGGCGTCAAGGCAACCACCACCGAGAGGCTCGGTTGGGAGGGCGAAGGGCAGGGGATCGGCGCTTGGGCCGTGTGCCTGCTGGATCGATGTTGCAAGTAGTGTCCGTCCTGTCGTTGAAATCTCGAGCACGAACAAGGAGCTCCGCTCATGAAGATCTATAACAGCCAGACCCATCAAAAGGAAGAATTCCATCCCATCGAGGAGGGTAAGGTCCGCATGTACGTGTGCGGACCCACCGTCTACGACAACATCCATATCGGCAACGCCCGCACGTTCATCAGCTTCGACGTGATTCGCCGTTGGCTTATCGCGAGCGGTTACGAGGTCACGTTTGCGCAGAACCTCACCGACGTCGATGACAAGATCATCAAGCGCGCCAACGAGCAGGGCCGTACAGCCGCCGAGGTCGCCAGTGAGTTTTCCGACAAGTTCATCGGTGTGATGCGCGCCGCAAACGTGCTCGACCCTGATGTGCGTCCCCGTGCCACCAAGGAGATCGGCGCCATGATCGGCATGATCAAGACACTGATCGATCAGGGTCACGCCTATGCCGCCGACAACGGCGATGTGTACTTCTCCGTGCGCAGCGACCCCTCCTATGGCGAGGTTTCCGGTCGTAAGATCGATGACCTTATGGTCGGCGCGCGTATCGAGGAAAACGAGGACAAGCGCGACCCGTTGGACTTCGCCCTGTGGAAGGCTGCCAAGCCCGGCGAGCCTTCCTGGAAGAGCCCCTGGGGCGAGGGCCGTCCCGGTTGGCATACCGAGTGCGCCGCCATGGTGCACCGCTATCTGGGCACACCGATCGACATCCACGGCGGTGGCTCCGACCTCGCCTTCCCGCATCATGAGAACGAGTGCGCCCAGGCCACCTGCGCCTGGCACGAGGGCTTTGCCAACACCTGGATGCACACGGGTATGCTGCTGGTGGACGGCGAGAAGATGAGCAAGTCGCTCGGTAATTTCTTCACCCTGGCCGAGGTGCTCGAAAAGCACTCCGCCGCCGCGCTGCGCCTGCTCATGCTGCAGACCCATTACCGCTCGCCACTCGATTTCTCCTGGGAACGTCTTGAGGGTGCCGAGAACTCGCTCGATCGTATCGCGGGCACGGTGCGCAACCTCAAGTGGGCCGCCGATCACGCGGAGGGGGAGCCGAATGCCGAGCTCGCCGATGCGTTGACCGCCGCCATGGAAAAAGCTGCCGCAGATTACGCTGCGTGCATGGACGACGACTTCAATACCGCTGGCGCCGTGGCCGCCTACTTCCAGCTCGTGACCGAGGCCAACAAGTACCTCGAGCAGGCCGCCGGCGCCGTGGATCTCGATGCCGCTCGTGAATGCGCTGCGGCGATTTCCGATGCGCTTTCGCAGCTTGGCGTGGAGCTGCCCGCTATCGAGGACCCCCTGCCGGATGGTCTGGTTCCGCTCGCCTCCGAGCTCGTGGGATTCGAGGGTGCTGAAGTGAACGCCGCGGCCGAGGCCATCCTTGTCGCACGTGCCGAAGCTCGTGCTGCCAAGGACTGGGCCGTAGCCGATGCCATCCGCGACCGCTTGGGCGAGCTGAGCTTGGCGATCGAGGATACCGCCGCGGGCAGCCGCATCAAGCGTGCGTAAGCCGAAAACGAATTAAAGCCACCGACAGAGGTAAGAACTGGGCGCGGGTCGTTTAGGGCGGCTCGCGCTATTTGCGTTAAACCCGTCGGTTCGTGCGACAATGGCAATGAACAACAACGAGCGACATGCTCGAATGAAGGAGATAACGTGGCAGCAAATTCCAATCGATCGCAAAAGCGCGGTTCCAGGCAGGGCGGTACGCCTAAAAATCGAGGAGGTCAGGGTCGTTCCCAGCGCTCGAATAGGCCTGCGGCTTCGGGGCGTCCGGCCTCGAGCGGGCAGGGGCGGGGCAGGCAGATGGCACCGCGCCTGCACAAAGATGCCCCGCGTCCCGTTGGCGATTTCATCGAGGGGCGCCGCGCTGCCGATGAGGCACTGCGCACCGGGTTCCCCGTCAAGCGCGCGCTGATTGCGGAGGGTGCAGGTAATGATGCTGCGCTCGGTCGTCTGGCGCGCGCTTTCGAGGCCGCCCAGGTGACCGTAGACTACGTTCCGCGCACCCAGCTCGACGCGATTTCCAGCCATGGTGCCCACCAGGGTATCGTGCTGGAAACCGGCAAGTTCCCGTATGCCGACGTTTCCGACATCATCGATCGCGCGGGGGAGGGTCCTGCACTCGTGGTGGTGCTCGATCATGTGACAGATGCGGGCAACTTCGGTGCCATCGTGCGTTCTGCCGAGGTCGTGGGCGCCGCTGGCGTTGTGATCGCCAACAAACGAGCTGCCGAGGTAACGGTCGCCACGTATAAAACCAGTGCTGGCGCTGTGATGCACCTGCCCATCGCCCAGGTTCCCAATATCGCCCGCGCGCTCGACGATCTTAAAGCTGCCGGTTTTTGGGTGGGTGGCGCCTCCGAACATGCCGAGGGCGTGTGCTGGGATGCCCCCTTTGAGGGTCGCGTGGCGCTTGTGATGGGCTCCGAGGGCGAGGGCATCAGCCGCCTCGTGCTCGAGAAGTGCGATTTTCTTACCAAACTGCCGCAGCGCGGCAAGACCGAGAGCCTAAACGTGGCCCAGGCGGCAACAGCGCTGTGCTTTGAATGGATGCGCCGCAACGCCAACGCGCTTCCCGTGGTGGGTGAGTAGCGTGACGAAAAAGAATCGTGCGAAGTCCAAGGCAAAGCGTTTTGGCGAGGGCTCGGCTAAGCCTATTGTCGATGCAAGCACGTACGGCGTGGGCAATGCGTTTGCCGGGCTGGGCGTCTCGGAGTCGGTCGTTCCGCCTCGCGGTGCTCGTTCCGGTAAAAAGGAATTGCTTGTTGTGGACGGCTACAACGTTATCCATGCAACGCCCAAGTACGAAAAGCTGGTGTACGCTCGCTCGGACGACCCCTATTCAAGCGATGTGTTCGAAGCTGCCCGAACTGCTTTGATCTCGGATGTTGCCTCCTTTGCTGGACGTCAATACGAGGCGATCGTGGTGTTCGACGCCGCCGGTAATGTATCTCCCGATAGGCCCAACATTCCTCAGGGCGGCGTGAAGGTCATGTTCTCTCCAACGGGGGTGACGGCCGACACGGTGGTGCAAAATCTTTGTACCGAGGCACGCGACGAGGGGCGGGCATGCTCCGTCGTGACGAGCGATGCCATGATTCAGGCAACGGTGATGGGGAGGGGCGTTACGAGGATCTCCTCGCGCATGCTCGTCGAGGAGATCGATGCCATGAACCGTGACTTTGAGCGGACGCGTGACGAGCTGGTCGATATCAAGCTGACGTTGGGCAGTCGTCTGTCCAAGGAGTCGCTTGAAAAGTTAAAGGCGATTCGCGGACGATAGGGTTTGAGGATGGGGGCGTGCCTATGGTGCGCCCCCATCTTTCTATATGGTGCAAAACAAAACAGGCCGATGCGTTCGTTCGCATCGGCCTGCATGAGATCAATGGAGCCAGCGACAGGAATCGAACCCGCAACCAGCTGATTACAAATCAGCTGCTCTACCGTTGAGCCACGCTGGCACTTTGGGCAAAAGCGCAAAGCTCAATAAGAATAACCGAATAAGGCGGTTATTCTCAAGATGCAAAAAGATTTACGGGATGGATATGAGTGAGACGAGCTTATCTAGAGCATTTTTAAAACAAATAATACTATTTACCTGCAGAGGGATACGCCCGGGTGCGTGTATGTAAGAAGTTCTGTTGACAGCAAAGTGCGATGCGCCGTATTATTCATTCGCTCGCAAACGAGACGGCACCAAGAAATGCGGTAGCGTTTAAGAGTTTGACAACTGGGGATGTGGCACAGCGGCAACTGCGGCGGACTGTAAATCCGCTCCCTCTGGGTTCATAGGTTCGAGTCCTATCATCCCCACCAGTAGTCAGGCCTGTATAGCTCAGTCGGTAGAGCACTTCGTTGGTAACGAAGAGGTCACCAGTTCAAGTCTGGTTGCAGGCTCCATTTTTGGCGGTGTAGCTCAGTTGGTCAGAGCGCACGGTTCATACCCGTGTTGTCACTGGTTCGAATCCAGTCACCGCTACCAGGTAACTATGGCGGCTTCTTTGAGAATCAAAGGGGCCGCTTAAAGTTAGAGGAAGGCAACGCTCCAATATCGGGGCAACCTTTAAGGAGGAGGGCTTCATGGCCAAGGAAAAGTTTGAGCGCACTAAGCCGCATGTTAACATCGGCACCATCGGTCACGTCGACCACGGCAAGACCACGCTGACCTCTGCAATCACCAAGGTTCTCTCTGAGACCGAGGGTTGCAAGGCCACGTACCTTTCCTTCGCCGACGTCTGCGTTTCCCAGGAGGAGGCAGACTCCGGCATGACCGTTGCCGTCTCTCACGTTGAGTACGAGACCCAGAACCGTCACTACGCTCACGTTGACTGCCCCGGCCACGCCGACTACGTCAAGAACATGATCTCCGGTGCTGCTCAGATGGACGGCGCTGTCCTGGTTATCGCTGCTGACGACGGCCCCATGGCTCAGACCCGCGAGCACATCCTGCTTGCCCGTCAGGTTGGCGTTCCCTACATCGTTGTTGCTCTGAACAAGTGCGACAAGGTTGACGACGAGGAGCTCCTCGACCTCGTTGAGATGGAGACCCGTGACCTCCTCTCCGAGTATGACTTCCCGGGCGACGACCTGCCGGTTATCCGTTGCTCCGCTATCGGTGCTCTGAACGGCGAGGAGAAGTGGGTACAGCGTATCAAGGACCTCATGGAGGCCATCGATACCTATATCCCGACCCCCGACCGTGACGCTGACAAGCCCTTCCTGATGGCTGTTGAGGACGTCATGACCATTTCCGGTCGTGGTACCGTTGCTACCGGCCGTGTTGAGCGTGGCTGCCTGAAGCTGAACGAGCCCGTTGAGATCGTCGGCATCAAGGAGACCCAGCAGACCGTTGCCACCGGCATCGAGATGTTCCGTAAGACCATGGATTACTGCGAGGCTGGCGACAACGTCGGTATCCTGCTCCGTGGTATCAAGCGTGAGCAGATCGAGCGCGGCCAGGTTCTGGCCAAGCCGGGTTCTGTTACCCCGCACACCAAGTTCACTGGCGAGGTTTATGTACTCACCAAGGAGGAGGGCGGCCGTCACACCCCGTTCTTCAACGGCTATCGTCCGCAGTTCTACTTCCGTACCACTGACGTGACTGGTTCCGTCAAGCTTCCCGATGGTGTCGAGATGGCTATGCCTGGCGACCACATCACCATTGAGGGCGACCTCATTCACCCGATCGCCATGGAGGAGGGCCTGCGCTTCGCTATCCGCGAGGGCGGCCACACCGTCGGCTCCGGCGTTGTCTCCACGATCATTGAGTAACTTCGGGTTCTAGTACCTGATTTGCTTCTTGCAGAACCCGGTACCTTTCGGGGTACCGGGTTCTTTCTTCGCTTGCTCTTTAAGTGATCTGTATTCTCACGTGTGCGCTGCTCAATTGTGTTCGCAATTTGCAGAATACTCGCGGCAATACAGCCGGCATTGACAGTATGCGAAGCAACGTGCTATCGTAAGCGACCGTGCCCGTGCTTGGGCGGTCAATGGAGGTTTTAAGACACATGCGTACTATGGTTACCCTGGCTTGCACCGAGTGCAAGCGTCGCAATTACAATACGACTAAGAACAAGGCAAACATGCCTGATCGCATGGAGATCAAGAAGTATTGCCCCTGGTGCAAGAAGCACACTGTTCACAAAGAGACTCGCTAGTCTTTTGTATATACGCCAGTAGTTCAATTGGTAGAGCATCGGTCTCCAAAACCGAGTGTTGAGGGTTCGAGTCCTTCCTGGCGTGCCAGTTTATTATCCGTAAGTCCTCTATATTGGGGGCTTACGGTTTCTACGTTATAGCGCATAAGCGCGGAGGTTAGGTCAATGGCCAACAAGAAGAGCAAAAAGAAGAAGGAAACGACTCCTGAGTCCAATACCTCTGCTTCCACTCAGGCCGCTGCTCAGCCCAAGAAGGCTGACAGCAAGAAGGCCGCAAAGAACGACGTTACCTCCACTAAAAAGCTCGCTAAAGAGAAGAAGAACAAGAAGCCAGGTTTCTTCGCGCGTGTTAAGAACTACTTTGCTTCTGTCCGCTCTGAGATGAAGCGCGTTGTGTGGCCCACCAAGCAAGAGCTTATCAACTACACCGTGGCCGTATGCGCTTCCCTTATCGTTGTCGGCGTAGTGATTGCAGTTCTCGACGCTGTCATCGGCCAGGGCCTTGTCCTCTTTTCTGGTTTGAGGAGCTGGTAACCAATGTCTAAGCGTTGGTATGTTGTTCACACGTATTCTGGGTACGAGAACCGTGTAAAGTCCGATCTCGAGCATCGTATCGAGACCATGGGCATGCAGGACCGTATCTTCGATATTCAAATCCCTATGGAGCGTGTCACCGAGATTAAAGAGGGTGGCCAGCGCGAAACCAAGGATTCCAAGATATTCCCGGGCTATGTTTTGGTTCGTATGGAAATGGACGATGATTCCTGGACGTGCGTTCGTAACACTCCCGGTGTTACTGGTTTCCTTGGTGGGAGCGGTAACAAGCCCGCACCCTTGTCTCGTGATGAGTACAACAAGATGATGCGCAAGTCTGCTGATGGCAATTCGCCCAAGCGTACCGCGGTCAATCTTGAAGTCGGTTCCACTGTTTCCGTTACCTCCGGTCCTCTTGCCGGTTTTGAAGGTAAGATTTCCGAGGTTAACGCCGAGGCAGCCAAGGTCAAGGTTTCCTTGGTCATCTTTGGTCGTGAGACCCCCGCAGAGCTCACGTTCGATCAGATCGAGGTTGTCTCCTAATTTCTTTTGGTTGTTAGTATCAATCGTTTCGCCCCGGACCGCTCATCTGGGGCGTGCTTCTAACAATTGGTATTAGCGATATATTTCGTTCCGTACGTTTAGGAAGGTAGTGACAATGGCTGAGAAGAAGATTGCCACCGTCATCAAACTTCAGATTCCCGCAGGCAAGGCTAACCCGGCTCCTCCGGTAGGCCCGGCCCTGGGTGCCGCTCAGGTCAACATCATGCAGTTCTGCCAGGCTTTCAACGCCGCTACGCAGGACAAGATGGGCGACGTCATCCCCGTCGTCATCTCCGTGTATGAGGATCGCACGTTCGACTTCGTCTGCAAGACCCCGCCTGCGGCTCACCTCATCAAGAAGGAGCTGAACCTCAAGGGCGGTTCCGCTACTCCGCAGTCCGTTAAGGTCGGTCAGCTCTCCCAGGAGCAGCTCACCAAGATCGCTGAGATCAAGATGCCCGACCTCAACGCGAACGACATCGATGCCGCTAAGAAGATCGTTGCCGGCACCGCTCGTTCTATGGGCGTTACCATCGCTGAGTAGTTTCAGCTTTTTTCGTTTGTTCCTCATGCATCATAAGGATGCGTGAACGATGTGGGAGGGCACCTGCCCGTATGTACCACAGGAGGTTTTAACATGGCACAGAAGCATGGCAAGAAGTTCCGCGCCGCTGAGGCTAAGGTCGACTCCGCTCAGCTTTACACCCCGCTTGAGGCCGTAAAGCTCGTCAAGGAGGTCGCTTCCGCTAAGTTCGACGAGACCGTTGAGGCTCACTTCCGTCTTGGCATCGACACCCGTAAGGCCGATCAGAACATCCGCGGCTCTATCTCCCTGCCCAACGGCACCGGCAAGACCGTTCGTGTCGCCGTGTTCGCTGAGGGCGCTCAGGCTGAGGCCGCCACTGCCGCTGGCGCCGACATCGTCGGTTCCGATGAGCTGATCGCTCAGATCCAGAAGGGCGAGATCAACTTCGATGCCGCCATCGCCACCCCCATGATGATGGCCAAGGTCGGCCGCATCGGTAAGATCCTCGGTCCCCGTGGCCTCATGCCCAACCCTAAGCTTGGCACCGTCACCATGGATGTTGCCAAGATGGTCGGCGAGCTGAAGGCCGGCCGCGTTGAGTACCGCGCCGACCGTTACGGCATCTGCCACGTTCCGCTGGGTCGCGTCTCCTTCTCCGAGGAGAAGCTCGTGGAGAACTATGCTGCTCTGTACACCGAGATCCTGCGCGTGAAGCCTGCTTCCGCTAAGGGCAAGTATGTCAAGAGCATCTCTATCTCCTCCACCATGGGCCCCGGCGTCAAGGTTGACTCCGCTGTCCAGCGCAACTTCATGGAGGCCTAAGTCCTTTTCTTCTCAAGGGCTGAGCAACCCGGTCTGGGATTTCCAGACCGGGTTTTTTTCTTGCATAAGTACTATTCCAGACAAAGCAATATGTGATAGAGTACTATTTATTAAATGGATCTCGCAATGGACGCTGTTTGACGCCCGTAAGCGGATTGAGCGCTATGAAAGGTGGTGCGTATGGCTGAAAGAGACGCCGTGAGCGATCTTATTCGTGGGAATATCGATGCGATTGTCCTCAATGTGATTAAACGATCGGACTCCTATGGCTACGAGATCCTCAAGGACATTGGGGAAAGAACATCTGGCCGCTACGAGATGAAAGAGCCTTCGCTTTACGCGAGTCTTAAACGTCTTGAGAAGGCCGGTTGCGTTGAGGGGTATTGGGGTAACGAAACCCAGGGTGCTCGACGCAAATACTATCGAATTCTTCCCGCCGGTGAACAAGAGCTCGATGAATCTAAGATTCGTTGGGTTGAGGTACGCCAGATTGTCGATGAGTTGTTGGAAACGAAAGAGGGTGCACGATGAACGAGCTTCGCATGTATGTCGAGCAGCTTTTCAAGGGTCGTGTCATGGATGATGACATGATCGAGCTCAAGGAGGAGATCTACGGAAACCTTGTCGCCCGCTATGAGGATCTGCTATCGCAGGGAGTCGAGGAGGACGAGGCGCTGACCAAGGCAAAAGCGAGCATTTCGTCTATCGATGACGTCCTTGACTCGGAACCTGGTGCGATGAATGCCGGCAGCGTTGCTGAGACGGCCTCTATGCCTAAAGTTGATACCGTTGCCTGTCCGGATGAGCCGGCAGGGGAATCTAGGCCCTCCGTGGCAACTGATAAGCGTATTCCCTGGAAGTGGCTTGTCGCGGCGGGCCTGGTGCTCGTGGCTCTGGTGGGCTTGGGTATTTGGGGCGCCTGGAAGCATGAGCAGGCCGAGGATTATCGTGAGAGCATTGAGGCCGCTGAGGCCTCTCGTCGCCCGGGTAGGCACGGTCATGCGGATGAAGGCGGTCGTGACGAGCTTCCGACTGCACCTGGCACCGACACTGGTGCCGGCTCCGGCGGCGCTGCTGAGCTGAAAACGTATGTTGGCCTCGATGTCTCCGATGCCGACTCCCTTGCCAATTTCGTTCGGGTTCTTCCTCTGTGCATGGATTATGCCGACGCGGCAATCGCCTCGTCCGATGGCAAAGATGTCGCCGTTTCCCTTGTTGACGTTCCTGAGTCGATGGACGAGAAGACCGAGGACGCGCTTGTATACGACTCGGTTGCTCTGTTCACCGTGCTGCCCGGCGTGGAATCGGTTAAATACTCCGTGCGCGAAGCCGGCGACGCTCCCATCGATGCGGACACCTATACCTTCACGCGTGCGATGGTCGAGACACGTTGCCAGGCGTTCCCTGCCGACCATGTGGGCGGCTTCGAGCCGAGTCTGTTGGATGACGAGGGCGCTTGGAATGCGATTCGCGAGCGTTGCCGCGACCGTCGTTTTGTTGATGAGCTGTGCGACCTGGCGGAGCAGGAGTAGCAGTAAGGACATATCTGTGTGGGGCGCCCGATGCGATGCATGGGGCGCCCCGTTGTATTGAACAGGCGCAGCGCTATGCCATGTCGATGATTGTGTCGCCGATTTGGATGCTGGCGATCTCATCAGTGTCGCAGATCTGCGTAAATGGCCAGGTCTTATGGACATCCGTGGTTCCGTCTTTGCGGTCAACGGAGAAGAACCCGCTGCGACTCGTGCCGTTTTCGATGCGACCGTCCTTGAAGATCACGATGAGGGGGAGATTGGAGATGGCATCCAGGGACGCTTGCGCGCGGTCTGACATCTTACCGCTTTCCCTGTCAACATGGGCGATGCGATTGATGTTGTACCGCACGGAAATGCCCACGGGGGAAACGGTTGCCTCTTCAATCTTGACGGTGGCTCCATCGAAATCAACGTTTTCGGGCACCGGGATATCGATCGAGGTGTCTTCAAAATTGAACTTGAATTTGAGGTCCCAGGGCCCCGTAGCAAGATTGACGACCTCGTCGGTTCCGGTGGGCATCAGCTTTATGGAATCAAGATGCGCGCGTGCAGTTCTACCCACAAGAGAAGAGGTTTCGACGCTCATCTGCTCCACATATTGCAGCGTGTTGTCGGTGGGGTCGAGGTCTCTGATGTGGCTGCTGCCCTGGGCACCGCGCTCTCCATCCACATAAAGTGTGCCATCCATAAAGGCACCGACATGCCCGTTGGCATCCGGGGCGGGCAACCTGTCCAGCGTGCTTCGATCTTCAAACGTGAGCGTGTAGACAATGGTGTACATGTTGCGGTCACCTATAATTGCATCGGCGGTGACCGTAACGCCGTTATTGGTACAGCTGGTATTTATGGGGCGTCCGATGCGATTGATGACCTCGGTATCGCAGGCGGGGCCGTCGAAGATATCGGATAATAGGTCGGCGGGGAGGGGCAGCACGCCGCTGGCCATGGCCGCGCCGGTGCCTCCAGCTGCGATAACCAGAGCTGCTGCGATAAGCGCCGCGCGTAGCGCGATGCGTGCAGGGTGCTTAGCCAAGTGCGATGTCCGACGTCTAGCTGGCATGGCGGTCGAGTTCGTGCGAATGAATCCAGCTTCGGCGATATGGTTGGCCATGCGATGTTTGGATTCAGATGAAAATGTCAGTTCGTCGAGTTCGCGACGATACTCATCGGTGGCTTTACTCATGAAAGTCTCCCTTCAGGGTGGAGCGGAGCGACGCGCGTCCGCGGCTGAGATTCTGCGCGACGGCCCCGGGAGTCGAGTCGGTAATGCTTGCGATCTGCTTCATGCTCATGTTGGCGTAATAGTGCAGGAAGATCGCGATACGCTGCCGTTCCGGTAGCGCCATGACGGCAGAGAGGACACTTCGATTTCCCCGGCGGATTTCCTGCTCGGAGCAAGCCGTGCCGTCGGCAACCTCATCGATGTCATCGATTGAGACTGTCGGGTGGATTCCGTGCCGGCGTATCAGGTCGCGGCACGCGTTGAGCGCAACGCGGATGATCCAGGCTCGTTCATGCTCCGCATCTTCGAATGGACGCGCATGCCGCATTGCTTTGATGAGGGTTTCCTGGCAGATATCCTCGGCATCGGATGTGTTGCCGAGCGTGGAATAGCACAAACGCAGAATCAGGTCTGAATAGGTCTCGACTAGCCTTTTTGCTTCCGTTTCGACGGCCGCGCTGGAATGTTGTCTAAAGTGCGCGAACATGGCATCACCTCCCGTGTGAATCGGTTCTTATCGGGAATGGGGCGCTCGAGTTCCCTCTACTTACAACACGAATGAAGCGCCGAAAGTTGACAAAAAAACGGCGCCGATGCGCCGTTGCGTAACATGGAGGGATAATAGGGGTGACAGTTTGATTAAACCAACGATGCGATGGTGCGCACGATCGCATCCGATGCAGCGCTCACGCGAGTGGGGTCCTCGATCTGTAGAACGATCTTGCCTTTGATGCCGAGCTCGGATATCTCGGAGAAGAATACCTTGGGGCCATCGATAACAGGCGAGACCCCTTGGGCCGCATCGCGCGCCAGCTCGGTGAGCTGGTCGGCGAGGTGATCCATGGAAATCGATGCATCGACGTCCTCCTCGCGCAGGCGCGGAACGGCGAAGGGCACGGCGACGCGGTTGGCGGGCAGCAGGTGCACCAGTGCGGTCTTCGAGATGATGGAGTTGGGAATGATGACGGTTTGACCCATGGTGTCGCGGATCGTTGTGTGTCGCCAGGTCACATCCTGCACCACACCGGACTCGGCTCCGACCTCGATATTGTCTCCAGGTTTGACGATTCCCATAAACGTGACCTGAAGCCCGCCGATAAGGTTGGAAAGCGTATCCTGGAAACCCAGTGACACGGCGATACCGCCGACGCCGAGAGCGGCGACGAGGGCGTTTGCGTTGATGCCGAAGCAGTTATCCAAGATGATCGAGCCGCCAACGATCCAGATGGTGGCACGGGCGATGTTGACGATGATGCTCGAGCTGGGCAGGGGATTGCTGTCGCGGTTGAGGAAATGCCAGAGTGCGCGCGTGGCGATGCGCGATACAAAGTGGGTGGCGAGCACGAGCACGATGGCCCAGATGATGCTGGCGACCCATTCCTGGGAAAGAAACGCGCCGAGCGCGGCAAGGATGTCCGACATTGATGCTCCGATTCGATCGATGTACCACCTATGCTACCCGAGCAGCCGAGTTTTGAAACCGCGTCCGCGGGTATGGATATGGCTTCCGTGCGAGTCGGTGGCTGGGGCGAGCCGGATGTCTAATCGGCTGTGTGCGAAATTGCCGGCTAGCGCGGATGATCGGTTCCACTCGGTATAAAAAAGACCCGGCGCGTGGCCGGGTCTCAAAGGCATTAGAACTCACAGCTGCCCACGGTGCGCGGGTGCGGCAGGACGTCGCGGATGTTGCCCACACCCGTGAGGTACATGACCAGGCGTTCGAAGCCCAGGCCAAAGCCGGCGTGCTTGCAAGATCCGTAACGGCGCAGGTCCAGGTAGTGTTTGTACTGGCTGGCATCCATGCCGAGCTCGGCGATACGGCGCTCGAGCACGTCGAGGCGCTCCTCGCGCTGGGAGCCGCCCACGATCTCGCCGATGCCGGGAACCAGGCAGTCGGCGGCGGCGACGGTCTTGCCGTCGTCGTTCAGGCGCATGTAGAACGCCTTGATCTCGGCCGGGTAGTCGGTGACGAACGTGGGACGCTTGAAGTGCTCCTCGGTGAGGAAGCGCTCGTGCTCGGTCTGCAGGTCGATGCCCCAGCTCACGGGATACTCGAACTTGTGGCCACCGGCAACTGCCTTCTCGAGGATCTCGATGGCCTCGGTATAGGTGACGCGGGCGAAGTCGGATCCGGCCACGTGCGTGAGGCGGTCGATCAGGCCCTTGTCCACGAATTTGTTGAGCATGGCGAGCTCGTCGGGGCAGCGGTCCATGACGTCGCGGATGACGAACTTGAGCATGTCCTCGGCCAGGTCCATGTCATCGTTGAGGTCGGCGAAGGCGATCTCGGGCTCGATCATCCAGAACTCGGCGGCATGGCGCGTGGTGTTGGAGTTCTCGGCGCGGAACGTGGGGCCGAAGGTGTAGATGTCGCCGAAGGCCATGGCGAAGTTTTCGGCGTTGAGCTGGCCGGAGACGGTAAGGGAGACCGGCTGGCCGAAGAAGTCCTTGGTGTAATCCACGTTGCCCGTATCGTCCAGCGGCGGGTTTGCGGGGTCGATAGTGGTGACGTGGAACATCTCGCCCGCGCCCTCGCAGTCGGATGCGGTGAGGATGGGGGTGTTCACGTAGACGAAGCCGCGGTCCTGGAAGAAACGGTGGATGGCGGCGGCTGCTACGGAGCGCACGCGGAAGACGGCGCGGAACAGGTTGGTGCGCGGGCGCAGGTGCTGCTGGGTGCGCAGGAACTCGACGGTGGCGCGTTTCTTCTGCAGCGGGTAGTCGGGTGCGGAGACACCCTCGACCTCGATGGAGGTGGCAGTCAGCTCGAACGGCTGCGGTGCATCGGGGGTGAGCTTGAGCTCACCGGTGCAGATAAGGGCGGCGGAGACGTTCTGGTGGGCGATCTCGTCGTAGTTGTCCAGGGCCTCGCGGTTCATGACGACCTGCAGGTCCTTGAAGCAGCTGCCGTCGTTCAGGGTGACGAAGCCGAAGTTCTTCATGTCGCGGACGGACTTGACCCAACCGGCCACGGTGACGCTCTGCCCGCCGAGTGCCTCGGCATCGGCGTAGAGCTGTGCGATCTTGGTGCGATCCATGTGCTCCCTTTCTGCTTGCGAGTCAAATGACGTACCGGGTGTCCGGTACGGCTGAATGTCACAGATATCCATTCTAGCAGGGCGGGGCTGGATGTTGGATACGCGTAAGGATTTGGACAACGTGTGTTGGGGTCGCTGCGGCATGGCACAATAGGGGGAGTGGTTTGAAGGCCGCTGCGCTGATTATGCGGGCGGCCGTGAGCGAAGGACGCATATGGTGAAGAACTATTGGGGCGATGAGCTTCCGGATTATGTTGAGATGCCCGAGGGCGCCGACCCACGAGAGAACTACGGTCGCATCGATTTTGAGCGTCTGCCCAACACGCGCGACCTGGGCGGTCTTGCCGCGGCCGAGCATTCTCGTATCAAACCTGGCTGCCTGTTGCGCTCCGGCGCCCTGTATTTCGCAAGCGATGCCGACCGCATCCGCCTGCGCGACCGCTACAACCTGCAGCTGGTGAGTGATTTCCGCAACGCCATGGAGCTCTCGGAGCTGCCCGATCCCATGGAGTGTTTCCCGGGTGCGCGCTTCGTCCATGCCGAGATATTCTCCGATGAGCAGCAGGGAATCACCCAGGAGCAGCACCAGCGGGCCCTGCGCAGTTTGAAAGACTCGGAGGAATCCGGCGATCCGCGTGCGTTTATGGCCACGATGTACCCGGCCATCGTGATGGGCGAGCACGGCATCGAGGGCTATCGCGCCTTCGTGCGCGCGCTGCTCGAGCTTGAGGACGGTGCGGCGCTGTGGCATTGCCATGTAGGTCGCGACCGGTGCGGGATGGGCACGGTCCTCGTGGAGACCATGCTGGGTGTGAGCCGCGAGGACATGATCGTCGATTATCTGGCGACCAACCTGTTCGCCCCGGCTGAGATGAGCATCAACGGTCCTGCCTGCCTGCAGTCCTTTGAGGCGGCCGAGCGCGCCGTGGCGGAGTTCGGCGGGTTCATGGGCTACATCAACAAGGTTTTGGGCGTATCGCGCGTCCAGATAGAGGGATTCCGCGAGAAGTATTTGAGCTAACGGGATGTCTTGGCGGGCGAATCAAGCCCGTCGGTCACACGTCCGTAATGCATGAGGGCCCCGCTTCGGTTGCGTGCCGGAGCGGGGCCCTTGCTGTGGGTTAGCCTGTTGTGCCTAGTGGCCGCAGAGCGCCTGGCGAATCATGGTGGCATACGCTTGCTGGCCGGTAGGCGTGAGATGGATTCCGTCGTCGGTGAGGTACTCGGGATGTCCCGCGCTGGCCCCGTTCCAATCGATGATGCCTACGTTTTTGTGCTTGCTGGCGTATGCGCGCAGCTTTGCATTGTTGGCATCCTGCAGGGGGAGGGGGCAGCGGATCGTCACAAAGTAGACGGGCAGGTCGCCGCAGGCGTCGACGATGGCCCGGATAAGATCGTCGCTGCCAATAACGCCGTTGGTGCCCAGCGCCACTATGACAGCTTGGGCTTGGTATCCTGCGGCGAGCTGCTGCGCGATCACGTCCTGTCCCACCCAGAACTGACGGCTTACCTTGCCGTCGATGAGTGCGCTGGGCAAGACCTGTTGGACAGCGGGCGCCGCCCCCTCGGTCACAGAGTCGCCCACCATGAGTACGGGGGCATCACAGGTGCCCGCCTCGGCGTTGTATGTCCAGTCCTTCCAAGGCAGCTTCTTGGGGATTTTCTCGGCGAGAGGCTTGTTCTTCTCGTCCTCGGCCTTCTTCTTGGCGGCTTCCTCCTTGGCCTGCTGCTCCTCTTTGGAGGGTGTGGCAGCTTCCTGTGTGAGCTCAGGGCGCAGCGTCTCGGCGCGGTGCTGGGCGATCGACTTCCAGTTGAGGGGCATGCTGAGTACGACTACCGCTAGCAGACCAAAGCATGCGAGTCCCCAGCGCCCAATAAGGACTGGGTTTTGGGCTTTGATCCATGCAAGGGGCTGCTGTGCAGCCTGTTCGACCGATTGGACGTTCAGGCCCAGTCCGCCGAGCGTGCGGGTGATACGGGTCGCTGCGGGGCTGGGTTTGCGATGTGAGCCGTCGTGTTCATCGATATGGATGGGGCGCGCGCGACGGGTGCGCTCAAATACCTGGTAGCACAGTTCTCCCGCGGCAACGATTGCGATGAGCTGCAGGATCGTGCCCCACCAGGGAAGCGCTACGGTGCGCGTGGCCGGGTTCATGAGGATGAGCATGGGGTAGTGCACCAAGTAGATGGAGAAAGAACGCGTGCCCAGGTAACGAAGTGGTTTTGCGGCAAGCGGGCGTGCGAGCGGATTGCCGGGCATTTGTACGTACAGCAAAAGGGCCGCGCAGACGATGGCGCAGATCAAATAGCCTCCGCGATACATGTATGCCGCCTCGCCGTTGGCAAAACACATGGCGAGAACGAGAGCGGCCAGGCACAGCGGGCCGCAGATGGTGACTGCCGTCTGCGGGCGCGGGCTCGTGTGCGTGGTTTGTTCGGCGGTTTGAACCCTGTGTGCTTTTGCCCATCCACGGCGGGCAACTGGAAGCAGCAGGGCGGCCAGGCCGCCCATGCACAGCTCGGCCAAGCGGGCGTCAAGACCGTAGTATGCATGAGCCGATCCGGCGGCGGGGTCGTAGAAGAGCCCCATCGCAACGGCCGATGCGACCGCGATGGCCGCTATGAATACACATGCTTTCTTGCGGGTGTGGACGAGCTTGTGGGCAAGCATGATGACGGCTGGCCATAGCAGGTAGAACTGCATAATGAGGCCCAGGTACCACAGGTGGGTGAGCGGGGAAGGCAGGCCCGCTGCATCGAAGTAGGATACCTTGCGAACGATATAGGAGATGTTGGCCGTGAACGTGGCGGCGGGCAAGGCGTCTGCTTGTACTTTGGGCAGCAAGCTGGGGGCTACGGCGAATGTCGCGACAGCGGTGATGCCGATGATGGCGAGTGCGGCCGGCAGAAGTCGCTTCACGCGTTTGAACAGGAAGCGGGCGTATGAGAACTGCTGCGTTTGTACCAGCTCGCGCTCGACGCTGCGGGTGATGAGGAAGCCTGTGATGACAAAGAACAGCGTGACCCCAATGAATCCGCCACGCAGGATAACTGGGCGGGTGTGGTACAGGACAACGCCGATGATGGCGATTGCGCGCAGCCCATCGATGGCTGCGATGCGATGTGGCCGGCGTGGGCGGGGCTCCGTGGGTGTTTGATTGTGCTGCGTATCTACGGTTTCCAACAGTCCTCCCTTTTTGAATGCACCCCCTATTGTCATACGAATGCTCGTTTGGGTGGTGTTGGTGACGTGAATGGCAAAAATGACACGTGCACATTGCGGAATGAACACGTGTCATTTGGAAAAGCCTGTAGGTTGTATGCGGCCAACGATGGGGTGGGGCCAAGATGCGGCGCGGGGTCGTGCTTGCGCCTTGAATCGACGCCCGGGCTAGTTTATGTGCAGCGGGCGGTTGCCGTGGCGGAAGACGAGGTAGGAGTACACGTAGGTGAGCACGCAGCCGCCAAGGATGATCGCCATGAGGACGCCGCCGGCCAGATCGTTGCCAAGGGCCCGGCCAAAGATCCCGGTGAAGATCATGGTGACGCCCATGACCATGAAGGCCTTGCCGCAGAACCGATGCGTAAGGTTCCAGTTCTGCTCGTTATGGATGGCCCAGGGCGTCTTGCAGCCAAAGGTGTAGTTTTGCTTGATGCGCGGCATGTAGTTGCCCAAAGCGATGAAGATTACGCCGAGTGTTCCGGTGATGAGGATGCCAACAGGGCTGTTCTCCTGCGGTATCACTCCGATGACGGTGAGTTCGGCCACCCAGGAGGCCATGACCATGAACAGCGTCATGGCGATGGAGAACCCGCGGTACAGGTTGCCGAAGCGGTCGAAGTTCGCCCCGCGGGGATCCATTTTGGGTGTGAGGTACATGAGGCCCATTATGAGCAGCGGCAAAAAGGCAAGGATGAGCTGTGTGGATTTGGGGCCCCAGTCGTTGGCGTTACCGTTGATGTCCCAGTGCGTGGGGATCGTCTCGGGGAGCGAGGGATAGATGAAGAGGTGCCCTGCGACGCTCGCAAGGCAAATGACAAGCAGGATGATCCACGTGCGCTTGCCCACGGGGTCCTGTACGGTCGATTTGTTGTTGGTCATATCAGTGATCCTTTTCAGTTGCGTTCGTGTTGGTGAACGAGCAGAACCAGCCCATGATGTCCTGGAAAACAGTGGTGTTGAGACTGTAGATGATGCTCTGGCCGTCGCGCCGGGCCTCGACGAGGCCGGCGTTTTTCAGCGTGGTGAGATGATGACTGATCGACGGCTTGGTCATATCGAAGTGCTCGGCGATGTCCCCGGCGGTCCTATCGCCGCTTCGCAGCAGCTCGAGGATGCGGCGGCGTGTGGGATCGGCGAGCGCCTTGAATGCTTCTCCGGGCAATGATTGGTCCTCCTTTTTGATCGTTGATGGGTCATGTGCGCGCAGTTAGATATTTAGACAAACATCTAACAATAGAGGATTATGGATATGGCGCCGTGCGTTGTCAAGAATTATCGGAGCAGACGTTCGCGCAAGAGCAGACGTTCGCGCAAGATGAGCACGGGGCCCAAGCTGGGCTCGTGGATCGGCGCCACCAGCCTGCAGCAGCGTGGAAGCGCCCGACGCAGCGGGTCGAGCAGGACCTCGCCGGCTTTGAACGTCCCGCCGATGTACGTGACGGGGATGGATTGCTCGCCTAGATGCTCGATGCCGAGGGTGGGCTTGAAGAGCTGCCGAATGATGGCGCGAACGAGTTCGGCCTCCTCGTCGGCCGCCCTCTCGAGGATGCGGAGGGCGGCCGGGTCGCCCTGGTTGGCCGCGAGCGCCACGAGCGGGGCCAACGACGAGATGCGCCCGCGATCGGCGAAATGCTCCTGTGCGAACGCGATGATGTCGAAATCGTCGGCAAGGGAAAGCTCTTGGCGCACCAAGTCGTAGATCGCGCCCTTGCTCGACCGGCCGTCGGCCTGGCGGGTAAATGCGTAGAGCAGCTCTTTGCCGAGCCATCCACCCGACCCCTCGTCACCCAGCTCGTAGTCCCAACCGCCGCAACGCATGCTCTGGCCGCGACACACGCCCGATGCGATCGAGCCGGTGCCCGCGATGATGGCTATGCCGTCGGCCAGATCGAGTCCGGCCGCCCATGCCGCATCGACATCGTTGACCAGGGTGTAGGGGTGCTCGCCGGAAACGCGCGCGACGATGCCCTCGATGCGACGCGTGGATTCGGCGCCTTCGCCGTATCCGCAGATGCCAAAGCCGAGGCCTAGATGCGCGGGGTTTGAAGTGGCGCTCGAGCCTCCGCCGGGCTGCGAGGAGCCGACCGGGGAGGAATCGCCGGGTTGCGTGCCCGCTGCGCATGCGGCGCCTTCGGCCCAGCGTACGCCCTCGGTAAGGATGGATTCCATGCCATCGAAGCCTGCTTGCGCGTAATGGCAGGTCCCCAGCACGAGCTCGTCAACCGTGCGGAGCTGTTCATCATACAGGGTGAAGGCGGTTTTGGTGCCTCCGCCATCGACGCCAAGCCACATCATGGGAGCCTCCTTTGGCATTGCGGTTTTATGTCAGCGTAGCATAGGGGTTGGAGGTACGACCAATACGGGCGCTCCGTCTAGAAGCCGAGCGGACCCATGCGCGACCTCGTTGGGCGACCCTCCCGATCGGATGGCGGCGATGAGCTGGTCGATCGCCTCGGATGCGCGATGGCGCAGGCGACCCATTCGCGGTGCGTCGCGATGCGCGAACAGCTTATCGATTTGCGGGATCGCGATCGCCCCGGCAACAGAGGTGGCGAGTTCGCGCTGCAGGTTCGTATCTATTGGGGCGACGGTGCGCTGCGAGCTTGCGAGCAGCAGGTACAGGGGTGCCTCCGACTCGATGCCCGCGGACGAGATCATCGCCTGTGCCGCTGGGATGATCGAGCCGGGCCGGTGTCCGTCAAGGGAAAGGGCGACGATCGCGGTGTCGCACCCCCGTGCTTCGGCGCCGCCGTGCCCGATCCGTATGGTCCGTGCCGGGAGGCCTGGCGCGGCGGAAGCCGAGGCGCGCTCGTATGCGGCGAGGGCTTCGGCGAGGTCTTCGAGCAGCCAGGACAATGTGGGCGCAAGGGCGTTGGAGCTGGCGGCCGGCGCATCGACGCCCTCGCATAAAAGAGCGATCGAATGGGGGAGGCGCGGGATGGTGCGCTGACTCATGATGTCACCTCGCGGGGTGTGAAAACGCTGGAACGTGCAATGAAACGATATGAATTGCATTGTAGCGTTCGCGCGTGGACGAGGCTGTCGTAAAGTGGGAGGACGATTAGGGGAAGAGCGCCGGTGAGGGAGGCTATATGTTTACTCGTTTGTATCTTGTGCGCCATGGGCAGACCGTGTTCAACACGCGTCAGCTCATCCAGGGGCGATGCGATTCGCCGCTAACCGAGCTGGGGCGTGACCAGGCCCGCGCCGCCGCCGCGTGGCTGCGCAGCGAGGGCGTCGGGTTTGGCGCCGCGTGCTCCTCTACGGCAGAGCGCGCCTGTTCGACCCTTGAGCTGCTTTGGGGAGGTCCGTACCATCGCATGCTTGGCCTGCGCGAGCGCTCATTTGGAGATCTGGAGGGAACGAGCGTCCTGCAGCTCCCGCGCCCTATGGGCGACTTTCCTGCAGAGCATGGCGGCGAGCGGGAAATCGATTTGGCCCGCCGGCTGACCGATGCGTTCGCGCGTGCGATGCGCGGCGATTTTACAAGCGTGGCCGGTCGCACGGACGCGCCCATCGAGCCATGTGCCATTATGCCGGGCGAGGGTTCCGGCGCTCGGCGCAACCTGCTGGCGGTGAGCCATGGCGCGGCCTGCAAGGCATTTGCTGCATATTGGAAAAAGAACGCGCAGGTAGAGATTCCGAGCCCGTTTCCAAACTGCGAGATCTTGGTATTTGAATACGATGGAGACGAATTCTCGCTCGTCGAGGCGCATGACCCGGCCGGGCGCTTGGGCGGCGCGGGCTTGGCGATATAAAACGAGATGCTGGGCGCATGGCGTTGCCGTTTGATTGACGCGAGCGACAAAAGTAGACGGTTGTGAGTACTTTTGGCGAGCGCCCGGGCTAAAAGAGACGGTGTTTTGGGGTGTTTTGCAGTTTCGGGTATACGTTCATGTGGATAATGTCCCCGCCGTGCCCCACGTTTGTCCGGGTTTGCATGCGAAAGGGCGCCTGTCCAGGGTTCGCGGGCACTGTGTGCTACTCACAACCGTATGTTTTTGTCACGCAAACGGAATAAAAGAAGTTGGGCTGCCACCCGTTGTGGATGGCAGACCAAAAACAAGTATACATAAGCAAAAAAATGCAAAAATATGAAAACGCGACCGGTGGGATAGCGACTTTGAGCCGAGCGTCCAAGATCGAGTGCCGCCCCGGCTACTCTTCGCTTGGTGCCGAGCTCTTTTTGGCTGCCTCGCGGGCCTCGTGGATCTCGCGTGCGGCGGCAACTCGTGCCTTGCGGGCATCGGCCAGAGCGTTGTGCGCGCTGGCGGTCGCCGCTTTGGCGCCGCGCACCGTTGCAGCCAGGCGCGGATTCTTGGCGGCGATCTGGCTGATCACCGGTCCGTCGAGCTCCTCCTGTGTGGGCTCGCTCAAAAAGTCGACGGCGTATTGCGCGGCCACCTCGGAGCCCTTCACAAGCACCGACTCATCTACCCTGTAATAGCAGGAGTGCTGGGCAAACGTGGCTCCGATCTGCGGGTTGCGGCATCCAACGAAGGCAAGCATGCCCGGCACGCGCCGCACGTACTCGGAGAAGTCCTCGCCCGAGAGCGTGCCGCGATAGCGTCCGACGCCCTCTTCGCCCAGAATCTTGAGAACGGCCTGATGGCAGCGCTCGCTGGAGGCGGGCTCGTTTTCGACCTTGTAGTTGGCGATGGTGTAGTCCGAGAGCTCGGCCTCGGCGCCGTGGGCGCGCGCGGTGTGCACGGCGATGCGCTTGATGAGCTCGGGCATAAGGGCATGGGTGTTGTCGGAGTAGGTGCGCACCGTGCCGGACAGATAGGCTTCGCCGGCGATGACGTTGCGCGCGGTGCCGGCGTGCAGCTCACCTACGGTTACCACGGCGGGTTCGTAGGGGGACAGCTCGCGGCTTACGATGGTCTGCAGCGCGTTGACGATCTCGGCGGCGACCATGACGGCGTCCGATCCGCGCTGCGGCATGGCGCCGTGGCAGGACGTGCCGTGAACATCGATGCGGAACCAGTCGGTGTTGGCCATGCGCGGGCCGGGCTCGAAGCTGATGGTGCCTGCGTCGACCTCGCTCCAGATGTGCATGGCGAACGCGCCGTCCACGTCCTCGCACACGCCGGCTTCGCACATCATGCGCGCGCCGGAGCCGTTTTCCTCGGAGGGCTGGAACACGATGCGGATCTCGCCGTGGATGGCGTCGGTCATGGTGGAGAGGATGCGGCAGGCGCCCAGCATCATGGCGATGTGGCAATCGTGCCCGCAGGCGTGCATGTAGCCCTCGTTGACGGAGGCGAATTCCTCCTCGGTGCGTTCGGTGACGGGCAGGGCGTCGATGTCGGCTCGCATGAGCAGGCGCCGGCGCGGGGAGCCGTCCTTACGGTAGGCATCGGGCGCGGTGCCGCGAAGGGTCGCCACCAGGCCGGTCTTGAGGGGCCGCTCGTAGGGGATGCCCATCTCATCGAGCTCCTCGGCGATGTCCTCGGTGGTGCGGAACTCCTCCAGGCTCGGCTCGGGGTATTTGTGGAAGTGGCGGCGCTGGCGGATCACATAGGGTTCGATGCGCGCCCCTTCGGCCTTGATGGCGTCGGTGACGTTGCGCGGTGTGCGTGCGCTTCGTTGCCGTGCTGCCTGCGTTGATGTTGCATTTGCCATGGTGCTGCACCCTCTTTAACGTGCCGGTCCGTATTTCGTTAAGTCTAGCACGCGCGCCGGCGCCCGCCGGCTCCGCGCCGCGGCGGACGTGCGTCCGTTGAGCCCCCGTCTTGTCCCGTGCCGCTTGGAGGGGTCGTGGACAGGGTGGGGGCGGATACGGGCGGCGGTATAATGCCGGCATCGTTTTCAAAAAAACACGGGAGGAGTGCCGATGAGCCTCATGGATGCGCATATTTCGATCGAGACCGAACCCGATGGCGAGCGCAATCTTCTGCCCGATGGTTGGAGCTGGGAGGACAAGCGCTCCTCGGTGTATACGGGCCTGAGCGGGGAAGAGACCCTGGCCGCGTACCGTCGCAGGATCCGTCGGCTCAGGGTGCTGGCCATCGTGGGCGTCCTGGTGTTCTTGGCCGGTGCGTTGGCGTTTATCTTTTGGCTGGATAGCCTGTTTTGGTATCTGCTGAGTCTGGCTGGCTGCATTGCGTCTGCCGCGTGGTTTTGGTCGCGCGCGAGCCTGGCATTTTTGGGGCTGGCCGACCTGGTCTACCTCGATTGCGACCCGACACGCTATCGTTTCGTTCTCGAGCGCGTGGGCGGGCGGCACGGGCGTGGCGAGGGGGAGTCGCTGCGCACGCTCGAGTTGGCGTATTGCGACTATCTCGAGGGGGATGCTGCGGGCGCCCTGGCTCGTCTGCAGAAGGTCCAGTTCAAGAAGGCGTCGAACGCACTGTGGTTCCGCGCCATGCAGGTCGAGGCATATGCGCGTATGGAATTGGGCGATTCCGATGGGCTTGCGGACACTTTTGCGCGCATGCATCTGTTCGTTGACGGCATGAAGCCCGCATCGCGTCAGCGCGCCGTTGCCGCAGACGCGCTTGCCGCGATGGAGCTGCAGGCGGTGCCGGAGTCCGCGTGGGGCGAGTTCGAGCTCGGCCGCGCGCAGGATCATCTGGCGCGTTCGGAGCGCCATATCGAGTGCGCGGGCTGGTGCATACGCCTCGCCGCCTACGGGGTCGCTCACGGCATGGCGCGGCAGGCCCGCTCTATTATGGAGGATGGGCGGATCGAGCCGTTGGTTCCCGTGCATGAGCGCCGCCGCTCCGATTTGCTTGCCCGGATCGAGACGGCCGCGCACGTGTTCGACGCGTAACGGCGCGGCTGTTCGCAAGGCTGCCCTGCAGCGGTGGGCTTTTGGCCCCGCGCCCCGCTTGGCTGCGCCCCGCTTGGCCGCTCGCCGCTCGTCTGACCGTCTCGCTCGTTGAACGAATGATACCGCCTGTGCCTTGGTCTGGGCCCTAGAGTTGGGATAGGTATAGGGCGAGTCGAGCCGAGCGCGGAGCGCTTGGAGGAGGGCGATGTTCGATGGGCGCGAGCGTGGGCTCGGATTGTATTGCAGCCGGTATACATGCGGATTACGTGGTGCGTTCTCGCCGTGTGTTCACATCTGTTCCGGGGGAGCGCGAGCCGCATGAGCTCGCGTTCGCCGTATCGGGGGACCGTATCGTGCTTTCGGGCGCACCAAAAGATGTGCTCGCGGCCGTCCCCTCGTCTACGCCGGTGCATAACTGGGGCGATCGATTCGTATGCCCCGGTTTTCACGACGCCCACCTGCACTTTTTCCATACGGCAGTGGGTTCGTCCCCTTTTATGCTCATGCATATGGGCGAGAGCGAGGCCGAGCTGGTCGCCCGTACGCGCGAGTTTGCCGCCGGGCTTCCCGCGCACGCTTGGGTGGTGACGCAGGGCTGGCGAGATTACCGCTGGGACCCTCCGGCGCCGCCCGCAAAAGAATCGCTCGACCGCGCGTTCCCCGATCGCCCCTGCGCTATGTATTCCGGCGACGGGCATACGCTGTGGATGAATTCGCGCGCTCTTGCCGAGCTGGGCGTGACGCGCGACAGCGTGCCTCCGTCGGGCGGGTCGTATGACAAGACGCCCGCGGGCGAGCTCACGGGTATTGTGCGCGAGGCCGCGGCGATGGAGCTGCTGCCGCGCTGTCTTGCCTGGCTGCGCTCGCAGGATATCGAGCGCGCGTATGTTGAGCAGATGTCCCGTATGGCCGAGCAGGGAATCACGTCGGTGTGCGATATGGCCCTCATGCCGCATCCGGGCTGCGATTTCATCCGTGATGATATCTACGAGGCGCTCGAGGCCCGCGGCCAGCTCACCATGCGGGCGCATCTGTATCCCACGCTGCTGGAAGACCAGTCGCGGCTGGACCGTTTGCAGCGGCGGTTCGAGCAAAGCGCGCTGCTGCGGGCTCCGGGCTTCAAGCAATTCTTCGATGGCGTGTCGAGCCAGCATACGGCGTGGCTGACCGAGCCTTACAGCAACCCGAGGTTCACTGGGGATCGCGGCCGACCCACCATCGCACCCGACCGCATGCGCTCCTTGGTGCTTGCGGCTGCCGAACGCGGCCATTCCGTTCGCATCCATACCATCGGTGATGCGGCCATCCATGCGGCACTCGACATTTTCGAGGAAGCTCAATCGCGCTTCGGCATGCCGCGCGAGGGTCGCAACACCTTGGAGCATCTGGAAAACCTGCTGCCCGCGGATATCGAGCGCCTGCACCGCCTGCAGATCGTGGCGAGCTCGCAGCCTGGTCACATCACGCTCGATCCGGGCGGGCCGGAGCGCGATCTGGGCCCGGATCGCAGCCGTGTTATGTGGCCGTTCGCAACATATGCCAAATGCGGCGTGGAGCAGGCGTTTGGCACTGATTCACCCATTACGGCGCCGAATAGTATGGATGTGCTGTATGCGGCGGTTACGCGGCAGGACCCCTTCACGCATGAGCCTGCGGGCGGTTGGCTTTCGTCCGAGCGCATCGGCGCCGCGGACGCCCTGCGTATCTACACCGCGGGCGGTGCCGCCGCCGTGGGGCGCGCGGACGAGCTCGGACGCATCGCTCCGGGATACCTGGCGGATTTCGTAGTGCTTGACCGCGATCTCACCGCCTGCGATCAGGAGGAGATCCAAGATGTAAAGGTCCAGGTCACCTATGTTGGCGGCAGGCGCGTTTTGTAGATGCGCCGCGGGCGGTAGAGATGCAAGCTGCCGGGGCGGCGATGAGCGTCGAGGCAGGTGCGATCGGTGTGGATAGCGGTATCAAACGCCAAATGAACCAGTCTCATCTGACAAAACACCAGGTTTTTGTACAACTCCCCTGTTCATTTGGGGGTTTGACGCAGCTAACCTATCCTTGTCTCAAGAGCGACCCCTAATCAACGGGCGAATCATTTGATATCCTGGGCAAACATAAAAATGAACATGTTCATTTTGCGTTTAATACAGATATGCTTCCCGATCGGCATGCGTTGCAACGGGTCACGCGTCGGATATACGCCGACGAGAGCCCATTTGCGTACTCCAAACATTGCGACTAAAGAAATCTAAGTGCCAATTAATAAGATTTTTTGCTTTTTGTTGTATAAGTTCCCGAGGCTGGGTACTATTCATCGCGTACGTAAAAGAATGGATGCGCGGAAGCCCCGCGCACCATCAAAGGAGGAACCAACATGAGTCTCAAGCCGCTTGCAGACCGCGTCCTTATCAAGCCCGACGCGGCAGAGCAGAAGACCGCCTCTGGCCTGTACATCGCCAGCAACGCGCAGGAAAAGCCGCAGCGCGGCACCGTTGTTGCCGTGGGCGCCGGCAAGCTTGCCGACAACGGCGAGCGCCTGCCCATGGATGTCAAGGAGGGCGACGTTGTCATCTACGGTAAGTTCGGTGGCAACGAGGTCAAGGTCGACGGCGAGGACTACCTCCTCATGCGCGCCGACGACATCTACGCCGTCGTCGAGTAACTAGCTGCTCGCATTTCTTTCGCACTTTCATTTTTGGAGGACTCCAATCATGGCTAAGAACATCACGTTCGATACCGACGCTCGCGCCAAGCTGGCAAAGGGCGTCAACACCCTGGCCGACGCCGTAACCGTTACCATGGGCCCCAAGGGCCGCTACGTTGCCCTGCAGCGCTCCTTCGGCGCTCCCACCATCACCAACGACGGCGTTTCCGTCGCCAAGGAGATCGAGCTCGAGGACAACATCGAGAACATGGGCGCCCAGCTGGTGAAGGAGGTCGCCACCAAGACCAACGACACCGTGGGTGACGGCACCACCACCGCAACCCTGCTGGCCCAGGCCATCGTCAACGACGGCCTTAAGAACGTCGCTGCCGGCGCCAACCCGCTGGCCATCCGTCGCGGCATCGACAAGGCTGTCAACGCCGCCGTCGCCGAGATGAAGAAGCAGGCCCAGCCGGTCGAGACCAAGGACCAGATCGCTTCCGTCGGCACCATCTCCGCTGGCGACCCCGAGGTCGGCGAGAAGATCTCCGACGCCATGGACGTTGTGGGCAAGGACGGCGTCATCACCGTTGAGGATTCCCAGACCTTCGATATCACCATCGACACCGTCGAGGGCATGCAGTTCGACAAGGGCTACGTCTCCGCGTACTTCGTTACCGATAACGATCGCATGGAGGCCGTGATGAAGGATCCCTACATCCTCATCACCGACCAGAAGATCTCCAACGTCCAGGACATCATGCCGGTTCTCGAGGCCGTTTCCCGCGCCGGCAAGGGCCTGCTCATCATCGCCGAGGACATCGACGGCGAGGCTCTGCCCACCCTGGTCCTCAACAAGATCCGTGGCGCGCTGAACGTCTGCGCCGTCAAGGCCCCGGGCTACGGCGACCGCCGCAAGCGCATGCTCGAGGACATCGCCGTCCTCACCGGTGGCCAGGCTGCCCTGGACGAGCTCGGCATCAAGATCGCCGATATCACCGCTGATATGCTCGGTACCGCCAAGTCCGTAACCATCACCAAGGACAACACCACCATCGTTGATGGCGCCGGTTCCAAGGAGGCCATCGCCGACCGCGTGGCCGCCATCAAGGGCGAGATGGAGCACACCGATTCCGACTTCGACCGCGAGAAGCTCCAGGAGCGCCTGGCCAAGCTCTCCGGCGGCGTGGCCGTCATCAAGGTCGGTGCAGCTACCGAGACCGAGCTCAAGGAAATCAAGCACCGCGTTGAGGACGCTCTCCAGGCTACCCGTGCAGCTGTCGAGGAGGGCATCGTCGCCGGCGGCGGCGTCGCCTTCATGGACGCGCTGCCCGCGCTGGACAACATCGAGGTGTCCGACCCGGAGGAGCAGATCGGTATCGACATCATCAAGAAGGCGCTCACCGCTCCGGTGGCAACCATCGCCAAGAACGCCGGTTACGAGGGCGCCGTCGTGGTGGACAAGGTTTCCGAGCTCCCCGCGGGCGAGGGCCTGAACTCCGCTAACGGCGAGTGGGGCAACATGATCTCCATGGGCGTGCTCGACCCGGTCAAGGTCACCCGCACCACCCTGCAGAATGCCGCCTCCGTTGCTTCCCTGATTCTCATCACCGAGGCAACCGTGTCCGATGTCCCCAAGAACACTCAGCTTGAGGACGCCATTGCTGCTGCTACCGCCAACCAGCAGGGTGGCGGCATGTACTAAGGTGCATTGGGCTAGGCTAGCTTGATCGCAAGGCCCCCGGGGTTTTCGCGTGCACATCGCGCTGCGGAAGCCCTGGGGGCTTTTTCTTGCCTCGTGTCCCGTTAGCCACGGCCTTCTATCCCGAAATACCCGGGGGATAAACGGGTATCTATAACCATAACGTCTATACGGGCAATCGGATGTTCCGGGGAGGCCGATGCGGTATGGGTCGAATGGGCGGCGAAGTCGAGGAGCTCGAGTTCGAGGAACGGCAGAGGGCTACGGGCGAGACGGAGTGGGCTCGCAGGGCCCAGGCGCGAAGGACGGCCCGGGCTCGCGCCGTTTACAGGCATCTCGAGCATCGGCAGGACCCATCCCCTTCGCGCAAACGCATCGGCAACCCCGCCCCGCACGTGGACATCAAAGAGGAGTTCGCGCGCCTCAGGGATCTGCGCCGGCGTGCGATCGTGCAGCGCGTCATCACGCTTGTGGCGGTGATCGCGTCCGCTGTGCTGCAGGCCTACGTCATCCACGTATTCGTCCAGCCCGCCAACCTGCTCTCCAGCGGTTTTACCGGGCTGGCCATCCTCATCGATAAGATCACGTCGCTGTTCGGGGTGTCGTTCCCCACCTTCGCCGGCATGATCGCATTGAACATCCCGGTTGCCATCCTGTGCTGGAAGTCGATCTCGAAGCGCTTCGTCATCTTCTCCATGCTGCAGGTGTTCCTTGCGGCGTTTTTCCTGCGGGTCTTCACCTTTGAGCCCCTGCTTCACGAACCGATCCTCATGGTGGTGTTCGGCGGCTTCCTGTATGGCCTCTCCATCGCGATCGCCTTGCGCGGCGGGGCGTCCACGGCGGGCACCGACTTCATCTCGCTCATGGTGTCGAACAAAACCGGAAAGTCCATTTGGGGTTTGGTGTTCGGCGGCAACTGCATTGTGCTGGTGATCTTCGGTGCCCTGTTCGGTTGGACGGCTGCCGCGTACTCGATCATCTTCCAGTTCATTTCGACCAAAACCATCGAGATGTTCTACCACCGCTATGACTGCGTGACGATGCAGATCACCACGGCAAAGCCCGACGAGGTCCTCGACGCCTACCATGCGGTCTTCAAGCACGGGTCATCGTGCTTTGAGGGGATCGGCGGTCGTAGCCGCAAGAAATACTGGATGATCAACACGGTGGTGTCCTCATACGAGGTGCGCGATATCGTCAACCTGGTGCGCGTGCAGGATTCCGATGCCATCATCAACGTGTATCGAACCGAGGACTTCTACGGCCGTTTCTACCGCCCCTCGGTGTAGGGCCGCGTGCCCTTTGTTAACACAATGTCATGGGGGCGGGAAATCGCCATCGGGCGCGGACATGGGGTCCGTTCACTCGGTACAATAGAGGTTCCCAACCACGTGGAAGCATAAGGATTGTCATGGCTCAGAAGCGCGATATGATCGACGACATCATCGATATCAGCAAGGGGCTCGGTGCCCTCAAGGACCCGTTTGGCGGTGTGACGGACGCGCTGATGGGCACGGTCTCGCCGGATAAACCCCATTGGAATCCGGCCGACTACAAAGAGCGTCCCCGCGCCAACACCATCCCGTGCCTGCGCTGCAAGCATGAGGGAAGCTCGTGCCGTGCCTGCACGAACGCCTGCCCGGTCAATGCGATTGAGTTCGAAGACGGCGCCATTGAGATCATGGACACGTGCCGCAAATGCGGTCTGTGTGTTGCCGCCTGTCCCACCGAGGCGTTCAACACTCAGCGCCTGCAGCCCAAGAAGCTCTACGATGAGGTGGCAAAGGCGGCTGCGGCCTATGAGACCGCCTATGTGACCTGTACGCGTGCCCTCAAGCGCCTGCCGCGCGACAACGAGGTGGTCGTTGCCTGCGTTGGCGACATCACGGCCGAGACCTGGTTCTCCATTTTGGCCGACTACCCCAACGTGAGCGTGTACCTGCCGCTCGATGTGTGCTCCGCGTGCCGTAACAGCACGGGCGAGGAGATGCTCGGGGACGCCATCGCCACGGCTGAGGAATGGTCCGGCACGGGTATGGGGCTCGAGGTCGATCCCAAGGCACTCAAATGTGTGAAACGACGCGAGTACGAGCGCAAGGAGTTCATGGACAGCGTGGCGCGCTCCACCGGCCTTGCCGTCTCAAAGCTCACCCCGGGCGCAGCGGTTGTCGCCTCCGTTTCCCAGCGCATCTCGGCGCATCGCAGCCGTATCACCGAGCTTGAGCGCGTGCTCAACTCGGCGTGCGGCAGCACGTCGCAAAAGCGCCGCCGCATCCTTACCCAAAGTCGCCAGCTTATGCTCGAGACCCTGCAGCGTCACCCCGAGATGGCCGAGAGCGTGCACGTCAAGGTGGCCGAGTGCGACCAGATGAAGTGCACGCTCTGCGGTGAGTGCGTGACGCAATGCCCGGTGTACGCCTGCGACCTTACCGATGCCGGGCGCTTGGCGATCGAGCCCACCTACTGTATTGGGTGCGGTCTGTGCGCCGAGGTGTGCGAGGACCATGCCATCACGATCGTTGAGCACGATGGCAAGGATTTGGTGGTAGTCGACCCCGAGGCCGAACGCAAAAAGGAGCTTGCCGCGCAGGCGAAGCAGGAGGCGGCCGAGGCCAAAAAAGAAGTGAAGAAAACGCTTAACAAGGTGTTGGACGGTGTGGAGAAGCTGGCCGACTAAGTCCGGAGCTGGCAGCTCCCTGTGTTCAAAGCGCGAGGCTTGGGTGCCCCGCGCTTTTTGTACCGCGCGCCCTTGCAAAAAGCGAACCTATGTTCTATATTGAGTAAACCATTCGCGCAGTTCTTTTGGGCGGGTAGTGGTAGAGGGTAGGGGAGCGGTCTATACTTAATAGGTTCGACTCATTTTGCGAAAAGGATGTCCATGTCTCTTTCCATCGGTATTGTGGGCCTGCCCAACGTTGGCAAGTCGACGCTGTTTACCGCACTTACTAAGCAAGGCGGTCTTGCCGCAAACTATCCGTTTGCCACCATCGATCCCAACAAGGGCATCGTGGATGTGCCGGACGATCGTCTGGGCAAGCTCGCCGAGATCGTGCACCCCGGTCGCATCGTGCCCGCCACCGTTGAGTTTGTCGATATCGCAGGCCTGGTGAAGGGTGCGGCAAGCGAGGGTGCCGGTCTGGGCAACCAATTCCTTGCCAACATTCGCGAGGCAGACGCCATCTGCGAGGTCGTTCGTTACTTCAAGGATCCGGACGTCATGCGCGAAACGGGTCACACCGGCGAATTCGTCGACCCGGCCAGCGATGCCGAGGTCATCATGACCGAGCTCATCCTTGCCGATATCCAGACACTCGAGAAGCAGCTGCCCAAGCTCGAGAAGGAGTCCAAGCGCGATAAGGAGCTGCTGCCCAAGTTCAACGTGGCCAAGCGCCTGCTCGAGTGGCTCAACGAGGGCAATCGTGCCGCCATGCTCGACATGACCGATGAGGAACGAGTCGCCGCCAAGGGGCTGTTCCTGCTTACCATGAAGCCGATCATGTACGTGGCCAATGTGGACGAGGACATGCTGGGCGACCGGTTGGCCCCCATTGACGGGTGCGATCCCATCAAGATCTGCTGCAAGGTGGAGGCCGAGCTGTCCGAGCTCGACGAGGCAGAGGCCGCCGAGTACTTGGAGAGCCTGGGCCTGGAGCACTCCGGCTTGGAGACGCTCGCCCAGGCCGCCTACAAGCTGCTCGGTCTGCAGAGCTTCTTCACTGCCGGCGAGATGGAGGTCAAGGCCTGGACGGTTCGCCAAGGCGCCACGGCCCCCAATGCCGCCGGCGTGATCCACTCCGATTTCGAGCGCGGCTTCATCAAGGCCGAGGTCATCGCATATGACGACTACATCGAGCTCGGCGGCGAGCAGGGCGCCAAGGCGGCAGGTCGCCTGCGCATGGAGGGCAAGAGCTATATCATGCAAGACGGCGATGTCGTGCACTTCCGCTTCAACGTGTAGGTGCACGCCGTAGAAAGGGTTTTCATGTTCCAGTATGGACAGAAGGAAAATGCGAAGATCTTCCTCTCGATTTTCCTCGCGGTTATTCCGCTCATGATCGTTGTGATGTACATGCCGCAGCTGGGCGATTCGGTCCCCATGCGCGTGAGCACCTCGGGCGAGGTTTTGCGCTGGGGCAGCCGCTACGAGCTGTTCCTGGCCCCCGTCCTGTCCCTGCTGCTGTGCGCGGCAACGCTCTTGACCGGCTCCAGCCAGGCCAAGCGGTACAAGAAGGATCCGGCGCTCGCCAGCGCCACCATCCAGCGCTATGTGCGCAATGCCATCGTGCAGGATGTTATCTTCATCGTGGCCACGGGCATCGTTTTGATGGCCGCTCTTACGGGAACGGGCATTGGCATCTAAGCCGGGCGGTTAGCATTAAGTATCGATGGGCTCGCATTGCGCGGGCCCATTTTTGCCAGCCGTTGCTTTACAAAGCCCTTACATTGCGTGCGTTCGAGCTATCGGAAAAGGGCTATACGATAGAAAACGCACGGAGGCTCGACAAAGGCATACACAGGGTGGCGATCGTAATGGTACGGGATGCGGAGACGCACGGGCGGAGGATGGCTTCTTCCAAGAAACTCATCAATTCGGGGACACGAAATATCGTTGTGCTGGGGCTTATCAGCTGTTTTGCGGACATATCCAGCGAGATGGTCTATCCCCTCATCCCGCTGTACCTTACGGCAGCGTTTGGCGCGACCCCGGTTCTGGTCGGTCTGATCGAGGGTATCGCGGAGTCCGTTGCGAGCCTGCTCAAGGTGTTCAGCGGATACATATCCGATCGTTTCCAGCACAAAAAGGCTCTGGCGTTGAGCGGCTACGCGACGGGCCTGGTGTACAAGTTCGCGTTGCTGTTTGCCGGCTCTTGGGCGGGCATCCTGTTTGCGCGCGTTGTCGATCGCTTTGGCAAGGGCGTGCGAACCGCCCCGCGTGACGTCATGATCGCGCAGAGCGCCGAGGACGACAAGATGGGCCGTGCGTATGGCATCCACAAGATGCTGGACATGGCGGGCTCGGCAACGGGAATCCTGCTCGCGTTCATCCTTATGAGTGCCGTGGGGGAGCAGGGCTTCGCGGGCTTTAAGGCCGTATTCGCCATCTCCATCATCCCCGTGGCCATTGCATTGCTGCTGTTCTTTTTTGTGCATGAGAAGCGCGAGGAGCGCCCCATGCCGCGCCGCGAGTATTTTTGGAACAATATCCATAAGCTCGACCGCAACCTCAAGCTCTATCTGCTCGTGACGTTTCTGTTCACGTTGGGGAACTCGTCCAACACGTTTTTGCTGCTGCGCGCAAGCGACGTGGGCTTTTCGGACACCCACACGATTCTGCTCTATTTCATCTACAACCTGACGGCGTCGCTGCTGGCGATCCCGTGTGGAAAGCTGTCCGACCGCGTGGGTCGCAAGAGCCTGCTGATCGGTGGGTATGTGGCGTTCTCGGCCGTGTACTTTGGCTTTGCGGTTTGCAGTTCCAAGCCGTTCATGATCGCGATCTTTGTACTGTATGGCGTGTATACGGCCATGACCGCGGGCGCCGAGCGCGCGTTCATTGCCGAGATCTCCCCGGCCGAGCTCAAGGGGACGATGTTCGGTCTGCAGTCCACATTGGCGGGTATCGCCCTGTTGCCGGCCAGCGTGATCGCGGGCCTTTTGTGGAACGGTATCGGCTCGTTTGCACCCTTCGTATTCGGTGGCCTGCTGTCCTTGGCGGCGGCACTTCTGCTGGCTTTGTGCTTCCATCCCGGCCGGGTTCGTGTGGAGGGCTCGCGCTAGCGTACCCGATGCGTCTTTGCGTGCTGGTACAATAGCGAAAATCGATAACGATCGGCGCGCGCCGCATGCATCAGATGGAGGTCGGGTATGGATGGCCTGAATGTTTACGAGCCGGAACAATCTATCGAGCCGTCGGGCGGGCTGGGTGTCATCGATGCCCTCGCGCGGCATAAAGCCGTCGTGTTCGCCGTGCTCGTTGTGCTCGCGCTCGTCTCGATGTTTCCGCTGCGCGCGGTGTTCAGCACGCCCGACACGTATGCGAAGTCCATTGAAACCCTCGACAGGAAGTCCGATACCGTGCTGGCGCTAACGGCTGCCTCCGCGGCCACATCGGCCGCCATCTCCGCCGTCCCGGGCGATGCGGGCACGCCCATCGCCGAAAAGCTCATGGACCTGAGCTCGGACTTCATGATCGTGCTCGCTGCGATCTACCTGGAAAAATACCTGCTCACCACGCTGGGATTCGTATCGTTTGGCATATTGTTCCCTGCGGCGTGCGCGATGGCCGCGTTCGCGCTGTGGGTGCGCGGCCGCAGCGTCGCCAGCCCTTTGTTCGCGCGGCTGGCGGCCAAGGTGGCGCTGCTCGGCGTCGTGCTGGTGGTGACGGTGCCCACGAGCGTGTTTGTTACCAACAGCATCGAGCGGACATACGAGATCTCGATGAACGAGACCGTTGAGTCGGCGCAGGATGTGGCCGAGAGCGCCGAGAAGGCCGAGGGCGACGACAAAGAGGGGATCTTAGGCTTTATCCAGCAGATTCCCGAGAATGTGGCCAACGGCATCAGCACCGTTGCCACAGGTGCGCGCGACCTGGTCAACAATTTCATCGAAACCCTTGCCATGATGATCGTCACGTCGTGTATCATCCCCGTGCTGGTGCTGCTGTTCTTCGTATGGGCGGCAAACATGATCCTGGGCATGCATCTCGAGGTGCCGTTCAAGGTGATCGGGCCCAAGCGCAAAGGTGGCCGATAGTGAAGCTGGTGCTCGCCGATGGGGGCGATCGTGAACGGGCCCTGCACCTGGCAGGGGAGCTTGAAGCCGAGATCGTAGGTGCCGGGACGGTCGATCCCTCCGAGCTGGTGCTGGCGCTCGATGCCCAGGGCCTTGCCCTTGTGCGGGACGGCATGGAGGTGCGCGGTGATTTTAGCAAGATGCTTCCCCGTGCGAAGCAAGGCGCGCTCCAGCGCGAGCTGCTGGTCAAGGCCGCCAGGCTCAAAGGCGTGGAGCAGCCGACGGCAGTCGATGCCACGGCCGGTCTTGGGGAGGATTCCTTCCTACTTGCCTCGGCTGGCTTCGAGGTGACATTGTGCGAGTTCGACCCGGTCATCGCGGCGTTGCTGCGCGATGCGGTCGATCGTGCCCGCGCAGACGAGCGCACCGCGGCCGCAGCCGCTCGCATGACGGTGGTTCGCGGCGACAGCAAGGAGATCCTGGACGGGCTGTCCCAGGCGCCCGACGTGGTGTATCTCGACCCCATGTTCCCCGCGCGCACCAAGAGCGCCGCGGTCAAGAAAAAGTTCCAGCTGATACACGACCTTGAGGCCCCGTGCACAGACGAGCACGAGCTTGTCCAGGCCGCCCTTGTGGCGCATCCGCGCAAGGTGGTCATCAAGCGGCCGATCAAGGGGGCGTTCCTCGATGGGATAAAGCCGAGCCACTCGGTGTCGGGCAAGGCCGTACGCTACGACTGCATCGTGTTGCCGCGGTAGGGCGCATCGCCCGGCGGTTCGCGGATTCGGTGTGTACCATACAATCCGCACGCTCCGCTCCCGAAACCATGCCGTACACTCAAATGCGCGGTATTCGAGGCTCAAGTGGAGCGTGCCGCGAGATGCGTCGGAAGACGCGGATGAGCGCCGTGGAAGGCGCTGGGGGTTTGGAACCCCGGGAGGCGCCGAGGGGCGCAGAAGGAGGACGTTATGTCCGAGATTATCGAGAACGACGACAACATGATGGAAGAGACCGAGTCCGTCGCGAGCACCAAAGTCGAGACCGCTGAGGTCGAGGCCGCCGAGGTGGAGTCCGTGGAGGAGGCCCCCGTGGCCGAGGCTGCAGCTGAGGAGCAGCCTGTCGACATGGACGAGGTTCTGTTTGACAAGATCCAGCGCGCCGCCCGCCTGCTGCGCAACCGCAAAGCTGCCATGGCTCGCGAGGCCGAGGAGGATCAGGCCCGCAACAACGACCTGATGCGCGCCCTCAAGCTCCTTGAGCTCAAGAGCCAGATGGAGCAGAAGGAGATGTCCGACCTGCTGGGCATGCGTCTGCGTGAGCTCGACGTGCTGCTGCACCAGGCCGAGGAGGCCGGCGTGGTCACGCGCGTTATGCCCGAGGAGGAGGACATGCGCGCCATCCTCGTTTCCGCTAACGAGAACGCCGAGGAGCTCGCTGCCGGTATGCTCGGCAAGCGCAAGAAGCTCGTTGCCCAGCTGTCCGCTGTCGATGCCGAGGACATCATCGCTCTGATGGATAAGATCATCGATCCGCTCGTTGAGATGGGTCTGGATGAGGACCGCGGCCCGCGTGGTGGCTTCGGTGGCGGCCGCGGCGGCGACCGTGGCCCCCGTCGCGATGACCGCGGCGGACGCGGCGGCTTCGGTGGCGACCGTGGCGGACGCGGCGGCTTCGGTGGCGACCGCGGCGGCCGCGGCGGCGACCGTGGCCCCCGTCGTGACGACCGCGGTCCGCGCCGCGATTTCGACCGTGGTCCCCGTCGTGACGATCGCGGCGGCCGTGGCGGCTTCGGCGGCGACCGCGGTGGCCGTGGCGGCTATGGCGATCGCGGCCCGCGTCGCGATTTCGACCGTGGCCCGCGTCGCGACGACCGTGGTGGCCGTGGCGGCTTCGGCGGCGACCGCGGTGGCCGCGGCGGCTACGGCGACCGTGGCGGCCGTCGTTACTAATACGCGCTGCATATCGATGTGCAAAAAGAGGCGATCCGGTTTGGGTCGCCTCTTTTTTTGTTGCCTGTGGCAATTGAACAATAACGCGTGGTATCCTGTCTGAAATTGAACATAGTGTTCAATTGCCACTATCGAATTGAACAAATGGGAGGTGCGGCGGTGTACGAAGTGTTTTCGAGTCGGCTTAAGCAGGCTATGGCCCAAAAGGGCTACAAGCAGGCCGACCTGATTCGAGAAGCGGCAAAGTACGGCGTTAAGCTGGGAAGAAGCCAGGTGAGTCAATATGTGAGCGGCAAGACCATGCCGCGCATTGACGTGATGCATACTCTGGCAGATGTCTTCGATGTCCAACTCTCGTGGCTCGAAGGCGAGGATGTTCAACTTGAGCAGCCGTCTTTCGGCCATTCCGAATCCGCTGCATCCAATACCTCAATCGAAGGGAATCCGGCCATGCCTGTCCGCACGTTCAAAAAATCAAGCAAGCTCGATAACGTTCTGTACGATGTGCGCGGTCCCGTGGTGGATGAGGCGGCTCGCATGGAGGCAGAGGGCGCCCATATCCTCAAGCTGAACATCGGCAATCCCGCGCCGTTCGGGTTCCGCACACCCGTGGAGGTCATCCGGGACATGCGTGACCAGCTGCCGGAGTGCGAGGGCTATTCGGATTCGCGCGGTCTGTTCTCCGCCCGCAAGGCCATCATGCAGTATGCGCAGCTCAAGGACCTTCCCAACGTTGCCATGGACGGCATTTACACCGGCAACGGCGTTTCCGAGCTCATCAACCTGTGCATGCAGGCGCTGCTGGACAACGGCGACGAGATCCTGATTCCCAGCCCCGACTATCCGCTGTGGACCGCCTGCGCCACGCTCGCCGGCGGCACCCCGGTGCATTACGTGTGCGATGAGCAGGCCGATTGGAATCCCGATCTGGCCGACATGGAGGCCAAGATCACGCCGCGCACCAAGGCGCTCGTCATCATCAACCCCAATAACCCCACCGGTGCGGTGTATTCGCGTGAGGTGCTCCAGGGCATCGTGGAGATCGCCCGCAAGCATCAGCTCATGATCTTTGCCGATGAGATCTACGATCGCCTGTGCATGGACGATGCCGAGCACATCTCCATCGCGAGCCTGGCTCCCGACCTGTTCTGCGTGACGTTCTCCGGCCTGTCCAAGTCGCATATGATCGCGGGCTACCGTATTGGCTGGATGGTCATCTCGGGCAACCGCAAGCTGGGCGAGGACTTCATGCTGGGTATCAACATGCTGTCCAATATGCGCCTGTGTTCCAACGTGCCCGCGCAGTCCATCGTGCAGACGGCCCTGGGCGGGCATCAGAGCGTGAACGACTACATCCGCCCCGGCGGACGCGTGTACGAGCAGCGCAACTTTGTGTACGAAGCGCTTAACAGCATCGACGGTATCACCGCGGTGAAGCCCAAGGCCGCGTTCTACATCTTCCCCAAGATCGATGTGAAGAAGTTCAACATCACCGACGACGAACAGTTCGCGCTCGACCTGCTGCATCAAAAGGGCATCTTGATTACGCGCGGCGGCGGCTTCAACTGGGCCCAGCCCGACCACTTCCGCATCGTGTATCTGCCGCCCATGCCCGTGCTGCGCGAGGCCATGGACGATCTGGCCGAGTTCTTTGCCACCTACCGCCAGGCGTAAGCCCGCATACATCGAGCGTTTTCTGCCGCGTCTGCCCAGCCGGGTGGGTGCGGCATTTTTACCGTATGCCGGGCGCAAACGTCCGTTAGCCGAATGCTAACAAGCCCAGTGTGTTTGTGAATAATGGTAACGCTAACATTCTTCTAATGTAACTGCACTATGCCTTAAGGCAGGACAGGAAGGAGGGAAGATGCCACAGACTTCGAACAGGCAAGAGGCAAGGAAGCTGATGACGCGCGCCGCCCGCGGTGTGACGACGGGCGTGTTGGGAGCATTGCTGCTCGCGACGCCCGCAACCTATGCGTTTGCCGATCAAGCACCAGAAGTGCGCTCGGCGTCTTCAACTCAGATGAGCTCCAAGGAGGAGGTCGTCTACGTCAATACCCTCAACGATCCTGCGGCCCGCATCCAGAACTTCAATGAGAATTGGAAGTTCAATCTGGGCGACGCCAAGGGTGCCGAGGCGTCGGAGTTTGACGACTCCTCATGGGAGCACGTCGATCTGCCGCACGATTACAGTATCGACCAGGAGTACACCAAGCAGGGCGAGGCCGAGAGCGGCTACAAGCTCGGCGGTATCGGCTGGTACCGCAAGAGCTTCATGGTCGGTCCCGAGATGGCCGGCAAGAACATCCGTGTGGACTTCGATGGCGTGTACATGGACTCCACCGTGTGGATCAACGGCCATAAGCTGGGTGGCCACCCCAACGGCTACACGCAGTTCTCGTTTGATTTGACCAAGTACATAAAACCGGGCGAGGAGAACACGCTCGTGGTGAAGGTCAACCATGAGACTCCCTCGAGCCGCTGGTATTCCGGTTCCGGTATCGGCCGTGATGTCAACCTGGTCGTTACCGATCCCCTGCACGTTGCCAAGGACGGCGTGGTAGTGACTACGCCGGAGCTGGGTGAAAACAACAAGACCAACGTGAAGACCAACTTCAAGACCACGGTCAATAACAACGGTAAGGATTCGGCCACGTTCACCGTGGTGAACACCGTGTTCCCACGCGGCGGCAAGCCCGAGCAGAAGATCGCCGAGGTTTCAAGCGAAAAGACCGTTGAGGCCGGTAAGTCCGCTACCGTGGAGGCCACGGCCAACACCACCTCCGCGCCGCAGCTGTGGAGCACCACGAGTCCCAACCTTTATACGGTGCGCACCCAGATCAAGCAGGGCGATAAGGTGGTCGATACCTACGACGTGGACTTCGGCTACCGTTTCTTCGATTTCGACGCCAACAACGGCTTCACCCTCAATGGCCAGAAGATGAAGATCAAAGGCGTTTGCATGCACCACGACCAGGGCGCATTGGGCTCCGTCTCCTCGCGTGATGCCCTGGAGCGCCAGGTTAAGCTGCTCAAGGACATGGGCTGTAACGCCATCCGCACGTCGCATAATGCTCCTGCCAAGGAACTTGTCGAGATTTGCAACGAGCAGGGCATGATGCTCGACGTTGAGTTCTTCGATGGTCTGGCTTGGCCCAAGAACGGTAACGGCAAGGACTACGCACGTTTCTTCAAGCAGAAGATGGGCGAATCCGAGCTTGTGGGCTGTGACAAGGACAAGATCTGGGCTCAGTTTGACCTGGAGCAGGGAATCGCTCGCGACATCAACTCCCCGGCTGTCATCATGTGGTCGCTGGGCAACGAGATGAGCGAGGGTGCCGCCGGCTATGACCAAAGCCAGGCGCGTAAGATCCTGCAGAACCTGATTAATTGGGCTCAGGCGGCCGATCCCACGCGTGTTGTTACCACTGGTGACAATAAGATGAAGGGCAACGCGAGCGACGGCACCCTGAGTTCGGATCTCATTGGCGACGCTAAGGGCAAAGGCGGAGTAGTTGGCCTGAACTATGCAACGAGCGCACAGTATCAGTCCGTCCACAAGGCGAAACCCAATTGGTGCATGATTGGCTCTGAAACCGCGTCTGCTACAAACAGCCGTGGCGTCTATACCACCAAGCAGAGCAATACCCTTGATGGCAACAAGCTGCTGACGTCCTACGATAAGTCCAAGGTTGGCTGGGGCGCCCTTGCTTCCGAGGCCTGGTACGATGTCATCACGAACGACTTTATGTCGGGCGAGTTCGTGTGGACCGGCTTCGATTACCTGGGCGAGCCCACCCCTGCTAACGGTATAAACGCGGGTGCGCAGGGTTCCTGGCCTTCCCCCAAGAGCTCCTACTTCGGCATTATCGATACGGCGGGTCTGCCCAAGGATTCCTACTACCTGTATCAGTCCCTGTGGAATGAGCAGAAGAACACGCTGCATATCCTGCCCACCTGGGACGAGGATACGGTCGTGAAAGATGCCAAGAACAATGTCGAAGTCGTTGTTTACTCCGATGCTCCCCAGGTTGAGCTGTTCTTCACGCCCGCGGGGAGCGACAAAGCTGAATCTCTTGGCAAGAAGAAGCTGACCGAAGTTACGACCGAGGGTGGATATAAGTATCGCGTGTATAAGGGCGAGAACGGCCAGAAGAGCCCGAATCATTCCGACCTGTACCTCACTTGGAACGTGCCGTATGCCGAAGGCACCATTAGCGCTAAAGCCTATGATGATAGCGGGAAGGAAATCGATACCAAGGACTTCGATGGCCGCAAGAGCGTGACCACCACCGGTCCGGCCAAGAAGCTTCGCGCTACCGTTAACCGCGGGGGCATGACCGGTAACGGTTCCGATCTTGCCTACGTCACTGTTGACGTGACCGATGAGAAGGGCAACATTGTCCCCGATGCTAAGAACAAGGTTAGCTTCAAGGTTTCCGGTGCGGGCGAGCTTGCCGGTATCGACAACGGTGTTCAAGCCGACCACCAGTCCTATCGTGACGACAATCGCGCTGCGCAGGCCGGTCAGCTAGTGGGCATTGTCCGTGCAGGCGAGTCCTCCGGCGAGGCAACCGTCACGGTGAGCGCCGACGGCCTTCAGGCCGCAACGGTCAAGATCCCGGTTGCTGCTGAGCCCGCGCAGCCTGGTGAGGGTAAACAGGTCGATAGCTTCTTCTATGCGAAGAACTTTTATGTAAAGGCCGGCTCCGAGCTCCAGCTGCCGAGCAAGATCGAAGTCCGTTATACTGATGGTTCCTCTAGCGAACAGCCCGTTACCTGGTCTGCGGTTTCCAGCGAGCAGCTTTCCAAGCCCGGTTCCTTCCGTGTTACCGGTACGGTGGAGGGCCTTCCGGTCTCCGCAAACGTTACCGTCCTGACCGAGGTCGCTGCCCTCATGAACTACAGCACCACCACGCAGGTCGGTGTTGCACCGACGCTGCCTCAGGGTCGTCCGGCGGTCCTGGCTGATGGAACCGTGCTCAACGCGAGCTTCCCGGTGACGTGGAAGGCTCCAGCTGAGGGTGCTTACGGCAAGGCTGGTAACGTGACGGTCGAGGGCACCGCAAACGTGTTTGGTAAGGATGTTGCGGTTACCGCCGCCGTGCGCGTTCAGGAAGGCAAGGTTGTTCTGGGCGATAGCGCAACTAAGGACGCCAAGCTTACGCAGGATGTCCCGGATGGCAAGCAGTCCGATACCCTAAATGCGATTAAGGATGGCAAGACCGAGATCGGCGCGAACACCAACGGCGGTCCGAATGAGACCTGCTGGTCCAATTGGCAGTACTCCCAGGATGGTCATAACAAGGCGACTATCACCTTCCGCTACGACACTCAGCGTGTATTCGGAAAGATCAACGTCTTCTTTGCTCGCGACAACAACTCTGGACGCTTCCCCGATCCCAACACCACGGTGTTTGAGGTCTCCGAGACCGATGCTGAGAACAGCTGGCGCAAGCTCGATGTCTCCGAGACGATTGACAAGAACGAGACTTCCGATCGAGTTAAGAAGTACTCCTACAGCTTCGCGCCTACCACGGCTACGTATGTGCGTATGACCGTGACTAACGCCGGCAGCCAGGAGGCTCGCGCCGCCAAGCCGTGCACTATGGTGACCGAGGTTCAGCTTATCGAGGCCACGAAGTCCTACCCGGTCAACGCCAGGGCCGCTCTGTCCTCGCTCACGGTGAATGGTCAGAAGGTTTCCAACGCCGCGCTCGCGGCGGGCGAGTTCTCCACGCGGGCCCTTACGGCTGAGATTGAGGCTGTTCCCGCCGATAACGCCGCCATGACGGTGCTGCCTGCGCACGAGAACAAGATCAAGATCCTTCTTGAGTCAGAGGACCACGCCAAGTCCTCAGTCTTCACTATCAATCTTGCTGCCGACCACGACAGCAACGATGCCTTGGCTGCAAACGACGACTCGCGCGACTACCCGGTCGAGAAGATGACGAAGAACACTGCTGGCAGCGAGCACAAGCCCGCGACCGACGGCGAGGGACCGGTCGAGCTGGCCTTCGACAAGAAGACCGAGACCAAGTTCCACTCCCATTGGGATGGCGGCAAGCAGGAGGACATGTGGGTCCAGATGGAGCTGCCCGAGCCGGCGACCATCGAGGCCCTGCGCTACCTGCCTCGTCAGGACAGCAGCGACAACGGTACCGTTACCAAGTACCGTGTCCAGTACAGTGACAACGGCAAGGACTGGCAGGAAGCTGCAAAGGGCACTTGGAAGCGGGACAAGGATTGGAAGATCGCGCAGTTCACCAAGCCGGTCACGGCAAAATTCTTCCGCTTCGAGGCTCCCGAGACCTATGCCGATAACCACAAGGTGCTTATGTCTGCCGCAGAGATTCGCCTGCGTCAGCCGCGCGAGACCATCGATATCGCAGATGAGTCCAAGGTGAAGGTCGAGGTTCCCGCCAAGGTGACCGTCAATCGACTGAGCGAACAGTATCCCGTTGGCCCCAATGAGCTCGACGAGAAGCTTGCGTCCGGCGACAAGACGCTCGTGTATGGCGTTGATTACCTGATGACCTTTGCAAACAACACCAAGCCCGGTACGGCTACGGTTACGATCGAGGGTATCGGCAACTATTCCGGTACGGTGGAGCGCACGTTTACCATCGAGCTCAAACCCGAGCTGGCCGGCGTGGCCGTAAAACCCGAGTCGGTCAAGACCACCTACAAGGCGGGAGACAAGCTCGACTTCACCGGTCTGGTACTCAACGCGACCATGACCGATGACTCCACCTTCGAGGTTGCCTATAACGCCGAGACCAAGGGAGACTTCTCCTTCGATCCTGCCGAGGGCACCGAGCTCAAGGGCAACCAGACGCTTGACGTTACGGTGACCTACAAGGGAAAGACGGCCACTTTTACGGTGAGCGTCGCCGCATCTGAGGTCCCCAATCCTCCGGCGGGTCCCGATGGCAACGGTGGTGGCAATGGCGGAAACACCGGGAACAACGGCGAGGACCATGGTGGCAACAACACGGGCAACGGCTCTCAGACCACCCCGCAGGGTGGCGAGCAGAGCAAGCCGGCAAAGCCGACCAAGCCCAGCAAGCACAACGGCACGCTGGTCCAGACCGGCGACAACGCGGTCTTTATGATCGGCGGCATCGCCGTGGCGGCAATCGTGCTGGTTGCAGTTGGCGTTTTGGTGCGCCGCCGCAAGTAGCGGTTTAACAATTGCGGCGGGTGGATGCGTATAACGCACCCGCCCGCTGCCTTATTATGGAAAAGGGGATTACATGCAACGCAAGGGTAAGAACAGGCTGAAGGCCGCGCTTGCCGCATGTGCCTGCGGATGCGCGCTGCTTTTGGCGGCATCTCCCGCGCACGCGGCCACAGCGGCGTATCAGCTCTATCCCACGCCGCACGACCTCAAGATGGGCGAGGGCGCGCAGACGCTGCGCTCCAAAGCCACGGTGGTTCTCGAGGACGGTATCGACGCCGACACCGAGGCTCGCCTGAATGAGGCTCTGCAGCTCAAGGGCATAACGCCGGCTAAGGCCGATAAGCCTTCCGGCAAGGGCGCCACCAACGTGGTGGTGGGTGTTGACGGGTCGAACGGCGCCGCCGACAAACTCGTTGACGAGCTGACGGCATCCGGAGAGCTCAAGTACGACAAGGATCTGTTCAAGAAGACCGATGCCTACCTGCTGGCCTCAGTGCCGGCTAAGGGCAACCGCGGTGACTCCATTGTGGTGTTGGGTAAGAGCACCGACGCAGCCTTTTACGGTCTGACGTCTCTCTACCAGATTATCCAGCAGATTGACGGTGCCAAGTTGAGCGCTTTTGCGCTGCAGGACTATGCCGACGTGGTCACGCGCGGCTTCATCGAGGGTTACTATGGCAACCCGTGGAGCACCGAGGACCGCGTGAACCTCATGAACTGGGGCGGATACTACAAGCTCAACGCCTATGTGTACGCTCCCAAGGACGATCCCAAGCACAACGCCAAATGGCAGGAGCTGTACACGCCCGAGGAAATCGAGCAGAAGGTCAAGCCGTTGGCCGCTGCAGGCAACCGGTCCAAGTGCCGCTTCGTGTTCGCTCTGCACCCGTTCATGCGCGACCCCATCACCGCTGCGAACTACGATACGTACGTTCCCAAGATGAAGGCCAAGTTCAAGCAGGTCATCGATGCCGGCGTGCGCCAGATTGCTATCTTGGCCGACGATGCGGGCGACCAGGGTGCCGATCTGTACAAGAAGCTGCTTGAAGACACCACCCGGTGGCTGCACGAGCTGCAGAAGGAGAAGAATCCCGACGGTTCGCTCAAGTACCCCGGTCTTAAGGACACCCTCATCTTCTGCCCGGTGCACTACATGGGTCACGGTGAGGACTGGTACAAAGATCTTCCCAAGAACGTCCAGGTGGTGAACACCGGCGGCCGCGTGTGGGGCAAGATCGACAAGAACTTTGCTGACGCGTTCAAGAATACCTCCGGCGTGTCCCCGTTCATGTGGATCAACTGGCCGTGCTCCGACAACGATAAGGACGCCCTGCACATGGGCGGTCACGATAACTTCCTGGGCTCAGACCTCAAGCCGGGCCAGGTGGAGGGTGTCGTACTCAACCCCATGCAGCAGTCCGAACCTTCCAAGCAGGGCATCTTCATGAATGCCGACTTCTCTTGGAATCTGTGGAAGTCCACCGACCACTCCGCCCAGGTGTGGGAGGATTCCTTCTCCTATGTGGACCACAACTCCCCGGTTGCCACCAAGGGGTCCAACGCCCTGCGCGAGCTATCCAACCACATGAAGCGTATGTTCGGCGGCGGTGCCACGTGGATTAACGGCGAGTCGGCAGACGTCAAGGACAAGCTTGAGGGCTTCCGCCGCAAGCTCGATGCCGGCACCGTTTCCGATGCCGATATCGTCGAGATGGTCAAGGTGTTCTCCAGCCTGCAGAAGACTGCTAAGGACTACCGCGCCAACGCCGGCAATGCCGCCATGGCCAAGCAGATGGAGCCCTGGCTCGATACCTGGGATGATCTGACCCGCGCCGCCCTTGAGGAACTCGCCGCCCTCAAGGCCGATCTTGCCGGCAACACCTCCGAGTTGATCGCGCGTCATTCTGCCGGTCAGCAGGCCTTCGATGCCGCCAACAACCACGGCTTCCACTATGTGGACCACACCGAGCGCGCTCGCGTGGGCAAGGCCTACATTACCCCTACGGTCTCCGCGCTCAACGCTGCTGTGTCTGAGCGTGCCACGCTTGCTGTTGACCCCGATGCCGACTTCACTAAGTTCGTGACGAGCCGCATGGATGCCCCCTCCGGTTCGCTCGATAGCCTGTTCGACGGTGATGTGAACACCGGCGTGAGCTACAAGGACCCAGCTACCACCAAGACCGGCGACTTCATCGGTGTGGAGAAGGCCAAGCCGTTCGACCTGGATTCCTTCACCGTGACCTACGACGCTGGCCATCTGAACGACACGCTGCGCACTGCGAAGCTGCAGGTGCTCCGCAAGGACGGGAAGGGTGTCAAGGCCTGGTCGGATGTAAAAGACAAGACGATCTCCAACAACAAGGACAAGGTCGTTTCCTTTAAGGACCTCAACCAGAAGGGAGTTTACGGCGTCCGTCTGATCGCAACCGCCGACAATAGTGATGCCTGCTGGCTTACCGTTAACGAGCTCCAGATTAACGCGGCTCTTGCCGCCGAGAAGGGTGTCTTCACCGGCACCGTTTCGCTGGACAAGTGTGTTAAGGCTGGTGGAGACAACCAAAGCGCCAGCGATAACAACCCTGACTCTTACCTGCACATTAAGCGCAACAATAATGGCAATACGGACCCCGATCGCGACCACCTTCCCAAGGATGCGTCCATAACCGTGACGTTCTCCGAGCCCAAGACGATCGACCATATCTTCTTCAAGCAGGATGCGCGCAACGGCGATGCCTCTAATTCCGGAGATGGAATCCGCACTGGTAAGGTGCAGTACAAGACCGAGGCCAAGGACGGCTGGACCGACTGCGGTACCGTCGATGGATCCGCAATCCAGAACTTCGACCTCAAGACTCCCGTTAAGGCAACCGCTATCCGCGTGGTGAACGGTGCCGATACTCAGTCTTGGTGGAAGGTGTACGAGCTCAACGCCTCTTTGGATGGCAAGGGTGGCTCCAAGGTTTCTGCAACCGTTTCCCTGTCCGATGGCATGGGCCATCACGAGAGCAACTCCGCCGACAAAGTCGTTGATGGCAAGGATGCAACCTGCCTGTGGGCAAAGGGTACCGGCGGCGGCCAGAACATCGCTTCCGGCAATGCCGTAACCATCACCTACGATAAGCCCGTTTCCATGGGTGAACTGCGTATCGTCCAGGGCCTTAAGCCCAATGGCCAAAAGGGTGACGCCCTTGGCGCAGCCGATATCGAGGTGTCTGTCGACGGCACCAAGTTCGAGAAGGTCGGCAAGCTGACCGATGCCAACTATCAGACCGTTCGCTTTAACGAGCGTAAGGTCAAGGCTGTCCGCATCACCGCTACGCAGAATTCCAACGGCTGGTGGGTCCTCAACGAGGTCACTGCAGCCCCCGGTCCGCGCGCCGATGTTGATACCAACATTGAGAACGCGGGTATTGAGGCTGTTGTTGCCCCCGGCAGCGTTTCGCTCACCGATGGCACCCTCAACATGGTCAAGGATAGCCACTTCTACGTTGACCTCGGCTCCATTCGTTCCGATGTGAAGATTAACAAGGGCACGACTACGCTGCCCGAGGGCGTCGAGCTGGTCGCTTCCCAGAACAAACTGGAGTGGACCAAGCTTGAGCCCAAGGCGGCCCTGAATGCCCGCTATGTTGGCTTCCGCGCCTCTAAGCCGGCCAATCTCTCCCTTGAGGGCTTCTCCGTCTCCTTCAACGGCCCCGTTGAGCCCAAGACCGCGGGTTCCACCGGCAACCTTGGTGCCTTCGATGCCACCAACATCTTCGATGGCGACGTGACCACCGCCTTTAAGAACGGTCACAATCCGTCCAAGGGCGAAACCGTCACCTTCGACCTCGGTCGCGAGCGTACGATCAACTCGATCGCCTACTACGTGCCCGAGACCAGCAGGGACTTCATCCGCAACGCCGTTGTTGAGGTTTCCACCTCCAACGACAAGGATGCAAAGTGGACCGAGGTCCTGAAGATCAACGGCGACAAGGAAGTTGAGAACACCTTCAACGATGACACCGCCAAGTCCGCTGCCTGGCTCACACACGACAGCGCGCACCCGGGCAACATGATGACCTCCAACCCCAAGACCAAGGTGAACGAGGGCAACACCAGCGACCCGAACGGCACCAAGAAGCTCAACGAGAAGGCGCGCTACGTCCGCATCCGCTTCACCGGCACCTATACGCACCGCTGGGTGGAGATCGGCGAACTGCTGATCAACAACGGCGAGTATGTGTCCAACTATGTGGATGCCGACTTTGAGCAGAGCTGCGACGAGGCCCCCTACAAGGTTCCTTCCAACCTGATCGACCGCGACACCAAGACCGCCTGGGCTCCCTCCCAGGACAACGGCACGCTGACCTATCGCGTGTCCACGCCCATGAAGGACGACCAGACCAAGCAGCCCAAGCAGGGCGTTCGCATCCTGTCCGTCGGCGAGACTTCGAATGCCAAGGTCAAGGCGACCGTCTACACCGACGACACGTTCTCCAAGACCGCCCAGGTCGAGCTGGGCACGCTCGACCGTCCGCTTGCCGAGTTTGGCTTCGAGGCCGCGGCTGCGCGTGCAAACGCGGGCTTTGCCGCGGTGAAGGATATCACCGTAGAGTGGAAGGGCGCCAAGCCCCAAATCTCCGAGATCTACCTGCTGGATGAGGGCGCTGCCGCCAACAAGGACACCCTTGCCGCCAAGGTAAAGGAGCTTGAGGGCACGAACACCTCTGCCTGGACCGCAATGACCGCGCAGGCATTCGCCGATGCGCTCAAGGTCGCTCGCGAGACCCTGTCCAACGCTCATGCGACGCAGGGTGCCGTCGACTCCGCCGCGGCCCAGCTTGACGCTGCCGCCAAGAGCGGCGTGGAGCGTTACGCTGCAACCGAGCTACAGGATCTTGTTAACGCTCACGTGAGCAACGACCATGGCTTCTACAGCTCCAAGACCTATCGCGCCTATGAGGATGCCTACAACGACGCCGTTGCGGCTCTTAAGGACGCCCAGAACCTGTCCAAGGCTGACGGCGAGAAGCTTGCTCGCGCCCTTAAGGACGCTAAGGCTGCGCTCGGCTTCGACCAGGCTGCGGCTCAGCGTGCGGAGCAGATGGTTGCCGACGCGCATGCCATCTTCGACGGCGGCAGCTACACCGCCGATTCACGCGCAGCTTATGACGATGCGCTGGCCAAGCTCGAGGAGCTTGTGTCCAACAAGGCCGACGACCCTGCTGTGCTCGTCCCCGCCATGCAGGCGCTCGCGGACGCGCAGGACGGTTTGGTTGACATCTCCGCACTGCTTGCTGCCCGCGCTGAGTTCGAAACGTTCAAGCCCGGCAACTACACCGCCGAGTCCTTTGCGGCTTACCAGCAGGCATTCGATGCCTCCACGCCGCTGTTGAAGAACGGTTCTGCGGACGCTGTTGCCGCCGCCGTCAAGGCGCTTAACGATGCCAAGGGCGCACTTGTGGCGCTCGACATTGATGCGCTGATCGCCGAGTGCGAGAAGCTCAATGAGGCCGACTATACCAAGGCGAGCTGGGATGTCTTCGCGGATGCGCTGAAGGCCGCCAAGGCCGGCAAGGACGGCGACAATGCCGCGGTCCTGGCGCAGGCGCTCGTGGATGCTCGTGGCGACCTGGTGAACGTGGTTGCCCTCAAGGACGCCATCGCCCGTGCTGAGGGTGTTGACCTGTCCGGCTTTACTGCCGACTCTGCTGCCAAGGTTCGCGAGGCAATCGCAGCCGGTAAGAGCCAGTTGATTGACGGCACCATCGAGTCTGTTGAGGCTGCGCGCCAGGCCATCGCCGATGCGCTCAAGGGCCTTGTGTCCGGCGGTGGTTCCAATGGTGGCTCCGGCCAGGGCGGTAGCGGGAACAACGGAGGTGCCGGATCTAACGCTGGTGTCTCTGGCGGTTCCGGTTCGAGCGCTGGCAAGCAGGACGGTACGCTTGTTCAGACCGGCGATATCGCCACGATCGCGATTGTTGCTGCTGCCGGTGCCGGCTTGTGTGCCCTGGGCGCCGCCGCAGTGAGCAGGTCTCGTAACCGTGCTTAGGTTGCCCTCGAGCTTTGATTTGCCAATCGCCTGATTGATGCTTGCAGGGTCTTGAAGGCTAAAGCGAAACCGGACATCCGCACATCGGGTGTCCGGTTTTTTGCGTTGAGCGCATAAGTGCGCCCGGGGAGGGAACAAGAATCAGGAGTTGACGAGCTCTTTGCGCGCGGCGTCTTGATGCGAATATGTAGGCGATGTGGACAAATGAGAATCATTCCTAATATGAGCCAAACGCGCTAACAATTTGCAATAATGAGGTCGTTCCAAAGGGCGGTGCATCACCCGCCAAGGTTGGATAACTTAAACAGAAGGGATCTTAATCATGAAGTTCGTATGCCCCGTTTGCGGTTATGTTGAGGAGTTCGACGGCGAGGAGCTGCCCGCCGACTTCAAGTGCCCCCAGTGCGGCGTTTCCGGCGACCGCTTCGTCAAGCAGTCCGAGACCGAGATGAACTGGGCTGCCGAGCACTTCGTCGGCGTTGCCAAGGAGGAGAACGTCCCCGAGGACATCGTTGCCGACCTGCGCGCTAACTTCGAGGGCGAGTGCTCCGAGGTTGGTATGTACCTGGCCATGGCTCGCGTTGCCCACCGCGAGGGCTACCCCGAGATCGGCCTGTACTGGGAGAAGGCCGCTTACGAGGAGGCCGAGCACGCCTCCAAGTTCGCCGAGCTCCTGGGCGAGGTCGTGACCGACTCCACCAAGAAGAACCTCGAGATGCGCGTTGAGGCCGAGAACGGCGCTACCGCTGGCAAGACCGACCTGGCCAAGCGCGCCAAGGCTGCCGGCCTGGATGCTATCCACGACACCGTTCACGAGATGGCTCGTGACGAGGCTCGCCACGGCAAGGCCTTCGCTGGCCTGCTGAAGCGCTACTTTGGCTAATCGCATCTAATAACAAGATGTTTTAAGCAGAGGGTCTGCCGGTTCTTGGCAGGCCCTCTGCTTTTGTATGAAACGCCTGCACGTTCGGACGCATGTCGATTACGTAGACTCGAACCAATGCGCGATGATGGCTATTGAGGGGTCTCTAAATAGAAAATGCGGGAAAAGGGTAAAAAATGCCAGCCACATATTGTTTACGGTTCGCCTTGTCTCTTGCCGCCCCGCTCTTTTTCTCGAGTTCCGAAGGAGCTACTCCACCGTCACGCTCTTGGCAAGGTTACGGGGCTGGTCGACATCGCATCCGCGCAGAATGGCGACCTCGCGCGCCAATAGCTGCAGGGGCACGGTGGCGGTGATGGCACTCAGCGCATCACGCACGGCAGGCACGTAGATAACATGGTCCGCGACCTTACGAATGTCCTCGTCGCCCTCGGCTGCGACCGCGATGATGCGCGCACCGCGAGCCTCGCACTCCTTGAGGTTGCTCACGGTCTTGTCGTACGTGGGGCTCTTGGTGGCAACAGCGATAACCGGGAAACCGGGGTCGATCAGCGCGATGGGTCCGTGCTTCATCTCGCCCGCTGCATACGCCTCGGCGTGCAGATAGCTGATCTCTTTGAGCTTGAGCGCGCCCTCGTTTGAGATGGCGGCACCCATGCCGCGGCCCACAAAGAGCGCCGAGCGCGCGTCCTTGCACGCCAAGGCGGCCTCGTGAACGGCCTCTTTCTGCGTGTCGAGCACCCACTGAATCTGCTCGGCAGTGTCGCCCAGTTCGTGGAACAGCATACGCACCTGAGCGGTCGTGAGCTTGCCTTTGACCTGGCCAAGCAGCAACGCGAGCAGCGTCAAGCTCACCACCTGGCCAATAAAGCTCTTGGTGGAAGCAACCGCGATTTCCTTGTTCGCCTTGGTGTAGATCACGCCGTCGCTCTCGCGGGCCACCGGGCTGCCCACTACGTTGGTGATGCCGAAGACCTTCGCGCCCTTGATGCGCGCGTCGCGAATCGCCGCCAGGGTGTCCGCCGTCTCTCCCGACTGAGACACGGCAACCACCAGCGTCGAAGGCGTGATGATGGGGTTGCGGTACCTAAATTCGCTCGCCGCCTCAACCTCGCAGGGAATGCGCGCCCAGCCCTCGATGAGGTTCTTCGCGATGAGGCCGGCATGGTAGCTCGTGCCGCACGCGATTACGTACACGCGATCGATCACGTCGAGCTGCTCGTACGTCAGGCCGAGCTCGTCGATGTCGAGCTCCCCGGTGGGGGCAAGACGGCCCACCAGCGTGTCGCGCACCACGCGCGGCTGCTCGCAGATCTCCTTCATCATGAAATCGGGATACCCGCCCTTTTCGGCCATATCGATATCCCAGTCGATATGCGTGATCTCGGGCTCAATGACGTGTCCGCGATCATCGGTGAACTCAACACCCTCGGGCGTGAGGCAGGCGAACTGCCCGTCCTCGAGGACCACGACGTCGCGCGTCGCGTCGATAAGGGCGATGACATCGGAGGCAACATAGCTGCCGCGCTCGCCGCGACCGATGACTATCGGGCTGTCCTTGCGGGCAACCGCGATGACCCCGGGCTCGTCCGCACACACGGCGGCCAGGCCGTAGGCACCCACCACGTACGTGCACGCCTCGCGAACCGCAGCGACAAGCGGTCGCGGCTCGGATAGATGATGTGGATAGGCCTCCTCGATCAAATGCGCAAAGACCTCGGTGTCGGTTTCGCTTCTAAAGTGGTGGCCCTTCGCCGTAAGCTCTTCGCGTAACTCAGCGAAATTCTCGATGATGCCATTGTGGACCACCGCGATTTTGCCATCGCAGCTCACGTGCGGATGAGCGTTTTCCACCGAGGGGCGCCCGTGCGTTGCCCAACGTGTGTGACCGATTCCGCAGGTCGCAGTCGTATGACGGGCGGCCAGCTCGTCTTCGAGGCCTGCCACCTTGCCCACGCAGCGAACCACATCGATCGTGCGCAACGAATCCCCCGTAGAGCCAAGCTCGAGCGCGACACCAGCCGAGTCGTAGCCCCGGTACTCAAGGCGTTTGAGACCCGTGACCAGCACGTCGGCTGCGGCCTCGGCTCCGGTATATCCAACAATTCCGCACATGGAGAACCCTTTCGGTCGATTGACGGCAGCTCAAGAGTTTACGGACTAATTGTTACAAGTTGGTAACAGTGGTATTTGTTTTTCTAACAGTCACCCAGATAGGTGATAGGGGAACGCCCCTCACCTGCGGAACCTCGCTTCGGCCATGAGCAGATGGCGGACCACCCTTGCGATCTTGGGCCACCTCTCGTCGTCGCGCTTGACCCTGAAGAAGTAGACGTAGAGGTTCAGGTAGGACTGCAGGTTCTCGGGGTCCATGCCGGTGAAGCGCCAGAGGTGGCGCTTGAGCCGCGAGCGCAGGTTGTTCACCAGCTCCATCGCCTCCAGGTACTCCGGGTCCCGCGCGTCCGCCTTGTAGGACTCGTCCGCAAGACCGTTCTCCCTGACGAGGACGTTATGGGCCCTCTCGCGGTCGTGGACGAGCGTCGCGCCCTCCGCGACGTGACCCCCGAGCGCCGCCCTGATGCGGGCGGCGGAGGGGGACGATGAGGGCAGCAAGGAGTTCTATTTCTTTGGGGAGATGTATCCCACGGGGGAGTTCAGGCCCACGGTGATGGCGGAGTCCGGCAAAAAGGTGGTCGAGATCACCTATAGGCTCGACGTGCCCGTGCGTCACGACCTGTATGAATTCATGACAAGCGATCTAACTGAAACGAGCCCGCGGAGTAACGCGGGCTCGTCCCTATTTGCGGTCGGTGATTAGCCGCGTGTGGCTTTTTCAAGAGCCTCGGCAACCTGGATGTCTGCCGGCAGCCAGTCGATGCGCCAGATTTCATCAATCGTGAACCATCGAAGATCTTCGTGCTCGTGGTCTTCGATGGCGCCCTGGTCGATACGGCATAAGTGGCAGTCCATGGAAAGATGGAACGTATCGTAATCGTGTTCGGCAGTGCAGAGGAACTTGAGATCCGTAACGGTCACGTTCAGCTCTTCCTGGATCTCGCGAATGCAAGCAGCGTCTGCCGCTTCGTTGGGCTCGAGTTTTCCTCCTGGGAACTCCCAGCCGCCTTTAAAGTCGCCGTAGCCTCGCTGCGCCGCAAGGAATCGATCGCCGTCTTGGATGATCGCCGCGGCAACATGTATCGTCTTCATAAGCTGCCTTTCATTGGTGTCAAGTATTTAAAGTATAGAATCAACTGGCTATTTGGAGCGGAGGAGAGGCGTCACCGATGATCTACTTCACAGCGGACCTGCACTTTGGGGATGCGACCGTGCTCGGTGGGGGACAAAGGCCGTTCGCCACCGTGCGGCATATGAACGACGCCCTCATCGACCGCATCAACGAGCGCGTGATTCCGCGCGACACGCTGTACATCCTGGGCGATTTCGCATGCGGTTTGTCGGCGCGAGAGGTTGAGCGCCTGCGCGCCCGCATCGCATGCAAGCACATCCGCCTCGTCCTCGGCAATCACGACGATGCCCTTGCCGCGTCGGAGCTCGCGGGTCTATTCGAACGCATCGCGAGCTACGAGGAGATCCTGCCCGGATATTTCCACGGCACGCGGGCGATCCTCTCGCACTATCCCATGCTCAGCTGGAACGGCAAGCGTCGCGGATCCATCATGCTACACGGTCACATCCACAGCTCGGGTGCCGCGTACAACCGGGCCAATCGCGATCGCGGTGTCCTTCGCTACGACGTGGGAGTCGATGCCAACGGCTACGCGCCGGTAAGCCGGGACGAGGTCCTGGCGTTTTTCAAAGGCGCGAAACCCCGCAACGTCGCGTTCTCCCTGGAAGACGCGCAATTTGCGCAGGCTTTCGAGTAGATGGGCAAGCGCCCAGACGAGCGGCTTTCATGGCCGCTCGTTTTTTGTCCGGACGAACCCATAAAGTGAAGCCATCAAAGGGACGCCGCGGCCAGAACGGCCCCGTCGGATTCGAAAAGGAGCCGGTCATGTATGAACCTTCCCGTAACCTCATGAGTTTTCATATCGCGGGCTTTAAAAACTACGAAGGGGCGATGGTCTTGGCCGACCTCAAGCCGGGGATGGAGTTGCAGCTGGTGGCTGAGCCGGATAATCCCTTCGATTCCGAGGCCATTGCTGTTATGTTTGGGGCCGTCAAGCTCGGGTACATTCCGGCAAATATGAACAGCATGCTTGCGGTGATGTTCCATTATGGCCATGCGGATGCTTTCGAATGCCGCGTGCTGCAGGTTGCACCCGAGAAGGATCCGTGGGAGCAGGTTCGCGCGGCGGTCTTTGTGCGGGATGCGCGTTAGACGGGGTCTTGCAAGGTCGGGCAAGCGGGTATAGTGGAGTCAAGATTCGGCGGCTGGGTGCCAGTGGGGAGTGCTCTGTGAACGAGATCAAGTGTCCTAAATGCGGAACCGTTATCACGGTGGATGAGAACGACTACGAGAGCATCGTGAAGCAGGTGCGCGACCAGGAGTTTGCCCAGGAGCTCGCCGAGCGCCAGCGGCTGCTGGAAAGCGAGCGCGAGCGAGCCCTCGAGGCGGCGCGTGCGCAGGCGGCGGCAGAGCTGCAGCGTGCAACGTCGGAGCGCGATGCGCGGATTCAAAAGCTGGAGGCGGATTCGGCTCAAAAGCTGCAGAAGGAGATGTCTGCAAGGGACGCCAAGATCGCACAGCTGGAGGCCGCGCGCGAGTCGGACGTGCAGAGCGCCCGTGCCGAGCTGACCAAGGCGTTTTCCGAGTCCGCGGCCGCCCGCGAGGCCAAGATCGCCGAGCTCACGGCGCAGCTTGCGGCCGCTTCTCGGGAAACGGACCTGGTGCGCAGCCAGGTGACCGCCGAGGCCCAACAGGCCGCGCAGAAGGCTCAGGCCGATCTTTCCCGTGAGGTCGATCGACTGCGGGCGGAGCTGGCTCAGCAAAAGAACGCGTCCGAGTTGGCCCAGGCCCGCGCCCGGGAGGAGCTGTCGCACGATGTCGCGGCCCGCGATGCGCAGATAGCAAACCTTAAAGCTCAACTGGATCGCGATGCCACCGAGCGTACGCTGGCCGTCGAGCGTGCGGTGAGCGATGCGCGTTCAAAGTACGAGGCGGATTGCAGTGAGATGGCGCGGGCGCTCGAGCGGGCGAAGTCGGACGTGCAGCGCGAACACGATGCTCGTGTGGCGCAGGAGGCAACCCTCAAGGCCGCTCACGAGCTCGAGCTCGCCCAGGAGCGCAAGTCCAAGGAGGAGCTCGTCCGCTACAAGGACGAGGAGATCGAGCGCCTTAAGGATATGAAGGCTCGCCTGTCCACCAAGATGGTGGGCGAGACCCTGGAGCAGCATTGCGAAACGGAGTTCAACCGCATCCGCATGACGGCGTTCCCGCACGCCTACTTCGAGAAGGATAACGATGCCTCCGACGGCACCAAGGGCGATTTCATCTTCCGCGAGTGCGATGAAGACGGCAACGAGATCATCTCGATCATGTTCGAGATGAAAAACGAGAACGAGACCACGGCCACCAAGCATAAGAACGAGGACTTCTTCAAAAAGCTGGATTCCGACCGTACCAAGAAGGGCTGCGAATACGCGGTGCTGTGCACGCTGCTGGAGCCGGAGAGCGAGCTGTACAACGCGGGTATCGTCGACGTGAGCTACCGCTACGAGAAGATGTACGTCATCCGCCCGCAGTTTTTCATTCCCATCATTACGTTGCTGCGCAACGCGGCCATGAACTCGCTCAAGTACAAGCAGGAACTCGCGATGGTGCGCCGTCAGGAAGTCGATGTGACGACGTTCGAGGACAAGCTGGTGAGTTTCCAGGAGGGCTTTGCGCGCAACTACGATCTGGCGAGCCGCAAGTTCCAAACGGCGATCGACGAGATCGATGCGACGATCAAACATCTCACCAAGGTGCGCGACAACCTGGTTTCCTCGGAGCGCAACCTTGAGCTGGCAAATAAGAAGGCGCAGGACCTGACGGTGCGCAAGCTCACGTGGGGCAACCCCACCATGAAGGAAAAATTCGACGAGGCGCGCCGGTTGAACGCCGGCGATGGGGAATAGGGAAAGCGGCAGGGGTATTGCCGCGGCAAAAGCCCCCGGAGCGCAGGTTGGAATCTGACCTGCGCACCGGGGGCTTAGGCTGTTAAGGGGTGTTGAGTAGGTTGGCGTGCTGCACGCGCCGCGGTGTTACACGAGCTGGCGATTGACCAGCCAAGTGGGAATGGCGGCCAGGGCCAGGCACACAACGATGAACGGCCAGCGGGCCGGGTCGGCAAAGCTGGAGATGCCAATGGCGAGGGACCCCACGGTGGCGAGCCCCGGAACGATGCAGCGGCGTACGCGGTGCTCGTCCTCTTGCCAGGCGCGCGTGAGCTCACGCAGATAGAACAGCGAGAGCACGAACAGCGTGAGGCCCACGGCGATCTCGGAGATATCGGCGTTGGGCAGCAGGCCCAGCGCGGTCACAACGTAGTGCACGCCCATCCAGCACAGGATAGCGCCCAAAGCGAGCAGCCCGCTGACCACGGGAAACCTTAGCGTGGGGTTGACGTGGCGCACGCGCTCGGCGCCGGGCATCTGGTTGTGCAGGGCAAGGGATTGGGGCATGCGCAGCGTGGCCATGACCATGCCGTTGCCGGTTCCCAGGATGGCGATGAACGCGATGATATTGGGCAGCGCCGCGGCCCGCTCGCCAAACATGCGGGCGAACATGAGCGATAGGCTGGCGTCGCCGGCATCCATGACGGTTTGCGGGCCCAGGTAGCACGAGATGCCCACGAAGTAAGCCACATAGAGCACCAGGATGATGATGGGCCCGATGACGAGCGCGCGCGGAAGGTTGCGGCGGCTGTCGCGGACCTCGGGGGCGATGCTGATGGCTGAGCTCCATCCGTCGAACGCGAAGGCGATGGGGGCCGCCGCGATGACCCACGAGGTCCCGGCATGCGAGGTCCCGGCATGCGGGGTCGCGGCCATGCCGTGGGCGAGCGTGGCGACGGGGTCGGCGAGCAGGAGCCCGGCCACGCCGACAACCACCAGTGGGATCGCCTTGGCCACGGTGGTGACGTTTTGGAAGTAGCCGCTCAGCGTGGGACACAGCATGTTCCACAACGCGCACAGGATCAGGAAGGTCAGGCCGATCAGCATCTGCAGATTGAAGCTTGCCGGCAGGCCGAACGCCATGCAGCCGTACACGCCCACCACCCAGCAGATGATGGCGCAGACCATGGGCATGTAGATAAAGGTGTAGTGCCAGCCGATAAACGTGACGGCGCGCGGCCCCAGGGCCTCGGCCGCGTAGGCCACCAGCCCGCCGTTCCCGCGCGTGCGGGCAGCGTAGCGGGCAAGCGTGAGCCCGCCGAAGATGATGGTGGTGGCCGCCAGGAAGAACATCAGCACGCCCAAAAAGACGTTGCCTCCCGTGGCGATGAGGATGTTGTCTGATTTGAAGAATATGCCCGAGCCGATGCAGATGCCGACGATAAGGCAGACGGCGGTGGTGAGGGAATAACGCTCGACCGGGGTGTCGTTATTGTCCATAACATGCCTCCGGAAAGGTAGCAGTTGGTAAAGCAAATCAAGTAGTATACGCGAGCCGCGCGCCGCGGTTTCCGATACAATTTAAGCTGCAAAAACTACGTGAACCAAGGAGGCTCCATGGATTCCAACAAGCGTCCCGACGATATGGTGCGCATCACCACCCCCGAGTTGGCTCAGGCCTTTATCGAGGAGCAGGTTGCGGCCTGCCGCGAGCAGATCGGCGATAAGAAGGCCCTTTTGGCCCTGTCCGGCGGTGTCGATTCGTCCGTCGTAGCGGCGCTGCTCATCAAGGCCATCGGCAAGCAGCTCATCTGCGTGCACGTTAATCACGGCCTCATGCGCAAGGGCGAGTCCGAGCAGGTTGTCGACGTGTTCCGCAACCAGCTTGATGCCAACCTGGTGTACGTGGACGCCACCGACCGCTTCCTGGGCCTGCTAGACGGCGTCGAGGAGCCCGAGCGCAAGCGCAAGATCATCGGTGCCGAGTTCATCCGCGTGTTCGAGGAAGAGGCCCGCAAGGTAGGCGACGAGGTGTCGTTCCTCGCTCAGGGCACCATTTACCCGGACATCCTGGAGTCCGATGGTGTCAAGGCCCACCACAACGTGGGCGGTCTGCCTGACGACCTGCAGTTTGAGCTTTGCGAGCCCGTCAAGCTGCTGTACAAGGACGAGGTCCGCGTGATCGGTCGCGAGCTCGGTCTGCCCGAGAACATGGTCGAGCGCCAGCCGTTCCCCGGTCCCGGCCTGGGCGTGCGCTGCCTGGGTGCCATCACCCGCGATCGCCTGGAGGCCCTGCGCGAGGCCGATGCCATCCTCCGCGAGGAGTTCGCGAACGCCGGTCTTGAGGGCAAGGTCTGGCAGTACTTCGTCTCCGTGCCCGATTTCCGCGTGACTGGCGTGAAGGACGGCAAGCGTCTGTACGAGTGGCCGGCGTTCATTCGCGCGGTCAACACCGTGGACGCCATGACCGCCGAGGTGCCCGAGCTGGATTGGGCACTGCTTAAGAAGATCGGCGAGCGCATCGCTTCCGAGGTGTCGGGCATCTGCCGTGTGCTGTACGATCTCACGCCGAAGCCCTGCGGGACGATAGAGTTCGAGTAAAACGCTTGTTTGCATAGCTGGAAAGAGGCTGACCCTTGCGGGTCAGCCTCTTTTTTATGCATCGCAGGAGCGGTTGATGATGAAGAGGGGGTCGGTTTGCACTTATTATCACTCCCGATGACAAAAGTGCACGGTTATGAGTACCCTCGCGGCCCTCTAAACCCTCGTTGAGGCTCATTTGGTCGAGTAAATGGCACTTCCGATCGATTCACCGGCCACTTTTGCCGCCAATCGGCGGTCGATCGTCCGAAAACTTGTCGTCCAGACGGGGGATACGGGCCGCGGAACACTCATAACCGTTCACTTTTGTCATTGCGGCGGGAAAAACGTTTGTTTGATGGTCGGAGCGGATATCTTTTCGCTGCTTGATTGCGGCGTGCGAGGCGTTCTCGCGCTCTTGGTTCAGCCTGCGAACATGTTGCCCCCGTAGCTCCGCCGATTCCGCCGGTAAATATGGCGCGGTACCGTGCCGCCTGCAGTCCATATGGTATAAATGTGTCGTGCTATTAGCACAATCTTATACAACGTATGCAATATGCACCTGCCCGGAGTCGCTGTCGGACGGGTGCTTTCCGTGCCGATTCGCCGTGGGGGCGAGGGAAGAGCTCTGCCGCGTATGCATCGCGACAAACTCAAGCCGATTCTGTTCAGCATCGTCAAACATTCGTCGCCGGAGCGCCTCAAGACGCAGCTGCCGTGCGATATCGTCGCAGGTATCATGGTTGCCATCGTGGCGCTGCCGCTGTCGATCGCGCTCGCCATCGCCTCGGGCGTATCGCTCGAGCAGGGACTGTACACGGCGATCGTGGCGGGATTTATCATTGCGTTATTTGGCGGCAGCCCGGTGCAGATTTCGGGTCCCACGGCTGCATTTGCAACCATCGTAGCGGGGATCGTGGCGACGAGCGGTATGGAGGGGTTGCTTGCAGCCACCATTATCGCCGGCATGCTGCTGATCCTTATGGGCGTCTTGCGCCTAGGCACCCTTATCCGCTTCGTTCCGCATACCATCACGACCGGCTTTACCGCGGGCATCGCCGTGACCATCGTGATCGGGCAGCTCAAGGACTTCATGGGCCTTACGTATCCTGCGGGAGCGTCTCCTATCGAAACCATGGATAAGCTCGCCTGCGTGATGCGGAGCCTGTCCACCGCCAATCTGCAGGCTCTGCTTGTTGGCGGCGTTTGCCTGCTCATTCTCATGCTGTGGCCGCGCGTGAGCGAGCGCATTCCGGCTTCGCTCGTGGCGGTTATCGCCGGCGTCCTCATGGTCTCGGGCCTGGGGCTGCGGGTGAACACCATCGGCGACCTCTACACCATTGAGAGCGGCCTGCCCGAGCTCCACATCCCCGTGCTCACGCTCGACACTCTGCGCGCCCAGTTGCCCAACGGCGTGACGATCGCCATCCTCGCCGCGATCGAATCGCTGCTGTCCTGCGTGGTCGCCGACTCGATGATCTCGTCGCACCATCGCGCCAATATGGAGCTTGTGGCCCAGGGCATGGGCAACATCGGCTCGGCCCTGTTCGGAGGCATCCCCGCCACCGGCGCCATCGCGCGCACGGCCGCCAACGTGAAGAGCGGCGGCCGCACGCCCGTCTCCGGCATGGTGCACGCGGTGGTCCTGCTGGTCGTCCTCGTGTTCCTCATGCCCTACGCCGCGCTCATCCCCATGCCTACCATCGCCGCTATCCTGCTGCAGGTGGCATACAACATGTCCGGCTGGCGCAACGTGGCCCATGTGTGCGCCACCGCCTCGCGCGGGGCTGTCGCCGTCATGCTTACCACGCTGGGCCTCACGGTGGTGTTCGACCTGGTGGCCGCCATCGGCGCGGGCATGCTGATCACGGTGGTGCTCTTCATGAAGATGGTGAGCGAGGAGACCGAGGTTCGCGGGTGGCGTTATTACTGCGATGAGGACTCCGAGGTCACGCATCTGCGCGAGCTGCCTCGCAGCGTGCGCGTGTACGAGGTCAACGGCCCCATGTTTTTCGGCATGACCGATCAGATCATGGACATCTCGGTGAAGGACTTCACGCGCTACCTCATCATCCGCATGCGCGGCGTGCCTTCGCTCGATTCCTCGGCCATGAAGGCCCTCGAGGACCTGCGCGAGTACTGCTGCGAGCGCGGCGTCCAGCTCATCTTCTCGCACGTGAACGACCAGCCCATGCGCACCATGGAACGCGCCGGCTTTGTGGACCAGGTGGGCCGCGAGCATTTCCGCAGCAGCATCGACGACGCCATCGCGCATGCGAAGGAGCTGTTGGGGGAGTAGGGTCGCGTGCCGCCAGCCTGTACGTGCAATTTTGAAATAGTTACAATAGCAAGGTTCAACCTACGATAGACGCCCGGCGAGGCGGGAGAGGAGATGCGCTCCATGGCATCCCTTGAGGACCAGATCTCATCACGGCGCACGTTCGCCATCATTTCTCACCCCGACGCGGGCAAGACCACCCTTACCGAGAAGCTGCTGCTGTACACCGGCAACATCCAGACCGCCGGCTCCGTCAAGGGCAAGGCGTCGAGCCGCCACGCCGTCTCCGACTGGATGGATATCGAGAAGCAGCGCGGCATTTCCGTCACCTCCTCGGTCATGCAGTTCACCTACAACGGCTGCTGCGTCAACATCCTCGACACCCCGGGGCACCAGGACTTCTCCGAGGACACCTACCGTACGCTCATGGCCGCCGACGCCGCCGTCATGGTCATCGACGCCGCAAAGGGCGTCGAGGCCCAGACCAAGAAGCTCTTCAAGGTCTGCACCCTGCGCCACATCCCCATCTTCACGTTCGTGAACAAGCTCGACCACGAGGCGCGCGACCCGTTCGACCTCATGGAGGAGATCGAGAACGTGCTGGGTATCGGCACGTACCCCATGAACTGGCCGATCGGCTGCGGCCGCAACTTCCGCGGCGTGTTCGACCGCGCGAGCCGCCACGTGCTGGCGTTCGAGGGCGACGGCCGCGCCAACGGCACCAAAAAGGTCGACGAGATCGAGGCCGAGCTGGGCGACGCCGCGCTGGATGAGCTGATCGGCGAGGAGAACCATCACATTCTGATGGACGACATCGAGCTGCTCGACGGCGCGGACAACGAGTTCGACCTGGATGCCGTCCACACGGGCAGGCTCTCGCCGGTCTTCTTCGGCTCCGCGCTCACCAACTTCGGCGTCGAGCCGTTCCTGCGCGACTTCCTGCGCCTGGCCCCCGGCCCCAACGCGCATATCGATGCGCTCACGGGCGAGCCGGTCGAGCCCACGCGCAAGGACTTCTCGGGCTTCGTGTTCAAGATCCAGGCCAACATGGATAAGAACCATCGCGACCGCATCGCCTTCGTGCGCATCTGCTCGGGTAAGTTCGAACGCGGCATGGAGGCCTACCATGTGCAGGGCGGCCGCAAGATCAAGCTCGCCACGGGCACCTCGATGATGGCCGACGACCGCGCCATCGTGGACGAGGCGTACGCGGGCGATATCGTGGGCCTGTTCGACCCGGGCATATTCTCCATCGGCGACACCATCTGCACCGGCAAGCAGCACGTGCAGTTTGCCGGCATCCCCACGTTCGCGCCGGAGCATTTCGCACGCGTTACGCAGGTGGACACGCTCAAGCGCAAGCAGTTCGTGAAGGGCATGGAGCAGCTGGCCCAGGAGGGCGCGATCCAGATCTTCCGCGAGCTCGGCGCCGGCATGGAGAGCGTGATCGTGGGCGTTGTGGGCGTGCTGCAGTTCGAGGTGCTCGAGCAGCGACTCAAGAGCGAGTACCACGTGGAGGTGCGCCGCCAGCCGCTTCCGTTCACCGATCTGCGCTGGATCACGAACGAGCCCGGGACGATCGACATCCCCAAGCTGAGCCTCACGCGCGACACGTGCCGCGTGGAGGACATGCGCGGTGGCAAGCTGCTGCTGTTCACGAGCCCCTGGAATATCAACTGGGCGGTGGAGCACAACCCCGACCTCAAGCTGTCGGAGTTCGGCAACGTCGAGTTCTAGGCACGGGGCATGCGTCGATGCGGCGGAGGCGTTGGACCTCCGCCGTTTTTTTGTTTGGACGGCCGGTTGCTCGGGTACGATGAATGACCTGTCTGTATGAAAAGGAGCTTCGTTTATGGCGGATATGCACAACGATTCGGCGCCCACGGACGTTGCGGCGATCATGAACATGGTCGCGGCGCTCAACCCCTCGAATGCGGGACGCGCGGCGACTGCGGAGACGGCGGCGGCGCCGACGCCGACGCCGGCGGGCGCTTCGGCAGCCGCTGCGGCGGATGCCCCGGCGGCAACGGAGCCGGCCGCGCCAGGTGCCACCGCGGCGGTCCCCAACGCCATCCAGTACATGCCCGAGGGCGAGCAGGCCGTTCGCGCGCGCATCGTCAAGCTCCTTGCCGATGAGCTCAAGGTGCGCCCGTCCGTGGTCGACGCCGTCGTGGCGCTTATCGACGAGGGCAACACCATCCCCTTCATCGCCCGCTACCGCAAGGAAGCCACGGGCGGCATGGACGATGTCGCCCTGCGCACCCTCGATGAGCGCCTGTCCTACCTGCGCAATCTTGAAAACCGCAAGCAGATCGTCCTCACCCTCATCGAGGCGCAGGGCAAGCTGACCGCCGAGCTGCGCGACGAGATCCAAAACGCCACGGTGCTGCAGCGCGTCGAGGACCTGTACAAGCCCTATCGCAAGAAGCGTGCCACGCGGGCATCCAAGGCGCGCGATGCGGGCCTGGAACCGCTGGCCAACCTCATCCTCATGCAGCCCGCCCGGTCCGACGCGCCGCTGGATGTGGCCGCGGGTTATCTCAATGCCGAAGCAGGCTACGCCACGGCCGCCGAGGCCCTGGCCGGCGCGCGCGACATCGTGGCCGAAGCGGTGGCCGAGGACGCCGAGAACGTGGCCGACATGCGTGCGTACACGAGGGCGAACGGCGCCATCGCGTCCGAGGCCGTGGACGCGGACGAGAAGACCCCCTACGAGCCCTACTACGCGTTCGACGAGCCCGCCCGCAAGATTCCCAACCACCGCATCTTGGCGATCGATCGAGGCGAGCGCGAGGGAAAGCTGCGCGTTCGCGTGGCCATCGATGCCGACCTGGCAACGCGGCACCTGCAGGACCGCTACCCGCGCAGGCGCGGACCGTTTTCCGATGAGCTCGAGGCAGCGATCGCCGACAGCTACAAGCGGCTCATGGCCCCTTCGCTCGAGCGCGACTTGCGCGTTGACCTCACGGTTCGCGCCCAAATGGATGCCATCAAGGTCTTCGCCAAAAACACCGAGGGTCTGCTGCTGCAGCGCCCCGTGCGCGGTGCCCGCGTGATCGCGCTCGACCCGGGCTACCGCGCCGGCTGCAAGGTGGCGGTGCTGGACGAATACGGAACGCTGCTCGACCACACGATTCTGTACCCCACGCCGCCGCGTCGCGATGTTGCGGGGACCAAGCGCGAGCTGGCGCGCATGACCAAGAAGTACCGCATCAACACCATCGTGATCGGCAACGGCACGGCCAGCCGCGAGACCGAGGACGTGGTGTCCGAGTTCATCTCCGAGAGCGCTCCCGACCTGCGCTACACCATCGTGAACGAGGCCGGCGCATCGGTGTACTCGGCCTCCAAGCTGGCGAGTGAGGAGTACCCCGACCTCGACGTGACCACGCGTGGGGCCATGAGCCTGGGCCGCCGGCTGCAAGACCCCTTGGCGGAGCTCGTTAAGATCCCGCCCCAGTCCATCGGCGTGGGCCAGTACCAGCATGACCTCGATCAAAAGGAGCTCGCCCATGCGCTGGGCAACGTGGTTGAGGACGTGGTGAACCGCGTGGGCGTCGACGTGAACACCGCCAGCGCGAGCCTTTTGAGCTATGTGTCGGGCATCACGCCCGCGGTGGCCAAGAACATCGTGGCGTATCGCGAGGAGAACGGTGCGTTCACCGACCGCCGGCAGCTCAAGAAGGTGCCCAAGCTCGGGCCCAAGGCGTACTGCAACTGCGCGGGCTTCTTGCGTATATCCGGCGGCAAGAACCCGCTGGACGCCACGAGCGTGCACCCCGAGAGCTATCCGGTGGCCGAGGCCCTGCTCGAGCGCGCGGGAGTGGACGCGGCCGCGCTGAAGAACGGCGGCGTGCCCGGGATCGGTGCCAAGCTCGGTCGTCTGGCGCCCCTGGCCGACGAGTTGGGCTGCGGCGTGCTCACCCTCCACGACATCGTCGATGAGCTGGAGAAGCCCGGCCGCGACCCGCGCGACGATGCCCCCGAGGTCGTGTTCTCGGCGGGCGCTCGCTCCATCGACGACCTTGAGGTGGGCATGGAGCTCACCGGCACCGTGCGCAACGTGGTCGATTTCGGCGCGTTCGTCGATGTGGGCGTGCACCAGGACGGCCTGGTCCACATCTCCAAGATGGCCAAGCGCTTTGTGCAGCACCCCAGCGACGTGGTGACGGTGGGGGACACCGTAAAGGTGTGGGTCACCGGCGTGGACAAGGCGCGCGGCAAGATCTCGCTCAGCATGGTCGAAGGGCGATAGCGCTCGGGGACAGGTGCCCTGGGTACGTTAACAAATGAAGTAGCGCCGAAGATTGCCCCGGGGGGTACCGCCCGGGGGTTTTCTTCGCTAAAGTTATGGAATCTGTTTATACTCCAGCGACTTGTTCTCGCGGAATCGCGCCTGCGGGCGCGGAAAGGACATACGCAATGAAGGCGATCATTCCCGCAGCCGGCCTGGGCACCCGCTTTCTGCCCGCCACCAAGGTGACCCCCAAGGAGATGCTCCCGGTGCTCTCCAAGCCGGTCATCCAGTACGTGGTGGAGGAGGCGCTCGACCCCGAGGAGGTGGACGGCGCCATCATCGTCACCTCGCCGGGCAAGCCCGAGTTGTTGTCGTTTTTCCAGCACGACCGCTCGCTGGAGATGCTGCTGCGCGAGCGCGGCAAGGACAAGTACGCCGACATGGTGGCCGACGCGGGTTCCATGCCCGTGGACTTCCGCTATCAGTACGAGCCCAAGGGCCTCGGCCACGCCATCCGCTCCGCGGCAGACGCCTGCGGCGACGAGCCCTTCCTGGTTCTGCTGGGCGACTACGTGGTCCCCAACAAGGACATCTGCAACAAGATGCTCGAGGTCTCCCGCGCCCACGGCGGCGCATCGGTGATCGCCGTCGCGCCGTGCGACCCGTCCGACGTCGACCGCTACGGCGTCATCGCCGGCGAGCGCGTGGGCACGCTCGAGGGTTACGAGGGCGCGGAGGACACCGGCGCGGGCGCCGTGTGGCGCATCGGCGGCCTGGTGGAGAAGCCCGCCCCCGAGGCGGCCCCGTCCAACCTCTATATCGTGGGCCGTTACCTGCTCAGCCCGCTCGTCATGAACCTGCTGGCCGACCAGCAGCCCGGCAAGGGCGGCGAGGTCCAGCTCACCGACGCCATGGCCCGCTCGCTCGACCGCGAGGCCATGTACGCCGTGGTCATCGACCCGCTGTCCGGCTACGACACGGGCACCCCGTCCGGCTGGATCGCCACCAACGCCCTCATGGCCGCGGCCGATCCTGAGCTGCGCGACGCCTTCTGGGCCGCCATCGACGAGCGCGGCGGGCTTGTGCGCTAGATCGATCCTTCGCTTGGCAGAATAGGAGGCCGCCATGGCCGTGGTGCCCACGGGTTTCGATATGCGACTCGGCGCGCGTATGCGCAAGAGGGGGCCGCGAATCGGCTGCCTGCTCGGGGCGTTTTCGGTCGCATCGATTTTCGCCGTGTGCCTGTGGTGGACATTCCAACCGGGTAGCGGTGAGTATGGCACCTCGCTCACCATGGTGGCCGAGGACGGCTTCGGCTTCGCCTTGTTCTTCGCGGGGTTCATCACCGCGATGGCGGGCTCTTACCTCTTTCTAACATGGCGCCTCGTTCTGTTCATTCGCTCGTCGTGGCGTGCGGGCGGAATCCCGCGGGGTGTCTTGGTCGCATTCGGATTTTTGTATCTGCTCGTGCTGTCCTTGCCTGACAAGGGGCCGGCGCTTCTCTGGGGTCTTATCGCCCCCATGTGGGTTCCCGCGTTCTGCGCCTTGGCGAATTGGATTTTAGGCTCCTTGTTCGGCGCGGGGGATGCGAACGACGCCGTCTCCGACACCCTCGAAGATCGGGATAGCCAATAGGCGTCTCGGGATTTGGGATTCCGCAACCCACCTTCATTCAAAACACATGAACACCTGTTCGATGCATAGGCGTTGAGCAGGTGTTTTTATACGCTAAAACTTTGCTAATGCAAAAAGGCAAGCGAGTCAAGCCTTTTCTTGCCCAGCGGCGGGCACCTGATAAACTAATAGATTGCATTACCTGGCGGAGCTATGCCTATTGCCGGTGTATGTGCGCGCGAGGACGGTCGCATGTGTAATGTTCACCCGTCCCCAATTGCACATCGCAGGGCGAAGGGCACGGATTCCGTCGGAACAACCGCCTTTCCCAAGAAGGAGGGAACACCTGGTGCCGAAAGCAAACGCTACACAGACCGTCACCGCAACCGAGCGCACACGCGTCAACTTCGGGAAGATCCCCGAGGCGATGGAGCTGCCGAACCTCATCTCCGTGCAGAAGGAGAGCTTCGAGCGCTTCAAGGACGAGGGCCTTCGCGAGGCCTTCAAGGAGTCCAGCCCGATTCAAAGCCAGAACCACATGCTCGAGGTGACCTTCGGTCACCACCAGTTCGGCGATCCCGCGCACGACGTCGAGGAGTGCCGCGAGAAGGACATGACCTATCAGGCCCCGCTGCTGACCGAGGTCCGTCTTACCAACAAGGAGACGGGCGAGATCAAGGAGCAGCTGGTATTCATGGGCGATTTCCCCATGATGACCGAGCAGGGCACCTTCATCATCAACGGTACCGAGCGCATCGTCGTTTCCCAGCTCGTCCGTTCCCCCGGCGTGTACTACGGCCAGGAGATGGACGGCGGCAAGCAGGTTTACAAGGCGCAGATGATCCCGGCCCGCGGTGCATGGCTCGAGTTCGAGGTCGATAAGCGCGATCAGCTCGTGGTCTCCATCGACCGCAAGCGCAAGCAGTCTGCCACCATGTTCCTGCGCGCCCTGGGCATCGCCGTCACCAACGACGAGATTATCGAGCTGCTGGGCGACTCCGATGTCGTCAAGCGCACGCTCGAGCGCGACACCGCCCTTACTCGCGAGGACGCCCTCATCGAGATCTATCGTCGCCTGCGCCCCGGTGAGCCGCCGACCGTCGACGCCTCCCGCAGCCTGCTCGAGGGCCTGCTGTTCAACCCGCAGCGCTACGACCTGGCTCGCGTGGGCCGTTACAAGGTCAACAAGAAGCTCAACCTCACCACGGAGGAGGACGTCACCGTCCTTACCGACGAGGACATCGTCGCCACGCTCCGCTACCTGCTGAGCCTTGCTGCCGGTGAGCCGGGCTACAAGCTCGACGACATCGACCACTTCGGCAACCGCCGCATTCGTACCGTGGGCGAGCTCGTCGCCAACCAGTTCCGTATCGGCATGAGCCGTATGGAGCGCGTTGTCCGCGAGCGCATGAGCTCCCAGGACGTCGACGAGATCACGCCGCAGTCGCTCATCAACATCCGCCCGATCGTGGCGGCCATCAAGGAGTTCTTCGGCTCCTCCCAGCTGTCTCAGTTCATGGACCAGGCCAACCCTCTGACGGGCCTGACCCACAAGCGCCGTCTGTCCGCACTGGGACCGGGCGGTCTTGCCGGCCACAAGTCCGGTTCCAGCCGCCGCACCAACGTGCCCACGGCCGTCCGCGACGTTCATAACTCGCACTACTCCCGTATGTGCCCCATCGAGACCCCCGAAGGTCCCAACATCGGCCTGATCGGCTCGCTGGCCCTGTACGCCCGCGTGAACGAGTACGGCTTCATCGAGGCTCCGTACCGTCGCGTTGTCGACGGTGCCGCCACCGACCAGATCGACTGGATGACGGCAGACGAGGAAGAGAACCACATCATCGCCCCGGCCAACACCCCGATCGACCCCAAGACGGGTGAGATCGTCGTGGCCGATGCCGATGGCAAACTGGTTCGTCCGCACACCATCGTCGCCCGTACGCGCGACTTCGACGGCTCCTTCGGTGCTCCCGCAGACGTTGCACTCGAGGACGTCGACTACATGGACGTGTCCCCGCGCCAGATGCTCTCCGTGGCAGCTACCCTGATTCCGTTCCTCGAGCACGACGACGCCAAGCGTACCCTCATGGGTGCGAACATGCAGCGTCAGGCCGTGCCGCTGGTCCATCCGGTCGCCCCGTACGTCGGCACCGGCATGGAGCGCCGCGCCGCCATCGACTCCGGCGAGGTCACCCTGGCCAAGCATGCCGGCGAGGTCATCTTCGCCGATGCGGCAAAGATCATCGTCAAGCACTCCGAGGGCATGGACGAGTACCACCTGCCCAAGTATCAGCGCTCCAACCAGAGCACCTGCATCAACCACCGTCCGCTCGTTCGCGTGGGCGACGAGGTCGTCGAGGGCCAGCCGCTGGCCGACGGTCCGTCCACCGATCATGGCGAGCTCGCGCTGGGCCAGAACCTCACGGTTGCATATATGCCGTGGGAGGGCTTCAACTACGAGGACGGTATCGTCGTTTCCGAGCGCCTGGTTGCCGAGGACCTGCTGACCACCATCAACATCTCCCGTTACGAGACCGATGCGCGCGATACCAAGCTCGGTCCCGAGGAGATCACCCGCGAGGTTCCCAACCTGTCCGAGGACATGCTTGCCAACCTCGATGAGGACGGCATCATCCGCATCGGCGCCGAGGTCGGCCCCGGTGACATCCTGGTGGGTAAGGTCACCCCCAAGGGCGAGTCCGCCATCACCGCCGAGGAGCGCCTGCTGCGCGCCATCTTCGGCGCCAAGGCGCACGATGTCCGCGATACGTCCCTCAAGATGCCCCACGGCGCCTATGGCCGCGTCATCGACGTGGTGCGCTTCAGCCGCGAGAACGGCGACGACCTTGCTCCCGGAATGAACGAGCAGGTGCGCGTCTACGTTGCCCAGCGTCGTAAGATCCAGCAGGGCGACAAGATCGCCGGCCGTCACGGCAACAAGGGCGTTATCTGCGAGGTCCTGCCTGTTGAGGACATGCCCTATATGGCCGACGGCACCCCTGTCGACGTTATCCTCAACCCGCTGGGCGTTCCTTCCCGTATGAACGTCGGCCAGCTTCTGGAGTGCCACCTCGGCTGGGCTGCGGCCTGCGGCTGGGACACCGAGGATGCCGATTCCGATAAGTACGTTCCCGGCCCGTTCTTCACCGCCACGCCCGTCTTCGACGGCGCCCACGAGGACGAGATCGCCGAGGTCATCCGCCGTGCCAACAAGAACATGGTGAACTATGCCCGCGAGCGCTTCGGCGAGCACATGGATACCGCTTTCGTGACGCAGCTCGACGAGCGCGGCAAGACCGTCCTGTACGACGGCCGTACCGGCGAGCAGTTCCGCGAGCCCATCACCGTGGGCACGTCCTACATCCTGAAGCTCGGTCACATGGTCGAGGACAAGATCCACGCTCGTTCGACCGGCCCTTACAGTCTGGTTACCCAGCAGCCGCTGGGCGGCAAGGCCCAGTTCGGCGGCCAGCGCTTCGGCGAGATGGAGGTCTGGGCGCTGTACGCGTACGGTGCCTCCAACGTCCTGCAGGAGATCCTCACGGTCAAGTCCGACGATTCCATCGGCCGCGTCAAGGCGTACGAGTCCATCGTCAAGGGCGAGAACGTGCCCGTTGCCGGTATCCCCGAGTCCTTTAAGGTTCTCGTCAAGGAGATCCGTTCCCTTGCGCTCGATATCGAGCCCGTCCACCTGTCCGATGAGGACGAGGACGCCGAGGCCGTTTCCGCCGACGCGACCGATCTGTCCTCCATCGACGAGGCCGACACCTCTGCCGATGCGGCAAGCGCCATCATCGATGAGCTCGCCGCCACCACGACCGATAAGGAGTAGTTGACTGTGGCAGATTTCGAATCTACAGATTTTGATGCGGTAAAGATCTCGCTGGCTTCCGCAGACACCATTCGCTCGTGGTCCCACGGCGAGGTCAAGAAGCCCGAGACGATCAACTACCGTACCCTCAAGCCCGAGAAGGACGGCCTGTTCTGCGAGAAGATCTTCGGTCCCGACAAGGACTGGGAGTGCTCCTGCGGCAAGTACAAGGGCATCCGCTTCAAGGGCATCGTGTGCGAGCGCTGCGGCGTCGAGGTCACCACGCGCAAGGTTCGCCGCGAGCGCATGGGCCATATCGAGCTCGCTGCTCCCGTGAGCCACATCTGGTACTTCAAGAGCCCCACGTCCTTCCCCATGAGCCGTCTTCTGGACATCAAGTCCAAGGACCTCGAGAAGGTGCTCTACTTCGCCAGCTACATCATCACCGAGGTTGATTACGAGGCCCGTGAGGCCGATGCCGACGACCTGCGCGAGGAGCTCGCGGCCGATCTGGAAGAGATCGATGCCGAGTGCGAGCGCCAAATCGCCAGCCTCAAGGAGCAGGGCAACCCGGAGAACTTCGATGAGTTCTCCGATGAGGAGCCCCTCTCCGCCGAGGAGGTCGCAGCCGGCATCGTGGACATCCAGGAGGAGTGCCGCGACGAGAAGGAGCTCCGCTCCGAGGCGTTTACCGCATTCATGCAGCTCAACGAGCGCGATCTCGTTTCCGATGAGCCGCTGTTCCGCGAGATGCGACGCTACTACTCCATGTACTTCAAGGGCGGAATGGGCGCCGAGGCCGTTCGCGACCTGCTGGCTTCCATCGATCTCGAGAGCGAGTCCAAGCTTCTGAAGGGCATCATCGCCGATCCCGATAGCCAGAAGCAGAAGCGCGAGAAGGCCGTTAAGCGCCTTGAGGTCGTCGACGCCTTCCTGAAGGGCCACAACGATCCCGCCAACATGATCCTCGACGTCATCCCGGTCATTCCGCCGGAGCTGCGCCCGATGGTCGCCCTCGACGGCGGTCGCTTCGCCGCGTCCGACCTCAACGACCTCTACCGTCGCGTGATCAACCGTAACAACCGACTCAAGCGCCTGCTGGACCTGGATGCCCCTGCGATCATCGTGAACAACGAGAAGCGCATGCTCCAGGAGGCCGTCGACGCGCTGTTCGATAACGGCCGTCGCGGTCGCCCGGTCTCCGGCCGTGGCGGTCGCCCGCTCAAGTCCCTGGCTGAGGCCCTCAAGGGCAAGCAGGGCCGTTTCCGTCAGAACCTGCTGGGCAAGCGTGTCGACTACTCCGGTCGTTCGGTAATCGTTACCGACCCCAAACTCAAGCTGCATCAGTGCGGCCTGCCCAAGACCATGGCTCTGGAGCTCTTCAAACCGTTCGTCACCAAGCGCCTGGTCGACCTGGGCAAGGTCGAGAACGTCAAGGGCGCCAAGCGCGCCATCGACCGCAACGCCAGCTTCGTGTGGGACATCCTCGAAGAGGTCATCGACGGCCGCCTGGTGCTCCTCAACCGTGCACCAACCCTGCACCGTCTGTCCATTCAGGCATTTGAGCCCGTTCTCGTCGAGGGCAAGGCCATTCACCTGCACCCGCTCGTATGCGCCCCGTTCAACGCCGACTTCGACGGCGACCAGATGTCCGTCCACGTGCCGCTGTCCGTCCAGGCTCAGACCGAGGCCCGCGTGCTCATGCTCTCGAGCAACAACCTGCGCTCGCCTGCATCCGGCAAGCCGGTAAATATTCCCTCCCAGGATATGATCATCGGTGTGTACTACCTGACGCAGGCCCGAGATGGCATGGAGGGCGAGGGCCATGTGTTCTCGAGCTTCGATGACGCGCTGCATGCCTACGATTGCCGCGCCGAGGTCGACCTGCAGGCCAAGATCATGGTCCGCGTGTCCGAGGACGAGGCCAACGTCGTCAACGAGGACGGCACCAAGCTGTTCCGCCTGAAGAACGGCCGCGATGAGATCGTGGATTACGATGTGACCGGCTCCAAGACCGCTCGCTTCGAGACCACCATCGGCCGCATCATCTTCAACCGTCAGTGCCTGCCCGAGGACTACGAGTTCATCAACTACAAGATGGTCAAGGGCGACGTCGCCAAGCTCGTCTCCGACTGCTGCGACCGCTACCCCGATGCCGAGGTCGAGCCGATCCTCGACGCCATCAAGTACTCCGGCTTCCATTACGCCACCACGTCCGGCCTGACCATCTCCGTTTGGGACGCTTTGATCCCTGACGAGAAGCAGGAGATCCTCGATCGTGCGCAGGCGAATGCCGACCAGATCAACGAGTACTATCAGGATGGCTTCATCAACGAGCAGGAGCGACACATGGAGGTCGTTGCCGAGTGGACCGCCGCTACCGACGAGGTGGCCGCGAAGATGCTCGGTATGTTCGATGAGGAGAACCCCATCTACATGATGGCCGACTCCGGCGCCCGTGGCTCCAAGGCCCAGCTGCGTCAGCTCGGTGGCATGCGCGGTCTGATGGCAGACATGTCCGGCGAGACGATCGACCTTCCCATTAAGGCGAACTTCCGCGAGGGTCTGCTTCCCCTCGAGTACTTCATCTCCACGTACGGTGCTCGTAAGGGCCTGGTCGATACCGCTTCCCACACCTCGGACTCCGGTTACCTGACCCGTCGACTCGTCGACGTCGCACAGGATGTCATCGTTCGCGAAGAGGACTGCGGTACCACGGAGGGCTGCTCCTACAACCTGATCATCCCGGGTACGGACGATCTCAACGGCGACCTTGTTGGCCGCTGCTTCCTGGACGACGTTGTCGCCCCGGACGGCACCGTGCTGTTCCACAAGGACGGTTACATCACGAGCACCAAGGACCTGCAGACGATGGTCGATGCCGGCATGAAGAAGGTCACCCTGCGTGCCCTGCTGACCTGCCGCTCCAAGTACGGCGTCTGCCAGAAGTGCTACGGCTGGGACCTGTCCACCCGTCGTCCGGTCGCCATCGGCACCGCCGTCGGCATCATCGCGGCACAGTCCATCGGCGAGCCCGGTACGCAGCTTACGATGCGTACCATTCACTCCGGCGGTGTTGCAGGCGTTGCCGACATTACGCAGGGTCTGCCGACCGTTAGCCGTATGTTCGATATCGTTGGCAACGTCAACGAGAAGATCCTGGGCCGCGAGGCCGACCTGGCTCCGTTCGGCGGTCACCTGTCCATCAAGCCGGATAGCTCCGAGTACGTCCTCACGCTGACCGACTCCGACGACCCGACCCGCGTGCTCGACGAGAAGCGCGTCCCGGCTGCCGTCCAGTTCATGCCCGGCATCGAGGACGGTTGCACCGTTCGCGCCGGCGACCAGATCACCAAGGGCTTTGTCAACTTCCGTACGCTTCGTACCCTCACCGACATCGAGAGCACGATGCACACGTTCGTTGAGAACGTCAAGGACGTCTACAACTCCCAGGGCGTCGACCTGAACGATAAGCACATCGAGGTTATTGCACGTCAGATGCTGCGCCGCGTTCAGATCACCAACCCCGGCGACTCCAAGTATCTGCTCGGCCAGTACGTCGACCGCTACGAGTTCGCCGATGAGGTCGATCGCGTGGCGCGTCGCGGTGGCAACCCGCCTGCGTCCGAGCCGGCTATCCTTGGCACGCTCAAGGTCGCTTCCTCCATCGACTCCTGGCTGTCCTCCGCATCGTTCATCCGTACGGCCGGCGTCCTTACCGAGGCCGCTATCGAGGGCAAGGTCGACCACCTGCTGGACCTCAAGTCCAACGTCATCGTCGGCAAGAAGATTCCGGCCGGTACGGGCCTCAAGGCTTATGCCGATGCAGGTATGACCTACCGTTCCGCCGACGGCTACGAGGATGTCGCAGGTCCGACTTCCCCGAACGCCAAGGCGCTTCCCGCCTGGGCACCCGAGGAGCTCAAGGAGCTCGATGAGCAGCTTCCGCAGAAGCTCGAGTGGCCGCAACATGAGGGTATCACCGAGGCCGATGGTTCGCTCAACCTGAACGGTCGCACCATCTCCGCCGAGGACGCTCGCCTGTACCTTAACGACAACCTTGGTGTGTCGCAGCGTTGGGCCAACAAGTTCAGCGAGGCCGGCATCGAGACCGTTGGCGATCTGGCCGGCAAGTCCGAGGAGGATCTGCTTCGCATCGATGGCATCGGAGCTAAGGCCATCGAGGAGCTGCGTGATGGTTTGGAGCAGCATAACCTGCTCTATATCCTCGACAACAACGATGATGTTGCCGACGAGGAAGACCTATCCCAGCTGCTGCACATGGTCTTCAGCCCCGATGGCCCGGATGATATCCTGCTGGGTACCTCCGCGCCGCGCCATCACCTCGATTCCGATGAGGAGATGCTCGGTGCTCCAGCCGATGCCTCCAAGTCTGGCGAGGGCTCCATCATCAATGAGGATATTTCCTCTCTTGATGAGTTGCTGAGCAAGTTGGTTGACGAAGACGAGAACCATCCGGAGGAGCAGGAGGACTAGGCCTCCATTTCGGTACGGATCTCGAACCGTCATAACAAAGCCCGTCTTCCCAGTAGGGGAGGCGGGCTTTTTGCATGGACGCGCACTTTACACCTGAGGCAACGTTTTTCACGGCTCGTTGACAAAAACAATCGGTTATGAGTATTCCGGTTGGCCGAATAGCCAGATAAAAGCATCATCGATGATGATATGGTCAAGCTTGGCTGCGAAATCGGAGACGAATGTTCATGAAAAGACGGATAGGGGATGGTTCCAATGCGAATTTCAACTCGCATAAAGCTCGATGATCACTCATATCCGTTCATATTTGTCAGGAACGAGGAAAAAACGCCGAAGGCTCTTCTTGCGGAATGAAAAAAAGCCCGCCTTGTCTCGATCGAGGCAAGGCGGGCGATGAAGAGCTTGTAGACGGGGCATTTGGCTGATTTATACCCTAATGGCGACAGGCGTTTGCCGGGTCCATGCGTTCAATCTTGCCCTGGAGGAACTTTGCGAGCACGTCGCCGGCGATCGGGGTTTCCCTTTCGGCGTATACATCGACTCCGTTAGCAGTGAAGCGCGTGTAGGGAGGCATTCCCATGCCGGTGGCTATGATGGCATCGATGTCCTGGGCGAGGGCGTGATCGATCACACCGGCGCAACCCTGTTCATCGTGCTCGACATTCTTTACCGATTCGACCGAAGTGATCCCGGTACCCTCCACGGTGACGATGGTGAAGAACGCGGCGTGTCCGAAGTGGCCGGAACGCGGGGCGGCAAGGCCTTGGTCGGTTTCAACGGGAATTGCAATGCGCATGGTATCTCCTAGCGATAGGTTGATAGCTGTTCTCATTCTAGCGGGTATGTTGTGGAGACTCTGCGGAATATAGGTCAAATAAGGAAACGCCCGGCAGCGTGGTCTGTTGACACGTGCATTGACGGCGCGTAATCTATCGAACTGCATGTTTCGTGGCGGATGCTGACGCCCCGTTACAAGCCGTTGCACAGAATATAAGGCTGGAGTTTAGAAGAAGGAGATTGTTTTGCCTACAATCAACCAGCTTGTCCGTAACGGACGCAAGAGCCTCCCGAAGAAGTCCAAGAACGCTGCTCTGCAGCACAACTCCCAGAAGCGCGGCGTGTGCACGCGTGTGTTCACCACGACCCCCAAGAAGCCGAACTCGGCTCTGCGTAAGGTCGCCCGTGTCCGCCTGGTCAACGGCATCGAAGTTACCGCCTACATCCCGGGTGAGGGCCACAACCTGCAGGAGCACTCCATCGTGCTCGTCCGCGGTGGCCGTGTTCGCGACCTCCCCGGTGTTCGCTACAAGATCGTCCGCGGCGCCTATGACTGCGCTGCGGTTGCCAACCGTAAGCAGGCTCGCTCCCAGTACGGCGCCAAGCGCCCGAAGTAAGCCTTCAGCTTTCGTACGATCATCTCTAGATTAGGAGTATCAACATGCCGCGTCGTGCAGCAAAGAATAATCGCCGCGAGGTCATGCCGGACGCCGTTTACAACAACCGTCTCGTGACCCAGCTCATCAACAAGGTCCTCCTCGATGGCAAGAAGGCCACCGCTGAGCGCGTCGTCTACGGTGCTTTCGACATCATCGCCGAGAAGTCCGATGGTGACGCCCTGGCCGTCTTCAAGAAGGCTATGGACAACGTCAAGCCCACGCTCGAGGTCAAGCCCAAGCGCGTTGGTGGCGCTACCTATCAGGTCCCGATGGAGGTCAACTCCCGTCGTTCCACCCAGCTGGGCATCCGCTGGATCGTGAACTTCTCCCGCGCCCGCAAGGAGAAGACCATGGCCGAGCGTCTCGCCAACGAGATCCTCGACGCCTCCAACGGCGTTGGCGCTTCCGTCAAGAAGCGTGAGGACGTCTTCAAGATGGCCGAGGCCAACCGCGCATTCTCTCACTACCGCTGGTAATCCAGGAAGGAACTGACTCATGGCTAAGCCGAAGTACAAGCTTTCCGAGACCCGCAACATCGGCATCATGGCTCACATCGATGCCGGTAAGACCACCACTACCGAGCGTATCCTTTACTACACCGGTAAGAAGCACAAGATCGGTGAGACCCACGAGGGCGCTGCTACCATGGACTGGATGGTTCAGGAGCAGGAGCGCGGCGTTACCATTCAGTCCGCCGCCACCACCTGCTTCTGGCACAAGGACGACAAGGCTTACCGCATCCAGATCATCGACACCCCGGGCCACGTCGACTTCACCGCTGAGGTCGAGCGTTCCCTCCGTGTTCTCGACGGTGCCGTAGCCGTTTTCGACGCTGTTGCTGGCGTTCAGCCGCAGTCTGAGACCGTTTGGCGTCAGGCTCGCAACTTCAACGTTCCGCGTATCGCCTTCATCAACAAGTACGACCGCGTGGGCGCTGACTTCTTCCATGCCATCGACACCATGAAGGACCGCCTCCACGCCAACGCCGTGGCCATCCAGGTCCCGATGGGCGCCGAGGACAACTTCTGGGGCGTTATCGACCTCGTCACCATGACCGCTTGGGACTTCAAGCCGGATGACAAGGGCATGACCTACCCCGAGCCGATGGACGAGATCCCGGCCGAGTTCGCCGATGTCGCAGCCGAGAAGCGCGCTGAGCTGCTCGACGCTGCCGCTAACTATGACGACGAGCTCATGATGATGATCCTCGAGGACGAGGAGATCCCGGTAGACATGCTCAAGGCCGCTATCCGCAAGGGTACCCTGGCCAACGAGCTCAACCCGGTTCTCGTGGGCTCCGCCTACAAGAACAAGGGCGTCCAGGAGCTGCTCGACGCCGTTGTCGACTACCTGCCCAGCCCGGTCGACGTTCCCGCCGTTGAGGGCACCAACCCCAACACCGGCGAGACCGAGAAGCGCGAGGCCGACGCCTCTGCTCCGTTCGCTGCCCTGGCGTTCAAGATCGCTACCGACCCGTTCGTCGGTAAGCTGACCTTCTTCCGCGTGTACTCCGGTCACGTCGATGCTGGTTCCTATGTGGTCAACGCCACCAACGGCAACCGCGAGCGCTTCGGCCGCATCCTCGAGATGAACGCTAACGACCGTGTTGACGTCGACGGCGCTTCCGCTGGCGACATCCTTGCTGCCGTTGGTCTGAAGAACACCACCACCGGTGACACCCTGTGCGAGGAGGGCAAGGAGATCGTCCTCGAGCAGATCGAGTTCGCCAAGCCCGTTATCGACGTTGCCATCGAGCCTAAGACCAAGGCCGAGCAGGACAAGATGTCCCTGGCTCTGACCAAGCTCGCCGAGGAGGACCCGACCTTCCAGGTGTCCACCAATCACGAGACCGGCCAGACCATCATCGCCGGCATGGGCGAGCTGCACCTCGAGATCATCGTTGACCGTCTGCTCCGCGAGTTCAAGGTCGACGCTAACGTCGGTAAGCCCCAGGTTGCCTACCGTGAGGCTCCGGGCCACGATGTCGAGAAGGCCGAGGGCAAGTTCGTCCGTCAGTCCGGTGGCCGCGGCCAGTACGGCCACGCCGTCATCAAGCTCGAGAAGATGGAAGAGGGCTTTGGCTACGAGTTCGTCAACGGCATCGTTGGCGGCGTCGTCCCCAAGGAGTACATCCCGTCCATCGACAAGGGCATCCAGGAGGCCCTCAACACCGGTGTTATCGCTGGTTACCCGGTCGTTGACGTCAAGGTCACCCTGTTCGACGGTTCCTACCACGAGGTCGACTCCTCCGAGGCTGCATTCAAGATCGCCGGTTCCATGGCTATCAAGGACGCCCTCAAGAAGTCCGATCCCATCCTGCTCGAGCCGATGATGGCCGTTGAGGTCGAGACCCCCGAGCAGTACATGGGCGACGTTATGGGCAACCTGTCCGGCCGTCGCGGCAAGATCGAGGGCATGGACGACCGCGGTGGCAACAAGACCATCCGCGCCAAGGTGCCGCTGGGCGAGATGTTCGGTTATGCAACCGACCTCCGTTCGCAGACTCAGGGTCGTGCATCCTACACCATGCAGTTCGACTCCTACGAGCCCGCACCCAAGTCCGTCCAGGACGAGGTCATGAGCAAGAACGGCACCAACGCCTAAGTTGCTCGTCTGTAGATAGTTCGCGCGGGGTGCTGCGCGCCCCGCACTTCATTTGGAGGTTACGTTGTCTAACCAGAAGATCAGGATCCGCCTCAAGGGCTATGATCACGAGGTCGTGGACCAGTCCGCGAAGCTCATCGTCGAGACCGCTCAGAAGACCGGTGCCCGCGTTTCCGGCCCCATTCCGCTGCCCACCGAGCGCAACCTGTACACCGTTCTGCGTTCCCCGCACGTGAACAAGGACTCCCGTGAGCAGTTCGAGATGCGCACCCACAAGCGCCTCATCGACATCCTCGACCCCACCTCCGGCACCGTCGATTCCCTCATGCGTCTCGACCTTCCCGCAGGCGTCGACATCGAGATCAAGCTCTAGGCTTTTCTCGACACGCTGTCTTCAAGGCCGCTGTCCATTCGGGCAGCGGCCTTTTCGTCTATTCGTTAGCGGGGGAGTATAAATTGGTAGAGTGGATATACAAGCTGGCGAAGCGCGACCGTTCTCGAACGGGTGCGTTGGCGGGTATGGTCTGCATTGTCCTCAATATTCTGCTTTGTGTTGCAAAGGGCCTCATAGGTTTGATCTCTGGCTCTGTTTCCATCGTTGCCGATGCATTCAACAATCTCTCCGACGCTTCCTCCAATATTGTGAGCGTCTTGGGCTTCAAACTCGCTTCCAAGCCCGCCGATCTTGAGCATCCCTATGGGCATGGGCGCTACGAGTACCTCTCCGGACTCGTGGTCGCCGCACTGGTTCTCCTGATCGGCGTCGAGCTCGTTAAGACCTCGGTCGATAAGATTTTCCATCCCACGCCCGTTGATTTCTCCATCGCCCTCGTTGCGGTTTTGCTCCTGTCAATCGCTGTCAAGCTGTGGATGGCGCATTTCAACCAGGCCCTCGGTGACCGCATCGACTCGGAGACCCTTCGCGCAACCGCTCAGGATTCCAAAAACGATGTCCTCTCCACCGCCGCCGTTTTGATCTCGGCCGTTATCGCACAGCTGGCCGGAATCAATCTGGATGCTTGGGCCGGTCTGGGCGTCGGAGCCTATATTGCATGGAGCGGTATCGAGCTTATAAAGGATACTGTCGATCCGCTGCTCGGCAAGGCTCCCGATCCTAAGCTGGTGCAGCATATTCGCACCAAGATTATGAGCTACCCTGGGGTGCTCGGTACGCATGACCTCATGGTTCATGATTATGGTCCGGGTCGTCAGTTTGCGAGCGCCCACGTGGAGATGGCGGCCGAAACGGACCCCTTGGAGAGTCATGATACGCTCGATAACATCGAGCAGGCTTTCAAGGACGAGGATGGCATGATCGTCACGCTGCATTACGATCCCATCGTTACCGGCGATCCCACCGTGAGCGATATGCGCAACCGCATCAATGAGGATGCCAAGCGGATCGACAGCCGGATGTCGATCCATGATTTGCGGACCGTACCCGGCCCCACGCATACGAACGTGATTTTCGATTGCGTTCGTCCGGAGGGCTGCTCGCTGTCACCCGATGAGATCAAAAAGCAGTTGAGTGCGCTCGTTGTCGAGCAATACCCGCTGGCGATTTGCAAAATTACCGTAGATGAGGACTATGTCAGTGCAGAGCAGTAGACAAGTTGCGCCCCACCTGCGAAAACATTACGAAGACAATATGGAGACGCCCGTAGGCGTGTATACTAATCAAGCTGTGCCGATTAGGAGGATTGTGCCGCAAGCATCTGGGAGCGCGAGTGGGTTGCCGCAATCAGGTCAGACGATGCAATGCAAGTAGTCGGTGCATCGCTTACGTATGTGGTCCTCTAGGGGTGCCCGCAAGGGGCGGGTGCAATGTCCCAAGACCACCGAGAGTTGGGATCATTGATGATCAACATGATTCTCGGCCGCAAGATCGGTATGACCCAGGTATGGGATGAGAACGACAACGTCGTTCCCGTAACGGTCATCCAGGCTGGCCCCTGCACTGTCTCGCAGGTTAAAACTGAGGCAACCGACGGCTACAACGCTGTCCAGATCGGTTTTGGTGAGATCAAGGCCAAGCACGTGAACAAGCCCATGGCTGGTCACTTCGCCAAGGCCGGCGTCGAGCCCGTCCGTTTCCTGCGCGAGGTTCGCGTTGAGAACGGCGAGGAGCACAAGGTTGGCGATGTCGTCACCGTCTCCGATTTCCAGGATGTCGCCAAGGTCGATGCCATCGGCACCTCCAAGGGTAAGGGCTTCCAGGGGCGCATCAAGCGCTGGAACCAGCATCGTGGTCCGATGTCTCACGGTTCTCACATCCAGCGTCACCCCGGTTCCATCGGTCAGTGCGCTTACCCCGCCCGCGTTCTCAAGGGCGTGAAGATGGCTGGCCACATGGGTAACACCCGCGTGACCATCAAGAACCTCTCCGTTGTCCGCATCGATGCCGAGCAGAACCTCATGCTCATCAAGGGCGCTGTCCCTGGTGGCAAGAACGCTCTGGTCGCCATCCGCATGGCCTAAAGGAGAACAGTCACATGTCTAAGTTTGAAGTGAAGAACGCAGAGGGCAAGAAGGTCGCCGAGGCCGAGCTCGCCGATTCTGTGTACGGCATCGAGCCGAACATCCACGTGATGCATCACATCGTCAAGTGCCAGCAGGCTTGCTGGCGTCAGGGCACCCAGTCCACCAAGGGTCGCTCTGAGGTCTCTGGTGGCGGCAAGAAGCCTTGGCGCCAGAAGGGCACCGGTCGTGCCCGCCAGGGTTCCATCCGCGCTGCTCAGTGGCGTCACGGTGGTGTCGTCTTCGGTCCCAAGCCGCGTACCTACTACAAGCGTATGAACAACAAAGAGGTCAAGCTCGCTATGCGCTCTGCGCTCTCCGCGAAGCTGGCTGACAACGAGCTCGTGCTCGTGGACGACTACGGTTTCGAGAAGCCGTCCACCAAGGCCGCCGTTGCCATGCTCAAGGCCCTGGGTCTCGAGGGCAAGCGCCTGACCATCATCGTCCGCGAGGATGACATCAACGCTTACCTCTCCTTCCGCAACATCCCCAAGACGTTCATCATCACGCCGTCCGAGGCCAACACCTATGACCTCATCAACAATGGCGCGCTCGTGATGCCCGCTGACGTCGCTAACCACTTTGGTGAGGTGCTTGCATAATGACCGCACACGAGATCATCATTCGCCCCATCGTTTCCGAGCGTTCCTACGCCGCGATGGAGGAGAACAAGTACACGTTCGAGGTCTCCAAGGACGCTAACAAGTACCAGATCAAGGACGCTGTCCAGGAGCTCTTCGGCGTGCACGTCGTTCGCGTCAACACGCTGAACGTCAAGCCCAAGACCAAGCGCGTGCGCCATGTCGCCGGCAAGACCCGTTCTTGGAAGAAGGCCGTCGTGACGGTCGCCGAGGGCGAGAGCATCGAGATCTTCGGCGTTCAGGCCTAAGTGGTCTGAGCCGCTGTACTCCGTTCGCCTCCCTGAATCGAGGGAGGCGAACGTAAGGTGCATCGGGCGTAAATAAGGACACGCCCGGTGCCGTGGTAATCCGGTGTCACGATAGACGCGATCCCCCGCTTATCGTGGCCAACGGATAGATTCGAAGGGATAAGGTAATGGCTGTAAAGCACCTTAAGCCGACCAGCGCAGGTAGGCGTTGGCAGACGATTTCGGACTTCTCCGAGATCACCTGCACCAAGCCCGAGAAGTCTCTTCTCGAGCCGCTGCCCGTCAAGGCTGGCCGCAACAATGACGGTCGCATCACCATGCGTCACCAGGGTGGCCGCGTGAAGCGTCAGTACCGTGTTATCGACTTCAAGCGCAACAAGGACGGCGTGCCCGCCAAGGTTGCTACGATCGAGTACGACCCCAACCGTTCCGCTCGCATCGCCCTGCTTCACTACGTTGACGGCGAGAAGCGCTATATTCTGGCTCCCAAGGGCCTCAAGGTTGGCGACAAGATCGTTTCCGGCGCCGGCGCCGACATCAAGCCCGGCAACGCTATGCCGCTGTCCGAGATCCCGGTCGGTACTCTGATCCATGCGATCGAGTTCCAGCCCGGCAAGGGCGCTGCTATCGCCCGTTCCGCTGGTACCGCTTGCCAGCTCATGGGCAAGGAGGGCAAGTACGCGATCGTTCGCATGCCTTCCTCCGAGATGCGCCGCATCCTCGTTACCTGCCGCGCCGCCATCGGTGAGGTCGGCAACGCTGAGCACTCCAACATCGTCATCGGCAAGGCCGGCCGTCATCGCAAGATGGGCGTTCGTCCTACGGTCCGTGGTACGGTCATGAACCCTGTTGACCACCCGCATGGCGGCGGCGAGGGCAAGAACCACACTTCTGGTCGCCCGTCCGTCTCCCCGTGGGGCACTCCTTCCAAGGGTTACCGCACGCGTAACAAGAAGAAGGTTTCCAACAAGCTCATCATCCGTCGTCGCAAGAAGTAGTCGATACCCGTTAGGAGTTAGCACTTATGAGCAGAAGTCTCAAAAAGGGCCCGTTCGTGGAGACTCGCCTTCTTGCGCGTATCACCGCGATGAACGAGGCCGGCAAGAAGGACGTCGTGAAGACCTGGTCTCGCGCCTCCACCATCTTCCCCGAGATGGTCGGTCATACCATCGCCGTCCACGACGGCCGCAAGCATGTTCCGGTTTATGTCACCGAGTCCATGGTCGGTCACAAGCTGGGCGAGTTCTCGCCCACTCGTACGTTCCGTGGCCACAAGGCCAAATAGGGGGTTTCGTAAATGGCAACTAAGTCTACCGACACCCGTGAGGTCCGCGCCACCGCTAAGTATGTGCGCGTATCCCCCGGCAAGGCTCGCCTCGTGATCGACCTGATCCGTGGCAAGAACGTGGCCCAGGCGTTCGATATCCTGCATTTCTGCACCCGCTCTGTCGCTGTGGACGTGGAGAAGGTTCTCCGCTCCGCTGTCGCCAACGCCGAGAACAACAACGGTATGCGCGCCGATGACCTGTTCATCACCGCCGCATACGTGGACGAGGGCCCGACGCTCAAGCGCATCCGTCCTCGCGCCAAGGGCTCCGCTTCCCGTATCCTGAAGCGCACCAGCCACATCACCGTTGTCGTCGCTCCGCGAAAGGAGGCGTAAGCGAAGCATGGGTCAGAAAGTTTATCCCACTGGTTTCCGTCTTGGCATCACCGAGAACTGGCGCTCCCGCTGGTTCGCAGAGAAGGACTACGCCAAGACCCTCGGTAACGATATCGAGATCCGTAAGTTCCTCGAGAAGCGTCTTGCTCGCGCTGCCGTCTCCCGCGTGGAGATCGAGCGTGCCGGCGACAAGGTGAAGGTCATCATCCTCACCGCTCGTCCCGGTATCGTGATCGGCAAGAAGGGCTCCGAGATCGACGGTCTCCGTTCCGAGCTCGAGAAGGTTGCCGGCGTTTCCAAGGGCAACCTGTCCGTCGACGTCATCGAGGTCAAGCGCCCCGAGCTCGACGCCGCTCTCGTCGCCCAGTCCATCGCTGAGCAGCTCGAGGGCCGTGTGGCCTTCCGCCGCGCCATGCGCAAGGCCGTTCAGTCCGCCCGCAAGTCCGGCGCCAAGGGTATCCGTATCCAGTGCTCCGGTCGTCTGGGCGGCGCTGAGATGGGTCGTCGCGAGTGGTACCGCGAGGGTCGCGTGCCGCTGCACACCCTGCGCGCCAAGATCGACTACGGCACCGCCACCGCCCGCACCACCATGGGGTCCTGCGGCGTCAAGGTCTGGATCTACCAGGGCGAGAAGCTCCCGGGCCAGCCTGTTCCCAACATGGCTCTCGAGGGTACCTCCCGTCCGCGTCGTCGTAACAACGAGAGGAGGGGTCAGTAGTGCTTGCTCCTAAGCGTATTCTTCACCGTAAGGTGCAGCGTGGCTCCATGAAGGGCCAGGCTAAGGGCAACACCGAGCTCCATTTCGGCGAGTTCGGTCTGCAGGCTCTTGATCGTCACTGGATCACCAACCGTCAGATCGAGGCCGCTCGTATCGCCATGACCCGTTACATGAAGCGTGGCGGCCGCGTCTACATCACCATCTTCCCGGACAAGCCCATCACCAAGAAGCCGGCTGAGACCCGCATGGGTTCCGGTAAGGGTAACCCGGAGGAGTGGGTAGCCGTCGTCAAGCCGGGCCGTATCATGTTCGAGATCTCCGGCGTGTCCGAGGAGATCGCTCGTGAGGCCCTGCGTCTTGCTCAGCATAAGCTGCCCATCAAGACCAAGATCGTGACCCGCGCTACCCAGGACGGGGAGGATAAGTAATGAAGCCCGCAGAGATTCGTGAGCTTTCCGACGAGGCCTTGGCTGAGAAGCTGAAGGAGTGCCGCGCCGAGCTCTTTAACCTTCGTTTCCAGATGGCTACCAGCCAGCTGGACAACACCGCTCGCGTTAAGACCGTGAAGAAGGATATCGCTCGTATCCTCACGGAGCAGCGTGCCCGTCAGATCGCAGCGGAGAAGTCCGCTGCCACCGAGTAGAGTGCAGGAGTAGATAATGGCTGAAGCAACTGAGCGCAACGCGCGCAAGGTCCGCCAGGGCGTCGTTACCTCCATCATGGGCAACAAGAGCATTGTTGTAACCACCACGGAGCGCAAGCGTCACCCCAAGTACGGCAAGATGATGACCAGCACCAAGAAGTTCCACGCTCATGACGAGAACAACGAGGCTGGCGTCGGCGATACCGTTCGCATCATGGAGACCCGCCCGCTGTCCGCTACGAAGCGTTGGCGTCTCGTCCAGATCGTTGAGCGCGCCAAGTAAGCTCTTCGACGTGTAAATGTTCCGGGAATGTGCGCCTGTCAGGTCGCCCGGCGTCCATTAAGGACGGCGCACCTCTTCCCGGTTGAGGTTCGGAAAGGTTCCAACCATGATTCAAATGCAAACCATGCTCACGGTTGCCGACAACTCCGGTGCGCGCAAGGTTCGCTGCATCAAGGTGCTCGGCGGCTCCAAGCGCCGTTACGCCGGCATCGGCGACGTCATCATGGCCGCTGTCCAGGAGGCAACTCCTGGCGCGAACGTCAAGAAGAAGGACGTTGTTCGTTGCGTTGTCGTACGCACCGTGAAGGAGGTCCGTCGCAAGGACGGTTCCTACATCCGCTTCGATGACAACGCCTGCGTTGTCATCAACAACGACGGTTCGCCCGTCGGCACCCGTATCTTCGGGCCCGTCGCTCGCGAGCTTCGTGACCGCAAGTACATGAAGATCGTCTCGCTCGCACCCGAGACCCTGTAGTTGGGAGAGACCACTATGTCTATGTCCATCAAGAAGGGCGACAAGGTCGAGGTCCTCTCCGGCAAGGATCGCGGCAAGCAGGGCGTTGTCCTGCGCGCCATGCCCAAGGAGGGCAAGGTCGTTGTCGAGGGCGTTGCCATCGTCAAGAAGGCCGTTAAGCCGAACCCGCAGAATCAGCAGGGCGGCATCGTGTCTCAGGAGGCCGCAATCGATGCCTCCAACGTCAACCTCGTTTGCCCGGCTTGCGGCAAGCGCACCCGCGTTGGCCATGAGGCCGGCGAGCTCGACGGCAAGAAGACCAAGCTTCGCATCTGCAAGAAGTGCGGCCACAAGTTCTAAGATCTAGCATCTAGAGCGCCTTCATACCCCCTGGATTGCCTCGTGCAGTTTAGGGGGTATTTTCTTTCCATCGCCGTGACCTGGGACCTTGGGCCTGTGATCGTCCTGGACCCATGCCCTGGGGTATGGGTTCCGGTTTGTGTCCTGACTTTGGGTCCTGGCCTGTGATCCTGGGGCCTGTGGCGCATCTTGGCCCCATGTCTTGGGCAACGGCTGGGTTCGAAGGGTTTCACCCTACGAGCAAACCGCCCGCAATGCGAGTGGTCATGATGTGCCGTAGTGCGCTCCGCAATAAGTGTTTGTTTTGGGAAAGGTTTGACGCGGAAAGGCCGATGTCCAAAATTCTGGGCTCTGCTTTCCTGCGGAAACGTTGTCCAGAATTTCGTCCATTCGCCTTTTGGGCAAAAACCTTCCCCAAAACGTACACTTTCATTTCCTGAGTCCTCATTACGGCTCTGACCCCCCCTCTTGCTCGTTTTCCCTCCGGCATGGGCATCGGCTCGCGGCTCTTGTGCCACAATTGCTGCGTAGCGATTCATCATGGAAAAGGGGTACACATGGATGCTCAGACCACAGGCAATACCGCACCGCTCGATGCCGCAGCTGCGGCCAAGGCTGCATTCGCAGCAGTCGTGGGAAAGCCGTTCCCAAAGGACGTTTTTACGGCTCCTGAGCTTTCTTGGGCTGTAATTGGCTGCGGTGTCATCGCGAATCAGATGGCGCAGTCCCTCGCGTTGGCTGGGCGCAAGGTGTATGGCATCGTCAATCGCACGCGCTCAAAGGCGGAGGCGTTCGCTCGGGAATATGGCGTCGAGCGTGTGTATGATTCGGTCGAGGAGCTCTATGCGGATCCGGCCGTCGATGCGGTCTATATCACCACGCCCCACAACACCCATATCGACTACCTGTGCGGTGCGCTCGCGGCCGGAAAGCACGTGCTCTGCGAAAAGGCGATCACCCTCAACAGTGCCGAGCTTGAAGAGGCCCGCGCCATCGCCGATGAGCACGGAGTGGTTCTCATGGATGCGACCACGGTGCTGCATATGCCGCTGTATGTCGAGCTCATGCGTCGCGCGGAGGCGGGCGAGTTCGGCAGGTTGCGCTTGGCGCAGGTGAACTTTGGCAGTTGGCATAGCTACGACGACTTGAGCAACCGGTTTTGGAATCGCTCGCTCGCCGGCGGGGCGATGTTGGATATCGGCGTGTACGCGCTCTCGGTTGCGCGTCTGTTCATGGAAAGCCAGCCCACCGAGGTGGTGTCGCTCGCCAACGTCTTCAAGACGGGTGTCGACGAGGAGAGCGGCTTTGTGACCCGCAACGCCGAGGGTCAGATCGGCGTGTTCTCGCTCACCATGCACGCCAAGCAGCCCAAGCGCGCCACCCTGTGCTTTGACGACTGCTATATCGAGATCATGTCGTACCCGCGCGCGGACCGCGCGACAATCACGTGGACCGCAGACGGGCATCGCGAGGAGGTCTCCGCGGGCATCGAGGCGTATGCGCTATGCTACGAGATAGCCGACCTGGAGAAGGCGGTCGCAGGGGATGGGTCCAAGCGCGAGCTCATCGGCTACGCTTCGGATGTGATGGATATCATGACGCGTTTGCGCCGCGATTGGGGCGTCGTCTATCCCGAGGAGGAGTCTGCGGAATAACCGGACGTCGTCATCCCCGCCGGTCGAACAACGCCTCGAACCTCTTGGGGTAGGGCGCGGTGATGCGAACCCGCTCTCCGGTGAGAGGGTGCGTGAAGGCGAGTTCAGCCGCATGTAGCATGAGCTGGAAAGCGCCAGGTCCGCCATAGAGGCGATCTCCCAGGAGGGGGTGGCCGATGTGGGCCATGTGCACGCGGATCTGGTGCTTGCGCCCGGTGTGCAGGTCGACCTCGAGCAACGTCCGCTCGGGGGCGCGTTGGTCGGCGGGGGCGCAGTCGAGCGGAGTGATGACCGTCCGCGCCGACTTGCCCGTGCGGCTCACGCGCATGCGCCGGGAATCATGGCGATCGCGTCCGATGGGCGCGGTGATCTCGCGCGGGGTGCGAATCCGCCCGGATGCGATGGCGAGATAGCGCTTCTCGATGGCGCGTTCGGCGATGATGCGGTCGAAGGCCGCCTGCGTCTCCTTGCGCAATGAGAACAGCACGATTCCCGTGGTCTCGCGATCGAGGCGCTGCAGAGCTTGGACGCCGGCGATTTGCTCGGGGGAGCCGCCGCGGCGTTCGACCAGGTCGCGCACGTTTTCGGTGAGCGTGCACGACCCCGTTCCGTCGCCATGGACAATGACGCCCGCAGGCTTGTCGACGGCGATGAGATGGTCATCCTCGTATAGGATCCGGACCGCGCACACGTTCACTCGACTCCCTGGAACAGGCAGCCCGAGGAGGTTTTGGGCATGCGGCGTTCGGGCGTGCGCCCCGCAAGGGCGGCGTTGAGGGCACGCCCGGCGCGTGCAACCCAACAGGACAGCTCATCGGCATCGAGAAGCGTGCCGTCGACGAGGAAGCGCGTGACGCCGGCGCGTAGCAGCTGGGGAATCTGCGGGGTGGCATCGATCGGGGTTCCGTCGTAGAGGCGGCTGCGCCCGTCGAGCCCCGTGCGCACGGGCAGCATGCGCCCGTCGATGTTCTTGAGGCTAAAATCGTGCATGCGCAGGCGGCACGAGGCGCAATCGTGGATGCAGGCGTCCGCGACCTGCAGGACGCAGTGCTCGCTCGTCATGACGCGGGGGTGTCCGAGCACCATGAGGCCAAGCTCCATGTCCCCGCGTTGCGGCGCGATGCGTTCGATCTCGGTGAGCGTGAGCTCGGGGGAGAGCCACGCGCCTACGGCTCCGCGCGATGCAAGCGCTCGCATGCACGCAACGTTATGCGCCGGGATGCAGCTGCGCAGCTCGGCGACAGCACCCCGCTCAGACGCAAGCGCGAGCTCAGATATGGTGCCCACGGCTGCGGGGGCGCCGGGCATGAGCCAGGGATCGAGCCTTTTGTGATCGACCTCGCGCGAGACTTCGTCGAGGACCGGGATGATGCCGCGTGCGGAGCAGTCGGTAGGGGAGAGCCCTGCGGCGATGAGGTCGTCAACCGTCATGTATATGCGCGTTGCCCCGGCGTGGCGCGCGGCGGCAGCGGCGTTGCATGAGGCGACCAGCGCGCAAATTTCGCCGTTGCAGCCGAGTGTTCCCGTGCACGAGGCTTTGGCTGCAGGGGTTGTGGACGCAAGTCGATTACGCTCATTGAGTACCGCCGCCCCCGAAGCGATGCGCGTATCGGTGAGGGCCAGCGAGCCCTCGGCCACGGTGGGCGAGGAAAGCGCCTGCGATTTGTCATGCAGGAGGCCGCATCCGTCGAGTGCGTGCTCGATGCGCGTGTCGTACGGGGCGAGAATGGCTTGCTCCAGCGCCTTGCAGGCGGCCGCGCGCACCTTGTGCACGGCGGAGAAGCCCATGCCGCAGCCAGCGTCAAGCTGGATGTCGAAGGACGCCGCTTCAAACGGCGAAGATCCCATGCGGCCCACGTGCTCGATCAGGTCGTCGGCGGTGACGGCGCGGGTTTTGGCGGCCTCGACGGTGAATCCCTCGGCGCGGCCCACAAGCGAAGGATCGTCGACGCACGTCAGTTGAACGATAAACGGCTGTCCGACCCGGGCCACGACGCGTACGTCGATCGCGCGCTTGCGGGCGACGGGCCGCTTGAGCGCCGCCTCGGCTGCATCGAGCGCAGCCTGGCTGCGGATAAGGCGCACGAGGGCGCCAGCGGGCATGGGCCGTGCGGTGCGGCACTCGATGATGTCGCCCGCCTGGGCATCCTCGGGGGCGATGGCGGTGAGGAACTGATCGAACTCATCGTCGTGGCGCAGCTCGAGTAGGTCGCCCTTGCCCACCGGCTCGGAAAGATGCAGCCTCGTCCAGGCGGCACGACGGCGCTTGTCGTCGGGTTTCAGGCCCTTCGTATTGCCGAGCGGCTTGCTGCCGAGCACCTCACCCACGATCTGGCCTCGGTTGTTCGAGCGCTCATAGCTCATCATCTCATCGCCCGAACGACCCTCCTGGTACTCGCAAGTGAAATCGCGATTGAAGCAGCGTTTGAGTTGGCGGTAGCGGGCCTGGGCGGTCTCGTCTGAGATTTCGCGGCCGGCGAGGATGTCATCGAGCTGCGCGCGATAGGCGCTCACGATGGAGTGCACGTAGTCGGGCGCCTTCATGCGCCCCTCGAGCTTCAACGCGTGCGCGCCCGCATCCAGAAGGCGGGGGAGCATATCGGCGGTGCAGGTGTCGCGCGGGCATAGGGCACGCTCGCGACCCGGCTTCGACCAGGAGCGCCCCGTTTCGTCGATCAGCTCGTAAGGCAGGCGGCAGGGCTGCGCGCACATGCCGCGATTCGCCGAGCGTCCGTGTGAGGTGAAGCTGGACAGCAGGCAGATGCCCGAGTAGCAAAAGCAGATGGCACCGTGGGAGAACACCTCGAGCTCGATGTCCACGGCATTGTGGATTGCGGCGATCTCGTCGACGGAGAGCTCGCGGGAAAGCGTGACGCGGTCGGCGCCGGCCTCTTTACACCAGGCGGCGCCGCGGGCGTCGTGAATATTCGCCTGTGTCGATATATGAGTCTCCACCTCGGGCATGAGGTGGCGAATCTCAAAAAACAGGCCCCAGTCCTGGATGATGAAGGCGTCGGCACCGAGCCTCCAGCAACGGTCGACAAGAGAGAGCGCTTGCGCCATCTCCTCGTCTTTGATGGCGATGTTCACGGTGACGTACACGCGGGCGCCAGCGAGATGCGCTGCCCGGCAGGCTGTCTCGAACGCGTCGTCGGTAAAGTTATCGGCCTTGCGCCGGGCGTTGAACGACCCCATGCCGCAGTAGATGGCGTCTGCGCCGGCCGCGAGCGCCGCATAGAACGGCTTGGGCCCACCCGCGGGGGCGAGCAGCTCGGGTTTGGAGGAGGGGGAGGGATGGGAATGCATATGCAGCTCCAGACAAATGTGTAACTGCATAAGTATAAGGATGAAAACCGCCTTGTGCGAGCCGCGCGCCATTCCTCATATCCAGCGCGTCTCTTTGATGGATGGTCATCTCCGGCTCCGTCCGCCGACTCGATCCCCACGACTATCGACGCGCGTGCTTCTGGGCGGGGGCTGTGGGTTAGACTCAAACGCTAATGAATCCGGATTGCCCGTGTCGTTGCGGGCGCGCTCGAGGGGGACGTCATGATCACAAAAGACGATTGGCTTCCCGTGGGGACGGTGGTCACGCTCGAGGGCGGTTCGCGCCCCGTCATGATCGCCGGGGTCATGGCGCTCGATGGGAAGTCGGGGCGCTATTGGGACTATATCGGTGTCCCGTACCCGGAGGGGCGGACTGTCCCCGATGAGGGATACTTTTTCGACAAGCACATGATCGACAAGCTTCGCCAGCTCGGCTATCTGGACGACAAAGGAGCTGCGTTTCAGGCTTTCCTCGAGGCGAACACCGCCCCCTTCGAGCGGATGCGCTCGAAGGGGGTCGCGGAAAACGGAAAGGAGTAGCCCATGGTCGCGGGGGAAATCATCGTCGACCGCGAACAGGCCCTATCAGCCGTGGAGGGCTACTATTCAGAGGCGCGGGAGCTCAAGGCTATAAATGACTCGATCGCCGCCGTCTCTTCGGCGTTGGAAGGCGCGTGGGAGGGGCGGGCGGCTGCCAGCGCAATGGAAACGCTCGCCGAGGCGTCGTCCTATTTGGCCTCCGTTCAGGATTCCCTGCTGAGACACAGCGGTTACGTCAAGCAGGGTGCCGATACGTTTATGGACATGGATAAGGCGATTGCAGCTTCAAGCCAATCCGCAACTCCTGCGTGCGGGGAAATCTCGCGTTACATCTATTAGGAGGCGCTCGTGTTCAGGGTCGACATTGATGAGTTCTCATCAGCGGCGACGGCTGTTTCGTCCGCGGCCACGCGCGCGGGCGAATCCGTGGCGAGGGTGGGTAAGGTCAACTCGAATTTCGCGAACCTCATGTCGGGTGCGTGGATGATCGCCGAGTCCCATGCTTACGCCGACCTCGAGGTGACACTCAGGATGTTGGCCGAGGGCCTGACCGCGATGGGAGCCACGTACGCCGATGCCCTCGCGTCTCTCGAAGGCGAGCTTGCCCCCGCCCGCGACGCGCTGCTTTCCGCGGCGCTATCGACAGCGGCGTCTCCGCGTGTCATCAGGTTCGAGCCGTACCATAACGTGGCGGGCGCGTGTGATTTCGCCGACGGGTCCCTCGAGGACCTGGAGGCGGCGGTGGCCGCCGCGCGGTCGGCGCTGACCGGGCTCGAGTCCGCCGGCGGGGTGTCGGGGCCCCTGTCGGCGCTCTCGTCGCTCGCGGGGACCCAGGGCACCGCGATCGGCGAGATCCGCTCGTCGTATGTGGCCTACGAGTCCGCCGTGGACGCGTTCGAGGAGGAGTACGCCAACCGCCTCAAGCCCGGCGAGCTCGTCACGGAATTCATGAGGGAGACGGTCGCCGCGGATTTGCGCGCGCAGTACGGCGAGGCCCTCGACAGCGGGCCGTTCGCGTCCATCGATGTGTTCGGGGACGTGAGCGCCGCCCTTGCGGGCGCGACGGGCGTCGCAGGGGCGATGGACGAGAGGAACGCTGCTCTGTGGAGGTTCGCCGCAAGCTCACTGTTCGGCAAGGAGGGCAGGGGCCTGAAGCTGGCGGACAGGCAGTGGCTCGCCCGACTCGCCCTCGGGCTTTCCGATGACGTTCGCAGCGCCATACCCGAGGGACAGACGTTCTGGCAGTTCTTCAAGAAGGGCTTCGAGTCCGAGGTCACAGACTGGGTCAGGCCGAGCAAATGGGAGGAGGCGTTCGATAGTGCGAGGGGGCTCCTCGGAGATTTGGGAGAGCGCGCAAAGGCGTTTTTTAATGGGGGCGGTAAGAATCTGAGCGAAGGAGGCAACTCTTTTTCCTCGTTTCGCCGTTTTGAAGATATGGCGAAAGATGCTGATGGCGCTGTTAAAGTGCTCGGCTACGCGGGCATCGCCCTTTCCATGCTCGATACAGCTGGTCAAGCGGGTGCGGCCTTCAATTCCACTGTTGGTGACGGCTGCGACAAGGCGGCAGCGGCGGTCGTGGAGGTCGGCGAGGGCTTGGTCGAGTTCGGCACCGGCGCCGCCGTGGGTGCCGCAGTCGGCGCCATCGGCGGCCCTATCGGCGTTGCTCTTGGCGTGACGGTCGGCTGGGCGGCGGGCGAACTGCTCGACGCCGGGCTCAAGTGGCTCGACGACGAAGGGTTTAAGGACAAGGCAGCCAACGGTATCGGCGACGCCTTCAGGGCCGTCGGAGATTTCTTCGGCCTGTAACAGATTAACAAGGAGGATGTTTCATGTTCGAGTTCCTGACGCGCCGCCACGCGGCTCCGGCAGAGACGCCGCTTTCCGAGGTCCGCTTCACCCGTGAGGACCTGTTCGTACTCATGGGAGGGTCAGACACCGGCATGTTCGCCGCCGACGACGACACCATCGACTTCGGCAAACTTGAGCGCGAGGGCATGGGTGCCTGGCGGCGTGATATGGCCACCCGCCTGTCGCCCACGGGCCTCGTGGACACGGAGGGAAGCCCCTCCGACGAGCTTGCCGCCGCCCTGTACCCCCTAAACAAGCCAGGAATCGCCGTCAACGACGGCCCGCGCCCCCAGCGTCGCGGTGAGAGAGACCGCAGGACTGTGTCCGCGGTGTTCTACGACGGTGCCGCCACGGCCATCAGAGCGCTTTCCGGCAGGAGGGCGGGCTTCGGGCTGGTCCCGCTGCCGTCTGAACGCGATTGGGACGCAGTGTACAGGTCGCTAGTTTCATGTCCCCAGTTGTGCAATCGATCTTCAGGTATGCTTTGCTTCGCACAATCGGACAATCGAATCGGAGATTCTCTGATAAAGGGGGATGCAGCGTGGCTTAGCGCTCACTTTGCGCTTCCCGCGCAAGAGTCGCTGGGCATGGAGGAGTTCATCTCGTCGGTGAAATCCAGCGATCCGTCACTGAGGAAAATGCGCTGGTTCGTCGTTTCCGACTATCGAGAGTGCAACTTCGAGATGTCGCTCGGCTTTTCAATTCCGCAGATGGATGCGCCTGGGTTTACCAAGCGCACGTCGATCGTGTTTCCGGACCAAGGCGTTGCTTTTTCAGATGCCTGGGCAAAGCCCGGCCCATCATCCGAGCCGAAAGACTTTTCCGCGGTGGAGTTCCTATCTGAGGGATCGCTGCTCGATTTTCTATTGAGGCCTTATTCCTACCCCGAGGAGTTGAGGGCGTCCGAGGAAGGAGCCTCATGTTCGAGTTCCTGACGCGCCGCCACGCGGCTCCGGCGGAGACGCCGCTCTCCGAGGTTCGCTTCACCCGGGAGTGATGTGGCTATACTAAATTGGACAGTCGGATGAGAGTCTGAGGGCCCTTCGA
>SAMEA3387474__coassemble_914_pt1 | contig 186480 bp, 192 predicted proteins | sample SAMEA3387474__metabat2_low_PE_017 | metagenome-assembled genome bin SAMEA3387474 (sample SAMEA3387474) | Felis catus | biome: Faeces | place: United Kingdom | collected 2012 | reverse complement strand
CATGGAAACCACCACCTTTGTATTGAACGACCTCGGTGTCGCCGAAGTCGAACCCAACATCGCCGCCGTACAGCAGCACGCGGGACGGCTCCACCCGCCGCATGGCCTCGCGCATGCCGTCCGCCCAGACCGCCAGCGCGTCCGCGTCGCCCTTCACCCCACGGTGGAGGTGGCAACGGTCGAATGGCGCGGCACGCCCTCGAAGCAGAAGGCGTAGCTCTCCGGCTGCGCCCAGCTGAGCGTCGGCACCACGGTCAGCCCCTTGTCCTGCCACCAGCGCCCGAGCGCCTGCGACCTGTAGCGGTTCCACGCCTGCATCGGCGCGGGCATGTCCATGTAAAGGCTGAAGTCGGGCGTGAGGACGCATCCGAACGGCTTCAGAACGTCCAGGTACTTCTCCGGGTTCGCCCAGACGCGCTCGAACTGGTAGTCGTCGATGAAGAAGTGGCACCCGTTGCCGCGCTTCGCCTTAGCGTCGGTGCTCTTCGCGTAGTTGAATCCGATCAATTCGCGCGGCATATCATCCACACCGTCGAGCGGCGGGAACCCTCCACCATTGCAGTCGTAGCGGTTCACTAGATCGAGGTTGTACGCGCGGTCCGTGCGCAGGCGCTCGGCTCCGTAGTCCAGCTTCTTCGCCTTGAACTCCACCCCGAAGCGCGACATGTCGAAGTCCTTGAGGCTCCTGACCTCCTCGCGCAGCATCGCCCTGTTGTACGTGGCTATGTCGCCCGTCTTGTTGTCGGCGATCCTGAGAGCCTTGACCTCCTCGTCCGTGAGGTCGTCGCACCACGTTATGCACTCGTCGGGCATCTCCGTCCAGCCGAGCGACTTGCACGCCGCCACGCGGGTGTGGCCGCACACGATCGTGGGGTCTTCGTGGCTCCTGAGCACGATCGAGCCCTTGAATCCGAACTCCCGGATGGACTCCGCCACCTTGGGTATCGCGGCCTCGTTGCGCCGCGCGTTGCGACCGTACGGGATGATGTCGGAAATGAGCACGGACGGACCTCCTAGCTGCGGTTATTCGGTTGCTCTCGGTAAAAAACGGTACGGGGGTATTTCGGCGCAATGCCGGGGGGGTGCCGTGGCCCACCCCCGGGGGGACACCCCCCACCCCCTACGCGGTCCAGTCCGAGGGCGCGGCCACGCGGCCCCGCGAAGCCGGGTCGCGGCGCGGTGCGGCATCCATGGTGAAGCCAAGATTGTTGCCCTTGGCCTGGTTGCACGCGCGGTGCGCGGGCTGCACGTTGAGCGGGTCGAGCGGGTCGCCGCCGAGCGATACCGGCACTATCTCGTCGACCTCGAACGACAGCGGGTCGCCTGCGGGCAGCGAGTAGTCTATCGGCATGCCGCATATCGCGCACGGCAGGCCCATCGCCGCGAGACGCGCCCGCAGCGCCCGCCGCCTGTGGCCGTTGGAGTATCGCGGGTTACCCATGTCCCTCCACATCCCCGAGGTGGTGGTAAAAGAAGAAACCCCGCCGAGGCGGGGCCATACAGGTTAAAAGCCCCGCCATGTCGGAGACGCGGCGGGGGCGGTGCGGCGAAACGGGCGCCGGGCCGTGTCAGGAGTTCGCCCGGTTCCGGTCTCTGTTCGCCGCAATATAGTTATATCGCCGTAGACGGCGGCAGCGGGCGGCAATAGTCGGCACAGGTCGGCAACGGTCGGCACAGGTCGGCAGAACCCGGCAATCGGGCTATAACCCCGCGCCAGGTGCCCACATGTGGATTGACCGCGCCGAATCGGGGCGGGCGTTCGGGGTGTCTAGAACAGCTCGGCCTGGCCCTCGCCGGTGCGGGCGCGGGCTATCCCCACGCCGTCCACCCAGTCCAGCGCCCGGTCGTGCCACGTGCGGCACTGCCGCTCTGAGGCCATGAGCGCGTCGGCGACGGCGGGCCAGCACATGTCCTCGATGTAGCGCAGCTCCAGCACGTCCCCCCAGAACCGGTTGCACGGGTTGGCCGCGCGCACGCCCCGGCACACCTCGCGCGCGTCCTCCACCTGCCCGTAGAGGTAGCGGAGCTCGGACTCCGCGCCGTCCTCGGCGGCCATGCGGGCGTCCGTCGCCGCCATGCCGTCCGGCACGCCGCCCTTGGGGGCGCCGCCGATGCGGTCGTAGCGCTGCGTGCGGGCGCCCTCGCGGGCGCGCAGGGACGCTATGAGGTTGATGTGCGCGTCGATCGAGCGCTGCGCGGAGCGCGCCGCCTCGAAGTATTCCCTTGCCGGTGATCGCTGCATACCGTGGCCCTCCCGATAGCCGTTAGCTGCGGCTTCAATTATACAGCTGTATTGGAGCGCTTCACTTGATGCGCATGGGAAAGCCACGCGCGCCGGGGCGCACGGGGCCGTGCCGTCACATGCTCATCCTCGTCCCTCCCAGTAGTTGCAGTGGTCGCACGGCCTGCTTATGAGCAGTCTTCCCGCCGTCCTCCTGCACTCGACGACCTGCACGGCCACCTTACGCCCGCTCAACGGGTCCCTGCGCGCGATGGAGGAGCGCGTGCCGTGGATACAGTTCCGGCAGCACTCGCGCGGCCCCTCGTCGCTGTAGATGTCCGGTTTCCCGACGCTCATTCGGCCCTCCTGTTCCAGGACGATATCGCCTTCCCGATAGCCAGCAGCCGCGTGATGTCCTCTCCCGTAGGCAGATAGGTCATGCGCGAAGACATGTACTCGCTCGATGTCGCCACGTGGCAGCGCGGGCACACCACGCGGGCGCCGATGCTGTAATCGCCCAGCTCGTGCGTCTGCACGAACGGCTCCGCTCCACAGAACGGGCACGGCTTAAGCAGCGTGCTTCGCAGCGTCTGGCCGTTGTCCTCGCCGATGCTCTCGCGGATGCGCTCGACGGTCGCCATGTCGGGCTGCTCGGCGATGCTGCGCGGGATTCCGGGCATGTAGAAGTCGGTCGGGATCATAGAAAGTCCTCTCTCATCAGAATGCCCGAGCGACCGTCCCACCCGCGTATCAGGTCGGGCAACCGCCCCAGCGACTCGCCGCACCACGGGCAGAAGCACGGCTCCGCGCCCGGGCTGTTGAGCTGCACCGCCTGGCACTCGTCGCCCTCGATCCAGTAGTCGGGCACCTCCACCCTCACGATGGTCCACGTGAAGCAGGGCAGGATGTCGCGGTCGTAGGGGTTGTTCGCGCAGGCGTAGCGGCGGATGCGGTAGCCGTAGGGCATCTCCGCGCACCGGTGCTCCTCGAAGAGCCTGCCCGACCTGGTGCGGTGCCCCATGCGAGCCTCCGCACGCGCCCTCATGTCGTTGCGCTCGCGTGCCAGGCGGACGCGCTCCGAGCGGCGCATGTCCCGCTCGTCTATGTCGCAGAACCGCATGACCTCTCCCTCCTCAGCTCGTCGAGTTTGCGCCTCTTCTGCCTGTAGAGCACGTCATCGCGGTGACGGTGGTAGTACGTTCGCGCTATCTCGCGCCGCCTGTCCTTGTGCCTGCTGGCGTACTCCTTCGCGTACTCGATTTTCGCCTTGCGATACTCGGGGTCGGTCGCGTACCGCTTGCGCTGCCTTCTGCGTATGGCCGACCCCTCGTTTATGTACTTGATCTTGTTGTAGCGCCTCTTCTTATCGCGGTGCTCCGCGCCGTACTCCCGCATCCTTGCGAGCCGTCGATCACGGGCCTCCTCCGCCTCGTCGGCGTCGTTCCACCTCAGCTCGCAGTACCTGTGCACATGGCCGCAGCCGCTGCACCTGTAAAGGCGGTCGGACTGGTCTCCGACCGGCAGCCGGACCTGCTCGCAGTGCTCCATGCAGGACGGGCACACGTCGCGTGGGCCGCGCTTATTCGCCATCATCATCACCCCCATCGAAGCACCCGAGCGCATCCAGCAGCGCCGCCTTCTTGGCGAACATGTTCACGGGCGAGAAGTGCCCGCACCTTCCGTTGATCGGCATCATGAGCACCGCGTTGGCGTCGGTCGGAACCTTCCAGCCCTTCACCGTCTTCGGCGTCTTCGGCATGTTCGCAGACTGCATACAGCAGACGGACAGAGCGCCGTTCGGCGTGAACCCAAGCCAGCCGCCCTTGCAGTACAGGCACATAGACGGCAGGCTCGTTTCAAAGCGCGTCTGCATCGCGAGCAGTCGGGCGCGGGCGCTAGGCATCCTCCACCTCCTCGATCGGGAAATCGATGCACTGCCTGCACTTCCGCAGGTCCTCCACGCCGTTCTTGCGGTCGAACCGCCACAGGTACTTGAACGCGCAGCCGAGCCAGTAGACCGCCATGGGCGCGAGCCCCGTGCCCTCGAGGCGCGATGCGAGCGCGTCCCTGCACTCGATTGAACCGCCGTAGTGGGCGGGGTTGGTTACGCTGTCGCTCATCGCTCCACTTTTCTCCCACAGCTGGGGCAGAAGTTCATCCACCGACTGCGCTCATGTTCGTGCCTCGCCCCGCATTCCGAGCAGATGCAGCCCCATGTGCATTGACCGTCGTCCCAGCTGGCATCTCGCATATGGCACGTCCGGACCGTGCGCCTGTCCTCCTCGGACGCGCGCGCGTTCCACCGCTTCGCTGCGGACCTGCCGCCGTCGTCCGCGCTGTCGGACATGACCATGGCGCCGCACTCCGGGCAGCGCACGGCCCACCTCTGGGCGCAGATGCACGCGCGCGGGCGCATGTCGCCGCAGAACGGGCAGGGCTTAAGTTTCGTCATCTTCATCACCGCCGAGCCCGTCGAAGATGATGTCCATCTTCTTGCACGCCTCGCGGAACGGCTTGCGGCGGGCGATGGAGTCGTAGACGCGCTTGACCGCCATCTCCACGATCTCGTCCGACTTGCCGGCGACGATCGTCGAAACCTGTTTCGTGACCTCCTCGCCGACGATGCCCCTCCAATCGACCTCCCCCTTGCCGTAGCCGCCGTACTCGTACTTCGTTGGTCAGTTTCACGTAGGTCATTCGGATACCTCCTGTGCTCTCGATAGGATGTCGTACAGCGCATCGGCGCACACCGTCGGGAAGTCATCTTCGACTGCCTTCCTTATCGTCGATCGGAGCATATTCGAGATCTCAGGCCGCAATTTTTCGGCCTCCTCGTTGATGATTTGCTGGACCGGCGTCACCTCTCTCTTGCCCGTTTCGATGTCGTACACATGACCAACGAGCTGATACGGTTGAAGCTCGATGATCTTTTTGCGCACGGCGTTGCGAATGGCTCCGCGCGTGTCCTCGCCCATCTCCTCGATGCTTCGCCAGAAGATGTCCGACGCCACTTGCTTGATGAAGCCGCGGTAGCTGTGGATCTTGAAGTATTCGTTGACCTCTCTGGTCGCATACTCCTCGATGGCATACTTGATTTCTTCTTCGAGATCTTCCTTGCTCAGATAGTTACCGACCTCTACGTCGATTTTCAGCTCCATCTAATCCGTCCCCTCTAACTTGTCAACCATGGCGATGCGCTCGCCGATCCAGCGCATCACCGGTACGGCCATGCTGTTTCCGATCGCTTTGTACCGCGGCCCGTCCGGGCACTGATCGGCCAGCTTCCCGCGGTACGACACGCGGGTCCAATCGCTCGGCATCCCCTGCAGCCGCTCGCACTCGCGCGGCGTGAGCCTGCGCACAACCGACCCGGCGTTGACTATGTTCTGGCCTCGGTCGGGGCAGGGGCTGGAATATTGAGCCGTCAAGGTGCCCGCGATGTCGCCGTACTGCGTGCAGACCGCGTCGTTGCATCCGCCCGCTCCACCGTGCCTAAGCGTGTGGCACACCTCCTCGGAGAACTTCGGCGTGGTCGCACGGTCGATCGCATACGTGACCATGACCTTTCCCGCGCCGGGGCTGACCTTGTAGCCGAACCCCGCGCAGACTGCGTGCGGGTGCGTGGCCGTGATGGTGTAGGCCGGGTCCCCGTCCTCGGCGACCCCGAAGCCGGTCCCGCGCCCGAGCTTACCGCCGCGCGTGGCGACCATGGTGTTTATAGGGATTGCGGGCTCGCTTGCGCCTCCAGCGCTTTCCGCAGCTCGGGCGGCAAGCTCTTTCCTCTTTTCTCGGCTCGACGGAGGACCCCATTGCAGGCTGTCGGGCTCAAACAGTACTTCGCAAGCCCGCTCCGCCCCGGCCTCTCCAAGACTTCCGACAACGAACAGACGCCGGCGTCGCTGGGCCACTCCGAAGAACTGCGCGTCCAGAACTCGCCATGCGAGACCGTACCCGAGGTCATCCATTTCTGTGAGGAGCTGCCCGAAAGCCGCCCCGCCCTCGCTCGAGAGCGCCCCCGGGACGTTCTCCCAGACAAACCATCGAGGACGGAGCTCACGAACGCAGCGAATGTACTCGAACATGAGTCCCGACGCGCCTGCAAGCCCTTCCCGCTTCCCCGCGACTGAGAAGGACTGGCAGGGGCTTCCTCCAACGACAAGGTCAACTGATCCAATTTCGCTTCAATCTATTTGCGTGATGTCCCCCAGGTTGGGGACGTTCGGAAAGCGCTCCGCGAGCACCGCGGCCGGGAACGGATCTATCTCGCTGAACGCGACCGGCTCCCAACCGAGCTGATGCCAGGCGAGAGTAGCGGCCTCGACGCCGCTGAAAACCGAGACGTACCTCACGACGCGTCCTCCTCGTATTCCTCCTTGAGCTGCGAGAGCTTGCGGCGCATCCACTTGCGGGAGATCTCGGCGTCACCGTGGCACCCCGCGCTCTCGTGCTCGTCAATCTCCTCGATGTAGCTTTCGACGATCTCGGAGCGGCGGCGCTCATACTCCTCGCGCGTCATTCGGACACCTCCACACCCGCCAGCTCCTTGGCGCGACGCACGATGTCGCGGGCCATCAGCTGCTCGCATATGAGCTTGCCTTGTAGCGCGGCCCATCACGCCTCCCTCCAGTTCGGGCAGGAATCCTCCCGCATGTCAACGCGGTGCGAGTCCAGCCAGTCGAGCATCGCGGAGAGCGTCAGCCCGTTTCGCGCCGCGATGTAACACGGCTCGTCCAGCCCGCATACGCCGAAGTCCGCGACCTCGTACAGGCAGTGGGCGCACCCGTAGCACGTGCGCGACCCGTCCGGCCCGCCGAACGGCAGGCGCCCGATGTCGTCGCCCGTCACGCCGTCAGGATAGTTGCTGGCCACGCCGCCTCGCCTCCTTGCTCCACGCCTCTATGGTGGAGGCGGGCGCGTCGTAGCGCCGCTTGGCCTGCCCCACCGTCATGCCGCGCCGGAACTCGCGGATCGCCGACTCGCGCCGGATGCGGTTCCAGTCGCGTTCCCAATCGCTCGGTTTCATGTGATATCTCACGCCCCTCCACTTTTGTGTTTGACGCCCTTCTTGCCGTCCGCCAGCCCGCGCCGGTACGCCGTCATCGCCCGCGCGCGGTCGTTCTGCTCGGCCAGCGCCACGTACTTCGCCTTCGCCGCCTCGTACCCGTCGCGCCGCCCGCGCCTGTACGCGTCGTTGACCTGCTCGCGCAGGTCGCGCGAGAGCTCGTCGGCGGACTCGTCCGCGATGCCCAGCACGCGGTGCAGCTCGGCGAGCGCGTCGCGGATGACCTGCGGCGCCCCGTACGCGGGCTTCCCGGTGGCCATCTAGGACACCGCCTTGCGGGGGAACGACGCCGCCAGCTCGCGCATCTCGCCGTACAGGGCCTCCATGCGCCCCTCGACCTCGCGCACGGATGCGGTGTCGCCGCCGTCCTTCTCGGTGAAGTCGATCACGCGGCGGATGTACCCCGGTATGTCGTTCGGGTAGCAGTCGAGCGCGATGAGAACCCGCCCGCCATCCGCCCTGCGGTGCTTCCCCTTGCCGGTCCACCCCTCGGGCATGGCCTTGTAGAGCTGACAGCACCATTTGTTGTAGGGAAGGAACTCGTATTCCCCGAGTCTCATGTTTCTCTCCTTTGTCGCTTGCTTGTATTTGCCGTTTTAAAGGCGAGCTGATGCCGTTTTCGGCCCGTTAGGCATCCAACTCTAGTACTTGCCCGGAGCGAGCCCAAACGGCACCTTAAAAAGCCTGTCGGGCCTTCTACGTCTCGTCCAGCTCCTCGCCCGTGGCGCGGTCCCGCAGGCGCACCGACGCCCGCATGCCGCACGCGCGGGCCAGCAGCCGCACGCCGTCGCGGAACAGCCGCAGGCGGTCGTGCGCCTCGGCGCACGCGTCGATGCGGGCCATGGCGCGCCCGGCGGTCGGGTCGCGGTAGCCCTCGCCGTTGATGTAGCGGGCCACGGCGATCACCAGAACGCGGCGAGCACGAAGCCCAGCACCGCGAGCGCCGCCGCGACGACCGCTATGGCGATGGCCGCGAACGAGCCGACGAACAGGACGGTGTACGCCGCGTCCTCGGCGAGCTGCTTCGCCTTGTCAGAAACCATCAAAGATCACTCCAATCCGCTTGAGTTGCGGTAGTCCGTGGGGTCCTCGTACATGGGGCCTCCTTCGATTCGGTTGTTTATTTTTTGGTTGGCTAAACCTGCTTCTCCGCCTTGAGCTTCCCCCAGACGGTTGTCGGGGCGCCCTTGCAGCCGCAGCTTGTCGTGTTTCCGGCGCGGAGATTCCCGCCCTGCACGATTACGCGCCCTCCGCATTCGCATTCGCACAGCCAATACGCGCCCGAGCGATGCCCCTTCGGGTACGCACGTTTGATGACGGTCAGCTTTCCGTATCGGTTACCGGTTTCATCAATTGCCTTCGGCATTTGTGAACCTCCGTGATTTCACTGTGATCTTGTTGAGTGGGTAGCGCTATCTCGCGCGCGCGTATATACCTTCTCTATATCTTTTAGAATTTAGGTATTGGATGGAAAATCATCGCTACTGTGCTACTTTGTGGGGTCTAGCAGCGGGAACAACGGTAGCGCTTGGTGTATTTCAACCGCTACAGTAGCGGATATAAGCGCTACCGTTGCCCGTTTTCGGGCGTCACAACGAACGTTCTGAGGTTCTTCCCGGCGTGTTTCCTCTGTTTGGTAGCGATAGACACGTCTATCTGCACCGAAGTGCTACCTTCGGTAGCACTTCCGAAAAGCGCCTGAATCCCGCACATCCTGCTCGAGAACGTGCGCAATGAGCAGGGGTTTCTCTCGCCCGCGCCCTTGCACCATTCGTAGTACTCGTTGAAGACGGTAGCGGTGGGCCTTCCGTCCACATCTGCTACCTCCACGCACTCCTCGAACAGCCAGCGCGTCACGCTGTCGTTGTCCTGCTTGACCTCCTCCACCTCCGCCGCCATGTCGGGGATGGCGGCGAGGGAACCCGCCTCTATAAGCTCGGCGAGCCCGAGCAGCCCCAGCGCCGCGCCGCGCTTGAGCACGTCCGGCTTGGACAGCTTCGCGGCAATGTCCGGGTCGAACCCCGGCGTGCCCGGCGCGAACCTCCGGCGGAAGGGAATGAAGGCCAGACGGCGGAAGATCCCATCCGTGGTGTCCGACAGCCTCGGAACGCTGTTCATGGAGAACACCATGGACGCGGTGGGGCGGAACTCGTAGCCGTCCCCGTTCTTCACGTCCGTGTAGATCGCGTCTCCCGTCACGAGCTTCTTGAAGATACTTAATTCATCCCCCTTCAGAAACCCGTCCGGGATGTCGTCGCCGAGATTCGCCAATTTACCGACCACCCTCCCCGCTTGGAACCTCTGCCCCAATGTGGAGATATCGAGCGAACTTACGTTCTCGGTGCCCAATATCTGGCGAAGCCAGTTGAGGAACGTGGACTTGCCGTTGCTCGCCTTGCCGCTCGCGCCGCCCGCCCTGCCTATGAGCATCGGCGATTGGCTGAGCACGCGCTTGGAGCACATGCAGGCCCCCATGACCTCCTTGAGCGCCGCCACCACGTCCGCGTCGCCGTCCGCTATGCTGTCGAGGAAGGCGTCCGCCTCGTTCGGGCCGATGGTGAAGTCGAGCTCCACGGGCAGCTTGTTGGTTATGTACATGCTCGGACTCGGCTCGACCTCGCGCCATTCCATCACGTCGAAGGTGCAGTTCTTGAATTGCACGTAGTGCCGCCCGTCGAAGCTGTTGTCCGCCGAGACGTGCGGGGCCTTGTCCATGATGTAGCTCAGCACCTCGGACTTGTCCGCCTTCTTCGCGTTGTCAGCGATCTCCAGGCAGCACTTGCCGATCGCGTGCGAGCCGAACTCCCAGTGCTCCCCCGTCCACACGGCGGGCGCGCCGTCGATGATGCGCGCCATGTTGCGGTCCATGACCATGCGGGCCAGCACGTTGGAATTCAGGCCGCCGCGTGAGCCGTGGAGCGGGCCGTGCCGCGATTCGAGTTCCGCGATGTCGGCAGCGGTGACGCCGCCGTTCCTCGCATCGCGCTCGGCGTTGCCCGGTTCCTTTCTGTTGATGGAGCCGATCAGCTTCTCCACCTCCACATCTGGTAGTGGAGGGCGGCAGATGGTCGCGTTGAGCGACCGGATGAGCGTCGCCACCTCGTCATGCCCGCTGCCGCGCGAAAGGAAAGAGCGCCCGAGCGAGAAAAGCGTCTCGTTGCGGTTCTCCGTTATCTCGGACGGTATGCCCGCCTTCTCGGAGTTCCAGCCGTCAGAGCGCTTCTTGGTCTTGGACACCGCGCGGATGAAGTCGTACACCTTGTCATCGGCGTCGGCCACGTCCATGTCATCGGGGCTGATCGACCACTCGTAGCAATCGCCGCAGGGGTGGAGGGACGGCGGCAGGACGACGTAACCGCCGTTGCCGCGCACGTCCACGCCTATCTCGCCGTTCGCGGAGTTGCGGATGTCCTGCCCGGCGCGGTAGAAAAGCTGCTTGCCGCCGCTGCCGGTTATCTGCGTCCACGTCTCTGGCAGCTTGCCGTGCTCGACCTCCCAATCGCGGAGGTAGTCGAGGCCGTTCGCCTCGTCGCTGTGGCAGTCGAGGTCGATGGCGATGATCCCGCCCGACACCTGGCCGCATGCCATGCCGATGTTGTATCTCGGGTTGCCGCGCTTGCCCGCGTGCTCTCCCTGACCCCACCACACATCGATTTGGCCGGGGTTGTCCGTCCAGTCGTTGAGGCCGCTCTTCGTGACCGGCTCCTTCTTGCCGACGCCGAGCGGGATGATCGCGAGCCCCCTCTCGACGTAATCGCGAGCCGCCTCGGCGAGCGGCGATGAATAATCAGTCATATGGGATTCCCATCATGTCGCAGATGACCTGCGCGGATTTCGATTTGGAGCAGAACACGAACTTCGCGCCGTGGTTCTCCTCCAGCTTGTCGAGAATCTTCGCGAGCCTCGCGCCGTGCATCGGCGTGTACTTGCGCGTCCTGCACCTATCGCCCCTGTTCGGGTTGCACCTGCGGCACTTGCGGCACACGTAGCCCGCCCAATGGCGCAGCTTCTCGCGGTCGTTGAACTCTGGGTGCTGCTCGATGAGGATGACAAGGCGGTAGCCCGAAACCGCCGCCCTGTCTATCTCTCGCACGAAGCGGGCGTGGTCCTTGCCGACATCCATCGACAGCTCGTCCACGTCCTTCTTGGTGTCGATCAGGATGTTGCTGGGCGTGTAGGCGTAATCGCCCGCGTCGAGCTTGACCGCCACCGTCTCCACGCCGTGCTCCGCGAACCATCGGTTCTTCGCGTTGTGCTTGCCGAGCTGCTGCCGCGTGTCGATTCTCAGCGGCGCGGCCATTAGAACGGCACGTCGTCGGTGTACACGTCGGCCACGGGCGCGGAAGCGGTCGGCTTGCGCCAGCCGTTGTCCTCGTACGCGTCGATGATGCGGCCGGACTCGCCCGCCCGCTCCATGGCCTTGCGCTTCTCATCGTCCTTGAGCATGCGCGGCTTCGGGGTCTCCATGCCCTCCACCTCTGCGGTGGAGATCAGGCGGTCGGGGCGCGGGTTGCCGAGCTTGAACTCGCCGCTCTTCTTGTCGTAGTACTCCTCCTCGCGGAAGGTGCAGCCCACGACCTTGCCCACGAGCATCTGGTCCTGACCGCCCATGAACGCGGCCCCGGCGTCGAAGCCGGTGTTCGACTCCGTGAACATGCGCAGGTTGCGCTTGAGGTAGCCGAGGTTCGCGTCCTTGTAGCTCAGGATGATGTGGTGGCTCCACGGCTTGTCGGCGTAGAATTTGTCGGAGAAGTAGCCCTCGAACTCGCCGACGCAGATGTCGAGCAGCACGTCCAGGTACTCGCGGTCGGCATGGTCGATGACCTCGGTGACCTTGCAGGCGTACGCGCCGGGCTTGAGCTGCGGGAAATCGCCGCCGATGGTCTTCTCCTCGATGTTGTTCAGGTTAATTGGTTTCATTGATGCCCCTTACTTTGAGACGCCGTTGTACTCGTCAATGGCGTCGATTACGGACTTGATGTCGTTTGGAACTGTGTCGGTCTCGAACAGGCCCATGGGGGCCTTTGCCGTTGAGTTCGGGTCGCGCGTCACGAAGACGTACTCGCCGTTGATTACCTTGGCGTTTAGCACCGTCGTGAACTTTGATTCGAGCACCAGCTTGTCGAGCTTCTTTCCGCTCGTCTTGATGCGGGTGAACAGCGCGCCCGAATCGTCGCGCTCGGTCTGCGAGTGCGCGAGAAACACCACCGTGAGGTCGTCGCGCATGGTCAGCGCGTAATCGACGATGCCCCAGACTGCCCACGCGAGGTCGGCCCACTTGTCGTAGCCCTTGGTGTCCTTGCGGGAGTACTCGTCCGCCACCATCACGCCGTTCACCGTGTCTATAACGACGGTCTTGACGTGCGCGAGCGCGGGGTTCGCGTTGATGTAGCGCAGGCGGTCGAGTATCAGCGCGTTGTCGTCCATGGCAACGTAGTTGTGATTGCCCTCGTTGTATTGGGCTTTCCAGCCGCGCCAGCTCAGACCCTTCTTGTCGGCATCGAAGATGTAGGTGGTGGAGGGGTCGAGGTTGCGCAGGCTCGTGGTCTTGCCGCTGCCGCTCTCGCCCATGATCGCTATGAGGTTGGCCATTTAATCAGCCTCGCTCTCAATCAGCCCGTCCATGACGGGAACCGTGCCGCCGAGTCGCTTTATTTCGAGCTTCAGGCGGTTGATGGTCTCGCCGTCCATGTCGCGGCGCGTCTTGCACTCCACGAGGTCGCGGTACTCGGCGAGCGTGACGGTCACGGTGAGCATGCCGTCTGGCGCGTAGTTGTAGGAGCCGGTTAACTTCTCCACCTACTCCACCTCCACCATCCCGAGCAGCCCAGCGACCGCAGACGGCAGCTCCCCCGCCATCGCGCTGGCGACCTTCAGTCCGTCCACCTTGAGCATCGTGCCCTTGTAGTGCTTCGGCTCATCGACCTCCACCATCGCGCATCCGTCCGGCAGGAAGCCGTAATCGGTCGCGGCGGCGATGATCGCTTCCTGCAGCTTGATGCCGCATATGATGGTGGAGAGCACGTCCGCGCCCTCGTCCGTGGTGCGCAGCCATTCGACGAGCTTCACGGTGTCGGTCACGCGCATCTCAACGCCTTGCTTTGGCTTGGTGAAGGTCATGGACATCGTGCCCACGTCCTGGCCGTTGAGATTGAGCTTCACGCGGTCCGCGCCCGTTGACTCGTACAGCGCGATCATGCTGTTGTCGATTTCCGTGCGGAGATTCGAGCCGCCCTTTGGCCGCGTCGTGATTCGCTCGTTGGCCGCGTCGGCTATCGCCTTCCACAGCGCGAGTTCCTGCATTTCAGTTAATTGCATCTGACATTGCCCTTCCGTACAATCAGTTTTCCTGCATCCATCTGTCAACCTCGTCCACTCTCACCCGATAGCCGCGCTGCTTGCCCTTCGGCATGATGAATGCCAGGTGGCCCGCATCGTGCTCTTCGTAAAGCGTCTTGACTTCAAGCCCCGTGTACTTGGCCGTGTCGCTCACGGTGTAGGTCATGCGCGGCGGCAATCCCGCCTGCATGGCGAACGACAGCGCCCGGCTCCCGCACGGCTGCGGGTTCTCCGCGAGCGACTTCTTGAGCTTCACCATGGATTCCTCCACCTCGGATATGAAGGTGGTGAGCGCGTCGGGCATTTCCGCCGCGTTTGTCGTTGTGGTCATTGCAACATCCTTACAGGTAGATGTGCCCGCCGTCGATGGCGTACAGGAACGACAGGCAGGCGAACAGGACGATGCCGAGCACGGCGAAGTACAGAACCGGGTGCTCCGGCTCCTTCCCCGCCGCGTGGCGCCAGAACGCGCATTCGAGCGCGTCCACGGCATTTGCGATATACTTCATGGTTGACCTCCTTGCAGGTCGCTTGCTTACGGCCCGCCCCCACCGTCCGGTGGAGGCGGGTTTTCTTTTCTCACCAGCTGGGCCGACGCGCCCGGCACGGGGCGCTATGCATGTGAAAGGCACAGAACGGGGCGCGGGCGCGGCTCCCGCCGCGTTGGGTGGTGCCCGCGCGAAAATGCATGTCGTGGTCAGTTGTCAGGCGTTAATGAAAGGAGGCTGCCCTCATGCCGGGCGCGCCCGGCCAGCTGGTTGGCGCCGCGCTTACTCTGTGCGAGCGCGGCATGCGCTGCCGATGCGGCCCGTTGGATACCCCGGTTGTCTAAGAAGGTGCCGCCGGGGGAAGCGGTGCGCATCGGCTATGCGGTTGTCAAGGTCCCCGCGTCCCCGCGCCGGTGCCGCCGTTCGGTAACGGGTCTTTGTTCAATAGACATGTCCGATCTGCGGACTCGCGGCGGCACCGGTGCGAGGGCGCGATTCTCGTCGGCCCGGTCTACTTGCTCACTCCCAGCCGAGCAGATCGTTGGGCGTGCAGCCGAGCGCACGCGCAAGCTTCGCGATGCTCTCTAGCGTCGGCGCGCACGTCTCGTTCTCGTACTGCGAGATGGAGCGCGAGTTGACGTCGGAGCGCTTGGACAGCTCGTCCTGCGAAAGGTCGAGGAAGCCGCGTCGGCTGCGCAGCTCGGCGGCGAAGCGCTCGGTGTACGTCATGTTCTCAGTCACTTCATCACCCCCTTTCCGTTGACGGATGAATAGAAGACCGAACCCGCGAACGCGCCCATGAAGAAGAACGAGAGCGCGAGCAGCGGCGCCTTGGCGTCCCCGCCCATGCCGAACGCGAGCGCGATGCTCGCGAGCTGGATTGCGAGGAATATGCTGGAAACGTTCCGCATCGGTGCCTCCCTTCGTCTTTGAGCGACCAATGAGCCGGTGACGCATGTCAACGGCTTCCCTAGAATCCTTGGGGTTCCCCTAGGATTCGTACGTAATAGGGAACTTCTTCCGTATTGCTATTAATTATCATAGGTAACTTCTTCCCTATGTCAATACTAATTACGGAAATATTTGCGTATAAAATTGAATAGTTATAGAATTAAGTTACTGATTTGAGAGGAGCTTGGGATGGAATTGCAGCTTAAGCAAATTAGAAAAGCGCAAAAGATTACCCAGAAACAAATGGCTGATTTGCTTGGGGTAGACCTTAAAACCGTTGGCAATTGGGAACTCGGCAAGACGACAATCAAACTCGACGACGCCTGCCGCATCTGCCGCGCCCTCCACTGCACCCCCAACGACCTCTGCGGCTGGTACATCGAGCACCCCGAGGACGCGCCGCGCGACGCATCGCCTCCCCTCGCCCCGGACGAGGCCGCCGTGGTGGAGGGTTACAGGTCATGCACGCCCGAGTGGAAGCGCCATGTCCGCATGGACGTGGAGGCCGCCGCGGGCGCGTCCTTAAAGAGCGCCGAAAGTCCTGCACCTATAGAGATGGATGCGCGCGAGGCGGTGTAGCATGGGCGAATCCATCAAGCGCGTCTTCCGCAAGTTCAAGGACATAGTCGAGACCTACGGCGCAAAGGCACTGCTCGCCTCCCTGTTCGTCATAGCATCTACATGCGTCGGCTCGGTGGCGACGCTCATGAAGCTCGATGGGGAGACCACCGTCAAGGCATGCGCCTCGATGGCCTTCTACGGCTTCTGCATCGGATGGCTTTCCAAATGGATCGAGGTCGAGAAACTCCCGCTGCGGCGCCTCAGAAAGACGGTCGACAGCCTGCCGCGCAACCAACGTGCCGTGTTGATCGCGGCACATGGCAAGAACGGTGCGTTTCGGCAGTTGGGCGAATTTGCGGCAACCCGCGTGGAGGATGACGTTCTCGCGCTCGAATCGCTCGGCCTCATAACACGCGTCGAAGACGGCATGAGGCCGTTGTGGTCGCTATCGGTTGACGCGCGAAGGCTTCTCGACAAAAGCGAATGCCTGCGCTTAGAGCTGGAGAAAGACCGCACCGCATGGACAGCGGAAGTTGAGGCCTTGGAACATCAGAGCCTTCTCGACGCCGCGAAAAGCGATCTGCTCAGACTCGACCAGCTCGGGGCAATGACCGTAAGCAACCTATTGACGCTCGACGGCCCGATGCGGGTCGAGGAATACAAAAAGGACGACATCGTTCGCCATGTCGGAAGCAACCTGCTCGACATGAAGCGAACGGTCGACGGAGGCTTCTTGCTTTCGGTCAGCCCGATAGCTCGTGAAGCGGCCCCTTTGGTATTTGCCGATGAATAGAAATACCCTCCACCCCTACCGAGGTGGAGGGAGCGACTGGAGCTCACGGTGGAGCGCGTCGGTACTGCGGCCTGGTTCCATCTCAATGAGGAGGCGGAGTGACGACTACATTGATGCCGTTCGGAGGATTCGGATGTAAAGTTTTCTTGACTTGCGCGATAGTGCGCTATAGTTGGCGGTGTGATGAGATGCGGAGCCGGTAAGTCCGTCCGCATTCGGGATTAGCCGCCCACAGGGCGGCTTTTCTCGTTTTAAGGGGTGAAGATGGATAAACCCTTCAAGACCATCGAGCAGCAGATGGCGATTCTGAGATCTCGCAATATGGACGTGGACTCGTCTGCCAGCGCCGTTCTCAAACGCGAGGGGTACTACTCCGTCGTGAACGGCTACAAGGCCCCGTTCCTCGCGATGGCCGGAAACGGCCGCGAGCAGCAGGACAGGTACCTCGATGGAACGTCGTTCGAAGACGTGTACCGTCTCTTCAGGTTCGACCGCGACCTCAGGCTGACGATGATGCGCTACTTCGCCGAGGCCGAGGCGGCCCTCAAGACCGTGTGCGCCTATCGGTTCTCAGAGGTGCACCAAGGCGAGAGCGAGCCGTACCTGTCGCCCTCAAACTATCGAGGCGAGCGGGAGTACAAAACAAGGGTGCTTCGCCTCATCGACTCCTTCAAGTCGATTCTTCACAAGCCGCCGCACGAGGAGATAAAGGGCTACAAGCGCGAGTACATTGAGCATTACGCCACAATGCACGACGAGACCCCGCTTTGGGTGCTCACGAACTTCCTCATGCTCGGGCAGGCATTCAAGTTCTACGAATACCAGAACGAGTCGATGCGCAACTACATCGCCAAGGGCTTCTCAGAGCTGTACGGCGAATCGCATGGAGTCGAGAGGAAGATCAGCCAGCGGCGACTGAGGCTGGCATACGACCACATCAAGGACTTCCGCAATATATGCGCGCACGACGAACGGCTCTATTGCGCCAGGGTTTCGCCCGGACACGACGTAACGTTCGCCGACATGCTCGCAGATCTGGAGCTCGTGCTGCCGAAAGACGAGAACGCCCGCATGCAGGGCGAGGTAATCAGCCTGCTGCACGACATGATGACGGACCTCGGTGGCAGAACGGCGGCGATGGTCCTCAACGAGATGGGCGTCACCGATCTCGGACGCACGTTCTTCACGCTCGCTTAAACGCAAAAAGCCCCTCCACCCTGTCACCGACCAAGATAGCCAGGGTGGAGGGGACAAAGGCACCTCGAATGGAGGCGTATACATTATGCCACGGAACACGCGTTCATCATGGGGCAGCAACAAGCCCGCACGCCGCAAGGGCTACCGCACCCTGCGCTATTGGGCCGACCTGCACGATGGGCGCGGGTACATGCGCCACACCATGACGGTGGAGGGCACCAAGCGAGACGGGGACCGCAAACTCGCGGAGCTGCAAGTCAAGCACGGGGCGGACGCCCCCATGCCGACCGTTGGGCAGGCGTATGCTCTATGGTTCCTGCCAGAGTGCCAGGCAAAGGTCGAGGCGTATGAGCGCATCGGCAAGCCAGGCAAAAAGGGCGAGACGCTAAAGCCGAACAGCATGAAGCAGATAGAGTCCGCTTGGAGACTGCACGTATCGCCGCGCTGGGGCGGTGTTCGCATCGGCGATGTGCGGTACTCCGACATACAGGAATGGCTCGATGAGATGACCGAGCAGACGGCCCAACGGAGCCTAAGCATCCTGAAGGGCACATTGCGCCTATGCCTGCTGAATGACGTGATAGATAAGAATGTAGCTGAATACGGGTTCAGGATGCCGACAAAGAAGAAATCGCGCGGGGACGGCACGTTCACCTTGGACCAGCTTGCGGCGATATGGCGCGAGCTGTACGGCACATACGCTGAAGCCGCATACATCTTGTATGCGTTCGATGGGGCGCGGTCGGGCGAGGGCTTGGCACCCCTGCTGTCGGAGGTCGAGGAGATCGTCATAGACGGGTACCGCATGGCGTCCGTCCCGTTCATGCGCCAAGTCGATGACAGGGGGCGCGTGTCCCTAGACAACGACCTGAAGAACGTGTGGTCCCCGCGTGCTAGCGTCCTCCCCCAGCCGTTCGCCGATCGCGTCCTTGATATAAAGGCCGAGCGAGAGGCCGAGGGCTGCGTGTACCTGTCCGACGACGGCACGGGCAACCCCGTATCGCAGATGGCGGTCAGGAACGCCTACTACGAAGCCATGGACCGCGCCGGGATACCCAGGCAGCAGATGCGGGCGTTGCGGCGTTCATGGCGTTCGTGGATAGCAACCGTGGGAATCAGCCCCGAGGTGATTGAGAAAATGATGGGCCATGTAGGCTACGGCACAACGGGTAGGCACTATTTGAAAATGGATAAGGAGCTGTTGGCGAAAGAAGTCCACCGCGCGTTCTCCGCTAATCCGCTGAAGCTCGAATGGGAACCGTTAGGGACAAATAGGGACACAAAATGATTATGCAAGCGTTCTACCTGCGGTTTTGTTGAGCAGGTTAGATGAATCGTATTTAGCGTAAACAAGCCGCCGTCCTATCCAGGGCGGCGGCTTTCTCATTAGATGATTCCGGCAATCATGCCGATGATGCTCACGATGAACACCGGCAGGATAGCGATTGCGCTTATACAGATAAATCGTCTCGGCTTGCTCATACGACCAAGCGCGGGAATCATCTTAAAAACGACCCCCTTATCCAAAAACGGATACATAATACCCGCCAAGGAGCACATCATCATCACCGGGTATTCCAACAACCTAAACCACAAGGGCACATCCGCTTCGCTGGGAACGGGATCGAGCGCAGTGCCGATCGCCCCGACAAGCATCAGCAGCCAGAATATGATCAGGACATATGTAGTCGTCAATCGTTTGCGTCCACGTTTTCGCACCTGCGACGACCGGTTTCGAACACAGCACTCTGGCTCAGACTTTTCGTTTTCAACATGTAGGCTTTCCTCTTCGGCATCGACAGCCCTTGTCCAAGCAAGCTCAAGCTCTCGGGCTGTCGGATACCGGTCGGACGGATCGAAGGCAACCGCTCGATGCAGCACGTCTTTGCAGGCATGCGGAATATCGCATGCCCCGATATCCTTATCGGTTAAAGCTCCCTGCGGGTTCTCTCCGGTTAGGCAGAAGTAAAGAACCATGCCAAGCGCATACACATCGGTTTGAACACCCGTTTGGCCAAATCCATACTGTTCGGGAGCTGCATAGCCCCTCGTTCCGAACTTCGTTGTATCTTGCGTTGCGTCTGGACGGTACTGTCGCGCTATACCGAAGTCGATGAGCACGGGAGCACCGCAAGCGATAAGGATATTAGAGGGTTTGATGTCCCGATGAATAAGCGGAGGATCGAATGAGGTCCTAAGAACATCCACGGCGCGGCACAGCTGGGGAAATATCCCACATGCGCATGCGAGCGAAGGCCCCGTGCGAGCCACGTAATCGGACAGCGTCTCGCCAGCTATGTATTCCAACAGCACGGACTCTACGCCATTCGATTCTTTGCAGCAGATAACACGAGGCAGCAATGCGCTACGCATCCCCTCGCGCTGGGCGTGCCACATGACGTTATAGACGGAACCGACACCCGAAGCGACCTCAAATTGCTTACGGATATAGGGGCCGAGCTCTGAGCCATCTGCCAACACCAGGTAGACCAGCTGCGTAAGCTCCGCCCCATCTTCACCATATGTCCGTTCGATCCGAAAAGCATCCGAGGCAATGCTCATGCCGAGGAATGTTTCGAGATCTTGCGCCATCAAATCATCCATACACCCATGATAACGCGGGAAACGAGGTCCGGGACCCTTTCAGAAGCCCCGGACCTCATACCGTCAGCAGATAGTATCTTCGCCAAACCGATAAAGCTCTTCGTTAACCTTTTGCAGAGAACAAGAACGGTCCAGGCAGAAGATAATAATGACATCTCGACGGTTCTTACAAGAAAGAGAGCTCACGCCGGCAAGCGTCAAAGCCCGATTGGTTTCACGCAGGGTCAGCGCCATTGCAAATGCAATCTGCAGCACCTTGTTGCGACTCGGATGCCTTGTGCCCTTGAAAATCTGGTAGCCAAACGTCTCGTTTAAATCAGCCATGCGCACCACGCGCACTCGTTCAAGATGCTTCCGTTCGAGCAGCTCCTGCAGATAAGAAGCCAGGGTCCGATTGGAAAACTCATGATTGGAAACGTAAGAATCCAAACTTGGAGCATCAGCCAGCTCGTCGAGCAGCTCCTCGGTCAAACGCTCAGCCATAACCGTTCCATAGACTACTTGATCTTCCACGATGCCTTGGGCGTGGAGTCGAGAGCGCTTCCCATGTAAAGCGCCTTGACCGAATCACCCTTAAGGAAAATGGTACCCGAAACAGAACCGCCGGTTGCCAAGGTGCCCGATTCGAGCGGCTCCTCCCCATCGGTATAGAACTCGGGGTCCTCCTGAGCGCCCGAAGAGGTCTCGCCCTTCCAATCGAACACGTTATAGCTCGCGCCCTCATCCCCATCGTTGGTGTATGTCACATGGACACCCAGGAGCTGATGTCCATCATAATCAACGATATCGGTGGCGACCGAGTCGACGACAACACTTAAACCGTTATCGAGGCTCACCTTCGTGCCTACGGCGAGATCGGTCGTTGCAGGATCATCTTTCTGTACAGAGCCATCCTTATCCCCGTCGCCGGCCGACTGAACGTCGGAAACCTGGGGGCCGCTCATGGCATCATCGATTGCATCGCTGTACATCTGCTGGCTTCCCAACACCAGAGCGCATGCAACCACGTTGGCAACGATGGCGGCTATCGCCAAGCCCTTGCCCGCCCGCTTGCCGCGCACGCACTGCAGCGTACCCACAACGGCCAGCACAAAGCCTATGATTGCAATCACAAACGAGGCGTTATTGATGATGGGAAGAAACGACGTGAGCAAGGCGACGACACCCAGGACAAGACCCGCGATGCCCAAACCGGACTTCTTTTCAACCTTCACTTCTTCTGTAGCCATTTCCGCACTCCTTCCAGCACCACCGCCCCATGCAGCGATGCTGGAATCATTATCGGAAATGCTCTGCGCCTCCGCATTAGCCGGCAGCTAAGGCGGAGGCGCATCCTCCGGCTATCGGTTCTCGATACTCCCGATATTGCGCAGCTCGATGGAGATCAAGCCGCTGGGCTCGTTAACGAACTGCACGTACTCGGAGTTCTTGAGCATCTCAGCGGGAAAACTGATCTCGATACCCGTATCGGTCCTGATCTTATGGTTGCGCACCGCGGCGCGCTCCACCTGCGCACGCTCGACCTGCACCCGCTCGGGCAGATGCTCCTCGCGCACCTGCTCCTCAAATTTCTCCCTGAGCACCGGCTCGTCCTCAAAGATGTCATCGGCGATGTCCCACGGAGCGATCTCCTCGTCCGCCTCGACTTTCTCGGCAACGGCGGTCTTGGCCTTGGCAAGCGCAACGGCGGTGTTGGCCCCGTGTTCCTCCGCAACCTCCTCGACGATACGCGTCACGGTCTCGATGACCTCTTTGCCCGATACGCCGGTATCGCACTGCAGCAAGCCGTCCGGAATGATCATCGTGTCCTCGCCGGCGATTTTGCGCTTTTTATCGACGTAGGACACCTCCATGGTGCTCGCGCGCACGAGCGCATACGATGCCACCTTTTGCGAGGGGGCGGGAAGGATCGCATAACGCTTGGCGATATCGTTGCGCACCTCTCCCGCTTCGCGCGAGACCTCGTGCATGAATGCGGTACGGCTGTTCATGAGCAGCACCGCAAACCATCGGACGTCTTCGTCGTCATCGAAATCGGCCACGAGGATATCGGTGGACTCGAGCTTATCCGCCTTGGCCAACTCGCCGGCGAAGAACTCGGCGATCTGCTGCGACAGGTCCACGAACTCGCGCTCACCGAAGAAGAAGGATTTGAGCTCGCCCGCAAACGCGCTGTTCTCCTGGAACGAGGCGCGATGGTTATCGGGGCTGGTGCGGGCACGTCGCAAGTGCGAGGTGACGAACGAGCGCACGGCGCGGGTATCGAGGTCGAGCTCGCGCTCGCTCATCACGTTGACCGCCGAATCGAAGTCCAAGATATGCAGGATTGCGTGATTAACCTTCATGGAGCAACCGCCGTTTCTATTGGGGACCCTGCCTGATGAAGTCCAACCTGGGGAACAAAGGGGCGCACGGATACCACCGCGCGCCCCTTGAGCATATATGCCGTGAGTTCAGCTTACGCCTCGAAATCGACCTCGTCGATGATGGCCTTGAGGGCCTCGGCGCTCTTCATGAACTGCCCGCTCTCGGCCTCGTTGAGGGAAACCGGCACGCGCGTCACGACGCCGTTGCGGCCGACCACCGTGGGAACGGAGATGCACAGGTCGTTGAGGCCGTACTCGCCCACCATAAGGCTGGAGACGGGAAGCACCGTGTCCTCGTCGCGCATGATGGCCGTGCAGATGCGGCGGACGGACATGGCGATGCCGTAGTAGGTGGCGTGCTTCTTCTCGATGATTTCGTACGCGGAGTTCTTGACGTCGTCGGCGATGCGCTTCTCGGTCGCCTCGTGCTCGAAGTGGCCGTGCAGCTCGCAGTAATCGCTCAGCGGCACGCCGGCAACGGTGGCAGAGGACCATGCGGCGACCTCGGAATCGCCATGCTCGCCCACGATGTACGCGTGGACGTCGCGCGGGTCGACATCCAGGTGCTCACCGAGCATGTACTTGAGGCGGGCGGTGTCCAAAACGGTACCGGAGCCGATGACGTGGCCCTCGGGCAGGCCGGACATCTGGACGGCGGCATAGGTGAGGACGTCAACGGGATTGGAGACGATCAGCAGGATACCCGAGAAACCGCTCTCGCGGATCTGCGGGATGATGCTCTTGAAGATGGAGACGTTCTTGTTCACCAGGTCAAGACGGGTCTCGCCGGGCTTCTGCGCGGCGCCGGCGGTGACGACGATGACCGCGGCATCGGAAACATCGGAATAGTCGCCGGCGTAGATCTTCATGGGGCTACCGAAAGACACGCCATGCGCGATATCGAGGGCCTCTCCCTCGGCGCGGTTGCGGTCCACATCGATAAGGACCATCTCGGAAAAGAGGCCCGACTGCATGAGGGCGAACGCGGAGGACGAGCCCACGAATCCGCAGCCGACGATAGCCACCTTGCGATCGTTAATCATCTTGTTTCTCCTTCACTATGGGTGCCCGACCATCCTAGACACGACTTGCGGCCGGTACACGAAACAGAGGTGCACGAAATCGGTTTCGATCGCCTCTGAAATAACTCTTCGATTATACGGTATGGGCCGTTTGCAGCCTAGACCCGAATGCCCGCGGCCTCGATGGCGGCGAGCGCCTCCCGAAGGCCCTCGGGCGGAAGGACGAGCGCCATGCGCACGTAGCCCTCGCCATGGGGCCCAAAGCTCGCCCCAGGGGTAACGATCACGCCGGCTTTCTCCATGAGCTCCTCGCAAAACGCCATGGAGTCGGTGCGCCCGCCGGGGAGCTTGACCCACACGAACATGGACCCATGCGCGTTGGGACGTTCCCAGCCCAGCGCCTCAAGACCGTCGCACAGCACGTCGCGGCGCTCCTGGTAGGCAAGACGTTGCCTCTCGACGGCATCGAGCGGGCCGGTCAGCGCGGCAATGGCCGCCTTTTGAGTGGGCAGGAACATACCGAAGTCGATCTGGCTGCGGAGCTTGCTGAACGCCGAGACCACATCGGGGCGACCGACCAGAAAGCCGATACGGGCACCGGTGACGTTAAACGATTTGGAGAGCGAGAAGAACTCGACACCCACCTCGAGCGCGCCCGGGTGCTGCAAAAAGCTGCCACCGCGCGGGCCATCGAACACGATGTCGGAATACGCGTTATCGTGAACGATCAGCAGGTCGTGCTCGCGCGCGAAGGCGATGATCTCGTCATACAGCTCGTTCGTCCCCACGCTGCCCACGGGATTGGCCGGAAGGGACACGATCATGTACTTCGCGAGATCGGCAACCTCGGGATCGATGCCGCGAACATACGGCAGGAAGTCGTGCTCCGCACTCAGGGGGTAATACGCAAGCTGGGCATCGGCGATCTTGGCGCCGGCCTCGAACACGGGATAGCACGGGTCGGGGACGAGGATGGTGTCTCCTGGGTTGAGCAGGGCCAACCCCAGGTGCCCCACGCCCTCCTGTGTCCCGTTGCACGAGGCGACCATATCGGGCATGATGCCCTCGACGCCGAAACGTCGCCCGTAATAATCGCACACGGCCTGTTTGAGCTCGGGAAGGTCCCTCAACGAATACTTCCACATCCCGGGATCAGCAGCGGCCTGCTGAAAGGCGGCGACCACGTGCGGGAACGGCTTGAAGTCGGGCGTGCCCACGCTGAGGTTGTAAATCGTGCGGCCGGCCTCCTCCAGCTCGACACGCCGCGCATTCAGAGCGGCGAACACCTCGTTGCCAAACCGATCGAGTCTTTGCGAGCACTTCATAAACACTTTCCCTCCAACGGATGCATCCATGGCCTTCACGCCTGGAGGGCATCGATTTCCTCAAGCCACAGGGCGCTGCTCGCATCCGAGGGCATGCGCCAGTCTCCGCGCGGCGACAAGGTGATCGAACCGATCTTGGGCCCATCGGGTAGACAGCTGCGCTTGAATTGCTGCGCGAAGAACCGTCGATAGAACGTGCGCAGCCACACGAGGATGACGCGGGGCTCGTAGACGCCCTCGAACGTACGGCAGGCCTGGCGGAAGATGCGACCCGGCGTGAACCCGAATCGAAGCGCGTAATACAGGAAATAGTCATGCAGCTCGTAGGGGCCGACCAGGTCCTCCGTCCTCTGGGCGATCTCGCCATCGCCAGTAGGCGGCAGGAGCTCCGGCGAGACCGGGGTATCCAGGATGTCGAGCAAGGTCTCCCCCACCCGTCCGCCGAAGTCCTCGGCAGCATGACGGACCAGATAGCGCACAAGGGTCTTGGGCACACCGGCGTTGACGCCGTACATGCTCATGTGGTCGGCGTTATATGTAGCCCACCCCAATGCGAGCTCCGAAAGGTCGCCGGTGCCGATCACGAAGCCGCCCAGCTGGTTGGAGAGGTCCATCAAGATCTGGGTGCGCTCACGCGCCTGGCAGTTTTCATAGGTGACATCCTGCACGGCGGGATCATGGCCGATATCGGCGAAGTGACGGGCGACGGCATCGCCGATGGGAATCTCCCGGAAGTCCACACCCAACTGCTCGGCCAGATGCTGAGCGTTCGACTTGGTGCGGCTCGTGGTGCCGAACCCCGGCATGGATACCGCATGGACACCCGAGCGATCGAGTCCCAAGCGGTCGAAGGCGCGAACCGTGACCAGCAGGGCAAGCGTGGAATCGAGGCCGCCGGATAGACCGATGACGCAGCTCCCGGTCAACGTGTTCTCCAAACGCGTGGCAAGACCGACCGCCTGCATGGTCAAGATGGTTTCGCATCGCTCGGAGAGCTGGCGTTCATCGGAAGGGACGAAGGGCTTGCGCGCGAAGATGCGGTCGATCTCATCGGCGGCGGACAGCAGGCAGCGCGGAGTGGCCCACGGCTCCTCCCCGCCCTCGGCGAGAGCCGCATCCAAGTCGCAGGAGGCCTCGAAGCTGAACCCGATCGCACGCACGGTCTCCTCCGGGCAATCGCCGCGGGTCCAGGTGTTGCAGCGGCGCCTCTCGGCCATCAGGCGCTGCGTATCGATGTCGGCGATGGCCATATCGCAGCTGAACAGCGCCGTGCGCGCCAGCACCGAACCGTTCTCGGCGATCAGGTTCTCGCCCGAGAACACCAGGTCGGTTGTGGACTCGCCATAGCCGGCGTTGGCGTAGGCATATGCACAGTACAGGCGTGCGCTCTGCCCGGCAACAAGACTGCGGCGATACTCGGATTTACCGACAACCTCGCTGGACGCGCTGGCATTGAGCATGATGGTCGCGCCGCCGAGACGCGCCATGGCGATCGAAGGCGGCTGCGGCACCCACAGGTCCTCGCAGACCTCCACGCCCACGCGCACGTCCTCCATGCCGGCATCGTTGCAACAGTACACGATATCAGTCGACAGCGGCACGTCCCTATGCCCCGCGAAGTCGACTGTTCGCAGGCCGTGGCCTCCCCCCGGCGCAAACCAACGCGACTCGTAGAACTCACCGTAGGTGGGCAGGTAGGCCTTAGCGGTCAAGCCCAGCAGGCGGCCGGCGCAACATGACGCAACGCAGTTGTAAACGTTCTCGCCGCACGCGACGGGAAGGCCGACGGTGAAGAGCATGGGGACATCGGCGGTATCCTCGAGCAGGCTCTTCAGTGCGCGCTCGCACGCACGCAAAAGCGCTCTATCATGGAACAGATCCCCGCACGTATACCCCGTCAGGCATAGCTCCGGGAGCACCAGGATCCGCACGCCCTCACGCGCAGCATCGTACACGCACTCCAGAACGGCTGCGGAGTTTGCGGAGACGTCACCAACGCGGACCTTGGGCGCGGCGGCGGCCACGCGCAAAAATCCATCCTGAACAACCTCGGTAGACTCGACGACGCGTTCCATGCGGCCCCTTTCGCCTAGACAAAAACTTTCCGATATGTATTGTAGCGGACGGGCGATACGTCCGCTCCTCCACACTCTCTCCTCGTGTGTTCAGACTTTGCGATGCTTAAGGAGAGCGATCGCGCTGCACGCGATGGGGTACGAGAATCTCAGGAAACGTAAGGAGGCACACCGATATGCCCATGGACTACGAACCGCAACGAGAGACCCGCATCTACCGGAGACCGGACGGCATGACCGGCGAAGCGGCCCATACCCGCCAGCGGCGCGATGAACGCATTGGCTCCACTCAACCGATGGCCCAACCCAAGGGGCTTATGAACGGCATCTCCATCGCACAGGTCATCGCCGGCGCGGCGGCCGCCGCAACATCCATGCTGCTCTCATCGAAAATCGGCATCGCCGGATCGGTCATCGGTGCCGCAGTGAGCTCGGCGATAACCATCATCTGCTCCCAGCTCTATCGACGGGCCCTCGATGCGAGCGCAGAGAAGCTGAAAAGCTCCCAGCAGGCCGCAAACGCCTATGCGGCAAAGCCCGAGCCCTCCCCCTCCATCGGGGCCCATGCCGCGCGCGTCGCCCCCACCAAACTCCGCGCGCGGGCGGCAGCCAAGCGCAGCGCCGAGCAGCGCAAGGTGGTCATCCTGTCCGCCGTGCTCGCCGTGACCACCGTGGCCATAACCGCCGCGGTCATTTTAGCGACGACGGCGGGCGAGGGCCTCGGCACGCGCACGCAGCCCATCTTCAGGGCTCCGGCCGAGCAGCGGGCCGAATCCCAAGCCATCCAAAAGCCCGAGGTACAACCGGAGAAACCGGAAGCGCAAGAAGCGACCCCAGAGAACCCCCGGCCCCAATCCGGACAAGCCTCCCAGCAGCCCGACCCCTCGACCGAACCCGACTCTCAACAACAGGATCCTGCGGCACCGAGCCCCTCCACAGAAAATGGGCATGCAGCAGACGGCGGGAACGGAGATGCGGGGAACACGCAGCCGCAAGATGTACCGGCGCCCGACCCGGCTTCGACACCAAACGCAAGCCAGTCAGATTCGGACAACGAAACGGTGTAGGTCAGGTGCGGAAGCATGCAGCGCGACACCGAAAGCCCGCGATGCTACCATGGGACCATACCGTTTATCTAGGAAAGTGAACCCCATGGACGCACCGGTCAATCCGCATCTCAATCAAGGAAACTTGATTTATCTCTATCAGCTCCTCTCCCGCACCATCGGATGCGGGAGGCAAACGTTCATCACCGCGGTAGAGGAAGCGCTCGCCACGGATCGGATGGGCGCGGAGGACCTTGGCTTCGAATCGACCCGCTCGCTGCTCGAAGCGCTGGACGCGTTCGTCACCCTGAAGGTGTTCAAAGGCGGGCGCATATATGTCATCGTTCAAGCTCAGCCCACCTGGGACGCAGCCCTTGCATCCAACGATGATTCGGAACGGGCTTCCGGCAAGCAGCCCGGCAAACCGTGGAAAAAGAAGAAGGGCGACCGGGCGCTCAAGCCGGTGCGACCGAAACGCGTAAAACGCCCCGAGCCGGAGGCCGGGGGCGCATCCGAACAGGCGCCTGCAGATCACACTGATCAGAAATCGGCCGCAAGTCCGGAGGGCCAGGCCGACATGCCCTCATCGAGCGCGCAGGCTTCCAACGAGGTTGTCTCGGAGCACGCGGCGCGGGATACGGGCGACGCAATGGAAAACCCGGGTACAGACCAATCGCCCGCTCAGCCCCGGACAAGCACTGAGGTCGCGCAAACGGAGCCGAAAGATCGTCCGGCCTATTCCCTTACCGTAACCTACGACCCCTACACGGGTATCGATAAAGAAACGCGTATCGAATCGAAGCCCGCACCCATCGGCGCCATCGAGCGAACGGGCATCGACGGTTCGTCTGCTTCGTCGCACACCGCAGCAGACGAGAAGCAAGGTGAACCAACCGATAGTCCAGTCGGCCCGTTGCCGGATGGAGAAAAGCGGGCCCGGACGGACCATGGCCAACGGCCCATGCCGAGCGATTCGCACATTGAGGAGCCGGAAAACAGAACCTCGGGTCAGGGGCGCACACAGCAAGCCCATAAGAGCCAACAGGCTCCCATCGCGCAGACGCGGGATACGGACGATGATGACCTGCCGTCCCAAGAGGCGTTGAAATCATATCCGAAGAGCTTCCGCGATGAGGTGTATTGCCCCATGGATATCGTGGCTGAACTCGGCCGCATCCTCCCCTATGGCATCAATACGCTCGGCATGCTCGATGAGGATTATGCCCGCGCCTGCGCACTGGAGCTGCGAAGGGGCAACCGCTCCCGCGTCACGTTTCCCCTTCGTGTTGAACACCTCGAGAGCACCGAGCCCATCCTCATCACTTTGCAGAGAAGGTCGGGGTCGCAAATGCCTTGGACCATCAAGGCATTCGAGTAGCCGCAGACATCCTGGATATGCGATGGGGCCCGTTCAGTCAAACGGACCCCATTTTTTATCTTTGTTGTCGAAGCACCCTAGTAAAGGGGAAGCTCTCCCGTCAAGGGATCGATGAGCTCCGCGGGAAGAGGCTCGAAAGCGAGACACGTATATGTCGGCTCACCGTGAAACTCCGTATGACCGGCATCGCATATGAGGGAAACCGCGAATCCGGCCTCGCGCCCGCGACGGGCCAGACCAAGCAACGCCTCCTCCGAGTCAACGTAGAGGCAGATCTTGGCAACACCGGCGTCGAACCAATCGGTCAACGGGGAGCTATCGGTATCCTCATGGGCGATCGACACGCCACGATCCACGTCCACGTGGACCTGTGCGAGCCGGCCCTCCCGAGCCAATGCCATCAACGTGGCCTCCACGCATGCATGACCGGCCTGAGCGGCGATCTTGCCCTTTCGCATCTTGAGGTCACGGCGCATCACGATGACCTGCTTGGACCTATATCCCATCGCCCGCCCCTAGTCGCGCGTAAGCTTGCGATGGATACGATGCGGACGGGCGGCATCCTCACCCAGACGGGCGACGCGGTTCTCCTGATAGGACTCGAAATTGCCCTCGAACCAATACCAGTTGCCCGGGTTCTCGTCGGTACCTTCCCAAGCCAAGATATGTGTGGCGACACGGTCCAGGAACATACGGTCGTGCGAGATGACCACAGAGCAACCCGGGAACTCGAGAAGCGCGGACTCCAGCGAAGAGAGGGTCTCGACGTCGAGGTCGTTGGTTGGCTCGTCGAGCAGCAGCAGGTTGCCGCCCTGCTTGAGGGTAAGAGCCAGGTTGAGACGGTTGCGCTCGCCGCCGGACAACACGCCGGCGCGCTTCTGCTGGTCCTGGCCCTTGAAGCCGAAGCTGGCAACATAGGCGCGGGAGGGAACCTCGTTCTCGGCGACATGCATGACGTCCAAGCCGTCGGACACGACCTCCCATAGGGTCTTGTCGGGATCGATGCCGCCGCGCATCTGGTCCACGTAGGAGATCTTAACCGTCTCGCCGATCTCGAGGTTGCCCGAGGTGAGCGGCTCAAGCCCGCAGATGCACTTGAAGAGCGTGGACTTACCCACACCGTTGGGTCCGATCACGCCGACGATGCCATTGCGCGGCAGGGTGAAGGAGAGGTCGTCGATGAGCACGCGTCCATCGAACTCCTTGTGCAGGTGTTCGGCAACCAGGACCTTGGAGCCCAAGCGCGGCCCAACCGGGATGCGGATATCGGTGTAGTCGAGCTTCTGACTGGCGCGCGCCTCGGCCTCCATCTCCTCGTACCGGGCCAGACGGGCCTTGTTCTTGGCCTGACGGGCCTTAGGGCTGGAGCGGACCCACTCGAGCTCGGAAGCCATGCGCTTAGCCAGGCGTTCGTCACGCTGACCCTGCGCGGCCACACGAGCCGCCTTGGTCTCGAGATACGTGGAGTAATTTCCCTTATAGGGGTACAGATGGCCGCGGTCAACCTCGCAGATCCACTCGGCAACGTGGTCGAGGAAGTAGCGGTCGTGCGTGACGGCGAGCACGGCGCCGGGGTAGTTCTTGAGGAAGTGCTCGAGCCACAGGATGGACTCGGCGTCAAGATGGTTGGTGGGCTCGTCGAGCAGCAGCAGGTCGGGGGTCTCGAGCAGCAGCCTGCACAGGGCCACACGGCGGCGCTCACCGCCGGAGAGCACGTTCACCGGCATGTCGGAATCGGGCAGTTGAAGGGCGTCCATGGCCTGGCCGAGCTTGGAGTCGATATCCCAGCCGTCGGCGGTGTCGATCTCGTCCTGCAAACGGCCCATCTCGGCCATGAGGGCGTCCATGTCGCAATCGGGGTCGCACATCTCGACCGAAATCTGGTTGAAGCGCTCGACCTTGGCGATCATATCGGCAAAAGCGAGTCGGACGTTCTCGATGACGGTCTTGTCCTCATCCAGCGGCGGCTCCTGCTGCAGGATGCCCACCGTGTAACCAGGGGTGAGGCGGGCGTCGCCGTTGGAAACCTCCTCAAGGCCGGCCATGATCTTGAGCAGCGTGGACTTGCCCATGCCGTTGGGACCCACGACGCCGATCTTGGCACCGGGATAGAACGACAGGGTCACGTCGTCGAGGATGACCTTGTCGCCATGCGCCTTGCGCGCCTGGTACATCTGGTAAATGAACTCTGCCATTGTCCACATCAGCCTTTCTAACTGGTGTTTCTTTCTTCAACGTAGCTTGACGAACAAATATGGGAACAAAATGTCCACGAACCCGAATAGGAAATACACAGTCTTGTCCGAGATATTGTCTCATGAAACCCGCAGATGCGGTAATTTATCCGAATCATACCATAATAATAAGAACGTGTGTTCTGTTCTTTATGGTATCATCAGCGTAGATTGAAAGCGACTGACACCGAGCGTGCGGGAGGGGCATATGGAAACCGCCAAAGATCGTCTGCGCGTCATGCTGGGAGACGAAGGGCTGGCGCGGGTCGAGAACGCTTGCGTACTGGTTTTTGGCTGCGGGGGCGTGGGATCGAGCTGCATCGAGGCTCTCGCTCGCGGGGGCGTGGGAACGCTCATCATCGTGGATAAAGACGTGGTCGCGCCTTCCAACATCAACCGCCAGGCCATCGCCTTTCACTCCACCGTAGGCAAGCGCAAAGTCGACGTCATGGCGGCCATGGTCGCCGACATCAACCCCGGATGCCACGTGGTTGCGCACGATGCCTTCGTCCTCGCCGAGAACCTTGGGGAGCTGCTTGCCGAATGCCGAAGGGAAGCCGGCGGCCACATCGACTACGTCATCGACGCCATCGATACGGTCTCGACCAAGCTCGCCCTGGCCGCGGCGGCTCAAGACCAGCGCTTCGAGCTCATCAGCTCCATGGGCGGCGCAAAGAAGATCCATCCCGAGTGCCTGCGCATCGCCGACGTGCACAAGACGGTCAACTGCTCCCTTGCGCGCATCATGCGCAAGGAATGCCGCAAACGGGGCATCAAGCACCTTCGCGTACTGTACTCCTGCGAGGAGCCGGTCCGCATCTCCGCAACGCCGGGCGCGGCGCGTTCCGAAAGAACGGACCTGGGCACTGCCAGCTTCATGCCACCCATTATGGGCCAGATGATTGCCGGGGAGGTCCTGCGGCACATCACCGGCTTAGGCTCACAAGACGATACCTCCGCCGCGCTCGCCATGCACGATGCCGCACAAAAGGGCATGCTGGCAGGCCGCAAAGGCGGCAGGCGATAATATGAAGCGCCCCTGGAGCATCGTTGATATGCATTGCCATATCGATCGCATGAAAAACGGCGTGGAGGTGGCACATGAGCTCGCCGAACGGGGCGCAGGCGTACTCAACGCAACGGTGCTGCCCAGCGAATACCAAGAGGCCTGCGGCAGGTTCGCATCGGTGTCCAATGTTTGGGTAGGATGCGGTCTGCACCCATGGTGGGTCGCAAACGGGACGGCGAGCTCTCAAGATATCGAAGGAGCCGCGGCGCTTGCATCGGAATGCCCCATCGTAGGCGAAATCGGCCTTGATTTTTCCGCAAGGTTCGCCGGAAGCGAGCAGCGGCAGCTTAAGGCACTCGCTTCCGTCCTCGATGCCTGTGCGGAGCACCCCATCAAGGGTCGGATAGTCACCATACATGCCACGAAGGCAGTGGGTTGCGTTCTAAACATGCTGCGCGATCGCGATCTGATCGCCACCGGCACGTGTATCTTTCACTGGTTTTCGGGCACGAGCGATGAGCTGGCCCAGGCAAGAGCAGAAGGGTGCCTGTTTTCCATCAACGAACGCATGCTCAAAACGAAACGCGGACGCGAGTATGCACGGCAGATACCGGTTCAGCAGCTCCTGCTCGAAACCGATGCGCCCATGCAATTCGACACCTGCGGCTCCGCGAGTCGCATCCTAAATTCGCTTGAGCGCACCCTGCGCACCCTGTCCGAGCTCCACGCGATTTCGGCGGATGAGCTCGAACGGATCATCGCCCACACGGGCGCTGCGGCACTGATCTCCTAGCGTTCCAGCTCATATGCCGCGGTCAGTATGTCCGGCACCTGGTCGATAATCATATCTGCCGCGTCCTGCGAATACCCAAAGCGCTCCTCGCGCTTCGCGAACACCGTGTACCCCGCCGCCTTGCCCGCCGTGATGCCGGGAACGGAGTCCTCGATGCAGCAGCAGTCGCACGGATCGAGCCCCAGGTGTTCGGCCGAATACAGATAGATCTCGGGATTGGGTTTGCTCTCGGCAAACTGTTCACCCGATACGATTTGCTCGAATGCACCCGTGAGCTCGCATTGCGCCAACACGTTGTCGATCTCGCGGCGTGGAGACGAGGACGCCAGGGCAACACGCACGCCCCAGCTTTTGAGCGTCTCGATGGTCTCGGCAACACCGGGGTTTAACAGTTCATCGAAACGCGGCGGATTGCGCTGCTCCCACGCGCGATAGTGCGCGATGGCCTGCTCAGCCGTCGCATCGATGCCGATACGGGACAGCCAATCGACGCCCCAACGGCAAAAGTCCTGATGCGAAGCACCTACGGTGCGCCTCATCTCCTCTTCCGTCATGGGAATCCCATATTCGGCCGCGTAGCGATGTAGGGCGTCCAAGTAGAAATACTCGGAGTCGACGATTACGCCGTCCATGTCGAACACAACCGCCTTGAACGGAAAAGGTTTAGTTTCAATGGTATCCATATAATCCGCCCACCCTATGCCAGCAGCTTCTCGAGCGCCTGGGCGATGCCGTCCTCGTTGTTGTTGCCAGTAACCATATCGGACACGCTCTTGGCCTCTTCAACAGCGTTGCCCATGGCAACACCCGTTCCCGCAAGCGAAAGCATGGCCACATCGTTCTGCCCATCGCCAAATGCAACGAGCTCGGAAGGCTCGATACCGCATTTGGGAAGCGCGTGGCGCAGTCCCACCGATTTATCGATGCCCGGCGCCATAAACTCATAGTAGAAGTCGGCAGTGAACATGCTGCTCAGACGATCCTCGAACGGCGCGCTCATCTCACGCCAATGCTCCTGCAGATAGGTGTCGGTTCCTGCAACAAGCAGTTTTTCCTGGGGTCGCGTACAGAACTCCGTAAGGCTAGAAACCTCATTAAGCACCAGGTCAAGATGGTAACGTTCGAACTCAACGATATCCATCGGCTCGCCATTATGCAGAATCATATGCGGCATACCCTGCTCGACATACATCTGATCACCTTCGACAATCCAGGGGGTAACATCGAAATCACGCATGTGGTCGATGACCGCGCGGCAGTCCTCGGCGCTCATAGGCTCATCGAACAGCACCTCGTTGGATTGAGCGTCGATAACAAGAGCGCCATTGAAAGCCACGAGCATGCCGTGGTTACGCTCAAGATCAAGCTCACGGGCATAAGCACGCAGCCCACGCTCGGGTCGTCCAGAGGCCAGGATCAAACGAATGCCCGATGCCTGTGCGGCAAGCAGGGCCTCGCGCGTACGCGGCGTGATCTTCTTATCGTCATTGGTCAGCGTGCCGTCGATATCGAGGGCTATTGCCTTGATCGCCATATAAGGCTCCTTATGTACGAGGTTTCCTCGCCCATTATACGGAAGCTGGCGCAGCAGAGCACCGGGGCTTCATCTCAACGACCCGCAACCAGGTGCGCGAATATGTCATATTTCGGTGCCACGGCCAGCTATTTTCAAAAGGATGGCAAATCTAATTCACAGATATAGATATACGAGCAGCCATATTCGTTTTTATGCAATAGCTATAGAGCGCCCTCGAAAAATGAACTCAATAAAACCGAAAAATGACAAAAAACGCGCACTTTTACAAAAAGGGCGGTCGGAAAACCCGACCGCCCTCAAGCAATACACATGAAAATGCATGTGAAGAAACATCCGCTACCTACGATGGGCGCGATAGAACTCGATCAGCGCCTTGGTGGATGCGTCCTGTGCAGCCAGCGCGTCATCGTCGTGGAACGCCGGCGTGATTTCCTTGGCAAGTTGCTTGCCGAGCTCGACACCCCACTGATCGTAGGAATCGATACCCCACACGGTACCCTGGACAAAGGTGATGTGCTCGTACAGCGCGATGAGCTCGCCGAGTGAGAACGGGGTCAGTCGATCGCCGAAGATCGAAGTGGTCGGACGGTTGCCGGTGAAGCAACGCGCCGGAACGATCTGCTCAGCGGTTCCCTCGGCGCGGACCTCATCGGCGGTCTTGCCAAATGCAAGCGCCTTGGTCTGAGCGAGGAAGTTGCCCAAGAACAGCTCATGCACGTCCTGATCGCCGTCGACAGCGGGGTTCTCGGTGTTGGCGAACGCGATGAAGTCAGCCGGAACCAGAACGTTGCCCTGGTGGATGAGCTGATAGAACGCATGCTGCCCGTTGGTGCCCGGCTCGCCCCAGAAGACCTCGCCGGTATGGCAGGTAACCGGCGTGCCGTCCCAACGCACGCCCTTGCCGTTAGACTCCATGGTGAGCTGCTGCAGATAGGCGGGGAAACGATGCAGGTACTGCGTGTAGGGCAGGACAGCATGCGTATCGGCGCCGAAGAAATTGACATACCACACGTTGAGCAGGCCCATCAGCGCAACGACGTTCTCCTCGAGCGGCGTATCGCAGAAGTACTCGTCAATGGCGCGGAAGCCGTCGAGGAACTGCTGGAACAGCTCGGGACCGTACACCACGATGAGCGACAGGCCCACAGCGGAATCGACGGAGTAGCGACCGCCAACCCAATCCCAGAATCCGAACGTGTTCTCGGGATCGATACCGAACTCAGCGACTTTGTCGAGCGCGGTGGAGACGGCGACGAAGTGCTTGGCGATGGCCTCGGCGCTCTGCTCGGCAGAGCCGTCGATGGCGCCGCATGCCTGCAGCCGGTCGAGCATCCACGCCTTGACCTCGCGGGCGTTGGTGAGGGTCTCAAGCGTGGTGAACGTCTTGGACACGATGATCACCAGCGTGGTCTCGGGATCGAGGCCCGAAAGCTTCTCCGCCTGGTCGTTGGGGTCGATGTTGGAGATGTAGCGGCAGTCGATACCGGCATTGGCGAACGGGCGCAGCGCCTCGTACACCATGACGGGGCCGAGGTCTGATCCGCCGATGCCGATGGACACCAGGTGCTCGATGCGCTTGCCCGAAACGCCCTTCCACTCACCGGAGCGCACGCGATCGGCGAACGCATACATGCGGTCGAGAACCTCGTGGACATCGGCGACAACGTCCTGGCCATCGACCATGAGCTGGCCCTTTTGGGAGGCCGGACGACGCAGGGCGGTGTGGAGAACCGCACGGTCCTCGGTGGTGTTGATGTGCTCGCCGGCGAACATGGCCTCGCGGCGCGCCTCGACGCCGCACTCGCGACCAAGCTGGACCAGCAACTGGACCGTCTCATCGGTCACCAGGTTCTTGGACAGGTCGAAATGCAGGTCGCCCGCATCGAACGACAGCTTGGCCACGCGCTCGGGATCGGCGGCGAACCAATCCTTGAGACTGATCCCCTGCTCCTGCAGGTGGTTGTAATGCTCTTGCAGCGCAGCCCAGGCAGCGGTCTTGGTTGCATCGATGGGTACAGAAACGCTCATATGCGAATCCTTTCTGGTATCACAGACACGGATGCATCCATTTTACCCCACAGCCACCTACGAAATACGATTGAAGAACGCGACGGCGATGGCGCCGGGCCCGGCATGGGTGCCGATGGTCGGACCGATGAGCACCGGCCGCAACATCTCGGGCGTAGCGCCCTCCTCCCAAACCGAACGGTTGTCGGTAAGATACTTTTGCAGCAGCTTGTCGGACATGCCGGTGTAGCCCACGGATGCCGGCAGCGAAAAATCGATACCGCCCGCACGCTCCACCTCCTTATGCAGGAGGTTGCGGCCGTTCTTGGAGCCACGGGCCTTGCCGAGCACCTCCACCGAGCCATCGCAAACCGTAATGACGGGCTTGATGGAGAGAAGCTCGCCGACTCCCGCCGCCGCGGCGGAAACGCGTCCGCCGCGCTTGAGGTATTCCAGCGTATCGAGAAGGCCCACGACGGTAACCCGCGAAGCAAGGCCTTCGATCGCGGATGCGATCTGGGCTGTCGAAGCGCCGGAGTCAACCAGGCGAAGCGCCTGCTGGACGAGGATACGTTGGCCCAACGTCGCGTTGAGGGAGTCGACCACATGCACCGCGCCCGCACCCTTCGCGGAGGCCGCAGCGGAAAGCGCGCTTTGATGCGTCCCCGAGAGCTTGCTCGAAAGGGTGATGACGACAACGTCCTCGCCGTTGCCCCAAGCCTGCTCGATAGCCCGCTCGAATGCATACGGATTCACCTGGCCCGTAGTCGGGAATTCGTCGCCCTCGACCAGCATCTCGTAAAACCGCTCCCGCGTGATATCGACATCGGAGCGGTACACCGTATCGCCGAACGCGATACTGAGCGGGAGCACCGTGAGCTGGGGATGCTCCCCGTTCATGCAATCGGAGCCGGAATCGGTAATAATACGTATAGACATAGGAACTATCCTTCCTCATATGTGAGTTAGGTTACATATTTTTAGTAGTGTATTCCTATCTATCTTTCGTCACAGAGTTCTCACAGGACGCCCACGTCCCGCACACACCAATCCGCATGCCGACAATTCCCGACCCCTTGGCTTGGAATATCGCCCGCTCGCGGAAAGTCATCACTTTTGCATAATAAAGTGGGGTATCACATGGTCAACGGCGCGCGGCCCATCGCACGCCATGGTGCCAGGGAGGCCGACCATGGAATCGAAACATTACGTCTATATCGATCTTGCACCCGCCGAGCTCATCGAGCACGCTGTCGCCCGACATGAGGGGCGGCTCGCGGCAAACGGCTCGCTGGTGGTGACGACCGGATCGTACACGGGGCGCTCGCCCAAAGACCGCTTTATCGTGGACACCCCCGACGTACACGGAGCCATCGCCTGGGGAGACGTCAACGTGCCCATCGACCGGAAGCGATACGAGCGCATCCGCGATGCGGTGCGATCGTACCTGGATAATCGCGATACGTTCGTGGTCCATGGACTCGCGGGGGCCAACCGCAAGCATGCGCGCGCCTTCGAAGTCACCTGCGAGCGCGCGAGCCAGGCGCTATTCATAACCCAAATGCTCGTGCGCCCCACACCCGCCGAGCGCGCCGAAGGAAGAACCCCCGACTTCACGGTGCTGGCCGCCCCGGGCTACCGGTGCGACCCCCGGCGCGACGGGGTCAACTCGCAGGCCGCGGTGCTGATCAACTTTGCGGAACGCACCATCGTGATCGCGGGGACCGAATACTCCGGCGAGATCAAGAAGTCCATCTTCTCGGTCATGAACTATCTGCTGCCGATGGAGGACGACGTCCTCCCCATGCACTGCTCGGCGTCCATGGACCCCAAAACGCATGAGACCGCTGTGTTCTTCGGTCTATCCGGAACAGGCAAAACGACCCTATCCGCCGACCCCAACCGCCTGCTTATCGGCGACGATGAACACGGTTGGGCGCTCGGCGAGGGCATCTTCAATCTGGAGGGCGGCTGTTATGCCAAATGCGACGGACTGAGCGAGGAGCGCGAGCCGGAGATCTACCGCGCGGTCCGATTTGGGAGCATGTGCGAAAACGTCGTGCTGAACAACGCTCGTCAACCTGATTACGCGGACACATCGCTCACGCGCAACACGCGCGTAGCCTATCCTGTGGAGCACATCCCCAACGCTTGGACGCTTGGCTGCGGGAAAGAGCCGAGCGTGGTGCTCTTCTTGACCTGCGATGCGTTCGGCGTGCTGCCGCCCATCGCACGGCTCACCCCTCACGGCGCGATGTACCACTTCGTCACCGGTTTTACCGCCAAGGTGGCCGGGACGGAGGTCGGCATCAACGAACCCGTACCGACCTTTTCCTCGCTCTTCGGCGAACCGTTCATGCCCTGCGACCCCATGGTCTATGCCCGCATGCTCGGCGAGCGCCTGGCACGCGGGCACACACGGGCATATCTCATCAACACGGGCTGGGTGGGAGGCAGCTACGGCACCGGGCACCGCATCGAGCTCGCCTACACCCGCGCCATGGTCACGGCGGCCCTGGACGGGTCGATCGAGCACACCGAATACGTGCATAGCGATATCCTCAACCTCGATATCCCCAGCACGTGCCCCGGGGTCCCCGGCTCGATCCTGCTCCCCTGGCAGTCGTGGCCGAGCGCCTCGCTCTACAACGAGACGGCGCACGAGCTTGCGCGCATGTTCCAGGAGAACTTCGACCGGAAGTACGCGCATCTGCCGCAGGACATCCGCGCGGCGGGTCCTCGGGGGTAACGCGACCGATCGCAGAGCTCGCAAAGCCAACGAAACAAAATTGGGTGGGAGCCGCGGGCCCCACCCATCTGTTTAGAACACCATCGCCCCGACCATGCCGAGACCAGCCATAAGGACCAAGAACCCGATGGCATAGGGCAGGACGCGGTTGAGCAGCTCGCCCTCGGCGCCGACGACTTGCACGGCGGCCATGCCGATGGCGAGCGTCTGCGGGGAGATCATCTTGCCGGCGCCCACGCCCAGCGAGTTGAGCGCCACGATCCAGTAGGGATCGAGATGCAGCGCATCGGCGGCCTGCAGCTGCACCGAGCCGAACAGCAGTCCGGAACTGGTGCCGGAGCCCGTAACGAACGCGCCGATGCACCCGATCACAGGCGCCACCAGCGGGAACAGCGCACCCGCCACGGCGATGCAGAACGCCGAGATGGCCCCGATCATGCCGGAATAGCCCATGACCTTGGCGCATCCCAGGACAGCGAGCATGGTGATGGCCGTGGGCAGCATCTGCTTGACCGTGGCCCCGAGCACCTGCACCATCTCGCGCGCCTTGGCACCCTGGACAAGGCCGCCCACGAAGGCCGCCAGCAAGGCGAGCACGCGTCGATCGCTCGAGAGCGAGGTGATCATGGAGCTGATGGTATCCATGGCGCCGGTGTGCACGCACAGGTTGTAGGTGAACACGGCGGCGATGATCACCAGGACGATGGGCCACAGGGCCATGAGCCAGCCCTCGATGCTCGCCGTTGCGACCTGACCGACCGGCATGTGCCAATAGGCGAAGGCGAGCACGCATGCGATGGCAAACGAGCCTATCGCCGCCTTCCACGCCGGGAACTTGAGCGCCATCAGGGCAACGACCAACCACAAGATGGGCAGCAGGGCAAGCAGAAACGGCACGATCAGTTCAGCCATAGGCACGCACTCCTCAAATGGATGTAATTAGACGCATTCAGACGCGGACCCCCCAACGCGGCCGCGCGCAGGCATTGTACCAAACCGACCCCGTCTCACCCGAAACACCAGGTTTTGCGTCCGCGCGCAACGCTATACTGAAACCCTTGGAAGATTGGCAGGTATCCCCATTGAAGAACCCACTCGAGCAGCTTCAGCAACGCATCCGGGCGCACCGGGCCGGCATCCCGTATCAGCCGGTGCGCCCCGCGGGGGCAGTCGCGGCGCGCAAAAAGGAACCCGGCCCCATCGCTCGTCTCGTCGACGCATGGTGGACGCGGTTGCTCTCCTCGATCTACGAGGGATCGCTCTCGGCGCAGGACGCCGAGTACGAATCGGGCGAGACGGTGCGCGACTACCTGTGGAACACCATCGGTGTGGGGGTATGGGGTGCGGTCTTTCCCATCCTTACGGTTGTCGCCACGCAGCTCGCCGGACCGGAGCAGGCCGGTATGTTCTCCATGGCCTTCGTCGCCGGCACCTTGCTCATGATCCTATCCAACTACGGCGTGCGCACCTTCCAGGTTTCCGATATCGAGCAGACGAGCTCGTTCAACTCCTACCAGGTCAACCGCTGGCTCACATCGCTGCTCGCTCTCGGCGCGGGCTGGCTGTACTGCTCCGTCCGCGGCTACGGCACCCACATGTTCACCCTGAGCATGGGCGTTTATATATATAAGATCGTCGACGGCCTGGCCGATGTATACGAGGGCCGCCTGCAGCAGGAGGATAAGCTCTACCTGGGCGGTATATCGCAGGCGTTGCGCTCGGTCTTGGTGATCGCCGTCTTCTCCGTACTGCTCTTCGTTACCCGTTCAATCGGAATCGCCGCCGCGGGCATGGGAGCCGCCGCCGTGGCGTCCCTCATCCTGGTCACCGTGCCGCTCGCGCTCCTCGAAACCGACCCCTCGGCTCCCTGGCGCATGGGGGAGGTCGCAGGGCTGTTCCGCCAGTGCTTCCCGCTGTTCTCAACGCTCTTCCTCTTCAACGTTATCGAGAGCATGCCCAAGTTCGCCATGGAGAGCATGCTGCCCTATGATGCGCAGCTTTACTTCAACGCACTGTTCTTCCCTGCCCAGGGCATCCTCATCACCGCGGGCTTCATGTACAAGCCGCAGCTGCTCAGGTTGGCCAACATCTGGTCGAACCCCCGCAGGCGCAAGCGCTTCGACCTGATCGTGCTCGCCATGCTGGGCGTCATCGCCGTCATTACCGGCGTCACCGCGATCATGATGAGTTGGATCGGCATCCCCGTCATGAACTTCATGTACGGCCTGGACTTCGAGCCCTATCGGCTCCTCGCGGTGCTGATGGTATGCGCCGGAGGCGTCACGGCCGCCATCGACTTCATATACGCGATCATCACCGTCCTGCGGCATCAGGAATCGGCGACGAAGCCCTATCTCATCACATTCGCCTGCTCCATCGTCATCCCCACGGCGCTCGTGGCGCTCATGGGATTGACCGGAGCCGTTATCGGCTACCTCGTCACCATGACTATCCTGCTGGTTCTGCTTGCCATCAGCTATCGGTCTATCCGGACCGAGCTGTCATCGCATACCCGCAGCCCATTTCATTAGCCCGGCGTAAGGCTCAACACCCGTATGGCCTACTCGCCATCCAATACATCGACCAGCCAGGATTTGCGGTCCTCGAGGCGCATGATGCCCACGCGTCCGCTCGGGCTGCCGCCGGCTGCGGCGCAATCGATGCACACGTGGTCCGCGACGCCGCCCGTATCCGCGCAGGCACCGACCTCGACCATCAGCCCGCGGCCCTCCTCATCGATACCCCGCCCCGACATACGGCATGCGTATTTGCCTAACACGGGCGAGGGCGTGTGACCCGCGACCACGATGGGGCCGTGCCCCCGCCCATCGACCAGCCCCGTGGGGAACGCCCAGAAATCCCCGCGTATCCACAGCAGGTCCTGCGCGTCTTGGTCCCCCATGGCTTCAAAAAGGTCATTGGCCGTAGCAGCGCTATACGTGGAGGCATCGAAGCCGCGGGCATCGAGTGAGTCATGCATGACCTCGATATCGATGCCCGCGTGGGTAAGGATGTAGGGCCTGGATAGGCGGCCGCCGAACGACGGCCGCCTATCGATGACATCGGCGATGCCGAACACGGGCAAGTTGGCCAACCAATCGAGCAGCTCGATACGGTCCGAATCGGCAAGGCCCGCAAACGCGGTCGTTGTGGCAAAACCACCGTTCATCTCCCAGGTAACCCGCTCCATCGCATCGCCCTTGACGAGCGCATTGACCAGCATGCTCTCGTGATTGCCCATGAGCACGTGCACGTTGGGGAGCTGCTGCATCAGCCGAAGGACGCCCACCGGGTCGGGACCGCGGTCGATCATGTCGCCCAGCACGAACACGGTGTCATCGGCACCGGGCTGCGCCATCTCGAAGGCGTGTGCCAGAGCGCGAAGGTGCCCGTGTGAGTCTGATGTGACATAGGTTGCCATAGGCGGTGCTTCCTTAAAGGTCTACTTGAACGTTAATCCATTGTACGTCTTTTCAAGCCTCGCACATATCTTTTCACGAACACGGTAGCATTGAGGTAATCCACACGACACGAAAGAGGCACCATGCGAATCCTCCCCTTCCCCTGCACGCGCCCATTGCCGGAGCATGCGGCGGCCTCCACGGCATACTGCCCGGACCCAGCGGCCCTGCGCGAGCGCCTTCTGGGAGACACCTACGTGGCCGATGCCAACCGGAGCATCTATCTCTATGAGCAGTCCGATGCGTCCGCTTGCGCCACGGGAATCGTCGCCATCTGCCCCGTCGCGGAGCTTTCCGGCGCGAAACTTCCCGTTTCGGGCGATGCCGTGATGCAGCGCATCTCCGTCATGCAGCAGCTGGGCTACCAGCCGGAGCCGGTCATGTTCGGGTACGAGCAAAGCCCCGTGCTCGACACCATCATCGATGCGGCGAAGACGTCCTCCCCGCTGTTCTCCCTCGTAGACGCAAGCGGAACCACCCATACCGTCTGGGAGATCGTGCGCACCGAGGCCGTCGAGGCCATATGCAGCATGATCGATGCGCAGGGGGCGCACATGGTGGACGGCGCGGACCAGGCGGCGGCCGTCAGCACCTACGAGTCGGTCAAAACGGCCACCGATTCCGACGAGGGGACCTATACGGGCAAGGAGCCCTATCACTTCACCCTGTGCGCCCTGTTCCCGCTCGAAGCGGCACGCGCGTGCGCGGACCGATTCCTCGGCGGCCTGTTCTACCACCGCATCGCCCGATAGCCATGGCGACCCTGTTCATCGATGCCGACGCCTGCCCGGTCACCAAGGAGGCCCTCGCCTGCGCCCGACGCGCCCGCATCCCCGTGGTGATAGCCGGAAACAGCACACAGAATCTGGAACGTCACATCCGCAGGGATGATCCGCGCGAGCCGAGCAAGGCTCGCGGCGCAGATGCCGACCATGACGGTTTTTGGGTTGAGACCCTGAGCGTGGGCACCGGATCGGATAGCGCGGATTTCGCCATCGTGGAATGCCTTGAGCCCGGCGATGTGGTGGTCACCCAGGATATCGGCCTGGCGAGCATGGTCCTTGGACGCGGGTGCGCCGCCATAGGCGTGCGCGGGCGGGTCTACGACAAAGCGACCATCGACATGCAGCTGTTCATTCGACACGAAGAGAAAAAAGTCCGTCGTGCCGGCGGGCGCACCAAGGGCCCCGATGCATTTTGCCCCGATGACCGCGAGCGCTTCGTGCGCAACCTCACGTCGTTGCTGCAGTCGATTGTTCGATAAACGACAGCTGACTTGCATCCAATGACAAACCCACAGACAATATAGATAAGAATCATCTTCCCGTATACACAAAGGAGTGCAGCATGCCTGCCATGATCGAGCTCAAGGGGCTCAATAAGTACTACGGCGACCTCCATGTCCTCAAGGACATCGATCTGGAGGTTGCCGAGGGCGAGAAGGTCGTCATAATCGGCCCGTCCGGATCTGGAAAGTCCACGCTCATCCGCTGCGTCGATTACCTCGAGGAACCCACGACGGGCGAGGTCGTCATAGATGGCACGCCCCTCACCAAGAAAAACCATCTGGAGATGGCGCGCACGTACAGCTCCATGGTGTTCCAGGGGTTCAACCTGTACCCCAACATGACGGTGCTGGGAAACCTCACGCTCGCGCCCATCAAGCTGCAGAAGAAGAGCAAGGAGGAGGCCGTCGCCGCCGCCATGGACGCCCTGAAACGCGTGGGCCTCGCCCATAAGGCCGGCGAGTACCCGCAAAACCTCTCCGGCGGTCAGCAGCAGCGCGTTGCCATCGCCCGCGCCCTGTGCACCAAGCAGCCCATCATCCTGTTCGACGAGCCCACCAGCGCACTTGACCCCGAGATGGTGCAGGAGGTGCTCGACGTCATGATCGAGCTCGCGCACGAGAACATCACCATGATGTGCGTAACCCACGAGATGGGCTTTGCCCGCCAGGTTGCCGATCGCGTGATCTTCATGGACGACGGGCGGATCTTGGAGCAGGGCTCGCCCGAACATTTCTTCGAACATCCGGAGAACCCGCGCTGCCGCGAGTTCCTGGCGAAAATCCTGCACTAGGGGGCGCGCATGCATCGTATCGATACCACCTGCTCGCGTCGCGGCTTCTTGCACGCGGCCGCCCTCGGCGCAGCGGGCCTCACCCTCCCCCTTGCCGGCGGCCTGACGGGCTGCACGGCACCCGGGAAAAACGGCGGGCCCTCGGCCGGCGCATCGAAGCTCGCGGCCATCAAGGAGCGCGGCGTCCTCAACGCGGGCGTCAAGAAGGACGTGCCGGGCTACGGATACTTCGATCCCGCCAGCCGCACCTATGCCGGCATGGAGATCGACCTGTGCTATCAGGTTGCCGCAGCCGTCTTCGGCACCTCCTATGATGAGGCGCGCGCCGACAGCCTGGTCGCCTTCACCGATGTCACCCCCAAGACGCGCGGCCCGCTCATCGATAACGACCAACTCGATATCGTCTGCGCGACCTACACCATCACCGATGAGCGCCGGAAGTCCTGGGACTTCAGCACGCCTTACCGCACCGACTACGTGGGCATGATGGTCAAGAAGCGCTCCGGCCTCAAGCGCATCGACGAGCTGGACGGCAAGATCATCGGCGTGAGCCAAGGTGCGACCACGCAGCTCATGATCGAGCAGATGCTCGATGAACGCGGACTCGATGTGCACCCGGAGTTCCTCGCGTTCTCCGGTTACCCCATCCTCAAAAGCTCGCTGGACGCCGGCAACATCGACGTGTTCGCCATGGACCGCTCCACCCTGTCGGGCTATATGAACGAGACGGTCGAGCTGCTGCAGCCGGAAGTGAAGTTCGGGGAGCAGAACTACGGCATAGCCACCAAGAAGGGCAGCGACCTTTCCGGCGTTGTCGACCAGGTGGTGTGCGATTGCGGCACCGCAGGCTGGCTCGATGACGAGATCGCCCATTGGGGCCTGGTGTAGAAAGGAGGCATCATGCTGGAAGGTTTGCTTGATCCCGCCCGCTGGGCGGCGACATTCGCGAATATGGCGCCGTTCTGGGACGGCTTCGGCGTCACGCTGCAGGTTGCGGCGGCCGGCCTCGCGCTCTCGCTCGTCCTCGGATGCCTGCTGGGCGTGTTCTCCACCACCCGCTCGCGCGTGCTGCGCGGGATCGCCCGCGTATATGTCGAGTTCTACCAAAACACGCCGTTACCGGTGCAGGTCATGTTCATGTACATGGCCGGCCCGCAGGTGCTCATGATGCTCACCGGGGCCTCGCAGCCCGTTCGCATCGCGCCGTTCGCTCTGGGATTTCTGGGCGTAGGGCTCTACCACGCCGCCTATATCTCCGAGGTTATCCGCACCGGCATCGAAGCCGTGCCCCGCGGGCAGATGGAGGCCGCACAGAGCCAGGGGTTCTCGCGCGTGCAGACCTACGTGTACATCGTGCTGCCGCAGACGTTCAAGATCATCCTGCCGCCGCTGTGCAACCAGGCGCTCAACCTGGTTAAAAACTCCTCGGTGCTCGCGCTCGTGGCCGGCGGCGACCTGATGTACCGCTCGGATAACTTCGTGTCGCTCTACGGGTACCTTCAGGGATACATCGTGTGCTGCTTCATGTACTTCGTCATCTGCTTCCCGCTGGCGATACTCGCACAGCATCTCGAGCGCCGCAGCGCGCAGCGCCCGCATGCCAAGGACGTCAGCCGCGAGCTGAAGGCCGCCGGACTCGACCCCGCCGGCTACGCACCGGCGGCCGCAGCCGCCGCAGGCACCGACACCGCCGTAAGGGGGGCGTAACCCATGGAGATCTTCAACGCGACCAACCTCGTCTATATCATGGGAGGCTTCCTCAAGACCATCGAGATATCGGTGCTGGCCATCCTGTGCTCGATCGTGCTCGGAACCGTGCTGGCGCTCGTCAAAAGCTATGCGCCCAAACCGTTCCGCATCCTGGTGAGCGCCTACATCGAGCTGTTCCGCTGCACGCCCAACCTGTTGTGGATCCTGTTCATCTACTTCACCGTTCAGGGCATCGACCTGCTTATCTCGACCTTGGCGTTCACGCTGTTCACCAGTGCCGTCATGGCCGAGATCGTGCGAGGGGGCCTCAACGCGGTGCCGCGCGGGCAATTCGAGGCCGCGCGCAGCCAGGGCTTCGGCTTCGCGGCGACCATGTGGTACATCGTCTTGCCGCAGGCGTTCAAAACGATCATTCCGGCGCTGTTTTCGCAATGCACCACCGTGGTGAAGGACAGCTCGTACCTTTCCGGCATCAACATCGCCGAGTTCATGTACACCACCAACGTGGTCATGGCGCATGCCGTCGACCTCGGCCAGGTGCTCATGCTCTACGGCCTGGTATTTGCCATGTATTTCGCACTCAACTTTGGCATCTCGCTGCTCGTGCGCCGCTACCAGCACCGCGCCATGGCTGTATAGGAGGATCGTATGCGCCTATTCAACACAAAGCTCACCTCGCTCGTCCCCATCGACACCAACTGCACGCCGGCCGAGCCCGCAACATGCATCCCCGGGCAGCCCGTGGTGATCACCATCGCCCGTGACTTCGGCGCCGAGGGCCACGAGATCGGCAAGCTGCTCTCGCTTGAGCTTGGCATCCCGCTCTACGATAACGAGCTACTCGTTCGCGCCGCCGGCAAAACGGGCGAGACGGTAGAGCGCCTGGCGGAGTACGACGAGAAGATGGCGGCGGAATTCATGGCGTTCCTACCCGACCGCGTCGATTCGCGCTCGCTGGCCGATAAGCTGTTCAGGGATATGGCACAGGTGATCGTGGACCTGGCAGCCACGCAGAGCTGCATCATCGAGGGGCGCCTGAGCGACTACCTGCTGCGCAACAACCCCAACCACATCGCCGTCCTGGTGACCGCGCCGTTTGCCGACCGCGTGGAGATCGTGCGGTCCAAGCGCGGGCTCTCGAGAGCGCGCGGCACCAAGTTGGTACGCGAAATGCAGCATGCGCGCGAATCGTTCTACAAGCGCTACTCCGGCGGCAAGTGGAAGATGAGCGACGGCAAGGACCTGGTCGTCAACCGCGCCAAACTCGGACGCCAGGGCTGTGCCGACGTGATCGCCGCGGCATATCGCGCAAAACTCGAGGCCGTCGAGCACAGCGGGCGGTAGGTCGCGCAAACAGGGCAGATACGCAGCCGGAACCCCGCCGGCCAGGCAAACAAAAAAGGCCGCCGTTCCCCCCAGCGGGTTCGGCGGCCTTGCCATGGGGCGGGTTAACGACAGGACAACGTTATAGGGGCAACGGCGCCGGCGGTGCGTCGCAGGGAGCGGACCGGGTGCGCCGACGAATCGAAACCGTCAGCACCCGGATGCCATGAGGACCATGCCCCAGAACACGGCAACGAGGTAAATAGCCAAAACGACCAGCACGTTCTCGCGCACGCGACTATTGGTGCGGAACAACACGAGGTAGCCGACACCTGCCGAGACCAGCAATCCGGCCATAAGCGGTGCGAAACCGAGGACGCCCTCAAGGTACAGCTGCGTGATCACCACGCTGGCCGAGCAGTTCGGGATGAGCCCCACCAGAGCCGAGGCGAATACGGCAAAAAGCTCGTTGCCCCCGATAAACGTCGCGAGGACATCCTGTCCGACCGTCTCCAGCACGGCGACGAGCACGACAGTCACCAGAAAAATAAACAAGCTGACCTGCACGGTGTGGGAGATCGCGCTGCGGACCACATCGAGCGCGACCGAAGCCACGGAAGAGCCACCATGGCTATGATGGCGCTCGTGCCCGTGATCGTGGTCGTGGGCATCCTCGGCCGGACCGGAGCATCCGCACCGGTCCTGCTCGCACAGGCGGTGGATATGCTCCGCGCTCTCGCCCGCCTCGGCAAACCCGTCGATAACGTCCTCGGACCCCGCCGTCCCCTCGCCCGCGCCCAAAACAGTGCGGCGAAGCGCGGCGTGCACGCGAGCGTTATGGCTGAGAAGCCGCACCGCGACATCGATAGCGATGCCGGTGATGAGGGCGACAGCCACCTTGATGCCCAGCACCCACGCGAGCAGCGAGGCCGGGACGCGCTCGGCGAGCAACATGGGCAGCATCTCATCGGAAGTCGACAGGAATACGGCGACCAGCGTGCCCAATGTGATGACGCGGCCCGCATACAGCGTCGCCCCCATGGCCGAGAAACCGCACTGGGGGAAGATGCCCAAAACGGAACCGACTACGGGACCGGCGGCCCCCGCACGCTTGACCATACGGTTGACGTGATCGCCCGCCGCATGCTCGAGTAACTCAAGAACCAGATAGGTCACCAAGAGGAACGGAACGAGCGCGAGCGTGTCCTTGGCGGCGTCGGCCAGAATATCAATCAACAGGTCCATACGGGCTCTGCCTTCCCTTCCGGGTCGGGAGTCATGCAAAGTGGTGTGAAAGGTTCATACCCAATTTAAAACAAGACTGTTTCTCATATCGCAATTGGATTAATGTTAGCCCTAAAGTTGCATAAGTCAAACTTACCCCGGGCTTGAATGCCCGATTCACCCCATCGCAACTTGTATGCAAAGGAGAGCACATGAACGCGCAACAGGCCCTCGAATATTCGATGCAGCCCTTCATTCCCATGTTCATCTACGGCGACTACGACGCCATGGAATCCGAGCGTCAGAAGGGCGAGGAAGCTCTGAAAGCCCTGGTTGACGAATGGAAGACCAACGACAACCCCGGCTTTGGCTTCGACGTCATCTTGGATCTGGCCGACCGCAACCGCGAGCTGTGCGACCAGATCGGAGAGGGCCGTCTGCGCAACCTGTCGAGTCCGATGCTGTCGCGCGGCCTGTCGGATGCCGACATGTGCCAGGCGATCGCCAAAATGCAGGGACGCACGGCGGCGGGCGTGGCCAAGGAGGTACGCGGCGACCGCGATGCCTATTCCGTGGCGTACGTGCGCAAGCCCATCAAGGGCACGGTCCTGGGCATCGACATCGAGACCACCGGCCGCGCACCCGAGCGCGGCTACATCATCAACGTGGGTTGGGAGCTCATGGATCTTACCAGCAACGCCGAGCCGCACGACGCCGAGGCCCACTACTGCGGCATCCCCGACATGTACCGCGAGGCGGGGGTCCCGCTCTCCGAGATCCACCACATCGAGTGGTCGACCCTTGAGGGCAAAACTCCGTTTCGGCAGGACACGCAGCTGCAGAAGACCCTTCTCAAGCTCATGAAGAAGTATCCCTATATGGCACACAACGCCGCCTTTGAGGACTCCTGGTTCATGATGCACCTGCCCGGCTATGCCGAGCTGCGCCGCGCCGGCAAGATCACCATCATCGACTCGCGCCATATCTGCCGTTCGCTCGACTCCGAGGTCAACACGTTGCCGCGTGAATCGGCCCCGGCGAGCCTTGAGAACTGGGCGCGCCGCCGCGGCACCCTGGCCGCCGATGCCACCGAGCAGCATCTGGGCCTGGACGACACCGACCTCATGCTGCGCACCGTGCAGGCGGAGTTCAACCGCAAGAACATGTTCGCCCAGTAGGCCTGTAGGTCGACACGCGCGGCACCCAAACAGACGCAGATAAAGTCATGCCAGCTGTGGTTGCGGGCCCAGGGAGCTCCCCGTGCCCGCTTCATATTGCGTGCCCAGGGCGGTAGCAATCGAGCGGTCATCGCCGCGATGCGATGCTACACCATTTTTTTCAGGTCGCATCCGAATCCATAGGCGAATTCCGAACCAATTGACATGAGAGACCTCGAAAAGCGTGTCGGAACCGCGAACCCGCCCATCGGCAGAGCACGAAACCCCAAATGGATCGTTTTGCCGCAGCGTTTTCCCAGGAAAGCTTCTGGATGCGCAGTCCACTTGGGGGTTAGCCGTGGTGTACATTTGAGTTACCCAGAGCTAACCCCCAAATGAACTGCCCGTTTTTACCGATACCTGGGCTTTTGTCTTTCAAAACCCGTCGACTTGGGGCTTGCTACTTCATCGATAGGGATCTCGAGCAAAGCGCACTCGCTCCAAGTGCCGTCCGCCACCGCCCGGGACAACACTCACCGCTGCCCAGAGTCGTCCCCCCTCATTAAGCTTGACATATGTTTGCATGTTCATATAATCAGATCCATAGATATATGAATGTGTATTCATATGAAAGGAGCGTCTATGGGCAACGGAGACCTCGGCGCCGAACCGCAAGGGCAAGCCGCACGCCTTGACGGCGAACCTGCCGCAGAAGAGCTGCCGGACGAAGAGCTGCTCTACGATCTGGCCGACCTGTTCAAGGTCTTCAGCGATACCACGCGCATCAAGATCCTCTATGCGCTCATGGGCCGAGAGCTCGCGGTGGGTGATATCGCCGAGGCCACTTCCACATCGCAAAGCGCCGTTTCCCACCAGCTGCGCACGCTCAAGCAGTCGCACCTGGTCAAATTCCGCCGAGACGGACGGTCGATTCTATACTCGCTCGCCGACGATCACGTGTACACCATGCTCAACCAGGGCATGAGCCATATCTGCGAATAGCCACCCGAACAAACGCAAACGAAAGGACACCCCATGCGCAAGTCATACAAACTCGATGAGATCGATTGCGCCAACTGCGCACTCAAGCTTCAAAACCAAATCTGCATGATCCCCGGAGTCGAGCGCGCCTCCGTCAACTTCATGACCCAGCGCCTCACGTTGCAAGCCCCCGATGAGGACTTCGACGACATCCTCGAACGCGTCATCAAGCTCACCGCCGACATCGAGCCGGACTGCGAGATCATCATCTAGCCCTCGGAGGCAAAACATGAACAAGAAGCAGAAGCGGTTGCTTCGCCGCATCCTCATCGCCCTCGCCGCGTTTTTCGCGATCCTCGCCCTGGATGAGATCGGGCTGTTGCGCACCGTTTTCGGCCCCGTCGGGTCCGTATATGCCAGCTTCGCCCTCTACCTCATCCCCTACCTCATCGCGGGATACGACGTCCTGCGCAAGGCCTGGCGCAACATACGCCATGGAGAGGCATTCGACGAATCGTTCCTCATGGCCGTCGCCACGCTCGGTGCCTTCGCGATGGTGGCCTTTCCCAACACCGAGCCCCATATGGCCGAAGGTGCCGCGGTCATGCTGTTTTACCAGGTCGGCGAGCTGTTCCAGAGCTACGCCGTGGGCAAAAGCCGCAAATCCATCGCCGAGATGATGGATATCGCCCCGGAATATGCCAATCTTGAGCGCAACGGTACAGTCGAAGAGGTGTTTCCCGACGAGATCGAACCCGGCAGCGTCATCGTGATCAAAGCTGGTGAACGCGTCCCGCTCGACGGCATCGTGGTCGAGGGCTCATCGGAGCTCAACACCGCCGCACTCACCGGCGAGTCGGTCCCGCGAGGCGTGTCCGAGGGCTCGGAGGTCATCTCGGGTTGCATCAACCTGTCCGGGTTGCTGCGCGTGCGGACCACCAAACCCTATGGGGAGTCCACGGTCAGCCGTATCCTCGAACTGGTTGAAAACGCAAGCGAGAAAAAGGCGCGCACCGAGAACTTCATCACGCGATTCGCCCGCGTGTATACCCCGGCCGTCACCGTGTCGGCGATCTTGCTCGCCACGCTCCCACCGCTTCTCGGTCTGGGCCCCTGGCCCGATTGGATTTTGCGAGGCCTGACGTTTCTCGTGGTCAGCTGCCCGTGCGCTCTGGTGATCAGCGTGCCGTTGAGCTTCTTCGGCGGCATAGGGGGAGCTTCGCGCAAGGGCATCCTCGTCAAGGGGTCGAATTACCTCGAAGCGCTCTCGCACGTCGACACGGTGGTTTTCGACAAGACGGGCACGCTGACCACAGGGACCTTCGCAGTCGAGATAATCCGGCCCGCAGGCGCGTTCACGCAGGACCAAATCCTCGACCTTGCCGCACATGCCGAGGCCAACTCAACGCACCCCATCGCCCAGTCGGTCGTATCGGCGCTGGGGCACCCGATCGACCGGGCGCGCATCGCGTCGGTGCACGAGCGAGCCGGACACGGCGTCGAGGCAATGGTGGACGGGGCCGAGGTGCTCGTGGGCAACGACAGGCTCATGGCCGACCACGACATTTCCGACGGCACCGCCATAAAGGACGGATCCCGCGCCCCCGTCGGCGCCGCGACCGCCCTGCACGTAGCCGTCAACGGCTTGTACGCGGGCACGATATACGTTGCGGACACCGTCAAGCCTCATGCCCGCGAGGCGATCGACGGTCTCCACCGCATGGAAATCGCCAATTGCGTCATGCTCACGGGCGACCGCGAAACGACGGCGCGGGAGGTCGCCAACAAGCTCGGCCTCGACGCATACCGTGCCCAGCTGCTGCCCGCCGACAAGGTCGCGCAGGTCGAAGCGCTGCTCGCGAACGAACGCGATGGATCGAAACTCGCCTTTGTGGGCGACGGCATCAACGACGCCCCCGTGCTCACGCGCGCCGATGTGGGAATCGCGATGGGCGCGATGGGATCGGATGCGGCCATCGAGGCCGCCGATATCGTGCTGATGGATGACGACCCGCTCAAGATCGTCGACGCCATTCGCATCGCCCGCAAGACCATGGGTATCGTCCGGCAGAACATCGTTTTCGCCATCGGCATCAAGCTGCTCATTTTGGCGCTGGCGGCCGTCGGCATAGCCAACATGTGGCTCGCGGTATTCGGGGACGTGGGCGTAGCGGTCATCGCCATCCTCAACGCCATGCGAACCATGCGCCCTTAGGCCCGCCCTCCCCTTCCGTTGCACAACACTCCCAAACAAAAACGGCTTCCGCCTCATATACGAGACGGGAGCCGTTGTTCATATGGGGATCCGAGCAGCTCAACGCGATGCGCTACTTCTCGGAGATGACCTTTGCCGGGGCGGCGGTCTTGCTGCTGTTCTTCTTCACGAAGATGAACGCGATCACAAGGCCGACCAGCGCGATGGCGGCGCAGCCGAAGTATGCGGCGCCCGCACCGGCAACGGTGGATGCCGCGAGGTCGGCACCGCCGGCCGCGGCGTGGGTCTGCACGGAGGACATGATGGTCACGAGCACGGCGGTGGAGATGGCGCCGAAGACCTGACGGCCGGTGTTGGCGATGGCGTTACCGTGGGCAATCAGCTCGTCGGGCAGCGCGTTGACGCCCCAGGTGTTAACCGGCATGTTGGCAAAGCCCTGGCCGGCAGCCTGCAGGCCGCACAGCGTGGCGGCAAGGCCAACGGTAAGGCCGGCACCGGTGAAACCGAAGCCGAACAGCGCGAGGGTGAGGATCACCATGCCGCCCACGGTGACCAGGCGCGGCCCCATGCGGTCGAACAGCATGCCGGACACGGGCGAAAGCACGATGCCCACGATGGATGCCGGCAGCATGACCATGCCGGTCACGGTAGCCGATGCGCCCATGCCGTTTTGGATGAGCAGCGGCAGCACCACGTTGGTGCCGGCGACCGCGGCGTTGATAAGGGTCACCATGAGGGCAGCGACCAGGAAGTTGCGCGTCTTGAGGCAGCGCAGCTCGAGCACCGGGGTCTCAAGCTTGAGCTGGCGACGCACGAACAGGATCAAGAAGATCACGCCGATGACGGCCGGGGCGATGACCATGGGGCTGTCCCAGCCCATGTCGGAGGCGTTGGAGAAGCCGAACAGCAGGCCGCCGAAAGCGATGGTGGACATGACCACGGACGGGATATCCAGACGAGGATCCTTGAGCGTGCCGACGTTCTTCATCAGCGGAATACCCAGCAGCAGGATGATGAGGGCGAGCACGGCGATGATGATGAACATCGGACGCCAGCCCATGGAGTCGATCACCAGACCACCGAGCACGGGGCCGATGGCGGGGCCGGCGGCCATGACGATACCGGCGATGCCCATGGCCGTGCCGCGCAGCTCAACGGGGAACACCAGCAGCGGCACCGTGCCGACGAGCGGCATCAGGATGCCGGCGCCCGCGGCCTGCAGCACGCGGCCGACGATCAGGATGGCGAAGTTGGGACCCACGGCGCACGCCACGGTGCCCACCACGAACAGGCCCATGGATAGGAAGAACAGCTTGCGCGTGGGGTACTTGTCCATAAAGTAGCCCGAGATCGGCACCATGATGCCCGAGACGAGCATGTATATGGTGGTGACCCACTGCGCCAGGCCGGCGGTGACGTTGAACTCCTTCATGAGCGAAGGCAGCGCCGGGGCCATAACGGTCTGGTTGAACAGCGAGACGAACGCGCCGAGCGTGATCACGCCGACGATGATCACCGCGCTCTTCTCTACTTTCGGTTTGGCTTTTGCTTCTGTCATACATTCGTCCTTTCGGTCGTATTGAATAACCATGCAAGGCCCCTTCGGCGAAACGGCCGGAGGGGGTATACGCCATCGACCCCGTTAAACGGGAACAGGCCATCCGCAAAGCGCGGAACAGTATTCGGTTGTGATGCGTTATATGAGGGCAGAGGTGCGCTGGGCCGCCTTGGCGCCCTTGCGGACGGCATCGCCGCGCGACGTCATGAGGTCGCGACGGACGTTGAGCCAGAAGATATGTTCACAGTGCCAAAACATGTTATGTACCTTACAACGTATAAAACGGCACCGTCAACCGAAAATTACTTGACCTCTAGGAAAATGCACTTTCGCAACTTATTTACTGATTGCGGCTTGCGCATGGCGGTCGGCTCCAACCGAGTGCCGGCGAAAACAAAGGCCCAATCATTGCCCAAATGTAACAAACCGCCATCCCCCGCCGCCCCGGCACAGAGACGACACCCGCGCGTGCTACCATGGCACACGGAAATACAACCGCAACGAAAGGACGCACCCATGGAGCGACCGAACGCATGGAAGAACTACGACGAGGCGGCCCTCACCGAGCTTGAGGGCCTGTGTTCCGATTACCGCACCTTCATCAGCGAGAACAAGACCGAGCGCGAGTGCGTCACCGCGTCCGTCGAGCTCGCTCGCGCCGCCGGTTACGTGAGCCTCGAGGACGCCCTGGCCTCCGGCAAGAAGCTCGGGACCGGCGACAAGGTCTACGCCACCTCGCACAACAAGACCCTCATGCTCGTCAACCTCGGCTCCAAGCCGCTCGAGGCCGGCATGAACATCCTGGGCGCGCACATCGACTCCCCGCGCCTGGACCTCAAACAGAACCCGCTGTACGAGGCCGGCGACATGGCCTACCTCGATACGCATTACTACGGCGGCGTGAAGGCCTACCACTGGGTCGCCACCCCGCTGGCGCTGCACGGCGTCGTGTGCAAGAAGGACGGCACCACCGTCTCCATCGCCGTGGGCGAGGACCCGTCCGATCCGGTCTTCTGCATCTCCGACCTGCTGATCCACCTTGCCGGCGACCAGATGGAGAAGCCCGCCGCCAAGGCCGTCGAGCATGAGAACCTCGATATGATCGTGGCCGGCCGCCCGGTCGTGATCGAGGGCGACGAGGAGGTCAAGGAGCCCGTCAAGCAGATGTTCCTCGACCTGGTCAAGGAGAAATACGGCTTTGACGAGGAGGACTTCCTGTCCGCCGAGCTCGAGGTCGTTCCCGCCGGCGCCGCTCGCGACATGGGCCTGGACCGCTCCATGATCTTGGGTTACGGCCAGGACGACCGCGTGTGCGCCTACACCTCCCTGGCGGCCCAGCTGGCCGTCGCCGACGTCGAGACCACCAGCGTGTGTCTGCTCGTCGACAAGGAGGAGATCGGCTCCGTGGGCGCCTCCGGCATGACCAGCCGCTTCTTCGAGAACACCGTGGCCGAGATCATGGCCCTCGCCGGCGAGGAGAGCCCGCTGGCCCTGCGCCGCGCCCTGGCCAGCTCCCACATGCTGTCCTCCGACGTCTCCGCCGGCTTCGACCAGCTCTACGCCGATCGCTTTGAGAAGAAGAACGCAGCCGTCATGGGCCACGGCCTGTGCTTCAACAAGTACACCGGCTCCCGCGGCAAGGGCGGTTCCAACGACGCCGATGCCGAGTACCTGGCAAGCCTGCGCAAGACCATGGACGATGCCGACGTGGCATTCCAGACCTGCGAGCTCGGCCGCATCAACGCGGGCGGCGGCGGCACCATCGCCTACATCCTGGCCGAGTACGGCATGAATGTCATCGACTCCGGCGTGGCCGTCCTGTCCATGCACTCCCTGTGGGAGGCCACCAACAAGGCCGACGTCTACGAGGCCTACAAGGGCTACAAGGCGTTCATCCAGCGCTAGGTTCCCCGATATGACGAAGGGCCGCGGTACGCACTGAATGAACCGCGGCCCTTATTTTTGCCCTACTGCAATGATGCAGCAGACCGAACCGTCTCGACCCCCACATGGGCCCCGGCTGTCTCCACGACGGCGGCGGAAATGCGGTTCGCGCACCCGAGCGCATCGACCAGGGCATCCCCGCGCTGCAGGCACGCCATCACCGCGCCGATGTGGGCATCCCCCGCCCCAATGGTGTCGACCACGCGGGCCGAGACACCTTCGACGCGCCCCCGTTGAGCTCCGGTATCGTAATAGCAGCCCTCTGCACCCAGCGTCGCGATCACCGTGTTGCCCACGCGCTCGCGCAAAGCGGCAACGGCCTCCGCGACGGCATCGGGGCCCTCGCCATACAACCCCTCGACCCCCAACCGACGCGCGCTCACAACGGCCTCGTCTCCATTCATATGGAGCATGGGGTGCAGGTCGTAGATGCGCTCGATGCGATCCATGGGCAGCTCCCCGGGGCGCGGGCCCGGGGTGAACACGATCGTTTTCTCCCGTCCCCGCCGTTCGAGGAAGTCGATGATCACATCCCCCGTCGCATCTTCGATCTCCAGACCGCACACGTAGATCATGTCGATATCGTCCATATCGAGCGCATCGAACCATTCCGTCCTGTAGAGGTAATCGGCCCCGTGGTAGGCGACGAACGTGCGCTCACCGTCGGGCTCGACGAAACAATAGCAGCAGCCGTTTTCCTGCTCGGGATTCTCCACCATCACGGGAACCCCCTCGGCTTGCAGCCCCCGATGCACGAAATCCCCGAACGCACCCGTTCCGACGGGAGAGAACAACACGGACGGGACATCGAGCGCATGGGCGATGGCGAACGCGTTGAATGCGCAGCCGCCCAGCGCCATCTTCTGCCCGTACACCACGACATCCTGCGCGGTAGCCGGCAAACGATCGACATTGATGATGACGTCGGCGCACGTCACACCGATAAATAGCAGCTTGCCCATACAGCCCCCAACCTTATGGCATCCAAACGCATGCGCATTGCATGGTACCACCCCTCGGGCCGCGCGCATATGCGGCCACGCAGGTATCATTGTCAAGAAAGGCATCTCGACCCACGGAGCGCATCGATGCAGATCATCATCTCCCCCGCCAAGCAAATGCTTGCAGACGCCGACACGTTCGCACCCGTCGGCATCCCGCCGTTTCCCGACAAGACCGCTCGCATCGTGGAGGAGCTGCAGGACATCGAACGCGACCAGGGGGCGCAGGCGCTCCAGAACCTTTGGAACGTCAGCGATCGCCTGCTCGGCTCATCTCTCGATGCGCTCCATCGCTTTCGCCCCATCGCCCACGAAGCCGATCTCGCCGAACCGTGCACGGCATCCCGGGTATCGCCCGCGCTCTTCAGCTACCACGGCCTGCAGTACCGGCACATCGCACCGACCGTCCTCGACCAGCATGCCCTCTCCTGGCTCAACGACCACCTGTGGATACTCTCGGGCCTCTACGGCTGTGTGCGCCCCTTCCACGCCGTCCAACCCTATCGGCTGGAAATGGGAGCGAAGCTCGCCATCGATGGTGCGCGCAACCTGTACGGGTACTGGGGCGACGCGCTCGCCCGCACCGTGACGGAACATGACCGCACGGTTGTCAACTTGGCGAGCGTCGAGTATGCAAAGGCGCTGCTGCCGCATCTCGACAAGGACGTTGCCGTTGTGACCTGCATTTTCGCCGAAAGCGTCCGGAATGGGAAACCGCGGCAGGTGTCCGGCGCCAGCAAAGCGGCGCGCGGCACCATGGTGCGGTGGCTCGCCGAGCAGCAGACCGACGATGCAGCCATCATCGAACGGTTCGACATAGGATACAAAGTCGCAGGCGAGCTGGGACATGTGTCGGCAGACCGTCGCGAACGGACCGTTGTCTTCGTGAAGCAATAGGGACCCGTTCTCGATTGAGGTACGATAGGAAAAACTTGTAGTCAATCGAAACGGCGGATTCGTGGTAGGCCCAGAGCAGATAACCCCACTTCACAGCGTATCGGTCGTAGTGCCGGTCTATAACGTCGAGCGCTACCTCGATCAGTGCCTCGCGTCCATTCGCTCATCCCTGGGGCACAGCCTCCAGCTCATCATCGTTGATGACGGCTCCACCGATGCCTCGCGCGAGATCGCCGGGGCGTACGTGGAGCGCACGAAAGCGGATCCCCGCCCCGACACGCCCGATGCGATCCTGCTCTCCAAGGAGAACGGCGGCTACGGCAGCGCGGTCAATTATGGCATCGCGCATGCCGACGGCCAGTATATCGGCATCGTGGAGCCCGATGACTATCTGGACGGCGACCAATTCGGCGCCCTTTACGATATAGCGCAAAAGAGCGCCCTTCCCGATGTGGTCAAGGCGACCTACAAGCGCGTCTGGATGCCCGACACCCCCGAGCAGCGCATATGGTGCTCACTGCTGCATCATCGCGGCGTCAAAACCTGGCAAGACGGCACGACGGATCTGGGCGAGTCCCCGCTGCTCGTGCGCTGGCACCCTTCCGTCTGGTCGGCCATCTACCGCAAGGATTTCCTCGATGCGACCGACACGCGCTTCATCGAATACCCGGGCGCCGGCTGGGTCGACAACCCGTTCGTCATGCGCGCCATGTGCCAAGCGGAGCGCATAGCCTTCACCGATGATGCCTGGTACTGCTATCGGGAAGACCGCCCGGGATCGAGCACCGTGACAAAAGCACCCGAGCTGTCCCTGATACGATGGCAGGAGATGCACGATGAGGTGGAGCGGAGCCGGTGGGCGCGCGACGGGGGGGTCCAGGCCTCCCTGTGCAGCATCGGGTTCAGGTATCTCGGCAAGCTCTGGGATTCCCCCGCGTTCGAAGACAGCCGCGTGCACGAAAAGGCGATCGATCTCATGCACGCCATGGACCCGCGCGTCGCCTGCTCGCTCGAAGACGTCTCCCCTGCCGCCAAGCGGCGCTACCTCACCGAATCACATCAAGCAGGCGAGGCCGGCAGCACGTGGGCCTATCGCCGAGCCATGATACGCGAGCTGCTGTGGTCCTGGCGCGAATGCGGTTTTTGGTTCGCCTGCGAACGAGCCGGACTCCACAGGCATCCCGTCACCGATAATGGACAGCCCAACGCATAAGGAGTAGCCTTGTCCAACCCCAACCCGCTTGTCAGCGTCATCATCCCGGCGTACAACGTCGAATCATACGTAGAGGCCGCCGTGCGATCGGTGCTCGACCAGACCCTCACCGACTTCGAGCTCATCGTCGTGGATGACGGCTCGAAAGATCGAACGGGCGCCATCCTCGATTCCCTGGCCGAGCAGGATGGACGCCTCATCGTCTTGCACGTCCCCAACGGGGGCGCACCGGCCGCGCGCAACCTCGCCATCGATCGCGCGCGCGGACGCTATATGGTCTTTGTGGATGCCGACGACGAATGCGCGCCGCATATGCTCGAGACGCTTGCGCAGATGATGGAAAGCGGCTGCCAGCTGGCCATCAGCGGTTTTGAAATCGTCACGACCACCGGCTACGGCAACGGTGAGGACTCCGGGGACGACACCTTTGTGGAGACCAAGCAGGTGGCCGGCGCCCGCTACGACACGGCCGATGCGTTTCATCACGCCTCCCCCGAGCTATTCGACAACAACATGCTCTACCCGCCGTGGAACAAGATGTTCCTCACGAGCCGGCTCAACGAGCTCCACATCCGCTACCGCGATGTCTTTTGGGACGACTTCCCCTTTGTCCTGGACTATATTCGCGATGTCGAGCGCGTCTCCGTTACCAGCGAACCGCTCTACCGGTTCTTTCGCCGACGCGCCGATTCGGAGACCGCGCGCTATCGCGATGGCGTCTTCGAGAAACGCGAGACGGAAAACGAGTGGATGCGCGAGCTCTACGCCCACTGGGACATGGCATCCGACCCCGTTGCCGACGAGATGGTAAGTCGGCGCTACATCGAGCGCCTCGTGGGATGCGTTGCCAACGAATGCTCGGCCAAGAACCCCAAAGGGTTTGGCGAGAAGCGCGCCAAGGTTGCCGAGATGCTCGGCTCTCCCGCCGTTGCACCCGCGCTCGCATCGGCAAGGCCGCGCAGCGCCAAGATGAAGGTCATGCTCATCCCGTACCGCATGCGCTCGGCTACGCTCTGCCTGCTCTCCGGCATGTTCATCGAATGGGTACGCGGGGCGGCGCCCACACTGTTCGCAAAACTCAAAGCCTCGCGCTAGATCCCCTTCCGGCCAGACGACGATGCCCGCATCGCTGCTTATGGACGGGCGCGATTACAGGTACTTATGCCAGTCGTCCTCGTCCTCATCCTGGGCAGCCTGGGCCTCGGCCGCGGCCTTCGCTTCATGCCGGGCCCGCAGATCCTCGTAGGATTCGGTGTTCACCTTGGGAAACGCTGCAAACGCATGCTCGAAACGCTCGTAGGTTTCTTGATGGCGAGTGCGCGGGATCGCAAGGTACACCTCGTGGGCGGCATGGGAGCCGGACGCAAGCTCCTCGCGCAGCATCTCCGCAACCTCGCCGGCATCCCAGCCGTTCGAATCGCAGCCGAATGCGCCCAAGACGAGCTTATCGTGCCCCAACTCGTCCGCGATGGACAAGACGAAGCGGATGCGCTCGCGCATAGCCCGCGCGAGCACGTCGGCATCGACCTTATACTCATCGCGCGCACGCCGGGCATGCGGCGCGGCCGCAACGATCACATCGGCATAGGCGTGCACCTTTTCACGGGCGAACCGCACGTGCGGGACCAGCAGGGCCCGGTTGCGATACAGGTTGCAGTTGATATTGCGACGACGGTTCTCCGCATACCAATCCGCCTGGCGCTTCAAGATGTTGCAGAGATACGAATCCGCGCACAGCGCCTCCTCTTGGCCCCAAAACCCGCGCTCATAGCCGCCGGCCGGATGGGTGAAAGAGGCGCAATCCAGCACCGCCATATCGCAAAACCGGGCACGGCCGCGACCATGCTCGACAATCACCGATGTCGCATCCCCATCGACCACATGGACAACAGGGGTAGACGGGGCGTCCCCCTCCGGCACGCACGCCGCGGGCGCAGGAGGCATGCCGTCGATGCGATGGACGGCACTCGCCGATGCCTCGATTTCCGCTGCGAAGCGATGCTCCATGTCCTCGATATGCGCCTGTGCCCTCCCGCCGCGTGCGGCGCGGCGGCCGGCACCGTCTCCATGCTCACGAACCATAACGCGCGTCCTTTCGCTCGAATCGACCTATGGCGATAATACCCAACATGAGCATCCTCAACGCGCGACAGTTCATGCGTCCCCTGCATCCGGTGCGTCCAAAAACGACGGTGCCATCACGCGGGTATAGAAGGCCAGCCAGACAAGGGAGGCGCAGAAGCCGCCCAGGACATCGGATGCATAGTGGACGCCGAGATAGATGCGGCTCACGCCTATCAGCACGATAACGATGGAAAACGCTGTGCAAAGCAGTACGCGCTGCCGCCGGTCGCGCCCATATCGCCAGATGATCCATACGATGAGGCCGAAAAAGGCCATAGCGGCCATGGAATGGCCCGATGGGAAGCTGAACCCATGCTCTATCACCAGCCGCAGCGATTCATCGGGCCGGGGGCGCTGCACGATGGCCTTGAGCGCCACGTTGAGCAACGCGGCCAGACACAGGTTGAGGGCGCAGCACCAACCCGGCCGGCGCCCGGGGGCGAACGCGGCGATGACCAGCAGCATGACGATCAGGACGACCGGCGTCGCCAGCGCGGACAACGTCTCCATGACGGGCGTGAGCCAGGGCGTGCGCAGCTTTTGGACGATAAGCGCGTAGGCGATTTGGTCCATCCGCATGATCTCGCCCTGCATGACCTTGTTGAGCAGGACAAGAAATACCGCAAGGCACCCCAAAACGACCAGAAGCCGTCGGTTCTCCCGCAACCTCCTGCGCATAGGGGGCAGGCTCCCCTTAATGCTCTCGCTCATGCCTATTTGATCCCTTCGACGCGGCTCCGAACAAATCGTGCCGATTGTGTGGTGCATCATTCTACGCGTTGGGCCGTCAAGCTGCGCAGATACACCATACGCCCAGATGATGATCCATTTGACCCTTCCCATATCCAAGTATACTATCGAACATAAGTTCTTGAAACATCTGTTCGGATTGAGGAGGGGCCGTGGGGGATTTCGACGTCGAGGCGAGCTCAGACGGGCGCAAACACGTATACATCTGCATCGACCTTAAAACGTTCTACGCATCGGTGGAATGCGCCGATCGGGGACTCGATCCGTTCACGACCAACCTCGTCGTGGCGGACACCTCGCGCGGTCGCTCGACCATCTGCCTCGCCATCTCCCCTGCCATGAAAAAACTGGGGATCCGCAATCGCTGCCGCATCTTCGAAATACCGCAAGGCATCGATTACATCGCCGCAAAGCCGCGCATGCGCCATTATATGGAGGTCTCGGCGCGCATCTACGGCATGTATCTCGAATATGTCAGCCCGCAAGACGTACACGTCTACTCGATCGACGAGTGTTTCATCGATGCCACCCCGTACCTCTCGCTCTACGGGCTCAGCGCACAGGAGTTTGCGAAGGAGCTGCGCGGCGCCGTGCTATCAAGAACCGGCATCACGGCAACCGTGGGCATCGGCCCCAACCTGTTTCTGGCGAAGGTGGCCCTCGATGTCAGCGCCAAACACGAGAAGAACGGAATCGGCGCGCTCGATGCCGAACGATTCCGCCAAAACATCTGGACGCATCGCCCCCTCACCGACATCTGGGGCATAGGGCCGGGCATAGCGAACCGGCTCGAAGCGTACCGCGTCTACGACCTGATGGGAATCGCCGCGCTCGACCAGCAGATCCTCTATCGGGAATTCGGGGTGAACGCCGAATACCTCATCGACCATGCCCACGGCTATGAGCCCTGCACCATAAGGGAGATACAGGAATATCGACCGCAAGCGACCTCGACCACAAACGGCCAGGTCCTATCGCGCAACTATAGCTACGATGAGGCACGCACCGTATTGCTCGAAATGGTCGATACCTCCGTGCTCGATCTGGTGGAAAAGGGTCTTGTCGCCAGCGGGATATCGCTATCCGTAGGCTACGGCAACGAGGCCCGAGAAATCCGACGCCTCGATGCGAGCGGGACGGCCTCGTTCGTCGACGGTTGCGGGCATCGACGGACGAGCATGGCCACCGACATCGAGATGCAAACCTCCCGCCCCCATCAGCAAACGCCCGGATCGTCCCCCGGCGGAAAGGCACGTAACCTGCTCGCCGATAGCGACAGGGCCGCCAGGGTCTTCAGGGGCGAGCACGGATTGCAGGCCGTAGGGGCACGAGGACTCTATCCCCGATCAGGAAAACAGCGACGGCTCGGAGAGCGCACGAACTCCCGCGCCAAGCTCCGCACGGCATTCGAATCGCTGTATCGCGAGACCGTCGACCCGCGGCGCCCCATCAAGAAAATCAATATCGGATTCGGCGACTTGCTCCCGGAGGAGATGGCAACCTGCGATCTGTTCACCGATATGAAGGCGGAGCAGCGGGAGCGAAGCCTGCAACACGCTATCATCGATGTGAAGGGACGGTACGGGAAGAACGCGCTCGTCATGGGCAGGAGCCTACGCCCCGAAGCCACCGGGCGCGAGCGCAACAACCAGGTCGGAGGACATCACGCTTAATATGTCGACCAGGAGGAGTAAACATTGCCCACGATGAACCACGGTCCCAGGTCAACCGCCAATGGGAACCCGCGCGCCAGCAGGGCCGCGCAGTTCATGCCGTTCGCTGCACTCACCGGCTACTACGAGCTGGCACGCCAGGAGGAGCGGCTTACCGAGCCGAAGCACGAGCTGACCGATGAGGAGGCCCTGGCGCTCTCGCGAGCTATCACCCAGATCAAACGGGGCGACGTCGTGTGCGTCACCTATTACGACTGGGACCACTATCGCACGCTCACGGGCGCGGTGGCCCGCCTGGACCCCATATATCGTCGAATCCAGGTGATCAAAACGATTATTCCATTCGATGACATCCTTTCGATAGAACGCAACAGATAATGTATGCCCCAAACGGGTACCCAAAGGACAGCCGTGCAACAATGCCGATGACGGCACACCGATAGCAAAAGGAGCACCATGAACGACTTCGTGTTTTCCTCGCCAACTAAATTCGTATTTGGCGCCGGAACCGTCGACCGCGTCGGAAATGAAGCGGCCTTCGCAGGATACAAAAAAGTCCTCCTGGTCTATGGCCAGGGATCAGTCGTCCGCACGGGCACGCTCGACCGCGTCAAACGATCGCTTGAGCACGCGGGCATCGCGTACGCGGAGCTCGGCGGGGTCCGCCCGAATCCGGAAATCGAGCTGGTACGCGCAGGCATAAAGCTGGCCAAAGACGAAGAGGTCGATGCGGTGCTGCCCGTTGGCGGAGGCTCGGCGATGGACTGCGCAAAAGCCGTGGCGCTCGGCGTATGCTACAACGGGGATATCTGGGACTTCTGGTGCAAACGGGCGGTTCCCGAGTCGTGCCTGCCGATTATCGCCGTCGTGACCATACCCGCATCCGGCTCAGAGGCTTCCAACTCATGCGTCATCACCAACGATGCCCAGGGGCGCAAATGCGGCTGCAACAGCGAACTCATCCGCCCCGCCATCGCCGTGCTCGACCCGGAACTCACCTTCAGCCTGCCGCCCTACCAAACGGCCGCGGGCGTCACCGACATCATCGCCCATGTCCTGGAACGTTTCTTCTCAGGGGAACCTGCCGTGGAAATAACCGATAACATCGCATGCGGCATCGTGCGCGCCGTCATGGGCGCCGCATCACGGGTCCTGCACGACCCGAGCGATTATGATGCCCGCGCCGAGATCATGTGGGCGGGAACCCTCGCACACAACGGGCTCGCCGGCTGCGGCCTCGGCATTCCCGGACAGCGCAACGGCGATTGGAGCTGTCATGCCCTTGAGCATGAGCTCTCGGCCCTCGATCCGAGCATCGCCCACGGTGCCGGACTTGCGGTCATGATCCCCACGTGGATGCGATACGTCTGGCACAGCCATCCCGAGCGCTTCCTCACATTCGGCAAGCTCGTTTTCGGAATCGAACCCGTTGACCCCGAAGTCGATGATCTGTCGGGCATCGATGAGGAGATCACCATCGAACGCGCCGAGCGCGACGCGGTAAACGCAACCATCGATGAACTGCAGGACTTCTTCCTTTCCATGGGGATGCCCCAGACATTGGACGACCTTGGCATCAGCGCAAGCGATATCGATCGCCTGGTAGATGGAATCCGCATCAACAAGGGAGAAGCGCTCGGCACATTCAAAACCCTCGACCTTGAAGACGTGAAAACGATCTACGGGAACGCGCTGCAGTAACCCCATCGACCTGGAAGGTACCATGCCATGAACGATGCACAGAAGACGGCGCTGCGCGCAACCGCCGCAACGATAATCAAAAAGCTCGAACGCAACAACATAAGCGGGTACTACTGCGATTCAAGTCGCGATGCGATCGAACTCGTTCAAAAACTGGTTCCCACGGGCTCGAGCATCACCTGGGGCGGCAGCGAGACTTTCAAGCAAACCGGGGTAAAGGACATGCTTGCCGCCGGCGCATATCACCTGATCGATGGTTCAGCCGGCGAAACACCGGAGGAACAGGATCGGATTTGGCAAGAACAGTCCACCGCGGACTGGATGTTCATGAGCAGCAACGCCATCACGATCGATGGCGAACTCATCAACATCGATGGAAACGCGAACAGGCTATCGCTGCTCCTTCACGGCCCCAAGCATGTATGCATGCTTGTTGGGATGAACAAGGTGGTGGCAGACATCGAGAGCGGTTTCAAACGCATCCGAACGGTCACATGCCCGGCGAACGCGGCGCGATTGCACACCGGCACCCCCTGCGAGGCAACCGGCACTTGCGCCAACTGTCATGCAAGGGCCTGCATGTGCTGCCAGGAAGTCATTACACGGCACTCTCGCCATGAGGGCCGCATCCACGTGATCCTTATCGGTGAATCACTGGGGTTCTAAACGTCAACGATCATGAAGAGGGCCGCACCGAAAGATGCGGCCCTTTTGACAGGCGTAACCGTGATGGCGTTAGTCGGACTCAGACGAAGGCTCGTTATCGTCCGATGGGGACGCCTCCCCCTCCGAGGGCGCTGCCGCATGCTCATCACCCGCAGAAGCATGCACACCCTTGAACGATTTGACCTCGATAACGCCTGAGCCGCGGTCCTGATCCTCCTCATGCTTCGCACAACCGAACTCGATCGTATCGCCGACCTTGTAGCGAACGATGGAGATCATATCGGGAAGCTCGAAATCATAAATAGGTTCCTGGTCATCGAGCGTGATGTAGAAATGCGAGTTGCCCTCGATGACAGCCTGCGCGATGTTTGAGATGGTTCCAGATACCTGCTCTTCAACGCTTGCCCGCGCAGCCTCCTCATCGGATAGCATGCCGTCGTCGGCAAGCATCGACAGGTACTTCTCCTGGGTGGCGGCGACGGTGCTCCCTGTGGCGACGCTCTGGTAATGCTCCACGTTGATCATGGCATACATCTTGACCAGGCCCGCATTATCCTTAAGAGCCATGAAGTACGTGGGCTGCCCGGAAACATTGAGCAGCAGCGGGAAGGTAGCCTGATACTTGAGGTTTTGGACCTGGCCCTCGGCGCTTGCCATGGCCGAGTCTTCGGTTGCACCCGCAATGGGATAGTAATGCGACTCGCCGGTGCGCTGGTTCACCAGGATAAAGCCCACATTGGAGCTGTCGGCAGTCACAGAGGACACGCCGGAATACAGGTAGATATCGCCATCCTGCGCCAGATAGTTATATCCAAGCTCTCCATCCGTACCGCGGGTCGTGCGAACAACGCCCTGCTGGCCCAACCAAGAGTTAAGCCATCCGCGGTTATACATGCCGCTCCAGTTGTACTGCTGAATCAAAAGGTCGCTCGGATACGCTCGGTCCACCCATTTGGGGCAATCCTTGATGTCGTAGTCCTTCGTCTCTCCCGTGCAAGCATTCACAAGCACCACGCGCTGGATCGTGGTTCCCTCAAACAGCCCGATCGTGCGGCGCTGCACCGGGAAGACCCACCAGGGCGTACCGTCCTCGTCAAGCTCGAAACTCTTTTGATCGAACATGTACGTAGGATACTTGAGCTGGACATAACGGTCGATGTTGCGCGCAAGGGGCTCGCTCTCGCTATAGCGAATCGGCTCCTTCAAGCGTACGACCTCCGCCTCCTGGGTCACCATGTCAACCAGCACGTACGCGGGAATGCCTTTGGATCGATTGCTGAACCACTTGAAAAGATCGGCATAGGTGAGCGGGCTCACGCGTACCGGGCGACCCTTGTAATTGATCTGGCTATAGGCATCGGAAATCTCGAACTGCGACACGTACTCGGGAATAGAGCCCATGGCGCGCGAGCCGAGAAGCTGTGCGGAGGTACGGTCGATAACGGGGACCTCTGAATAATCGACCTCTTCGATATCGGAGGCGAAATCGCCCTCCTGTGTTTTGAGGACCGTGGCGAAGCGCTCGGCATTGCCCGGCATGAAGGGCTGGCCCATAAGGATGCCCAGGAAGAACGCCACGAACACCGCAACGGGGACCGCGATCAGCCTAGAGAACAGCTTGCCGTTGCGCTCGCTGCGCAGTGAGGCGATTTTAAGTGCGAAGATCGCCACCACGGCAGCGAGCAGAATCCAACTCCACACGCGCGGACTCTGAAAGTTGAGGGCCGGGTGGAACCACCAATAGCACGCGATGCCGACCAGCACCAAGGCGACCAGCACGAAGACCAGCGCACGGCGGCTCCACTGCGCCAAGCGGTCGACCAAATGAGAATCATGGTGAGGTGGACGGGCTCCCCCGCCGGTCCCCTGAGAGGAGGTGGAGGAACCGGGTTCCTCCACCGTGGCATCGACCGGGATCGAATCGTCATCCTCGACGTTCATCCCCATCATGCGCAGCATATCGATCAAATCGTTGTGGTCTCGCGACACCGGTACTCCTTCTTCTTGTCAGTTAAATATCACCATGATACCCACAAAGCGGTTTTTCAACAGTACGCGACGGTTGCGCCAAAGCCGTCCGCCCGGGAAAATAGAAGGCGACAAACCGGTGAGAGGGAGACGCATGTCGCAGAGAAACGTCAGCAAACTCGAAAAAGATGCCGTCCGGCGCACTCTGCGCCGCTTTTGGGACGTCACCCGCAAAAAGCCCGGCGCCGCCGCGCTGGCGGTGTTCACCTCGGTGGCCTATATCGTGCTGCTCACCTACGTGAACACCTGGGTCATGGGCCTGATCGTGGACCGCGTGCAGGCCGAACCGGTGGCCGCCAACCAGGTATGGGAGGTCTTCGGCGGCTACATCCTGGCGCTGCTGGCCGTCAACGCCGTGGGACAGATCTGTTCCAAGTTGCAGGACTATGCCGTCTACAAGTTGCAGATCAACGGCAACTACACGCTCGCCCGCCTGTGCTTCGACACGCTGTCAAACCAGTCCATGACGTTCCACACGAGCCGTTTCGGAGGCTCGCTCGTAAGCCAGACCAGCAAGTTCATGAGCGGCTACACGCAGATGGTCGACGTGGTGGTCTATTCGCTCATCCCCACCATCGCCTCCACCGTGGCCACCATCGTGGCGCTGCTGCCGGTGGTCCCGAGCTACGTGGCGCTGCTGGCCGTGATGCTCGCGGGCTATGTGTTTATCGCCACCAAGATGTACCAGCGCATCCTGCCGCTTTCCACCGCGACGGCCGCGGCCCAAAATAAGCTGTCCGGCGTACTGTCCGACGCCGTGACCAATATCCTGGCCGTCAAGACCTGCGGGCGCGAAGACTACGAGAAGGAGCTGTTCGATGCCGCGGACACCGAGGCGATGCACGCCGAGAGCCGCAGCATGCGCGCCACGATGCAACGCGGGTTCACCACGAGTTTCATCATCACCGTCATCATGCTCGTCGTCTCCGTGTTCGTCTGCGGCGGCAACGCGTGGTTCGGCATCTCGGCCGGTACGCTCGTGATGATGTTCAGCTACACCTACCAGCTCACCATGCGCTTCAACTACATCAACACCATGATGCAGCGCATGAACCGCGCCGTGGGCGATGCGAGCGAAATGGCGCGCATCTTAGACGAGCCGCGCTTGGTCGAGGACGCGCCCGGCGCGCCCGAGCTCAACGTGACCGCAGGCGATATCGACTTCGAGCACCTGGGCTTCGCCTATGCCGATGCGGCCGATGGCGACCGCGTGTTCACCGACCTCAACCTGCACATCCCCGCCGGCCAACGCGTGGGCCTGGTGGGACGATCCGGCTCTGGAAAGACGACGCTCACCAAGCTGCTGCTGCGCCTATCCGACGTGCAGGACGGCAAGGTGCTCGTCGACGGCCAGGATATCTCGGCCTGCACCCAGCAGAGCCTGCGCCGCCAGATAGCCTACGTCCCCCAGGAGGCGCTGCTGTTCCACCGCTCCATCCGCGAGAATATCGCCTACGGCCGCCCTGATGCCACCGATGAGGAGATCCTGCGCGCGGCCGAGCAGGCCAACGCCCGCGAGTTCATCGACCGGCTGCCGCAGGGACTCGACACCATGGTGGGCGAACGCGGCGTGAAGCTCTCCGGCGGCCAGCGCCAGCGCGTGGCGATCGCCCGTGCCATCCTGGCCGATGCGCCGATCCTGGTGCTGGACGAGGCCACGAGCGCACTGGACTCCGAGAGCGAGGCCCTGGTGCAGGACGCACTGGAGAACCTCATGCGCGGTCGCACCGCCATCGTGGTGGCGCACCGGCTTTCCACCGTTGCCGCACTCGACCGCATCGTGGTGCTGCACGATGGCGAAATCGTCGAGGACGGCACGCATGCCGAGCTGGCCGCGGCGGACGGGGAATACGCCGCGCTGTGGAACCGTCAGACCGGCGCATTTTTGGAAACGGAATAGGACGGGTTCCCGTACCGAACAGCGAAGTGCCCGTCGGCAACAGCCGCGGGCACTTCTTTCGCAGATCTTACATTGTGCTACCACCGAGCGGTTGGAAGGAACAGCCTCTCGGCCCCTTTCAACCGTCTAAAACCGTAACGCTCATAAAAGGAGCGAGCGGAACTCGTTGCGGGGTCAACAAGAAGTGTGCGCGCCCCGATGACGCCGACGACATCTCGCGTGGCATATCCTCATCGAACGAATCCGCGAAACCGTAGGACCCCCTACCCCGCGAGCCCGCGCAGGTACTTGATCTCCCCGGCGTATCCCATGAGGTCATCGTGCGGTGTCTCCAAAATGAACGGCAGGTCACGCAGGGCCGGATGCGTCACGATCCCGCGCAGCACATCCTCCCCGCCGCCGAGCTCAGGATTGCCAAGGTATCCGCCGCCGATCACCTCGTGACGGTCCTTGTGCGCACCGCAGGGGTTCTTGGAGTCGTTGATATGAACGGCGCGCAGGCGCTCCAGGCCCACCACACGATCGAACTCCTCCATCACGCCACCGAGGTCATGAATGATATCGTAGCCGGCATCGCTCACATGGCAGGTGTCCAGACAAACGCCGAGCATATCGGGCGTCGCCAGAGCCGGGTTGCGTTCAGCCACCGCATCGATGATGGCACGGATCTCCTCGAAATTGCGTCCGACCTCGGTCCCCTTGCCGGCCATGCATTCCAGCAGCACACAGGTGCGCTGCCCCTCGAACATCACCTGCACAAGGCCGTCGGCGATCATCTGGATGCCCGCCTCGGCACCCTGTTTTACATGCGAACCGGGATGGAAGTTATAATACTGCCCCGGAAGCGCCTCCATGCGCTGCAGATCCTCGGCCATGGCGCCGAGAGCGAACTCACGCGCCTGCTCCTTGGCCGAGCACAGGTTGTATGTATAGGGGGCATGGGCCACGAGCTTGCCAAAGCCGTTTTCGTCGAGCAGCCGCTGCAGTGCGGCAACATCGTCCAAATCGAGTGCCTTAACGTTGCCGCCGCGCGGATTGCGCGTGAAAAACGCAAAGGTATTGGCGCCTATTGATAGCGCGGCCTCGCCCATGGCCTCGTAACCCTTAGTGGTGGACAGATGACATCCAATGGTCAGCATCGTATTTCCTCTTCTTCGGTCTTTGACGGTCGCGGCTTATCGTGCGATTCGCTCTGCAAGCGCGTCGGCCTGGGCGGAAAGGCGCACGCGATCGCCGCCGGGGAGCTCATAGGGCGCGCCGCCCCACACCTCTGCCGGCAGCACGAACCCCTCGCCCTGTCCGTCGACGACATCCGCCTTAAGATAACCCAGCAGCGCGTGCATGTGATCGCGCACGCCCGCGGTGGCCAGTCGGCCGCCCGCGCCCGAAACCGTTACCGGCTTGGCCGTCAGCGGAAGCGGGGTATCGTAATCCCCCGCCACCAACGGACGGCTCAGCCAGTCGAGCAGGTTTTTGAGCACCGCCGGAAAACTATAGTTGTATTCGGGAGTGAAGAACCACACGGCATCTGCGGCGTCGATCTCGGCCCGCACGCGGCGAACGGCCTCAGGCGCCGGAAACTCCACATCCTCGTTGAAAAACGGAACGTCCGCGTAATCAAGGTACGATACGCGGGCGCGACCACCGAGCTCGCATGCGGCGGCACGGGCGAGCTGGTAGTTAACCGACCCGCTGCGCAGCGAACCCACAACGAACAGCACACGAGGCAGATCTTCCAAGCTTGGCATACGCTATCCGCTCCCTTAATAAACGTCAGTATTGCTATTGATTTTACCGCATATCCTATCGCAGGCAATCACGGCCTTGTCCCCGCTCGGCTGCATGGAATTGTCATATTTCGGTTCTACAACCTTTTCAAATGTCGGCTTCTAAACTTACTGATAAATCAATATGCATATTTATAGCTATTGATTCGCCCTTGCGTATCTACCTATCTGCACGGGCAGCGGCATCTCTCAAAATAGACCGAAATATGACAATTTCCTGCAGCTCTTTTCCGTCACCGCCATTCGAATCGTCTCCGATGCCCCGCGCATCGCGCAAAGCTAACTCGCCGAAAGCAAAAGCGGATATGGAAGGACGCCCCAACGCGGTATAGACCAGGTCGAAAGCACCCCATAATATGTATTTATATTACGCCCATTTCGCTTCGAAAGGATCGCCATGAGCAACGCGACACGGGTCCTCGTTGTCATCGATATGCAAAATGACTTCATCTCAGGTGCACTCGGAACACCCGAGGCACGAGCCATCGTAGAGCCCATAACCCAAAAGATCACAGACTTCGAAGGCGAGGTCATTTACACCCTGGACACCCATGATGAGCGCTACCTCGAAACGCAAGAGGGTCGCTTCCTCCCCATCCCCCACTGTATAAAGGGCTCGAAGGGATGGGAGAGCCCGAACCCGATCGCAAACGCCCTCGCGGCACGGCGGGCGGTGGCCGTTGAAAAAACCGCGTTCGGGTCCACGCGACTGGCACATTATCTGGCTCGATCAAACGCTTCCAGGCCCATCGATTCGATCGAACTCGTTGGAGTATGCACCGATATCTGCGTCGTGAGCAACGCGCTTCTCCTCAAGGCCAGCCTACCCGACACCCCGGTCACCGTTGATGCCAAACTCTGCGCCGGATCAACGCCGGCTCATCACGAGGCGGCCTTGACGACCCTCTCATGCTGCCAGGTCGTCGTGAATAGATAGGCGATGTGAGAGGCGAGCGATCGGTCCGTTCGGCACGACCGGGCGGCGCAATCACCTAATTGCCACGTAAAAACTGCTTTGCTATCTTACAATTCAGTCATGTAAAGCATACGCAGCGTCTTACGGCCGAACCGCATCGATCGAGGAACCATGTCAAGCTCACACCGGCAACCATCAGCTCGCAGTCCTCAGCACCGCGCCGTGCCTCCTCGAAGGGGCCCCATCGAACCGAACGGCATGATCCGCGGGCAAAGGGTATACGGGGATATTCCCCGGCCCGGCACACGTCTCACGCCCAACCGCGGCATTCACCTTACGCTTCGCCCCGCATTGCAACGGGACGCCGATATCAGGAGCCTCGACAGCCATACGGACGAGGCTCCCGGCATCTCGCACGCGATCGCAGAGGCATGAATAGCCCTGCAGGGAAGCCGCATATCCTTGCCGCCGCCGCGCTCGGACTCATCCTCGTAGCCGGTCTCGTGAATTTGCTCTCCCTTCCCGACAGATCGGAAGCCGAGTCGCCCGCACGCGAAACGATAACGGAGAAAACCGAAGCCGAGCAAAAAGCCGCCAAGCAGGTCGACAAGCTCAAAGCGACTCAAAAGACCCAACGAAGAAAGGTCGACGAGGCCCAGGAGCGGCTCGATACAGCTGTATCGGCACTCGAGGAAGACGGCTACACGGTGAGCTACATCATCTGCAACCTCAATTCGGCGAACACCCTCGAATACAATGCCGACGCCATCCATTACTCCGCCAGCACCATCAAGGCCCCCTTTGTCATCAGCGTCATGGAGGGCGATAGTGGCGACTACATGCGCGCCGCCTACGGTCCGCAGGTGGAGGCCACCCTGGTGAATTCGGATAACGAGGCCTATTCGACCCTGCGCAAGGCATATTACAGCCAACCCTACTGGTCCGACTTCTGCGCGCGGGCCCAAGTCGACCCGGAGAACGCGCATTGGTACAAGCATCTTTCGGTCCGCGAGATGGCCCGGCTCTGGACCACGGCCCACCCCTGGCTCTCGAGCGGGAGCGAAAACGCCCAATGGATCTGCGACCTGCTCTCGGATTCATATAAATCCCTCATCGATGACCTGGCGGGTCCCGCAGCGCGATCAACTTGGTCAAAAGCCGGTTGGTATGCAGGCGATCCGGAATTCAACGTCACCTTCAACGCGGGTATCGTCAACGCGGACTTCGGAAGCTATGTCATCTCGGTCGCCATCAGCAAGGGCAGCGATTTCGAAGCGCTGCAATCTATCATGGAACCGCTCTTCGACACGTGGAACGCATCGCACCAGCTGCCCGCGGCTGCGGCATAATGGGGTTGAACCCGATTGAAAGGAACCTTTTGAAGGTCATCGTCTATACCGACGGCGCGTCGCGCGGCAACCCGGGCCGCGGAGGATATGGCGCCGTCCTCAACTACACCGCGCCCTCCGGCAAACAGCACACGCTGGAGCTTTCCGCCGGCTACGAGCTCACCACGAACAACCGCATGGAGCTCCTTGGCGTGATAGCGGCGCTCGAATCGCTCAAGCGGCCCTGCGATGTCGAGATCCATTCCGACTCCCAGTATGTGTGCAGCGCCTTCAACCAGCATTGGGTCGAAGGATGGATCAAGCGCGGCTGGGTCACATCGACCAAGAAGCCCGTCAAGAACGTCGACCTTTGGAAACGCCTGCTCGAAGCGAAACGCCCGCACAGCGTCAGATTCATATGGGTGAAGGGCCATGCCGGGCACGAGCTCAATGAACGCTGCGATAAGCTCGCAACGAAAGCTGCTGACGGCGACGGCCTGCTTATAGACACCGGCTTCGTCAACGGCAACGCCTAGCGTTTCAAGCTATCGCGACATAGGAGGCATATCGCCATGATCGGATTCGCCACCATCGGCACCAGCGTCATCACCGCCTCGTTCCTGGAGGCCCTGGCACTCAACAGAGATTGCATCTTCGTTGGCGCCTATAGCCGCAGCCCGCAAAACGCGCATCGGGTCACCGCCGAACACGGCGGGAGCACGCCTTTCACCTCCCTTGAGCAGATTCTCGGGGACCCGCGCGTCGATGCAGTCTATATAGCGAGCCCCAACGCGCTCCACCACGGCCAGGCCCTGCGATGCATCGCCGCCGGCAAGCACGTCCTGATCGAGAAGCCCGTATGCTCGAACGAGCGTGAGGCGCGCGAGGTTTTCGAGGCTGCACGGCGAGCCGGTGCCGTGGCGCTCGAAGCCATGCGGCCCCTGCACGACCCCGCGTTCTGGCGGATGGCCGATGCCCTCGATGACATCGGTCGCATCCGTCGCGCGTGCCTGCGGTTCGGCAAGTACTCCTCACGCTGCGAAGAGCTCAAGGCCGGGCGGCGCACCAACATCTTCGACTGCGGCCTTTCGACCGGCGCCCTTATGGATATCGGCATCTACACGGTGGAACCCGCCCTCGCCCTGTTCGGTACGCCCGATCGCGCCGCCTGCGAGGCCGTCTACTTCGATGAGGCGCTTTGGCCCCTCACGGGCGGAAAGCTCGATGGGGCCGGCACCATCCTCGCAGGCTGGCCCCACATGTCCGCAACGCTCGAGTATTCGAAGATCACCAATGACCTGCAACCATGCCAGTTCGAGGGCGATGCGGGAACGGCGATCGTCGATTCCATCGCCACGCCGACCTCGATGCGCCTGGAGCTCCGCGAGGGTGCCGCTGTGGACTCCGCGGGTTATTCCCGCGCGAAAACCTCCACCAAAAATGTCGAGCTCGATGCCGGCGCAAACACGATGGAACACGAGATCGCCGACTTCTGCCAAGCGGTGATCGCCTCCGGCAACGCCATGGACTATATGGAGATCCCCGCGGGTCCGCGCCGTACGCTTGCCCAATACCAGCAGATAAGCATCGAATCGCTTGCGCTGATCGATGCGATGCGCGCCCAAACGGATATCGTGTTCGCCGCAGACGAGCGCAACCTATAAGAGGATATGGCGATGGGTTGGTACGAATGCCTCAAGCGTCGGTTGGACGAGCAAAAAGACGACGACACGACCGCATCTTGCGAGACAAGCCCCTGCGAGCGGGCGCTGCACCGCAAGCTCGCAAAGGTGAACGAGGAAGACGGGCATGTCGTCCGATTCAGGTTGCTCTTCAGCGGCGATGTCCAGGGCGTCGGGTTTCGCTGGACCAACCAGAACGTCGCGCGTCAGCATCATCTCACGGGATGGGTGAAGAATCTTTCGGATGGGACCGTTGCGATGGAGATCCAAGGCTCCCCCGCCGCCGTCAGCGCCCATCTGGCGCTCATCCATGCCCCATATGCAAAGCTGTCGCACCGCATCTGGCTGGAAAAGGCCGAGGAGCTGACGGCAGACACATCGGAACAGGATTTTGACGTGCACATGTAAAGCGGCGACCCTTCCATCTGCTACTTGCAGGCCATCATGTTTTCTGTTCAAATGTTACTTAATTAGTATCATGCTTGAGCGGAGCAACCATGTCGGCAACAGGAAATCGACCCATTCAACGTCGCAACACGCGCCAGCGCGCTCTCGTGCTGGCCGCCGTGCAGGACCGCTGCGACCACCCTACCGCTGACGCGATCTACGAGGACATCCATGCCATCGACGAACGCATCAGCCGTGCGACGGTCTACCGTAATCTCAACCTGCTGGCAGAAGAGGGCTCGATCAGAATCGTCAAGACCCCGCACGGGTCCCGATTCGACCTGCGCTGCGATTGCCACGCCCATGTCCAGTGCTCGCTGTGCAAATGCGTGGTCGATGCCGAGCTCCCGATCGGCGACGGGCTCGATACCGCGGTCGCCGAGCTCACGGGCTACACCATAACAAACCACGAAATACTGTTCGAGGGGCTGTGCCCCGCATGCCAAGCCCGCATCGGGCAAAAACGCGCCATCGCATAGCAGACGGGTCGCAGCGCACGCCGCGACCCGTCTGAAAAGCCTGTACCTAGACCCTAGAAGTCACGTGCCGCCGGGCTGTTCATCCACTCATCCTGGAACTCGGCGTAGCGGCCCTCGATGATGGCCACGCGGGCGCGGCGCATGAGGTCGAGCAGATAATAGATGTTATGCTCGGACAGCAGGATGCCGCCGAGCATCTCCTTCTGCGACACCATGTGGCGGATGAGCGCGCGGGTATAACCGCCCGTGCACACCGGGCAGGTGCACTTCTCATCGATGGGGCGATCGTCCTTGGCGTACTTGGCGTTCTTGAGGTTCATGCGGCCCTCGCTGGAAAACGCCGTGCCCATGCGGCCGGTGCGCGTGGGGAGCACGCAGTCGAACATATCCACGCCCACGCCCACGGCGCGCACCAGCGTGGTGGGGTTGCCCACGCCCATGAGGTAGCGCGGCTTGCTGCGCGGCATGTACTCGGATACGAGCGGCGTCAGGCTCTCGAACATGGTCTCGTGGTCCTCGCCCACCGAATACCCGCCGATACCGTAGCCCGGGAAATCGCCCATCTCCTCAAGATGCTTGAGCGAGCGCAAGCGCAGGTCAAGGTGCATACCGCCCTGCACGATGCCGAACAGGGCCTGGTCGTCGCGCGTATGGGCCTTGTAGCAGCGCTCCGCCCACATGCTGGACAGCTCAACCGCACGCTCCACGAACTTGCGGGTGGCCGGATACCCCGGGCACTGGTCAAGCTGCATGCAGATATCGCTGCCGAGCTTCATGGCGATGTCCATGTTGTCCTCGGGCGTCCAGAACACATGGCTGCCGTCGTAGTCGGTGGCGATGAAGCGCACGCCCTCGTCGGTGAGCTTGACGGCATCCGAATGGCTGAAGATCTGGAATCCGCCGGAATCGGTGAGGATGGGGCCGTGCCAGTTCATGAACTTATGCAAGCCACCCAGCTCGGCGATGGTGCTGGCGGAGGGGCGCATCTCCAGATGATAGGTGTTGGCGAGCACGATCTGGGCACCGAGCTGCTTGACGGTCTCGGTGGGTATGCCCTTCACGTTGGCCTTGGTGCCCACGGGCATGAAGATCGGGGTCTCGATATCGCCGTGCGGCGTATGCAACAGGCCCGCACGGGCATGTGTCCTGGGATCCTCGGCAATGACCTCGTATTTGAACAGGGACTGATCCATGTTTGATCCTTTGGTCGCGCGGCTCCGCCGCGGGTTCGCTTAGGTTGCCATTGTACTATCTGCCGAATAGGTTGCTGAACGACACGAAAAACGAGCGCAAACGAAGACGGCGTAGCTACTCGACGGCACCAGGCAAGCCGCTATCGTCCCCCGATCGGTTGGGGCGCTGGAGGGACTGGAGCCGGGAGCGGACATCCTCGCACTGGGCGATCGCATCTGCCACGCGGCGGCGAGCCTCCCCGATCTTCTGCTGCACCAGCATGTCGACGAAGGCGTTATCGAACAGGAAATCCGCGAACGACATGAAGCCGTCCATGTCCACGCCGATACCGGCGAACCCCTCGACATCGCGCAGCTCATCGGAGAGCCTCGTCAATGCGCGCTGCGCCTGCTCCAGCTCGAACTGCGCAGCCTCGAGCTTGCCGTGCTTGATAAGCGTCACGAACCCGCCACCACCGAACATGTCGAACAGGCCCCAGTTGCCGGCGCTCTTAAACTGCCGCGCCGCCGCCTCGAGATGCTGCTGGGCCCCATCGACCGCACGCAGGGCCTCTTCGATCTCTATCTCCTGGCTCATCCCGACCATCCAATCATCTACCAGGGAACCTTATTGGCTGCCATTATCGCACAGGACGTCTCCAAACCCGCATGGTCGGATGCGGACCGCACCCGATACATACAAGCGGCTACGCGCTTATCCGCGTTTCATTTTTGTTGCCCTTGCAAATAGGCACGCGGGACAAGCCATGCGGCATACAATGGAAAGCCAAAGTAGAGCGAGAACCCGGGAGGCGCGAAGCATGACCGAACATGAGTCACTTGAACAGACAGGGTACGGCGACGACGATGCCCTGACCGCCAGCAGCCTCCCGAGCTTTCTTCAGGGCCCTCATGAGGTGCACGACGCACCGGAAGAGAACGGCACCGACTCTGAGGTCGAGACCGATAATCAGCCAGACGATATGGCGGAAGGCGAACCGCAGTGCGGGGAAACATGCACCCCGGAGTCGGACATCTCCCCGGAAGAAAGCGCCGAAAGCGATGCGGAGCAGTCCGACCGGCAAGACGAGCCGTCCCTCCCCGCGGCCACGGCGCGTGCGCTCAGCTCATTTCTTTCCGATGGCGTTCAGGGCGTCAAAGCCGTCAACGCCGCCCGCAAAGCCCGCTCCGACGCCCAAGCCGAACTCGAACGCCTGGAGCGCTCGATCGCGCAACAACGCATCGAGCTCGATCACCGCACGGGCATAGAGGCGAGATACGAGGATATCCTTCGCGACGAAAAGGCCCGCAAGGCCGCAGCCCTCACCCAAAAGGAATCGGCATCGGCCGAGAAGGCGCGACTCGAAGCCGAGGCCGCCCGACTCAAAGAACAGCTCGAGGCCATGAAGAACGAAGATGATGCGACCGAGCGGCGCCTCAAGTCGGCGCTCGATGCCGCAAGCGCCAAGGAGGCCTCCGAACGCGAGTCGGGAGCGCGGCTGCAGAGGCGCGTCGACGATGCCACGCGCAATCTCGATCGGGCGAAACGCGACCGCGCCGAAGGCGTCGAGGCCGCACAGAAGGCGATGGAGAGCGCACGGGCGCATCTCGATACACTCAAGGCCGAATACACGGAACTGCAGCGCAACCCGTCTGCAAACCCCGCAGAATACACCGTGCGCACCAACGAGCTGCAAGTGGAGATCTCCGACGCCGCAGAAGCCCTGCGCAACGCCCAGGGCGAGCTTCCGCGCGTCGACCGAGACACGGAGCTGTCCATCGATGCCGCCGCGGCGGCGCTCAGAGAGGCCAAAAAGCCCATCGACCGCGCCAAAAAGCAGTTCGATGAGGCGGCGGGCGCGGTCGATAGGGCGCGGGACGCATACGAGGACGCCCGCGAGGACGCGGACGCACGCCAAAAGGAGCTGCGCCGCCAGATCGCAGAGCGGACCAAGGGGGCAAAGGAGCAGGAGAAGCGCGCCCAAGCCGCACAGTCGGAAGCGGACGCTGCGCAGGCAGCGATCGATGAGGCGGAGGAAATCCACGCCCACCCCGAGCTCACGGCGCAGATAGAAGGCGCCCTTGAGAACGACACGGCAGAACATGCGGATCGCGCACGGGAGGTCGAAGAGCTTGCAAGCGCCGAACGGACCGTTCGCGATCAGACCCGTGGAACGCGCCTCAGATTCATCAGCGCCGTCGTGAGCATCATCGTGTTCCTCGTGTTGATGCTCGCCTGGACCTTCATAGCCCGCTAAACCGCTTCATATGCAATCCGGGCCGGTCACCCGCAAGAGATGGCCGGCCCGGATTTGCTTATCCGCTCGCGAGCGCCCGCGGCGCGCGTGAGCGAAGGCTACTCGATCAGCATGGCATCACCGAAGCTGAAGAAGCGATAGCGCTGGCGCACGGCCTCCTCATAGGCATCGATGATCTGATCGCGGGTGGCCAGGGCGCTCACGAGCATCATGAGCGTGGAGCGCGGCACGTGGAAGTTGGTGATGAGCGCATCGACCACGTGATAGGTTGATCCCGGCATGAGATACAGGTTGGTGGTCGCATCGGCGCGCGCCACGACATCGCCCTCGCCCGTCACCTTGGCGGAATCGGCCGCGTCCTCGAAGCGCAGCGCCGTGACCGCCGGATCGCTCGCGGGGGCGGCGGCCTCCCATGCGCTCTCCAGCGAGCGGACGGCCGTGGTCCCCACGGCGATCACACGGTGGCCGGCGGCCTTGGTGGCATGTACAGCGTCCACGACCTCCTGCGGCACGTGGTAGCGCTCGGTGTGCATCTTGTGCTCGGTGGGATCGTCCTCGTCCACCAGGCGGAACGTGTCGATGCCCACCTCGAGCTCGACCGTTGCCCAGCCGCAGCCCTTAGCCTTGATGCGCTCGATGAGCTCGGGGGTGAAGTGCAGGCCGGCTGTGGGCGCGGCCGCGGAATGCTCTTCGCTCATGGCGTACACGGTCTGATACTTCTCGGGATCGCCCTCGTAGCTGGTGATGTAAGGCGGCAGCGGCACATGGCCGGCGGCATGGATGGCCTGGTCGAGCGTGCGGGGCGTGCCGTCGGCGTTGGCGCCCTGCGGCTCGAAGCGCACGATACGCCCGCCCTTGCTCTCGGGGATGAAGTCGACGATCTCGGCGGTGAGCACCACGGGGCTCGTCTCGGGGGCGAGCAGGCCGCCCTCGCGGTACTCGATGCGATTGCCGGGCTTGAGGCGCTTGCCGGGGTTGACCAGGCACTCCCACACATGCCCCATGGGGTCGAGATCCTCGCGGCGCTTGAGCAGCAGCGTCTCGGACACGCCGCCCGTCTGCTCCTTGTGACCGACCAGGCGTGCCGGCATGACGCGCGTCTGGTTGGCGACCAACAGGTCGCCGGGCTCCAGGTAGTCCAGGATGTCATAGAAATGCCTGTGCTCGACGAAGCCGCCGTGCTCCAGCGCGACGGCATCCGGGCCGCACTGGGCGGCCTCGCCCGCGCGGTGCAGGACCAGCAAGCGGCAGGAGTCGCGCGGCTCGGCCGGAGCCTGGGCGATCAGCTCGTCGGGCAGCTCGTAATCGAAATCATCGGTGCGCATGGGGCGCCTCCGTCCTCAACTGCTTCTATTGAAAGCCAATGGGTTAGTCAACGCCCAATCATACTACGCTATGGACAGGTCGGGCACGACCGGCGCGCATCGCGGGCGCGGGCCCGATCGAGCGCCGCCTCGGCAGCCGAGAAACGGCATCCGCAATAATTCTGGCGATACATGCCGAGCTCGCGCGATTTCCTGGTCGCCTCGGGATACCAGGGGCGAAAATCCCTGATGACGGGCGTGAGCCCCTGTGCGGCGGCCAAGCGTCCCAAGACCTCGTTGCACACATCGAACAGCTGGTATGGAGACACGGCGAGCGTAGTGGCCACATGGCCGAAACCCTCGCGACGGGCCACGCGGCACGCCTCGGCAAGACGAAGGGCATAGCACGCTCGGCATCTTCGATCCCGATCGAGCGCACCCACGCGCGCCGCGCCGTTCTCCCAACGCTCGCGATCGTCTGAGGCCACGATGAGCGGAAGGTCGTTCTCGGTGCACCAGCGCTGCAACTCCGCGAGGCGCCGATCGTGCTCCGCAAGTGGCTGGATATTGGGATTCGACCACAGTATCGTGGGCTCGAACCCCTCTTCCATAAGCAGCCGCACGGGTTCGAGCGAGCACGGCGCGCAGCACGCGTGCAAAAGAAGCTTTGTCATCTGTCCTCGTTTTCCCTCGTCCTCGGGCCGTCGGCACCGGACAGGCCGCCATCGATAACCTTAAAACCCTTTGCGCAAGACGGTTGTACCCCATGACCGGAACTCAAGGCCCCGTCATCCGCGAAAAACGCGACACCCCATGAGGTGTCCTCACAATACGCGATACGCCGATCCGCATGGATGGCCCGGATATATCCCCAGTCCCCGGTGCACCCCGAGAGATGGATGGCCGCCGTGGCAAGAGTCCATAGCGGCCACCCGAAGCCGATACCGATCGCGACCACCGCGAGCGTGATGACGATCGTGGGCGCGATCAGGACGGCAACGTACCGATCGCGCTCGAACCGCACCCCCTCCGCACTCGCGTACATGATCCCCATCTTGAAGTCGATGCCGTAGGAGACCGCGTGCCCGGCGGGCAGGAACCGCTCGAAAAACAAACCGTGGACGACCTCATGGAGCACGAACGACGCGGCGCAACCGAAGAGCAGCGCGATCCACCAGCCCGCGACGGCCCAGGCGGACACAGCTCGCACGCCCATTAGCCGCGCTCCCCAGCCGCCCAGTGCCCGCTCCAATTCCAACCGGGGAAATCCCGGTATCGCGGACCCGATGGCAAGCCAGGCAAGGATGAGGAGCAGGGCGACCCCCAGGATCGCAAACGACCCGCGAGCGGCACGCCGCAGAAACGCCTCGTCCTCAAGGACGCGCATGGCCCCGATTTGCGTCATCGGCACACCTCGATACATCTCCGCCGAAAACCGTTCCCATTACGCGAACAAGTGTAGCGCGCCGACCGGACACCTATGCGATAATGTAGGATTACGGCAGGTGAATCCACCGTTTGGAACAATCGAGCAGCACGCGGCCCGCGCATCGGCGATGAGGGCCATCTGAAAAGGAGCTGTACATGGCACACAAATTCTCTCGCGACGCGCGCCCGGCCTGGCCGCATCGCGCCGTCGTCACCGCGGGCATGCCCTACGGCAACAAGGGCCTGCACTTCGGCCATGTGGGCGGAGTCTTCGTTCCCGCCGACTTCTACGCACGCTTCCTGCGCGACCGCCTGGGCCGCGAGAACGTGATCTTCGTATCGGGCACCGACTGCTACGGCTCCCCCATCATGGAAGGCCACCGCAAGCATGTCGAGAACGACGGCTACGAGGGCAGCCTGGCCGACTACGTGCAGGAGAACCACATCCGCCAGGAGACCACGCTGGACAACTACGGCATCTCCTGCGACCTGTTCGCCGGCTCCGCCCTCGAGCCGTCCGCCCGCATCCATGAGCGCGTGACCGCCGAGGTCCTCAACCGCCTTTTCGAGCAGGGCAAGCTCTCCAGGCTCTCCACCAAGCAGTTCTACGACCCCAAGGCGGGCGCGTTCCTCAACGGCCGCCAGGTCCTGGGCCGCTGCCCCATCCAGGGCTGCAAGTCCGAGAAGGCCTACGCCGACGAGTGCGACCTGGGCCATCAGTTCGAGCCCGAGGAGCTCATCGCCCCCAAGAGTGCGCTGACCGGCGAGACGCCCGAGCTCGTCCCGGTGGACAACCTCTACTTCGACCTGCCGGCCTACCTCGACTTCATGAAGGCCTACACCAAGAAGCTCGAGAACGACCCCACCGTGCGCTCCGTGGTCTCCAAGACCATGGAGGAATGGCTGCTGCCGGCACAGCTCTACATCCAGGTCAAGTTCCGCGAGGCGTTCGATGCCATCGAGGGCGAGCTGCCCGAGCACACCGTCACCGAGCCCGAGGGCAACAAGAGCTCCTTCACCGTCACCTTCCCCAGTTGGAAGGAGCGCGACGAGGCCCACGATATCCTCAACCGTGGCGGCGTGCGCTTCCGCTCCGGCAAAGCGCTCGTGCCCTTCCGCATCACCGGCAACGTGGAATGGGGCGTGCCCGTGCCCGATATCGACGGCTGCTCCGGCCTCACCGCCTGGGTCTGGCCCGAAAGCCTGTGGGCGCCCATCTCCATCACCCGCTCCGTGCTCGCCGGCGATGCCCAGAAGCTCGATGCCGAGGGTCTCGCCGATAAGACCGCCGGCACCCCGGCCGAATCCGATGCGCAGATCTCCCGCGCGGCCGAGCGCGTGATCCCCGCGCCCGCCTACACGCACAGCTCGCTCGACTGGCATGATTGGTGGGCCTCCGAGGACTCCCAGGTGTACCAGTTCATCGGTCAGGACAACATCTACTTCTACTGCATCGCCCAGTCGGCGCTGTGGGAGGCGCTCGGCTGGAACATGGGGCAATCCACCGTTGCAGCCAACTACCATCTGCTCTACATGGGCAAAAAGGCCAGCTCCAGCTCCCAGACCCCGCCGCCGCCCGCCGACGAGCTGCTCGAGCACTACACCTGCGAACAGCTGCGCTCCCACTGGCTCTCGCTGGGCCTCGGCGAAAAGCCGGTGAGCTTCTCACCCAAGGTCTACGATACCCGCGAGACCGGCAAGAACCCCGATGGAACCCCGCTGCTCGCCTGCGACGACAAACGCGTCATCGATCCCGTCCTCAAGGAGGGCGCGCTGCTCACCGGCGTCTTCAACCGTCTGGCCCGTTCCTGCTTCTACGGCGTGGCCCCCAAGGACGGCGACGAGGCTCCCTACCGCACCGGCTGCATTCCGGCCGGCACGCCCGACACCGAGGTCCTCGAGGACGCCGAGCAGGCCGCCCTCGCTTTCGAGCAGGCCATGTACACCTTCGAGCTGCACCGTGCCCAGGCCGTCTGCGACGACTACCTGCGCCGCGCCAACAAGCGCTGGGCCAGCGAGTCCAAGGAGGCCAAGAACAGCGGGGACGATGAGCTCATGGAGCGTGCCCTCGTCAACGCGTTCCACGCGCTGCACGTGGCCACCGTCCTCATGCACGGCATCGTCCCGGCAGGATGCGAGCTCATCTGCGAATACTTCGATATCGCACCCGAGGTCTTCTTCTCCTGGGATCACATCTTCGAGACCATGGGCCAGATCATCGAGGGCCTGGGCGAGGCGCCCGGCACGCACGCCGTCAAGCCGCTGCCGCCGCGCTTCGACTTCTTCGCCAAGCACGAGAGCCAGTACTAGATCGTTCCGCAAACGGGACCCGACTCATCGGGTCCCGTTTTCGCATACGCTACACTTGTATCCGATGAACCGTTTGCAAAGGAGTCCCATGCCCCTCACCGTCCGACCGGCATCCGTCGCCGACATCCCCGCCATCGCCGCCGCCTTCGAGGACGGCAGGCGCGCGCTTGCCCAGATGAACGTCCCGCAATGGCAGGGGGAGTATCCCAACGAGCTCGATGCGGCCGATGATATCAAACGAGGCATTTCATATGTCGCATGCGATGGGGACGGCACGGTCCTGGGGGTGCTCGCCTACACGCTCGACGGCGAGGCGACCTACGATGAGATCGATGGCACATGGCTCACCGAATCCGTGAGCAGCAGCCCCGCATACGCCACGATCCACCGCTGCTCCGTCGCTGCGAACGCCGCCCGTCAGGGCGTCATGAGCACGCTGATGCACGCAGTCGAGGATATGGCGCGCACCGCGGGCGCCAAAAGCATCCGCATCGACACGCATCCCAACAACGCCCGCATGCACGGCCTGGCGATCAAGCTCGGCTTTACGCGATGCGGCACCATCACCCTCCCCTATGAGGATGAGATCGACCCCACCCGTTTCGTCTACGAAAAGGTCATCGCGTAATGGCCGGGGCCCGCATTCAGAAATTCCTCGACGCGGCACGGCTCATGCGATGCCCCCTGTGCGGCGCGCCGTTTACGCCCGCCGACCCATCTCTGGTCTGCGCGCACGGGCATCGCTTCGATATCTCCGCCAAGGGATTCGTCACCACGGTTTCCAACTGCGCGCCACTCAAGGGGTACGATGCGGGGTTTTTCGAAAGCCGTCGGCGCATCATGGATGCGGGATATTACGATGCCATCGTCGAGGCGCTGGTCGATGCGCTCGGCAGTCTGCCCGCCACGGCCGTTCTCGTAGACGCCGGGTGCGGCGAGGGGCATTACGCCAAAACCCTCCAGACGTCACTCGACTGCAGGGTCGCCGCCCTCGACTATTCCAAGGACGCCATCAGATGCGCCGCACGGGGCGCGAACGACGTCCTGTGGTTCGTAGCCGATGTCGCCAATATCCCGCTCTCAGACGCCAGCTCAGACGCTCTCATCGATGTCTTCACCCCGGCGAACTACGCCGAGTTCTCCCGGGTGCTCAAACCGGGCGGCGTGCTCATCAAAGTCATCCCCGCCGCACGGCATATGCATGAGATCCGCGAGCTCGTGGGGCTGTGTGGATCGGAGGACGATTTCTCCAACCAACGCGTCATCGACCACTTCGCCGAGTTCTTCCCCTCCTTCGAGCGACGGCGCGTCACCTCCGTCCATGCCGTGCGCGCAGAGCATGCCGCCGACTTGGTCCGCATGAGCCCCGTCTCCTTCGGCATCGATCCGGCGACGCTCGCGCTCGACCGGCTCGGCAGCATCACCGTCGATGCCGAGCTGCTCATCGCGCGCCGATAGCATGAGGCCCCGATTCCCACCGGAACCGGGGCCTCATCCAGTTTGGCCCGCAGGGGCCCTTACGGGCGCTTGGCATGGCTGTTGCGCCATATCTCGCGCCCCAGGCCGAGCGCCAGGATCAATGCGCTCGCGTAACCCAAGAAACCGATCACCGGGATGCCGAAGATAACGGGTTCGATCTTGGCGTAATACACCACCGATGACCCGATGAACAGACCCGCGATCACGATCGCCATCGAGAGACGGTCGATGATGCCGCCGAAATGACGCAGAACCTGCTCGCTGCCCAGCACCTGGGTGTTGATCTTGAGCTGGCCGCGGGTCAGCATCCGGGATGCGAGGCCCAGCTGCTCCGCGGATTCCAAATGCCCCCTCGCGGCCCTGATGGAAGCTCCCGTGAATTCGTGCAGCGCCTCCTCGAGTTGCTTGTAGCTGCTCTTCTCGTTGCGGATATGGGCCGAGATTATCTGGATCATGTTCACATCGGGCATATATTCCGTGAGCAGGCCCTCGAGCGTCACCATGCCGCGGGCGAACATGGTGACCACGCTCGGCAGCTCCACATCGTTCTTGCGGGCCAGGTTCACCAGCGATGTCAGGAACTCACCGATATCCAGGTCCTTCAAGTCGAGTCCGGCGAAGTCGGCGACGATGAAGTCCAAATCGCTCAGAAACGTCGAATGGTCAAGCTCCGAGGAGTCCCCGCGCGTCACCGCGAACCGCATGAGCGAGTCCTTCAGCTTGGGCACATCGTTTTGCGCTACCGCGAAGATCATATCCTTGACTATCCCGCGGTCGTGGCTCGACATGCGGCCGACCATGCCCATATCGATGAAGAACACCTCGCCGTCTTTCACGATGATGTTGCCCGCATGCGGATCGGCATGGAAAAAGCCATCGTCCAGGACCTGCGTCGCATAATCGTCCACTATGCGCGAGCCGATTCTCTTCAAGTCGTAGCCCTTTGCCGCAAGCTGATCGGGATCGGCCACGGATATGCCCTCGACGTAATCCATCACCACGATATGCTCGGTGCAGTATTCCCGATACGGACGCGGGCAGGTAATGCCCCTCGTGCCCTTGTGAAACCGATAGAAGTCCTCAAGGTTGCGAGCCTCCATCAGGAAGTTCGTCTCCTCGCGGAAGGATTGCCACAGCTCCTCGACCACACCTTTGAGGTCGACGAACTGATCCGTCTTCACAAAATGCGAGGCGATATCGACGATAGACCTCATGATGTCGATGTCTTGCGCCATGACCTGCTGGGCTCCCGGGCGCTGGATCTTGATGGCCACGTCCTCGCCCGAGACCAGTCGGGCGCGATGGACCTGGGCGAGCGACGCGCTTCCCAGCGGCTTACGGTCGATCTCGGCGAAGATCTCATTCAAGTCGCACCCGTATTCGGCTACCAGGCAATCGTGGACCACGGCGAACGGGACGGGCTCGACATCCGTGCGCAGCCTGCGAAGCTCGTCGCAGAACGGCTGCGGCAGGATCTCCGATCGGTTGGCGAGGATCTGGCCCATCTTGACGAACATGGGGCCGAGCTCTTCGAGCAGGCAGCGGAGCCTAACCGGCGTGATATCATGCCAGACTTCGTATTTGCGCGCGAGCGAGAAGATCTCCCCGATACGCTTGCGACGGCCCGCGGCGGTGAGCTGGTACTTCTCCGATGGCGCCATGGACTGAGGCCCCTCGTCCACCTCGTCGGCGGCACGAGGGTGCCTCCATGGCCGGTTGAGCATCTCCGCCTCGATCTCGTTCAATACAACGGTATCCTCGGGGGACAGATGGCGCGCCGCGTCTTTCTTTTGGTCATCGTCTGTCATAATCGGTGCTATTCGTCCCGCTCGGCCTCGACGTCCCCGGAACCCTCCGCAGCATCATCGCACTCGACCTCCACGGTCACCGTCGCATCGTCCACGGAATCGACCAAATCGCGCACATGGGCCATGAACTCGATGCGCTCGGTCTTGGTGAGAAGGCGGACGCGGGCCAAGATCAGCTCGTCGAGCACGCGCTCGGCAGCGGACTCGCCCTTGGAGCTCAGGCGCTCGGTCACATCCGAGAACGTCCCGCCCGCCTCCTCGAAGATGTCGAACATGGAACGGGCGAAATCGGGGGCCGAGTGATCATGGCGAACCTGGTCGCCCTTGGCGCTCAAACGCTCCGTCATCTCCTGGGTCTTCTCGACAGCGGTGGCCGCCACGCCGATGCTGACGTTCACCATCTCGTTGATAAGCTCCTCGAACTTGGTTGCCATGATGACTCCTTGCCGCGGCGTGCGCCGCTACCCAAAACTGCCGGCAGTTGGTCTTTTTGTACCCCACCGCATAGCCGTCAATCACGGGCGACGGCGGGATATCTTCATCCCCCCGCCGCCCGTCCGCGATTATCGCTCGTTGTCGGACATCGCGAAGCCGCTCTTCATGGAACAGCTCACCGTATAGAGCACCTTGTCCAGGAGCTTATCGGTCTCATCCTTGACCTTGTCGACCAACGCCCCGTTGGCCCGCTCGAGAATGGCGGGCACATCGCCCGCGGGAAGATCGGCCACCCTGGCATCGGTCTCGCGCAGCATCTGATGACCCAGTGCCGCGACCTTCTCCTGATAGGAGCTGATCGCCTGCGAGGTCTCATGGAAGCGCACATCGGCGAGGGCGGCGATGATGCGATTCGCCCAATAGAAATTCTCGCTCGTCACGCGCGACGTGGTGCTCTCGAGATACTCCGGGAACGAGCTGACATTGGGATAGAGCGCCACCAGGCCGTTGAAGGCATTGGAGCCGAACGACATCCACTGGACGCAGCGGCTCGCCTCGTTGGCATACGGGCGCACCTGCAGGACGGCGAGCTGGCTCGTGCGGCAGATGCCGATGGGACGGTACAGCCCCCTTGTTGCCGGCGTGCCCTTCTTGCCGTAGCAATCGTACTCGGTCCCCTGATAGTGGGACGAGAGCACGTACTTGACGTCCTCGATGGTCAGCAACCGCTCGGGAACGCGGGACCAGGGGATATCGTCGGACTCGGGCGTGTAGTCGGCATCGGGGCCGTCCCACGCATCGGACGGGTTGAGACAGCGCTGCATGTACCAGGCGCGCGGCGTGTTGTACACATGGTCGCCGTCATTGTGCGTGCCGAAGGCATGGCGCGGGTTGAAGATGTCGCCGTTGAGCATGCCCTCGCGCAGGTCGCAAATCATATCGTCGAGCGTCGGCTCGCCGTCTCCGGCCCCCTCATCGCCGTCGAACTCCTCGTCCCCGAAAGCAAGATCGAGCAGGTCGTCGATGTCGATGAGATTTCGCATGGTGAGGTTGAGATGGTTGGACTCCATCCAGGACCGAAGGTCAGGGCTGGCCATATGATCGAACTGCTCGCCCTCCGCATCGGCAAGATCGAAATAATCGATACCGGACTGGTTTGGCATCGTGACATAGGAGTCATCGGGGACGCGCTTCGCTATCCAGTGATGGCCACCGATGGTCTCCAGCCACCAGATCTCGTTCACATCGGAGAACGCGATACCGTTCATCTCGTATGTTCCATACTTCTCCAGAAGCTCGCCCAGGCGCTGGACGCCCTCGCGCGCGGAGTGAATGTACGGGAGCACGCAGGTGACGAAGTCCTCCTCGCCCAGACCGCCGGGCTTGCCCGGGACGTAGCCCTCCTCGCCCTCTTTGCCGCGCGCGGGAACATATTCCACAAGCGGGTCGGCGCCCAGCACGCGCTCGTTGCTCGCGATGGTCTCGGTGGCGCTCATGCCCACGTTGGCGTCGTTGAATCCGGCGGCCGCCCACACGCCATGACCCTCGACGGCATCCGGCACGCTGGAATACCGCATGGGATCGGCCGGCAGCTCGAAGCTGAGATGCGAGGCCACGGTCGTATAGACGCGCGGCTGGTCCTCGGGTTTGACCACGGCCATGCGCTTGGGTTCAAACTGCCCGTTGGGCGAATCCTCGTTGCGAGCTACGATGGTCGAGCCATCGTAGCTCGCATGCTTGCCAATCAGAATCGTGGTGCAGGCCATGGGTCCTCCTTGCGTAGTAAACGTCATCACGGCCTAGTGTACCCAACCGGACGGACACAAACCCTGTATAGCGGGTGCGGACCACACCAGTTTTCCAAGCCGCAACACTCGTTTCATCATAAACGTAAGGCCTTTATTACGCTTTTGGTGCTGACGGTAATTCAGACCTGATAGAGGGGTAAGATTGCACGAACGCTCGCGACCGCGACGCGTGTGCTTTGCCCGCAGGGGCGCAGAAAGAAAGGTTCAGTATGGCAACCGGTACGCTTAAAAAGTCGTTCTTCCGCGAGAAGGGCTATGGCTTCATCACTCCCGACGAGGCGACGAACGACCCGCGTCACAGTGATATCTTCGTGCACTTCAGCGCTATCCAGATGGACGGCTACAAATCGCTCGACGAGGGCGATCGCGTGGAGTACGAGGTCGGTCCCGGCAAGAAACCCGGGGAGGTCCAGGCCGTAAACGTCCGGAAGATCGGTTAGCGCCGACACGTCAGCGCATAGAGGCAGCGCGGCCCCCGCGGTTTAAAACCGTGGGGGCCGCTGCGTATAAGACCGAGCAGGCCGGCTGTTAGACAAGTCCGTTTTGAATCTTCGCCGCAAGGACGACGTTGCTCATGAGCATGGCGCGGGTCATGGGGCCGACACCGCCGGGAACCGGGGTGATCGCACCGGCCACCAGCTCCGCCGAAGCATAATCGACGTCACCGCACAGCTTGCCGCCCTCATCGCGATCCATGCCCACATCGATGACCGTCGCGCCCGGCTTGATCCACGGCCCTTTGATCATCTTGGATATCCCGCACGCAGCGACCAGGATATCCGCGCTCTGGCAAATACGGGCGAGCTCACGCGGGTCGGTATGCGAATGGGCAACCGAAATCGTCGCATTCTGGGCCAGCAGCATCAAAGACATAGGTTTGCCCACGATCGAAGAGCGGCCGACGATGACGGCGTTCTTGCCCGCAGGGTCGATATGATATGCGGAAAGCATCTCCATGATGCCGGCGGGCGTGCAGGGACGCAGACCGGGCAGGCCGCGCACCAGCCTTCCAAGATTTTGGGGATGGAATCCGTCAACGTCCTTGCACGGATCGATGGCGGCCACCACCTCCTCCTCGTCAAGATGCGACGGGAGAGGCATCTGGACCAAGATGCCCGCCACCGAACGATCGGCATTAAGCGATTCGACCAGATCGATCAGCTCGCGTTGGCTTGTGGATGCGGGCAGCTTGTAGTCGTGCGAGGGGATCCCGCACTGCTCGCAATCGCGGAGCTTCGCCCGGACATACGTGGCAGATCCCTGGTCATCCCCGACCAACACCACTGCCAGGCCGCATGAAACGCCCCGTTCCGCAAGACGGGAGACCTCTTGCGCGGCTCGCTCCCGCACCTGCGCCGCGAGCTTTTTTCCATCGATGACTGTCGCCATGGGCATTCCCGCCCCTTCCGCGCGCATGCGCATAAACAAAGCGGGCGTACGCCGAGCGCACACCCGCCTCAATGATCCGTCACTAGCATACCCGCCCCACGGCACGACGATACAGTTCCTGAACCGTGTAAGCGGATGGAAACAACGAAGCTCTAGAACAGACCGGTGATGGTGCCGTTATCGTCCACATCGATGTTCTCGGCGGCCGGGACCTTGGGCAAACCGGGCATGGTCAGCACGTTGCCCGTAAGCGCGACAACGAAGTGGGCGCCCGCAGACACTCTGAGATCGCGCACCGTGATGCGGAAGTTCTCGGGTGCCCCAAGTTTACCCGCCTGATCGGTAAAGGAATACTGCGTTTTGGCAACGCAGACGGGCAGGTTACCGAAACCGTCAGCCCGCAGCTGTGCGAGCTGCTTCTTGGCCGCCGGCGTGAAGTCCACGCCGTCGGCATGGTACACCTTGGTCGCGATCGACTCGAGCGCTTCGGCGACATCGGCCCCGTCATCGTAGGCGAAACGGAACTCATTGGGCTCATTAATCAGGCGCATGACCTCATCGGCAAGGTCGAGCGCGCCCTCGCCGCCCTTGGCCCAAACCTCGGAAAGGCGCACGTTGACGCCGAGCTTCTCGCACTCGGACGCGATGAGGTCGAGTTCGGCCTGCGTATCCGTGGGGAACCTATTGATGGCCACCACGCAGGGAAGGCCGAACACATTCTGGATGTTCTCCACATGGCGCAGGAGGTTTGGCATGCCGGCCTTGAGGGCATCAAGATTCTCCTCGTTGAGATCGGCCTTGGCAACGCCGCCGTTGTACTTCAGCGCACGGGCGGTGGCGACCACGACGACCGCGCTCGGACGGACCCCCGTCATGCGGCACTTGATATCGATGAACTTCTCGGCGCCCAGATCCGCACCGAAGCCGGCCTCGGTGATGGCGACATCACCGAAACGCATGGCCATACGCGTGGCCATGATGGAATTGCACCCATGGGCGATATTGGCGAAGGGACCGCCGTGCACGAATGCGGGAGTATGCTCGAGGGTCTGAACGAGGTTTGGCTTGAGGGCGTCCTTGAGCAGGGCAGCCATGGCGCCATTGGCCTTGATCTGAGAGGCGCGCACCGGCTCGCCCGCGTAGGTGTAGCCGATCACGATCTCGCCCAAGCGCTCCTTGAGGTCGGAGATGGAAGTCGACAGGCACAGGATAGCCATGACCTCGGAGGCGACGGTGATGTCGAAACCGTCCTCGCGCGGGGTGCCGGAAGCCTTACCCCCCATGCCGCTCACGATGTGGCGGAGCTGCCGGTCGTTCATATCGACGGCACGGCGCCACGTAATGCGGCGAGGATCGATACCCAGCTTGTTGCCCTGCTGGATATGGTTGTCGATCATTGCGGCAAGCAGGTTGTTCGCAGCCCCGATGGCATGGAAGTCGCCGGTGAAGTGAAGGTTGATGTCCTCCATGGGAATCACCTGCGCATAACCGCCTCCCGCGGCCCCGCCTTTGACGCCGAATACCGGGCCGAGCGACGGCTCGCGCAACGCGACGGCACTTTTAACGCCACGATGACGCAGGGCATCGGCAAGACCGATGGTCGTGGTCGTCTTGCCCTCGCCTGCCGGCGTAGGATTGATCGCGGTGACCAGCACGAGCTTGGCCTCGTGGTCGGTCGGTTCGTTGAGCAGCGAATAATCGACCTTGGCCTTATCGTAACCATAGGGAATCAGATGTTTGGCATCCACCCCCGCGGAGGCGGCAACCTCCTGGATCGGAAGCGGCTGAACGGAATGTGCGATTTCGATATCGGTCGGCATATCAACGTTCCCTTCTCGAAAGACGTATACGTGCTTCAGAATAGCACGGGCCGGTTGCTCCTAGCTGGAAGTTGTGGAAGGCTGCATGCCCAGATGCTCGAAGGCCGCCGGCGTGGCGACGCGGCCCTGCGGGGTACGGATGATGAGTCCGCATTGGAGCAGGTAGGGCTCGTAAACATCCTCCAAGGTCGATGCGTCCTCACCTGTAGCGCTGGCAAGCGTCGACAATCCGACCGCCCTGCCGCGGAAGGTCTTACACAGCGTCTCCAGGATACGCGTGTCCATCCAGTCGAGGCCGAGCTCGTCTATCTCGAAAAACTCAAGCGCCTCCTGTGCGATGGAAAGATCTATGGCTCCCCCGCCACGCACCTGGGCATAATCGCGCACGCGCTTGAGCAGGCGGTTGGCCAAACGGGGCGTGCCGCGCGAACGCGAGGCGATCTCTGCCGCCGACTGCCCATCGATCTCGACGCCGAGTATGGATGCCGAACGCGTAACGATCTCGGCAAGATCGCGTACGGAGTAGTAATCGAGACGGAAGGAGATGCCGAATCGATCGCGCAGGGGCCCCGTCAGCATTCCAGAGCGCGTGGTGGCGCCCACGAGCGTGAAATGCGGGATATCGAGCCTGATCGAGCGGGCCGCGGGCCCCTTGCCGATAACGATATCCAACGAGAAGTCCTCCATGGCGGGATAGAGAATCTCCTCGACCTGTCGGTTGAGGCGATGGATCTCATCGATGAAAAGCACGTCGCCGGGCTGCAGGTTGGTCAGGATGGCGGCAAGATCGCCCGTACGGGCAATGGCCGGACCGGAGGTGGTCTTCATCTGCGCGCCCATCTCGTTGGCGACGACAGCCGACAGCGTCGTCTTGCCGAGGCCGGGCGGTCCGGAGAAGATCACATGGTCGAGGCACTCTCCGCGGGATTTAGCCGCCTCGATCAGGATGCGGAGGCTCTGCTTGATATGTTCCTGCCCGCAATAGTCGTCCAGCGTCTGCGGGCGCAGGCTGCGCTCGACATCAAGGTCGTCGCCGGTGAGCTCGCCCGTGACGAAACGCTCCGTGTGGGCGCCGTCGCCGGCGGCGCGGTGCGAAGGAGCGTCATCCCACAGGTCCTTGTCTTCGTCTACTTCCCACATCATGCATCCATTCCGAGTCGCTTAAGTGCGGCGGCGAGCACCTGCTCGACCTGCATCGATTGGACACCCTCGATCCCTTCGAACGCAAGGTCGATCTCCTGCATGGTGAACCCCATGGACAGCAGCGCGGACCTCGCATCCTCCACGGTGGCGCTGTCCCCGACCGCACCGGGGCCGAGCGGGAACTGGCCGGCTGCAGGCAGGCTCGAGGCGGCCAAGCCCCTATCTTTTGCAAACACGCTCTTGAGCTCGAGAATGAGTCTTTGGGCAGTCTTCTTCCCCACTCCGGGGACCTTTGCCATAGCCTTATCGTCCTCGGCCATCACGACCGCGTAGAGATCGGCCGTGGCGTACGTCGACAGCACGGCCAATGCGAGCTTTGCCCCCACGCCCGAAACAGCCACGAGCCGATCGAACATGGTCCGCTCCTCCTTCGTGGCGAACCCGAAGAGCGTTATGGCATCCTCGCGCACCTGCATACGCGTGTAGAGCAGGACCTCCTGCCCGACAGATGGCAGAAGGGCCGCGGTGGTATTTGAAATGCCGAGCTCGAACCCCATGCCCGAAACGTCAACGACGACGACGCTCGGCGTGGCCTCGACAAGCAACCCGTGCAGCTGGGCGATCATGTGTAGGGGTTTCCCTTCTCTTGGATATAGCGGCCATCGGTAAGCTCGTGCGTACGACGCAGGTTTGCGTGGCAGATGGCGCACGCAAGGGCGTCCGCAGCGTGATCGGGCTTAGGATCGTGATCGAGATGCAGAAGCGTGCGAACCATGTACGTGACTTGGTACTTATCGGCCGAACCGGTCCCCACGACCGCCTGTTTGATCTGCATGGGCGTATACTCTCCGACCTCCACCCCGCACAGGGAGCATGCGACCATGGCGGCGCCGCGCGCATGCGCCGTGGGGATGGCGGAGCGCACGTTGACGCCAAAATAGATGCCCTCGATCGCGGCCTCCTGGGGATGATAGCGCTCGACGACAGCCGTGAGCTCACGCGCGATACGCTGCAACCGAGCGGCAAGATCGCTGCCGACTGAAGTTTGGATACACCCGTACGCCCTGCATCGGACCTCACCACGCCGCTCTTCAACGATACCCCAGCCGGTGTTTGCCAAACCGGGGTCGATGCCGAGAATAACCATAATCCTCCTCGCGGCGCTGAAGTCCGAACGTTTGTTCTAGTATACCACGCGGTGGAGCCATGTCACGCAAAGGTTTTAGTTGAGGGAGAAGAACGGCCCGGGATTGGGCGAATCGGCGGACGACGCGGGCCCCTGGGTCATCATGCGCTCGATCGCCCGTTGGGCCTCGGGCGGGATATCCGCCGGACCGGCGGCCTTCCCGCCGGATGCGCCAAGAAGCCGCTCGAGCCCCGAGGCGTCTACACCCAAGATGCCTCCGAGCATCCCGAGCAGCTCGTCACGTGCCTGCGAACCCCTGCGCATAGCGCGCTCATCGATGCGCTGCAGCTCCCGCTCCGCGAGCTCCTGCACCGAGGCGCGCGTTCGCCCACGCGATCCCAGATCGGACCATGCGAGCGATGCGGGCCACGAGCGCTCGGCAAATGACCGTGGGCTCAAGATGGGGTATGCCGGCATACGGCGACGAAGCGCCTCTCCACGCCGCACGAGCATCAAGATGATCGCACGGGCCTCGGGCGACACGCCCGGGCAGTCGATGTCCTCGTAGCCGAACCCGCGCTCAACATGCTCCTCGAGAACATGATCGAGATCGACGGGGCCGATGCCGCGCAGCAGACCCCCCAATCGGCCCGCCATGGCATCATCGAGCGCAAATGTGGCGGCGGCGCCGGCGAGCACGGGGGCGAGAGCCTCCTCGACCGCCTTCAGGCATACGAGCTCCTTGGGTAAAACGGGCGACACGCCGTTGCGGTAGCGCGCCAGGTATTCCAGAGAGGTTAGGAGCAGATCGCCGAACGGCGCGAGGGCGGCGCGGGAAGGTCCGTCCCACGCCACGCTCAGAGCGGCATCGGTCTTGGTTATAGGAGCCAAAAGCAGCGCGTGCTGCTCGGAAGCGCACCGGGCCAAAAGGCCGTCACCGGAATCGATGCCATCGGTCATATCGAGAAGACGCAGGTGGAGGTTGGCCGCCACCTCCCGCGCGCGCTCCGCACGGGCGACGCACGCCGCCTGCTGAGCGGGCGTCATAGGCTCCACGCGCCCCGTCAACACACCGAAAACGTTACGGGAGCCGAGCGCATCGCATGCGAGCGCGGCAAGCAGCGACGAGGGCAGCGTCCCATCCAGCTCGACGACGGCGCGGGCGCGCCCCGACGCCTCCAGGCTATCCCGTACATACAAGCGCAGGGCCTCCCACGTCCACGCGTCCCGATCGAAAAGCGGCAAGTCAAGATCGGGCAAGGTATCGCACGGCATGCCGCGCGTGACCGAACAGGTCAGGAGGCGCTCCTCGAAAACCGGGGCCTCGGCCACGACCCGGCCGGTGTCATCCATGATAAACGACCCACCCGTGTAGACCGACTCGTCGAATGCGCCGACCGGTGCCATGCACGCAAGCCACGCCCCCGCCTTCGCCACCCGATCCCTAAAGGCGCCCTGGCGCACCCCCGCCACAGCGGCGGTGGACACATCGGCGCGGTCGAAACCGTTGACCTGGAAATAAACGAGCAGGTCGCATCCGGGGGGCAGCTCGGTCACGTCACGGTCGAAATCGAAGGTGACCGCGATGCGCGTGCCGGCAACCTCGAACGTGGGAACGACCCATGGCGAGGCATTGCGAGCGGCGCGATGCTGGGACACGGTGAGGCGAACGGGTGCGAGACGGCCCTCCCCTGCGATCATGACCTCGAACAGCGATCCTCCGTCATAGGGGACCACCAGGGGGATGAGGCAGGTGATATCGATATCGGACAGACGGTGGGCGGTCTCGGAAAGGGCGGCCAGGACATCGCCCTGGAACGCCGCGCTCTCGGTCAGGGCACCGGGAACGACGCCGCACAGCAGCGGCGCGGGCACGCACAGCAGGTCCACCGACTGATCGGCCGCCAAACGCGCCTGCCGCTCGATTCGGCTGCATATGCCGGCGATGTCACCCAGGCGCGCATCGAATTGCGCGAGCGCGATCTTCATCTTGCCCTTCCCCTCATACACACGAAGGGCCGTCTGCAAGAGCAGGCGACCCTTCTGCCTCTTAGTTGCGCACTATCAGGCGATTAGAACTCCGCCTTCCACAGACCATGCAGGTTGCAGAACGCGTATACCGTACCGGACTTGACGCCGCCGGCGAAAAACGTGGTGGGCGTCTGGCCGGGCTTGAGATAATGGATCTCGAGGCGACCCTCGGTCTCAAGGGCGATCCACTCGATATGGTGCTCCTGCTCCATGGGGTGCTCGACCTCGCCGACCGTGACGTTGATCACGTGGCCGTCGCGCTGAAGGTCAACCACGGGCACGTGCTTCTCCTTGGCCGCGTCGACGCTGTTGGCCTCGACCGCGGTGTAGCCGGCCGGGGCGGCCATATCGATATCGACCGCCGCGAAGAACTTGCCGTTCTCATCGTTCTTGAAAAACGTTGCCATATGATCAATCCCTTTCAGGTCTCGCCCTCTATGAACAATTGTGTCTATTATGCCCCGAAGCGCAGATGTTAACCACGGGAAAACGGGAGACACCGAAGCGGCTAAATAACCGTTACGCGGCCCTTGTTCCCCACGATACCCTTGACCTCGGCGATCAACGGAATGGAGCGTGCATTGACGCGTACGGGAATCTCCGCGCGCATGGTTTGGCCATCGGCCTGCTCAACGAACAGCTCCACGCGGTCGCCGCCGGGGTTGGTGGAGAGCACCGTCGCCAGGCGCGCCATGTTGGACTGGGAGAACCGCGCGGTGGGGATCATGACCTCGAACACCTTGGGACGGTTGCTCTCCTCGTTGAGCTCCAGCGGCAAGATCTCCTGAGCGATGATCTGGTCGCCGCGGTCGGAGCGCTCGAGCTTGCCCTTCACGCGCACGAAGGCATCGGAGAGCACGGCCCCGGTCTCGGGATCGGTCTCGCCGTACAGGTAGTCCTCGGCCGCCTTGTACGTCTTGGGGAAGACGACCACGGTGGCCTCGCCTTCCATATCCTCCAGGGTCACGATGCCCATGGGGCCGCCGTTCTTGGTGACGCGCTTGGAAACGTCGGACACCATGCCGGCCCACCAGAAGGGCTTGCCCTCGGGGATCTCCTGGTTGATGGTGCCCTCGCCGGCAGGGTTGCGCACCTCGTAGCCCGTATCGATCTGCGTGAACGAGAAATCGCGCGCCTTGCCCAGAGCGTACTCATAGGGACGCAGCGGATGGTCGGAAACGTAGATGCCCAGCACGTCGCGCTCGAAGGAGAGCTTCATGTGCCGGTCCCACTCCTGGCCGTCGGGCTCGGGCACCACCACCTCGAAGCCGGACCCCTCGACGTCGCCGAACACATCGAACAGCGAGGTCTGGCCGGCGGCGCGGTCCTTCTGGCGCTTGGCGGCGGCGTCGATGATGTTCTCGGGGTTCTCCTTATCGACGAAGTGCATCATCTGACGGCGGGTATAGCCGGTGGAGTCGAAGGCACCCGCCTTGATGAGCGATTCGATCACACGGCGATTTGCCTGGGAGGAGTCCACACGGTCCACGAAGTCGTGCAGGTTCTTGAACGGACCGCTCTTCTCGCGCTCGGCGATGATCGCCTCGGTCACGCCCTCGCCCACGCCGCGGATGCCCGCCAGGCCGAAGCGCACGCCCTCGGGCGTCGCGGTGAACTCGGTGCCCGACTCGTTCACATCGGGCGGCAGCACCGCGATGCCGTCGTGGCGGCACGCCGAGACGTAGTGCACGATCTTGTCGGTCTTGCCCGTGTAGGACGTAAGCACGGCGGCCATGTACTCGTTGGGGTAATGGGCCTTGAGCCACGCCGTCTGCATGACCAGGATGGCGTAGCCGGCCGAATGCGATTTGTTGAACGCGTAGGATGCGAACTCCAGTACATCGTCCCAGATCTTCTGAGCGACCTCGCGCTTGTAGCCGTTGCGCTCGGCGCCGTTCATCCAGTGGTCGTAGATGGTCTCGTCCTCGCCATCCGACCATTTGAATACCTGGTCGGTCAGCATCTTGATCTTCTTTTTCGCCACCGGCTTACGGATGCGGGAGTCCGATTCGCCCTTGGAGAAGCCGCACATCTCGACCGAGATGTTCATAACCTGCTCCTGGTAGACCATGGTGCCGTAGGTCTCGCCCAAGATGCCGTCCAGGCGCGGGTCATAGGATACGGCGGGCTCCTTGCCGTTCATACGGTTGATGTAGCTCGACACCATGCCGGCGCCCAGGGGGCCCGGGCGGTACAGGGCGATCAGAGCGACCACGTGCTTGTACTCGGTGGGCTTCATGTTCTTGATCGTGGCCGTCATGCCGGCGGACTCGACCTGGAATACGCCGGCGGTGCGGCCGGCGCTCATGAGCTCGAAGATGGCGGGGTCATCGAAGGGGATCTTGTCGACGTCGATGTCCTCGCCCGTGCTCGCCTTGATGTTCTTCTTTGCCTTGGAGATTACCGTGAGCGTACGCAGGCCCAGGAAGTCCATCTTGAGCAGGCCCATGTCGGCAACCGTATGGCCCTCGTACTGGGTGATCTCCACGCCGCCCTTGGTATCGAGCTTGGTGGGAACGTGCTCGTTGACGGCGTCGCGGCAGATCAGGACGGCGCAGGCGTGCACGCCCTCGCCGCGCGTGAGGCCCTCGATGGACAGCGCGGTGTCGATGATGCGGCGTGCATCGGGATCCTTCTGATATGCCTCGACGAAGTCGGGGTTATAGAGATCCTCCTTGCCGGGGACCTTCTCGAGAACCTGCTTGAGCTTTACCGACGGATCGCTCGACACCATCTTGGACAGGCGCTGGCCCATGTACACCGGATAGTCCAGCACGCGCGCCGAGTCGTTGATGGCCTGCTTGGCCTTGATGGTGGAGTAGGTGATGACGTGCGTGACCTTCTCGGGGCCGTAGAGCTGCCGGACGTGCTCGATGACGTCCAGGCGCCGCTCATCGTCGAAGTCCATATCGATATCGGGCATCTCGGTACGCTCGGGCGACAGGAACCTCTCGAACATCAAGCCGTTGGACAGCGGGTCGAACGTGGTGATGTCCATGGCGTAGGCGACCAGGGCGCCCGCGGCCGAACCACGGCCCGGGCCCACGCCGATGCCGTTCTCCTTGGCCCAGCGCACGTACTCGGCAACGATGAGGAAGTACGCCGCGAAGCCCTTCTCGCAGATGACCTTGTATTCGTATTCGAAGCGCTCGCGGATGTCGACACCGCAGATCTCCTTGCCGTCCCAATCGTCGCCGTAGCGCAGCGCCAGGCCGGCCTCGCACTCGCGGCGGAACTGGCTCTCATGCGTCTCGCCCGGGTCGAGCAGCGGGTAGTTGGGCAGGATGATGGAGTCCCAGTCGAGCTCGACATTGCATTTCTCGGCGATCTCGAGCGTGTTGTCGCATGCCTCGGGGCAATACGGGAACAGCGCCCGCATCTCCTCCTCGGTCTTCATATAGAACTCGGAGCCCTGCATGCGCATGCGGTTGGGGTCGTCCACCTTGGTGTTCATGCCGATACACATCATAACATCCTGGACCGGCGCATCCTCGCGGCGCAGGTAGTGGAAGTCGTTGGTGGCGATAACCTTGACACCGATCTGCTTGGCGATCTCGATGAGCTGACGGTCCATCTGCTCATCGGTCAGACCGGCATCGGTGGTGATACCGTGCTCCTGGATCTCGATATAGAAATTTCCCGGCTCGAACAGGTCGCGGAATGTCTCGGCCCACTCCAGCGCCTTGTCCATCTCGCCGCGGTCGATGCACTTGGGGATGATGCCCGCAATACATGCCGAGCTGCAGATGAGGCCCTCGCGGTGGCGGCGCAGGTTGTCGAGCGTCACGCGGGGCTTGTAGTAAAAGCCCTGCACGGCCGCCTCGGAGACCGTCTGCATGAGGTTGATGTAGCCCTGCTGGTTTTGCGCCATGAGGACCATGTGGTACAGCTCGGGCTTGCGGTCGCGGGCGAGCGTGTCGTCGGGGGTGAAATACACCTCGCAGCCGAAGATGGGCTTGATGACCAGCGGGGGCTTGAGCTCGTCGATATTGCCCTTCTCGTCCCACATGGCCATGTCTTTTTGATACTGCGCGTACCCGCGCGGGTCCTTCTCGGGATCGGGCTCCTCCAGCTCGTCGCGGCGGCCCTTCTCCAAAAACGATTTGTCGTGGCTCCATACCTTATACTCGGGCGTGCCGTGGTTCACGGCATCGCAGGCCAAACCAAGCTCGGGGACGCCGTACATGTAGCCGTGATCGGTGATGGCAACGGCGGGCATACCCAACTCGACCGCGCGATTGACCATATCTTTAATACGGGTCGCGCCGTCGAGCATGGAATACTCGGTGTGGTTATGTAGGTGGACGAATCCCATGTAACGTGCTCCTTGATGTGCCGAACTCAGCCGATGCGCTCAGATTTGCGGTCTTCGATTTTACCGTAGGCGCCAAGCGATCGATGGTGGGCAACGCGCCCTTCTCACCCGCTACAAATAACCCTACAGCTCGAAGGAGACGACCTGCGGCAGAGCGGGGTCCGCGGCGTCGGGCACCTCGACGCGCACGAAACGAAGCGATATGCTCCCGTACTCGTCGCGATGCAGCGCCTGGGCGTAGACCTCCGCCTGCAAACGGTGCTTCTCATGCAGCTGCTCGGGCGTTTCGTCCTCGCTGCCCCCCGTCTTGTAATCGATCACCAGGGCGCGGCCGCGATCGCCGGGATCGGTGCACAGAAGGTCTATCGATCCCTCGGCATACCCGCCGTGCTCCGCCGTGAAACGCTCATCCCCCATCGAGAAAAACGGGACCTCGGCGCGAACGCACGGCCACGAGAGGGCCTCGAGACGCAGCGGGGAGGCGGTCCAGCGAGCCAGCGCCTCGTCAAGGCGCACCCGCTGTTCGGGCGTGCAGCCCCAATAGGAGGCGAGCGCATCGCGTCGCTCGGCGGGGACGTCGTCGCAACCCATCTCGACCATCCACTGGGCTGCGGCATGGAAGGCGCTGCCCAGCGCGGTGGGATCTCCCCCGCGCGCGGCGGCAGCCTCGACCGCAGGCCCATCGGCCACGGCCGCACCCGCCCCGGCACCGGCCCGCTCCGCCGCATGCAGGTCGCGCGAGAGCGAGGAGTAGCTGTAGGAGATGCGCGGGGCCCCATCCGCCGTTGCCGACGAATACTCGGCGCCGCAAGGACGCACGAGCTCGACCGTACGTCCCTCACCCTGTGAACGGTCGGCGCGCGGCTCGCTTCCCGCCCCATCCTCGAAGCCCGGGAAATCGCCCATCTCGAACAGGCGATACGGCGTTTTCTTGTCACCCTTTGGATACTTGAGGTCGGCGAGCAGCACCATGCGGAAATCCCCCGATAGGGAATCCGGGAAATCCAACCGGTCGCTCGAGAGATCGGGCAGGCCGTTGTTACCCGCATCGGGCGGAAGGATCCTTGAAAGGACCTCGCCCAGCAATGACTGGCGATGCCCCGCAACGAGCTCGGTTCCATACCGGGCGCCCATAGCGAGAATCACCACCTCCCGCGCACGCGTGACGGCGACATACAGCAGGCGCGCGGCCTCCTCATAATCCAGGACCGATGCCTCATGGCCCATATAGGAATAGGCCTCGGCCGCCCGGGCAGGCGGCATGGGCAGCGCGAGCGTATCCTCCTCGAGCTCAGGGGCCTCGAGCATGGCGCCGTCCGATTGGCGGTCGAACCTGTTGGGGAACGCGGTCCACAGCGTCATGCCATCGCGGTCGATCATACGGAATCGGTCCTTGTTCGCCTTGATGCCATCGCACTCGGCGATGGCGACCACGGGAAATTCCAGACCCTTGGACGCATGCACCGTCATGATGCGGACGGCTTGCGCACCGGAGCCGTTCAACGTGGCCGGAGACTCCTTGACGGTCTCGATGTGATCGGCGAAAGCCCGCGCGACCAGACGCGGCGCATAGGCGCGCCCCTCCTCCTCAAGCGATACGATGTCGAGCGCCTTGAGCACGTTCGCCGCGACGGCCTGGTCTTGCGCCCCTCCATGTTCGAGTCGCAGCAGCCAGCCGGACTCGTTCACGCAATCGCGAACGATATCGGAGACGCGATCGCGACCCACGCGCGCGAGCGCACGGCAGAGCACCTCCCGCATCCGGACGATCAGGGGAAGCTCGCCGAACTGTTCCATCAGCTCGCCATGCAAGATAACGTCGGCTGTCAGGCTGCGCGAATCGACGACGCCCGTCGGCGCATCGATACAGGTCGACAGCGCCAAGAGCTCCTGTGCGCCCAACTCGAACATAGGAGAGGCGAGCAACGGCAGTGCCGCATCCTGCCCGTCGTCGGGATTGGCGAGAAACGCCAGGAGCGCCTTGATGACCCCCACCTCGGGTGCGTTGCGAAACACCGAGGTGCCTCCTGCGACCACGCACGGGAGGCCGACGGCGCGCACCGCGGAGGCATACGTCTCGGCACGGGTGAGCTTGGTCATGAGGATGACCATGTCGCCCGGCTCGAACCCCTCCTCTTCGCGCAGGCGTGCAAAGCGCTCCGCGATGCCGCGCGCCTTTTGAGCCGCGCGCTCGTCGGATGTGCCCCCCACGACCAACAACGCCTGACGGCGGGATGTCCGGGGGCCGCGCATCGCGCGCGCCCGGCCGCGACGGTCCTCGCCGCAAGATACCAAGTGCAGGAAGTCACGGCCCAGGGGGTTTTCCGCGCCGCCCTCGAAGATCTTGTCGGCGAACGAGAGGATGTCCGCATGGCTGCGGTAGTTGGTATCGAGGCTCAAAACGCTACCGCCAGTCGCCTCGACCTCCTGTTTCTTGTTGCGGAACACCGAGACGTCGGCGCCTCGGAAGCGATAGATTGACTGCTGGGCATCGCCCACCGTGCACAGCTCGCGACCATCGGGGCTGCACAGCATGCGAACCAGCTCGACCTGTTGCTGGGCGGTATCCTGGAACTCGTCCACCATCACCATCTTGAATTTCCCGGAGAACTCCTCGTGCACGAGCGGATTGTCCTTAAGTGCGTCGTAGGCCAAGGTGAGCAGGTCATCGTTATCGAGCAGCGACCGCTCCGCCTTGAGACGCCGGTACTCCTCTTCAACCTCCGAAGCCAAAGGCGCGATCTGCTCGAGAGCATCGGCGCGACAGGCCAGATAAGCCTCGGAGAAGAAGGCCGGAAGCGCTGCGCGCACGTCCTCGACGGCAGCCTTCTCGTCCTTGCCCATGCCCTTGCCGCGCAGGCTCAACTTGTCGCAACCGGCACGGCAGACACGCAGGTCATCAAGCGTACGATCGGAGGCGAGATACTCCTCGAGAGCGTGCAGCGAGGAGGCGGCCGCCTCCGCGTTGGCATAGGACGGCGCATCGGCGATCGCACGGTACGCCTCGAGCAGCTCGATATGGCTCGGCCTGGGCATGATCGGCTTCATGCATTCGATCCCGCCGATAGCGGAAGACGTCTTGGCCAGCAGCGCAGAGAGCATGGCGAGCAGGTTGTCGACATCGTGCGACCCCGCCCCCGCGCTTTCAACGGGAAACGCCGAGAGCAGGGCATCGTAGGCCCCCGCGCCGTTACGGTCATCGGTCACAACGCGGCGCAGGACCCGTTCTACCGCGCGGCGCTTGAGCTCCTCGGGGGCCTGGAGAATCCCGAACGCCGGATCGATACCCAGATCGAGCGCATGGGCCCGGATGATACGGGAGCACATGCCGTGGATCGTCGAAATCCAGGAATCGTCGACCCGGGCCGCCTGCTCATCCATCCCCTCGTCAAGCAATGCGAAGCGGATGCGCTCCTTGAGCTCTTGGGCGGCCTTCTCGGTGAAGGTGATGGCGAGCACCTGGTCGATACTCTCCAAAAACGGCTCCGGGCAGGCCGGGTCGGCCCACTCCCCGCGCGGCTTCGATCCCGGACGCAGCGCATACATGACGCGCTGGGTCAGGGTGAACGTCTTGCCCGAACCCGCTCCCGCCGAAACGAACAGCGGTCCGTCGAGCGTGGTGACGATAGCCTCTTGTTTTTTCTCAAGTGTGATACCGGCCATCAGCGCCTCATTTCGCACATCGTAAGCGGACAGTACGTACAGGAATCGGATGTCGGGCATGGGGCTATGCAGCCGGCCTCCATGCGGTCGAGCTCGGATGCAATCGATTCCTCGACCACGCGCAGCAAATCGGAGAACTCCATCTCCCCATCGCGCTGCGCGCCGCGGACGCTTTTCTTGTTGCCCGGGTACGCGCTCACGCGGTCACGGGGAAACGCGGGCGGCTCGCACTCGGTCAATGCCGAGCTCACGGCGCCGGCCATGCTCGGGCCGCGCAATCCAAGATATACGGCGCCCTGAGCCTGACCATGCGTGAGACGCTCATACGCGGTTGCGTACATAAGCGTCTGGACCTTGGGGGACCTATCTCTATCGAGCCCCGGGAGCCACCCCTGCTCGGGCCCCTCTCCATCGGAGCAGCTCATGGTGGGGTCGGGGCACACGAATTCCGCCATACCGGAGCGGTTCTTGTAGTCGATCACGACGAAACGGTCACCCGATCCGGCGCTGGGGGCCACATCGATACGGTCGATACGCCCGCCCAGCGGACGGCCCGCGTATTCGATGCCCTCCTTGTCGAAGGAGTATTCGAACTCGCGCGGGGTGTAGATGGGCATGAGGTCGCTCTCGTAACGGACCAGGTTGTGGAACGTCACGCGCATGGCCTCGATCTGGTTGCGCTCCAGTTCGTCCAGGGCGACCAGCGCGCCGTGCACGGGACGCGGCCGCTCGGTACCGCCCGCGGCGTACTTTCCATGCGTATACTTTCCCCGCGCATGGTCCTCGCGCATCTCATCGAATGCGCAGTCCATCTGCTCCAGGCATTCGTCCACCGTGCCAGGGATCACCCGTTCGAGCCCCGCCTCCGTCAGGCGCTCATGGAACCGCTGCATGACGTCGTGGGCGAAGTTTCCGAACTCTATGGGACCGAATCCGGCATCGAGCATGCGGGCGGGCACGCGGTTGCTCACGAACCAGCGATACGGACAGGCCAGGTAATTCTCGGTCTGGGAAGCGGAGAGGAGGCGCTCCACCGCCTGCCCTCCCACAACGCGGTGACGCGGCTGCACATACGGCAGCACATCGTCGGACAACTCATATATACCGAGGCACGAAACGACATCGTGCGCGGACCCCGCACCCGAGGCGGGATCGATTGCGCGCGACAGCCTGTCCTCACCCACCAGGCCGGAGACAACGGCATGGGAGCCACGACTGCGAGCGGCCTGCTCGAGCTCCGCATAGGCGAGCGCCGGATACAGCTCGTCGCCGCCGGAATCGCGTGCCACGAACGTAAGGGCCGCCGCCCATCGCACGGACTCGATCGCAGACACGAAAGCGCTTCTCTGAAGCGCCGATGCCGCCTGGGATATCGGGGCGGCCCCGAGTTTGACCGCGAGCAGATCGACAGCGCTCTCCCTTCGCGCCAGCGGATAGGAAGACGCCGAGGCATCGATGATCACACAGGCATCGAACGCGCCGGCGGCGCAAGCCACGTCTTCCAAGCGGCAGATCTCTACCTCACCGCGTGGGGCATCCAGAACGGATTCGCAGCGCCACCGAACGGGTACCGCAAGAGAATCCAAGGATGCGGCCGCGAGCTCCGGCGACACGCCCAGAACGCGAGCGCGAGCGAACAGGGACGAGGCGGCGCCCACCATGGCAAGCTCGGAATCGCGCGCGGCCTCGCCCTCGGTTCCAAACCGATAGCCATCGGCGGCGGCCGCGGCCTGCCCCATCAACATGAGGGCGCGGCCGGCAGACCCATCCGCCAGGGCGTCGATCGCTTTTTTGAGCACCACCGGACGCGCGGGTCGCCCCTCGTCTTTCGACCGGTCGCGTTCAGCGGAACGCCGGCGGCTCTCCAGGCTCGAAAGCTTCGCCTTCAATCCCTCGACGGTAAGCGAGCGCTTTTTGCGCAGCTGCGTATCGAACGCGATGGCAACGCGATCGGCATCCTCGCCCATGCCCGACAAGGGGCTGCGAATCCAATCGGCCAGCTCGGGTGCCGGCCACCATGAGCTGGGTTCCGCATGCTCCATGCGGTCGAGCAGGTCCATGAGCTGACCGAGCTGCTGGCCGCAACGCGACTGCCCAAAGGCAAGCCGGCCCCGCAGCGCGATCGAAAAACCCCGTGACGCCAGACGAGGGACGAGGCGTCGATACGCCGCAAGGGGGTCGGGAGCGGCGATGGCGATGCGCGGCGCCGCCACGCCGGACTTATGGGCGCGCTCGAAACACGCCTCCAGCGCAACGATACAGCTGTCGTCGCGCACCGAAGGACCCGCGGCAGGGGCAAAAAGCACCCGATCCCCAAGATCGGAATCGACTTCGCCCCCCTCTTCGTTTTTTTCGATCTCGCACTGCCACCTCTCGGCGAGACGAACCGCCAACGGGGCCCCGAACCTATCGAAAAGGCACGCCAGGTCCCCCTGATCGCCCACGCATTCCAGCAGCTCAAGCTGCGCGTATGCGAGCGTGCGCGCAGAGCGCACGACCACGGCACGGGCACACGGCGGAACGGCGCCGGCAAAGCGCCGGGCCAAGCGCACGCAGGCTTCGGACTGCTCGATCATTCGATTTCGCTCGAGCCGCTCCGCATAGGAGCGGACGAGCTCGCACGCGCGCCGCTCGGAAGCGGATAGGGACGCGCGGGGGACATCGTGGAGGATGTACGGCATGAGCTCGGCCGCCATACCGCACAGCATATCGATTGTCCCGGGATTGTCCCCCAAGGGGTCCAACGTGCCCTCCTGGGCACGCCCGTGGACCAGATCCGTCATGATAAGCCGGCGGTCGAGAGCATCGACCACATGCTCGCCCGATCCGAACAACTCCCATAGCCCCTGGATCCAGGCGTCCATCGTCATAACGTCCACCGAAGCCGAAACGCCGCCATCGGAGAGGCCCCTGCGCACCAGATCGCGCTGAGCAGAACGGGGCACCACAACCGTGACGCGCCCCCAGCGCTCGGCCAGCTCGCCCACCAGGCGCACTTCGCGCTCCGAAACGCCGACCAGGCCCTGAGCCCGGGATACCCTGAATGACATGTTCCTCCAACCCGACGAGCCTCGAGATTTCCTACTTGGTATCCTACACGCCGGCGCGGACAGATTTCGGCCAGACGCCATAAAACAAAAACCGCCCCTTCGCGATGCGAAAGGACGGTAGAAGCACGCATTGGGCGGGCACGGCACCAGGCGGCGTCATTCCCCTAGCTTCGACAGCACCCCGCGATAGCCGCCGTATTCACCGTTCAACGACTTTGATACACGGCTCACGGTGGTGGAAGACGCTCCCGTGCGGGCCTGAACCTCGACATACGGCTCGCCGTCCCCCAGGTATTTGGCGACCTGCAGACGTTGTGCGAAATCGCATATCTCACGCGGGGTGCACAGGTCGGTGAGGAAGTCGCGAATCTCCTCCTCGCCCTCGAGCAGGCAAAACGCGCGAACCAGCTGATCGACATCGGGACGGTCGAACATTTTCTCGATATTCATGGACACCACCAAACATGCAGGTCGTGAAAACGGTCCCATGCAGTTTAGCACAGTAGCGCGCTAAAGTACGCACCGCATCACCCAACGGGCGCAACGCGCCCATCAAGGCCGGACGTCCACTGCACGCCGCCCCGGTCATCGATAACGATCGCATCGATCCCCTCGGTCCGTTCGGCATATGCAAGCCCGCCCTCGACACCCAACATGAACAATGTGGTGGAGTAGCCATCGCAATCGACCGAACGCGGCGCCACGATGGAGACCGAGGCGACATCCGTCCGCGCCGGCATGCCGTCTTCAGGGCTCAGGATGTGATGGTAGGAGACGCCGCCGCGGGTAAAACGGCGCTCATGAGCCCCGCTCGTCGCGACCGACCCGGACTCGATTTCGACCACGGCGCGGTACGCGTCGGGGCGAAACGGATCGATGATACCGACCCTCCAGGGCCGAAGGTCCGAGGGGTCGCACAGGTCCCCGCCCGCCAGCATCACGTTGCCGCCCAGGTTGAGCGCGAAGCGATCGATCGCGCGCTCGCGCAGCAGCGCAGCGAGGTCGTCGGCAACGTATCCCTTGGCTATGCCGCCGACGTCCAACGAGCTCTCGGGGTCGGAAAGACGCACCGCGTGCGAACCGTCGGGCAAGTCGCATACGTGTATCTTTCGGTAGTCGACATGTTCCAAGGCGCGGGCTATCGAGAGCTTGCTCGGCACGACGCCCGCATGGAAGTCCCAAAGGGAGGTCACGGAGCCCATGGTGATGTCGAACAGCCCGCGGCTTCGCTCGCAATACCGCTGGGCGACACGGATGACATCGGCGGTCTCGGGGGCAACGCGCACCGCATGCGGGGCCCCGGACCGGATGCGCGCGATATCCGAATCCGCGCGCGTTCTCGACAGCAGGCGCTCGAACAGCACGCATCGGTCGCGGCAAAGCGCCAGCGCTTCATCCAGCGCAGCACGGTCTTCCCCATACGCGGTCAGCGCAATCTCGGTGTTGAACACGGAAAACGCGATACTGCGCGAATCGGCGCAGGGACCGAGACGGGGCCGTGCCTCCATGGCCTCGGAGATCACATCTTTCGACACGACGTCTCCTCTTTCAGTTGAACGCCGCCGGTTTGGGTAAAATGGCGCTCAGTATCACCGCGAGCGATAGAAAGGACAGAGGATGCGCTTTCTTCTCAACTGGATCGGCACATCGATCGCCATTGCCATCGCAACGTTCATCATCCCCGGCATCGCCCCGTTCGGAATGGAGGCACCGTGGCTGAGTTTCGCATTCGTCGGTCTATTTTTGGGCTTCGTAAACTCACTCGTCAAGCCCCTTCTGACATTCATCTCGTTTCCGTTGACCTGTCTGACCCTCGGCATCTTCCAGCTGGTAATCAATAGCTTCATGCTCGAACTCGCAAGCTGGCTCTCCGTCAACCTTTTGGGGTCGGGAATCTCGATCAGCGGCTTCTTCCCCGCATTCTTCGGCGCGATCATCATCAGCGTCACCTGCTCGATCCTGGGCGTCGCCACGAGCGATTAAAGCAAAAAGGCGGGCACCGGTCTTCCCGGCGCCCGCCTAGGTATTACATCGCGCACGTGGCGTCATGAGGCGAACGCGCTAGATCCGCGATAGTCACGCTGCCCAAGTAATCGGAGATCAAGGAATCAAGTTTGGACCACATGTGAAACGTCGGACAATCACCCGCCCGCTCGCAACCCCGCTTGCCGCCCTCCAGGCATGCCACGGGAGCAAGGCTCCCCTCGGTCAACCTGAGAATCTGACCGACCGTATACTGGTCCGGGCTCTTGGTCAGGCAATAACCGCCGCCCTTGCCGCGCATACCCGAAAGCATGCTGTTGCGGACCAGAATGGATAGGATGTTCTCGAGGTACTTCTCCGAAATGCCCTGCCTGTCGGCAATCTTCTTCAAAGGTGTGCGCTCCTTGGTATCTCCTCTTGCCAGGTCGATCATGACCCTCAGAGCATAACGACCCTTTGTTGACACCAGCATGATGTCCAGCCCCTTTCTCGCAATCTGTTATCAGAATACCAGATAGATTCAAAATAATTTGAGGAATTCTATAATCCTATTGACTATATGAGCTTTCAAAAATATACTTCCCGCATTGAGCAAGTTTCATATTTGTTCACCATCGTATCTACCTGCTGCTTTACAGTTGCTTTACCTTCTCTTGATTGCGCTTGTGAACAGATGTCTCCCATGTAAGCGCTGAGAGAACCATAAAGTTTTTTCCCAATCGTCACGCGCAATCGGCGAAGCGTCCCGATTTCGCCCTCAGCGCCATCGCGCGGAGACGCACGATAATCGGACCCCTCAGTCTCATATTTACTTGCTCGCGCCGCAGCGTACACCACGCTACCATTGTCCGGTATTTCCGTCGTGATGGGCCGAGTCGGCACACGGCTGGAACCAACTCTGTTAGGGGGACATCTTGTCCACACATCACCGCGTACTCGTCGCCATGAGCGGCGGAGTCGACTCCAGCGTCACCGCCTACCTGCTCCAGCAGCAGGGCTACGAATGCATCGGCGCCACCATGCTGCTCGCCTGCAGCGGAACCGCGGCTGACGCATGCGGGTCCACGCGGGACATGCGCGACGCCGAGGCCGTATGCCGACGGCTCGGCATCCCCTGGCATGCGTTGGACGAACGCGGGCTGTTCTCAAAGGCAGTCGTCGACAAGTTCGTGCGCACCTATGAGGAGGGGCGCACGCCCAACCCCTGCATCGATTGCAACCGCCATCTCAAGTTCGGCGCGCTGCTCGACTACGCGCTCGAGCTCGGGTGCGACGCCGTGGCGACCGGCCACTACGCACGCGTGCGGCCCCTTGGCGAGTTGCCGGGCGGCACTGCGCAGACCGATGATCCGACCCTGCAGGCCGTTTTTGACCGATCGGCGAACCCCGGCCTTGTAAACACGCTCTCCTGCGGCATCGACGCGAGTAAGGACCAGAGCTACGTCCTGTACTCCCTCACGCAGGAACGCCTGGCCCACACGGTGCTGCCGCTCGGCGACCTCATCAAGGAGCGAGATGTGCGCCGCATTGCGCGCGAGCAGGGCTTTGACAATGCGGGGAAGCGTGACAGCCAAGGTATCTGCTTCGTGCCCAACAACGATTTTGCCGGATATATCGAGCACCTTCACGGCGAGCCGCTGGCGACCGGTGATGTGCTGGATGCGCACGGCAACGTGCTGGGACGCCATGCGGGGGCGATCCGATACACCATCGGCCAGCGCAAGGGCCTGGGCGTGGCATGCCTGCACCCGGTATACGTGATTGCAACGGATGCGGCGGCAAACACCGTCACGCTGGGCGAGCGCGAGGATTTGCGCGCAGACGGCCTGCTGGCCAACGATTGGATCTGGAGCCTGCCGGCGGACATCATGACCCAGCTTCTTGAGGAGGCGGGCACGGAGGGTATCGCCGCCAGCGCGCGCATACGCTACCACCACGCCAGCCGTGCGTGTCGCCTCAGCTTCGCGGGGGATGCGGACACGGGATGCATTCGGATCGCGTTCGACGAGCCGGAATACGCCATCGCGCCCGGCCAGGCAGTCGTAGCGTATCTGGGCGATGTCGTCGTCGGCGGCGGGACGGTGGTCGGGGCGCTGTAGGGGTCGGATGCGCCCCTCGGTCTCCCACCGGCGAGCAGAAGGCACCCCAGATAAGCGGCCTATGTCCTGCCGTTTTTTCTTGTTATGGGGGCGATCAGCGCCACCGATTCGATGGGGGCAAGCGGGTTCGTGCTCGCCGCGGCATTTGCCGCCATCCCGTTTTTCTATCGACGATACCGCAAACAACATCCCATCGTCTACACCCATACGGGCAACGTGGCAATCGCGTTGATGGTCCTCTTCCTGGCAGCGGCGGGCATCGCGGGAGGCGCCTCTGTGGTCAACGAGGCGACCTCGGATCTTCGGGTGGGATATAAGCAGGATACGTTCGCGGTTTTCGGACTCGATATCAATCGGCCGAGCAGACGCGCCGCTCTGCTCACACCGGTCACCTACGAGCTCGATCTGTACAGGACGCAGGAGGATGCCGATGCCCACGAACCCACGGGACGCATCTCCATATCCGAGGCAGACTGGCCTGAGGTGGAACGCGTTCTGGGCACCGAAGACGCCACCTGCACGCTTCGCTGGTACCCGAATGCGCAGGTTATGGTGGGCGCCCGCGACAACGGGACGGGTGCGACCGTAGGAGACCCTATTTAGCGCTCTTCGCAAGGTTTATCGCCTAACATCGTACGGGAACAGATGGCTGGTACCATGGTGTGCGGAAAACCCCGCACGGAAGGACGCATATGGATGCGATCATCTTTGACATGGACGGAACGCTGCTGGACACGGAGCGCGTGAGCCAGGACGCCTGGCGCCGCGCGGCCGCCGATCTGTCGCTCGATGTCCCCGAGCGCATCTGGCATGCATTCGTGGGCATGAGCATGGCCGCGGCACACCAGATGATCGATGAGGAGTTCGGCGACCCCGCGCTCACCGGCAAGCTCTTCGAGCGGCGCAACGAGATCTTCGATGCGATCTGCGATACCGAACTCCAACTCAAGCCGGGCGCACGCGAGGCGCTGGAGGGCGCACATGGCGCCGGGCTCAAAAACGCCTTAGCCACATCCTCCGAGGAGGCCCACGCCGTTGCATGCCTGACGCGCCTGGGCCTCATCGACCTGTTCGACGAGATGGTCTTCGGCGACCAGGTTGCGCACTCCAAGCCCGCCCCGGACATCTACCTTGCCGCCGCGGCAAAACTCGAGCTCGACCCCGCGCGCTGCTTTGCCGTGGAGGATTCCTTCAACGGCATCCGCTCCGCCCATGCTGCGGGCACCTCGGTGCTCATGGTCCCCGACTTCAACCAGCCCACACCCGAGATCGCGCAGATGTGCACGCGCGTGCTGGGCTCGCTGCTCGATCTGCCCCGATCGCTCGACGAGCTGTTGCGCTAAAAACGCACGGAGGCCGGCGGCGGGATGCGTCCCCACCGGCGGCCTTCGTTTTTGCATCCCCGCAGCGCACAGCGCGCTATTCGTCCTCGGGCGTGAGCTCCACCTCGTGTTCGCGGTCGGAGAACATCATGAAAAACGCCACGAGCAGCAAGATGCTGCAGATGCCGATACTGCCCAGCCCAAAGCAACGCAGGCACCAGTTGCCCAGAATGGCACCGCCTACAAAGCACAAGATCACGCCAAAATACAGCACGCCGTTGATAAGAAAGCCGCGCTTGTGCGTGATGATGTAGTCGTCCACGTTCTGCAACGCCGAGCGCAGGTTGCCGATGCACATCGTGGTGGCCACGCCCCTGCCGTGGATCTTGCGAAACGACTCAACCTGCATGCCGCAGGCCAGCGAGGTCAGGCAGTTCGCCACGAGGTTGAGGTTGGAGCCCATGAGCCCAACGCCCATCAGGATCAGGGCCTCCACCAGCACGGTCACCTGACGCCAATGGATGACGCTGCCAAAACGCTCATGCACCAGGTCGCTCAGCATGATGCCCAGCGCAAAGCAGATCACGGGGAACAGGAAGCGCCCGGCAAGAGCCAGGTCGCCCTCGGAGATATGCACGCCCACCAACAAGATGTTGCCGGTCTGGGCGTTGGCGAACACGCCGTCGCGGCCCATGTAGGAGTACACATCCATGAAGCCGCCCACGATGGCGAGCAAGATGCCCATCTCCAGCGACTCGGACGCCTGTTTTGCGCGTTGGATCAGCACACTCCATTCCCCCTTGGCTCTTCGTGTCTCAAACACGCATCATCGTAGCGCATCCGTGCTCGCCCACGGCAAACCGTCGCACGAACACCACAAGCTCGCAGGCCGCATGGCGTATCCTAGTAGCATCCAACCGCAGCGAAAGCGAGCACGATGCCCAAGCATCCGAACAACCATCAACAGCCCCGTCGCGGCAGCGAGGCGGCCGCCAGGCAGCGCAAAGCCGGCGGGCCCGGGAGGAACGGCTCGGCCGCGCACCGGACGCGCGGCATCGCGCCCGAGCGCCGCGCGCCCCAACCCCATGCGCCCAAAGTGGACCCCAACCGCCCGGGACGCGAGCTCTTCCCGCCCGTCACGCGCGCGGACATGAACGCCCGAGGCTGGGGGCAATGCGACTTCGTCTATGTCAACGGCGATGCCTACGTGGACCATCCGTCCTTCGGAGCCGCCATCATCATCCGCATCCTCGAGGCGCACGGCTACCGCGTGGGCCTCATCTGCCAGCCCGACTGGAAGGACCCCGCGAGCATCCAGGTCTTGGGCGAGCCGCGGCTGGGCTTTCTGGTCTCGGCGGGCAACATGGACTCCATGGTCAACCACTACACCGTGACCAAGCACCGGCGCCATACCGATGCCTACACCCCCGGCGGCGAGGCCGGCCGGCGTCCCAATCACGCGGCGGTGGTCTATTCCAACCTCATCCGCAGCGTCTACAAGGACTCCCCCATCATCATGGGCGGCATCGAGGCGAGTCTGCGCCGCCTGGCCCACTACGACTACTGGTCGGACAAGCTCAAGCGCTCCATCCTTTTGGATGCGGGTGCCGATCTGGTGATCTACGGCATGGGCGAGCACCAAATCGTCGAGATCGCCGATGCGCTCGACGCGGGGCTGCCCGTGGACCAGATCACCTATGTAGACGGCACCGTCTACCGCGTGGCCGGGGAGGGCGCGCTCGACAACGTCTTCGATTACGAGCTGCTTCCCAGCTGGGACGACCTTTGCGCCGATCGGTTGAACTACGCGCGCAGCTTTAACACACAGCACCGGAACATGGACGCCATCACGGCCACGCGCCTGGTCGAGCCCTACCCCAACGGGGTCTATGTGGTGCAGAACCCGCCCTCGGCACCGCTCACAGAAGCCGAGATGGACGAGGTCTACGCCCTGCCCTACACCCGCACCTGGCACCCCGACTACGATGCCGCCGGCGGCGTGCCCGCCTTCGACGAGGTCCGGTTCTCCATCGCCAGCAACCGCGGCTGCTTCGGCGAGTGCTCCTTCTGCGCCCTGGCATTCCATCAGGGCCGCGTGCTGCAGACCCGCAGTCGCGAGAGCATCATCGAGGAGGCGAAGCTCCTCACACACGACCCGGCGTTCAAGGGCTACATCTCCGACGTGGGCGGCCCCACGGCGAACTTCTTCTGCCGCGCCTGCAAGAAGCAGGAGACCAAGGGCGTGTGCAAGAACCGTCGCTGCCTGTTCCCCAGCGTCTGCAAAAACATGGACGTGGACGAACACGGCTACACCGAGCTGCTGCGCGACCTGCGCGCGCTACCCGGCGTGAAGAAGGTCTTTGTGCGCAGCGGCATCCGCTTCGACTACACGATGGCCGACCCGTCCGACGAGTTCCTGGAAGAGCTGGTGCGCCACCACGTGAGCGGCCAGCTGCGCCTGGCGCCCGAGCATGTGAGCGACGCGGTCCTATCCGTCATGGGCAAGCCCAGCCGTGCCGTGTACGACGCATTCTGCGAGCGCTTCGACCGCATGAACCAAAAATACGGCCTCAAGCAATATGTGGTACCGTACCTGATTTCCAGCCACCCCGGATCGACCATGAAGGAGGCCGTGGAGCTGGCCGAGGCCGTGCGCGACATGGGATACATGCCCGAGCAGGTGCAGGACTTCTACCCCACCCCGTCCACCATGAGCACCGCGATGTTCTACGCGGGCGTGGACCCGCGCACCATGAAACCCGTCTACGTGGCACGCGACCCGCACGAGAAGGCCATGCAGCGCGCGCTCATCCAGTACCGCAAGCCCGAGAACTACAAGCTCGTGAAGGAGGCGCTGGAGAAGGCGGGGCGGAGCGACCTGATCGGTTACGGACCCAAATGCCTCATTCGACCGGTGCCGCCCAAGCCCGAGGGAGCCGCGGGCAAGCAGCGCACCAAGAGGCGCAGCGGCAAGGGAGGAAAGCGATGACGCACGCAGACGACGAGGCGCCGCGCCCCATGAACCGAGCCGAGCGCAGGGCGGCCGCGCGCGGGCGGAAGGGCACCTCGGCGGTTACGGGAGGGGCCGGCAAGCACGGAGCCCATGTGAACGGGCCGCGCGGTGCCGTGAACGCACGGCTCACGGGCAAAAGCGCTGCCGGCACCGACCCGCACGCCCGCAACCGCGCCGCCCAGGGGCGCGAGGGAGCGAACAGGCACTGAACGAACCGCTCGGCATTTCTTGTATCAGTCGCACGTGACGCGCACATTCGAGACGCCAAAGACCAACAGCACGGCGGCCAGGCAGGTGAGCGGGATCGCCACGGGGCCCAACAGCATCGGTCCGAGCGCATCCATGGCGAACGATGAGATGTTGACCACGAAGTGCGCCAGGATGCTCCACCCGATGCCCCCGCAGCGCCACGCGATCCACCCGAACACCAAGCCGATCAAGAAGGCGTAGACACCCTGAACGATATTGCCGTGCAGGCAAGCGAACCCAAGCGCCTGGAGCGTGTTGGCGATCCAGAATATCCGGGCGTCAACAGGCGCCGCCCCCTGACGACTGGCAGCGCACGACTGCAACAGGTAATCGAATATCAACCCGCGGCAAACGGTCTCTTCCACCAGCGGCGCGAGCAGGGAGACGGTCACGAGCGATAGCAACGTGAAACCATTGGGCACAAGGGCCTCCATCGCCTCGGTATACTCCTGCGAGAGCGAGGGAAACAGGGGCAATACAGCGTTCAACGCCATCGAAACAAGCATCTGCAAAGCAAGGCCGACGCACACGATGCCGGCAACGCGACGCAGCCGCACGCTGCCGTCCACGGGACGCGCACGCAAAAGGACCCGCCCGTTCGAACGGCGGCGACGCCACCACGGCAGCATCACGGCGAGAGCGACGAGTTGGGACGCAAGGATGACAACGGGGGACGTGTCAGTCAGCATCTGCTCGGCCTGAACATCGGAAATACCCTGGGACACCTGGGCGGCATGTACGAATACCGACTGGAGCAGCGCACCGATAAACGCGCCGGCGGCCATGAGGATCTGAACGGCGGCGAACGCCCACAGTGCCATCAGGGCAAGTTTGACCGAGGACGGCCGTGGTTGGACGAGAGCGCCCGCGCTCGACGGGACCGGCGCATCGCCCGATACATGGTCGCCATGATCGGTGGGGACAGGCGGGAGATCAGATGGGCACATGGCGCCTCCTCTCGTAAGACCTCCGGAGCAGCCGGGGCCGGCGGGAAAGCGATAAGCCCCTTCAACGGAAACTATGCAGCGATTATGACATCGCTCCATGCCGTACCGAGGAAGGGGCAGTTCTGTTCGCTCAACGGTAATAATCAACCCTCAAGCGGAGTATGTTAAAGCAGGCAGACGCTATTTGCGCTTGCCGCCGCGGTCGCCGGGACGACGGGTCTTGCCCTGCCCGCCACGGTTTTCGTAATTGCTGTTGACGCGACCGGAGCGATCGGCACCGCCGTACTGACCGCGCCCGCCACGGCGGCTGCGCGCAGAGGGCTCATCGTAGTTGCGCCAGGCCTCTCGGCTATCGTTGCGGCGCTGGCCGGAACGGCTACCGTTGCCGCCGCGGCCGGTGCCGCCACGGTTGCCGTTGCGGCGGCCATCGCGGTCGTCACGGCGCTGGCCGCCGCGCTCGCCGCGGCCGCCTCGCTCATCGGCGTCGCCGAACTGCTGGCGCCGACGCTCGGCACGATTGGGCTTCTTGGCGCCGTCGGCGCGCTTTCCCTCACGGTTCGAGTTGCCGCGGCCGCCGCGCTCGGAGCGAACCTCGGCCGCGCTCATCAGCTCGCCGCCCTCGTCCGCCGAGGGGACGCGGGTCTTGCCGGAGCGCTTGCGGCGTGCGGGCCTGTCGGAAGCCTGCTCTCCCCCGCGGCGCTCGCCGTCGCGACGGTCGCGCTGCTCGGCACGCTTGGCGCGGGCACGGCGGCGCTTCTTCTCCTTCTTGCCCGCCGGTGCCTTGGCCGGGACGCGCTCGGGATCGACCTCGGGACGGTCCTCGCCGCAGTCGAGCCCGTTCTCGTCAAAACGGTCGGCGGTCTTGCCCATCAGCGCCTCGATGTCGTAGAACTCGGCCACATCGTCCTTCGTGACGAACGTGACCGACCACCCCTCCTCGCCGGCGCGGCCCGTGCGGCCGATACGATGGATGTAGTCGACCGGCTCCTCCGGTACATCGAAGTTGATGACGTAGCGCACGTCGGTGATGTCGATGCCGCGGGCGAGTACATCGGTGGCCACCAGCACATCGCACTTGCCGGAACGGAACGCCTGCAGGGCGCGCTGGCGCTGAGCCTGGGTGCGATCGCCATGGATGGCGGCGCAGGTGATGCCGGCACGGGCCAGTCGGCGGCAGGCGGTATCGGCACGGTGCTTGGTGCGGGTGAACACGATGACGCGCTCGGCCCCTTCACGCTTGAGCACGTCGATCAGCGTGCCGTTCTTGGCCTCGAGCGAGACGGGCAGCACGTACTGGGCGACGGTATCGGCGGTAGAGGTGACGGGGGCGATCTCGACGCGCGCGGGATCGCGGACAAGATCGGTGATCTGGCCCACGGCCTTCTCGTCGAGGGTGGCCGAGAACAGGAGCGTCTGGCGGTCATCGCGCGTGTAGCTCACGATCTTGCGGACGGCCGGCAGGAAACCCATGTCGAGCATGCGGTCGGCCTCATCGAGCACGAGCACCTCGACCTGGTCGAGGTTGCAGGCACCTTGGTCGATGAGGTCCTGCAGGCGGCCGGGCGTGGCGATGAGGACGTCGCAGCCGCGGCGCAGCGCGTCCTTCTGCGGGTTGTAGCTCAGGCCGCCCACCACCGTAACGCTGTAGTGGCCCGTGCGCTTGGAAATGGCGCGGCAGACCTTCTCGATCTGCTGGGCGAGCTCGCGCGTGGGGGTGACCACGAGCATGAGCGGGCCGCCGGCAGCCTCGCGGCCGCGACCGCGGGTGCGCTTGACGTGGCCGAGCTTATCCATGGTGGGCAGCAGGAAGGCCGCGGTCTTGCCGGTGCCGGTCTGCGCGGCGGCAAGGACGTCCCGGCCCGCCAGGGCCTCGGGAATAGACGCAGCCTGGACGGGGGTGGGGTTGGTGTAACCCATATCTTCAACGGCCGCGAGCACGGCCTTTGACAGGCCAAGATCGGCAAACGTGGTAACGGGAGCCTCGGATTCCCGGCGATTCTGTTCGTTTTGAGACATTGAGATGAGTTCCATTCTGGCGGAGCACAACGAACCGGCATGCTCGGGCATGCTGGACGATCCGATCCGCGCATATAAGGGGATACATGGGTGCGCGGCCGGTCCGCGCGGTGGATCGCGTGCACCCCGGCGATCGCTCGGCGCCGCAGAGGGCGGCTACGGAAAAACAGCGACATGATGAGCACGCGTGGAGCAGTTCCACCACAGGCAAGTATACGGATGGGTTATGTGCAATCGGGGTGCAGTCCGACATGAGCACGTAAATCCCACGTCTGGATACCCCCCTGGGGTGTAGTATCTACGGCAATGTCACCGTTTGCGGAGGAACTCATGCCACGTATCATCTTGCGGGTGGAGGGCATGACCTGCAGCGCATGCCAGTCGCACGTCGAGCGCGCGGCGCGCTCGGTCGAAGGGGTCGCCGATGCGACCGTGAATCTCCTCTCAGCCACCTTGTCCATCGACCTCTCTCCGGGATCCGACGGCTCCGATGTCGTGTCAGCTGTCATCGGAGCAGTCAAGCATGCCGGATACCGCGCCGCCCAGCTCGAGCACCCTGAACGGGGAGAGGCAGAGGTGCCCTCCCCCACCAGCGGTGCGCGCGAGGACGCGGCCAGGCTTCGCACCCGGCTCGTCTGGTCGATCGCGCTATGGATGCCTCTTATGGCCTTGGGTATGGGAACCATGCACGGCGCCACGACCCTCTCCGTTCTCGGTCAGATCCTCTTGCTTGCACCCATCGTGGCGCTCAACCGTTCATACTTCACGCGTGGCCTACGCGGCCTGTTCCGCGGCGCCCCGACTATGGATACCCTGGTGGCCATAGGGTCGGCGGCGAGCATCGCCTGGTCGGCCGTAAGCGCCCTGCGCTCGGCCATGGACCCCTCCGCCTCCCCTACACTTTATTTTGAAAGCGCGGGGACGATCCTCACACTGGTCACCGTAGGGAAGTACCTCGAGTCGCGCAGCAAGGTGCAGACGGGCAGCGCACTCGAGCGCCTTCTCGATCTCGCGCCCGCCACGGCATCGGTCGTCACGGACGGCGGCGAGGAGACGAGACCGGTACGGGACGTCCGCATCGGGGACGTCCTGCGCGTGCGTCCCGGCGAAGCGATCCCCGTCGACGGCACGGTGCGCGACGGCTGCTCCTCGGTGGACCAAAGCGCGCTCACCGGGGAGCCCATGCCCGTCGAGGTGCACCGGGGCGACGAGGTTCACGCCGGCTGCGTCAACACCACCGGCACCTTCACCATGGCCGCCACGCACGTGGGAGGCCAGACCGCCTTGGCGCAGATCGTGCGCATGGTGGAGGATGCGAACACGACCAAGGCCCCCATCGCACGCATCGCGGACCGCGTATCGGCGCGGTTCGTCCCCGCAGTCCTGGTCATCGCCGCATGCACGTTCATCGGCTGGATGATCGCGAGCCATGGAGACGTCGATCGCGCGCTCACCAGCGCGGTCGCCGTGCTCGTCATCAGCTGCCCGTGCGCCATGGGCCTCGCCACGCCGGTCGCGATCATGGTGGCCACCGGTCGCGGAGCCGAGATGGGCATACTGTTCAAACGGGCCGAGACGCTCGAGGCGCTCGGCTCGACCAAAAAGGTCGTATTCGACAAAACCGGAACGCTCACCCGCGGCGCACCCGAAGTCGTCTCCATCGACCCCGTTCGGCGCGGGGATACGCCCCTCATGAGCGAGCGGGCGCTGCTCAAACTGGCCCTGTCGCTCGAGGCTCCCAGCGAGCATCCGCTTGCCCGCGCCGTCATCGAACGCGCACGGCGCGAGGGTTTCGCGCCGCGACCCGTCGACGACTTCGAGGCCGTGCCCGGCTGCGGCGTCATGGCCCGTCAGGGAGCGCAGGCGATCTCCGCGGGCAGCGCGCGGTTTATGCGGGAGCTCGGCGTGGAGATGGAGGGCATGGATACAGAGGCATCAGAAGGGAACCAAAGCCGGACCGTGCTGTATCTGGCCCGCAGCGGAATACTCGTGGGCGCCATCACCGTGGCCGACCGACTGCGATCGACCAGCGCTCGCGCCGTCGGGCAGCTGGAGCGGCTCGGCATCGATGCGGCGATGCTCACCGGCGATACGCGCGCCGCCGCCGTACCCATCGCGAAAGCCTGCGGCATAAAAACCGTCATATCCGATGTGCTGCCGGCGGGCAAGGAGAGTGCCGTGAGGCGGCTGCTCTCATCGGGCGACACCGTGGCCATGGTGGGAGACGGCATCAACGATGCGCCCGCCCTGGCGCGGGCGACGGTGGGTATCGCCATGGGGACGGGAACCGACATCGCGCGAGAGGGCGCGGACCTGGTCCTCATGCACGCCGACCCCCTCGATGTGCCGCGCGCGGTGGAACTTTCTCGCGCAACCGTGCGTATCATCCGGCAGAACCTCTTCTGGGCGCTCGGATATAACGCCGTGGGCATCCCCCTCGCCGCGGGTCTGTTCTATCCTGTGCTTGGCTGGCAGCTCTCCCCCATGTTCGGCGCGGCGGCCATGAGCTTTTCCAGTATCTTCGTCTGCCTCAACGCACTTCGACTCCGCCGTTTCACCCCTTCCTGCTAGATTGGAGCAACCATGACCTATCTCATCACCACAACCGGCCTCATGTGCGCACACTGCGACGCCGCCGCGGAAGCCGCCCTCTTGCGGGTGGACGGCGTCTTGGACGCCGATGCGAACCACGAGACCCAGACCGTGGAGGTCACCTGCGACGGGCCGGTGGACCCGCAGGAGCTGGCCCATGCCATCGAGGGCGCCGATGAGCGCTTTGCCGTCGTTTCCGTTTGCGAGGAGTAACGCAATGAAGGCCGACCGCACAAAGACCCTGAGGCTGCTCAAGACCGCCCGGGGGCAGCTCGATGGCATCATCAAGATGGTCGAGGACGACCGCTACTGCATCGACATCTCGAACCAGCTGATGGCCACGCAATCGCTGATCGGGCGCATCAACACCGATGTACTGACGGCGCATATCGAAGGATGCGTGCGCCAGGCGCTCGCAAGCGGGACCGAGCGGGAGAAGAGCGACAAACTGGCCGAGATCGAATCGATACTCGCCAAGCTCACGCGTTAGACCTCATAGGTTTGCCATGGAAATCGACCGGGCAGGCATATGCCATACCGCAAAACAGGTAGGGTATGTGTCGCAGCGATTGTTGCAGACCACGTTAGGATGTTCGAAATGCAGAACTTCATGAAAGACCGCTACGGCGTAGACGAGCTCACCACCATCATGGGATTCGGCGGCATGGTCCTCGCACTCATCGGAGCGCTCGCCCACTGGACACCGTTGTCCTGGATCGCGCTAGCCATCGTCGTCATCGCCCTGCTACGGGCCCTGTCCAAAAACATCGATGCCCGCAGCCGTGAGAACCACGGGTTCGTGACCGCCGCGGCCAAGGTGCCGGGCCTGGGCGCCATCGTGGCCAAGCTGAGCGAGAGCTTCAGCGCCACCGGGGCCGCCCGCTCGAATGGCCCCTCTGTGTCGTCCGAGGACGTGGAGCGCGCCAAGCGGCTGGCGAAGCGCATGTGGAAGGAGCGCAAGACGACCGCGTTCCTCAAATGCCCCGCATGCGGACAGGTCCTCGCCGTCCCGAAGGGCAAGGGTAAGATACGCGTCCGCTGCCCCAAGTGCGGCTGCCAGATGGAGACGCGTTCCTAGCGCGCTTCCCGTCCACATACTCATGCATGGCATCGGTTTTCCGGTGCCATTTTTATAAGTACAGCAAAAGGGGACGCGCCGCACGGCACGCCCCCTCCATAGACACGATTTCGGTGCGTCTTACTCCTCGACGAGCTCGAACTCGTCCGGACCCACGCCGCACACCGGGCAAACGTAATCCTCGGGGAGCTCAGGGGTATCCACCTCTACCTCGTAGCCGCAAACGACGCACACGAACTTATAGGTCTTCTCTGCCATGATGCTGTCCTTTCACAGGATGGGTCAATGTAAAAAGGAGTATTACCATTCCGGGCCATTTCATTCACCCGTTGTGGACCTCCGCTGCGATTCATATGTTATCAGGCTTGTGTCCTATTAACAACAGGAATCTTGACGATATTTGGCGCTCCCTACCTGCTCCGCTCCTTCATGGTACGTTCGATCTCCCTCTGCAGGTCGCGCTTGGCCATATCCTCGCGCTTATCGTACAGCTTTTTGCCGCGACCCAAACCCAACAGCAGCTTCACCCGGCCGTTTTGGTCGAAGTACAGCTCGAGCGGGACCAAAGCGACGCCGCGCGTGCGCAGCTTACCGTCGAGATAGTCGATCTGCTTGCGATGGAGGAGCAGCTTTCGGCGACGGTCGGGATCACGATTGAAAATCGATCCATTCGAGTATGGATGGATGTGCACGTTATGCAGCCAGCATTCGCCGTTGCGGATGAGCGCGAACGAATCGGTGATCTGGCAGGCGCGCTCGCGCAGGCTGCGGACCTCCGTACCCGACAGCTCGAGACCGCACTCGTACGTCTCGTCGATGAAATACTCGTGATGGGCCGAACGGTTCTTGGCAATGAGCTTCTTTTCCTTATGTCCCGGTGCGGACATGGCTACTCCTCCTTCGCATGCTCCTGGGCGAGCTCGGCATCGGATTCGCGGATGAGCTGCGTAAGCGCCGCGCATGCCTCCTCGCCGATCAGGTCGCGGGCGCGCAGGGTCAAATTGGTCGCATCGTTTTGGGCGCCGGCCGCGGCGGCATCGCTCGCGCACATCAGCAGGCACACGGCGATCTCGGCGCTGGGATTGGTCGCGATACCCTCTTCCTGCACCGCACCGAACGCGCGCGCGTCCTCCTTGGTCACCAGGTCGGCGTGCTCCTCCTCCATCTGCTGCTCAAACGACTGCACGCGCGAATCGCGCTCGCCGTACTTCATGGCGAGCCTGCGACAGCCCTCGGCCGCCAATTCGTTTTCGGCCTGCAGGAAGAACTGTCCGAGGTTGGCGTACGCCCGGCCGAGAAGCTCGGCATCGGCGGCGCGGCCGATAACCGATGCGGACAGCGCGGCGAACTCCTGCACATCGTCCAGAGCGGCGAACAGCTCCGCCAAATCGAGGCGGTAGATGCAGTTCATGGGATTCCAGCGAACGGCCTGCATCAAGGCATCGCGGGCCGGCTCCCAGCGCTGGATGCGGACGTAGGCGAGCGCCAGGTCGGCATAGACGCGGTCGAAGGGGACCGGCACCTGCACCAGCTCGCGCGGATCATGCTCGACCTGGCGGTACGCAAGGCGTTCGAACGGGTTCTCAAAGCTGAACCATTGCTTCTTATCGGTAGCCTGGCACTGCTCCCGCGAAAACTCGGTCACGGCGTCCGCGAGCTCCTGCAAAAGATCGAGCGCCTGTTCATCGTTGCCCGTCGCCAGCAGGTTCTCGGCGTAGGCGACCTCCTGTGCCTCGATAGGCATTTCCATAGGTGAAACCTCCTATACCATCTAAACGTTTAGTGTAGCGCAGCTCCAGCGTGCACCAGTCTGAAATCGAGACGGCCCCGCATGACGTCGGCGGATGAGATCTCGACGACGACCCGCTGTCCGATCTCGATGACCGTACCCGTGGAGGCGCCGACCACACGAAGCCTCGCCTCGTCGTAGTCCCACCACTCGTTGCCCAGATCGACCATGCGGATCAGCCCCTCGGCCTGCGTGTCATCGAGACGCACGAAGGCCCCGAGGTCGGACACCCACGATATGCAGCCCGTATAGCGCTCCCCCACATGCGGGGCGTAGAACTGGGCGATCTTGACCTTTTGCGAATCGCGCGCGGCCGCATCGGCCACCCGCTCCTCCTCGCTCGCGTGTTTGCAGATATGCGGGCAGAGCTGTGTCAGCGACTGCGGGCCCGAACCGACGAGATGCCTGCTGTACACCTTTGCCCGCTTCTTGCCCAGCACGCGATCGGCAATCGCCTGCTTGAGCACACGGTGGACGACCAGATCGGGATAGCGGCGAATCGGGCTCGTGAAATGGCAGTACGAGCGCGCACCGAGCGCATAGTGGCCCTCGTTGTGCGGCTTGTAGACCGCCCGCTGCTGTGCGCGCAGGAGCAGCGCGTTGACCAGCCGCTCCATGGGCGCACCCGCCGCGCGCTCGACGGCGAGCTCGATCGCATGCGGCTCCGACGCCATCACGCCGGCGGCGAGCCCCCGGTCGAGCGCGCCCACCTCGACAAGCGTGCGCGCCGCCGCGGCAAGCGCATCCGGCGAGGGCTGCTCGTGCACGCGATATGCCGCCACGAGATCTCGGTCGGAGAGAAACTCGGCCACGCATTCGTTCGCGGCGAGCATGGCCTCCTCGACGAGCGATGTCGCAGCGGTGCGATCGCGCACCGTCAGCTCGATGGGCGCGCCGCACTCAACGAGGAGCGCATGGACCTCCACGGTATTGAAATCGATCGACCCGCGACGACGGCGCACATCACGACGCTTGGCGGCGAGCTCGTCCGCTTCGCGCAAAAAAGCGACCAGGTCGACACCGTGTGCCTGCGCGGCCTCGCAGGCTTCATGCGCCCGCATGCACACCGAGTCGGATTCGGCATCGACAGGGCACCCGTTGCGAATCAGCTCGTCGGCCGCCGCGTAATCCGTGCGGACCGACGATCTGATCACGCTGGGATACGGCGTGTATTCGCGAATCCTACCCGTCGCATCGAACTCGATGTCGACCGTCATGGCCAGCCTGTCCTCCTGCGGCCGTAGGGAACACAGGTCGTTGCAAAGGCTCTCCGGCAGCATGGGCAGCACGCGATCGGCCAAATACACCGAGGTCGAACGTTCGCGGGCGGCAAGGTCGAGAGCGGTTCCCCACGGGATGTAATGTGAGACGTCGGCGATATGCACGCCGAGCATCCAACCGCCGCGCTCCGTGCGTTCCAAGGAGAGCGCGTCATCGAAATCGCGGGCATCGACGGGATCGATGGTGATAACGAACCTGTCACGCAAATCGCGCCTGATGGGGTCATCGAGCGACTCCTGCACATCGAGCTCGAGCTCCGCCGCCTCCTCGGCAGCGGCCTGAGGATACGCTTCGCCCAGACCGTAGCGGGCCATTACGCACTCCACGCCCAGCGCCGGGGCATCGGTGTCCCCGATCACGCGCTCAAGCGTCACCACGCCCGAATCCTCACGCGCGGGATACTGCACAATGCGGGCGACGACCAGTTCGCCCGGCCGCACCCCAAGGCGAGCGGGGGAATCGTCTTCGGGTAATACGAAGAAATCCTGTCTGATGCGTCCGTCAAGCGGACGCACGGCCCCGAGCGGTCCCGCGGGCCGATATTCGCCCACGATCGAGACAACGGCCCGATCGACAACGTTTGCCACCGAGGCCACGCGCTTCCCCCCGCGGGCGCGGATGATATTGACATAGGCCCGGTCTCCCGGCATGGCCCCGTTGAGGCCGCGATGGGAGATCTTGTACACGCCCTCCGGCGTCTCGATTTCCGCCGATCGCTCCGTCAAGCGCACGGTACCCACCAGCCCGGGTAGACGCCGTGAGCGCACCGGGGCGCGTCGGGCGCCATGTCGTTTGCCCTTACGGCCCATACGGCCTCCCTCATGTTCGCGTATCGGTTCGTTCATCCCTCTACGGTACCCGATTTCGGCGAAGCGCTTCACGGCGATGTCCCGCTCCAGGTCCGCCCCGGCGCGAATCTTCCGAAAAGAAAAAGCCTCCCCGCAGATGCAGGGAGGCCGAATGGCGCAACTAGGGCAGATAACCTAGACCTTGAGGTAGCGGCGCATGGCGATCATGGAACCGAACAGACCGATCACCACGCCGAGAAGGACCAGCGCACCGTAGGTTGCAAAGTAGATATTCAAGGGGATGTTGAAGCTCATCCAGCTGATGCCCGCGGCGACGTTGGGAATCACCAGGTTGCGGATAAGCTCGAGCGACCCGATGGAAAGCAGCGCGCCCAGCAAGGCCTGAATCACGCCCTCGGTGATGAACGGCCCGCGAATGAAGCCGTTGGATGCACCGACGAGGCGCATGATGGCGATCTCGCGCCGGCGGGCGGTGATGGACAGGCGAATCGTGTTGTTGATGAAGATGAAGGCCACGAATGTCAGCAGCGCGACCAGCACGACGGCCGCAACGCGGATATACGCCGTGAACTGGAACAGACGGGAGACTTCCTTTTGGCCGTACAGGACGTTCTCCTCGACATCGGTGTCGACATCGTCGGAGTCGGGCGTGCTGTCATCCACGATCTCGCGGAACGACGGATCGGACTTGATCTTGTTGGCCGTGTCGGCCACCTGAGAGGGATCCTCCATCTCGATCGCGAACGAACGGGGCAGCGGGTTCTGGCCATCGAGCGCAGCCATGGTCGCATCGGCGTTGTTGGAGATGGACTTGCTGTAGACCTCGAGGGCATCGTCTTTGGTCTTGAACTCCACGTTCTTGACGTTGTCCCAGCCCCCGAGCTTCTCGCCGAACTCTTTGATCTGCTCATCGGTCGCATCGTCGGAGATGAACGCGTTGATCGTGACTTGATCCTCGATGTTGCCGATGGCGGAGTTCACCAAGACGGAGCCCACGATGAACAGACCGATGATGAACAGCGAAAGGAAAATGGTGACGACGGCACCGAGGGACGTCGTCCAGTTGCGTACAAAATGCTTGCAGGCGTCCTTGATGGAGTAGCCGATATTAGAAGGAACCATAGTTGCCGTAGCCTCCCCTCTCCTGATCACGGATAACGCGGCCGCCTTCGAGGGCGATAACGCGACGATGCATGGAATCGACCATCTCGCGATCGTGCGTAGCCACGATCACGGTGGTGCCGGTGCGGTTGATGCGCTCAAGCAACTTCATGATGCCCAGTGAGATGGCCGGGTCGAGGTTGCCCGTGGGCTCATCGCAGATGAGAAGCGGCGGGCGGTTGACCATTGCACGGGCGACGGACACGCGCTGCTGCTCGCCACCGGACAGCTGATCGGGCAGAGAGTCCATCTGATCCCCCAGGCCGACAAGGCGCAGCACTTCGGGCACCTGGGCGCGAATGACGCCACGGGGCTTACCGATACACTGCAGGGCGAATGCCACGTTCTCGTACGCCGTGCGGTTGGGCAGGAGCTTGTAGTCCTGGAACACGGCGCCGATCTGACGGCGCAGGAACGGGATCTTGCGGTTCTTGATCTTCATGAGGTCCTGACCCGCAACCAGGATGCGGCCGCTGGTGGGCTTGACGTTACGCAGCATAGTGTTGAGCAGCGTGGTCTTGCCGGAGCCTGAATGGCCAACAAGGAAGACGAACTCGCCGGGATAGATCTTGAGGTTGACATCATTCAACGCGGGCTTGTTGGGCTGCGCCGGATACACCTTGGTAACATGCTCCATCAAGATGACCGGCTCGATACCGGCCTCGCGGGATTGGCGAGCGCGATCGTCTTCGATGGGGGCAAACACCGTCGTGAAGTCCGGGTTGGCCAGCGCGGCATCGAGATCGGCCACCTGACGAGCCTGGTCGACATCGTTGTTGGTGCCCGCATCGCCGCCGGACGTGCGGAACGTCTCGGCCGTAGGCTCCAGGGGATCGACCACAGGCGGAACAAAGACGCCGGTGCCGGGGTTTGCAGCCGGGGCATCGGGCGATGGGACATTGATCAGGGGGTTTGCCTGATGGGCGGGCGCAGCATGAAGCGGCTGCGGTGCCGACGCGGAATCGGCCATGGTTTGATCGGACACGGGACGAGCGAAGAGCCGGTCCTGAGCATCCGAAGCGGGAACGGCATCCTGGACGGCGGGGGCATCGGCAACCGGTGCCTGCACGTCGGTCTGCGCGTCTCCGGGCGTACGGAAGTGGTTACCCACTAGTGCTCCTTTGAGTCGTGCGTTTCATCTACATACCGGGTTATTGTACCAAGGCGGAGTGCCCCGCCATTCAACGCGCACCGAAGCTGCATAGAATGTCAGCAAGTTACGCTCCGTCGAGAACAAGCCTTACGACAATCAAACAGCCTGCTGACTCGACCTAAAGCGCTCCCGAAGCAGCGCGCGAATGGACCTTTGGACCATAAGCCACGCAGCAAGGACAAGTCACGAAAACGCAACCAGAACAAGGCGGTGGGTATCGAAACGCGGCTCTTTTCCATACCGGCGGCATCGAGCGCCGCCAATGCTCCGACCTGCAAGGATCCGGCCGATAGAGCCTGCGATTAAAGCCCTAAAAACGGATGGCGCCGCTCACGGGAGCGGCGCCATCCTTAGCGATAAAGCCTTATGTAGTGCCCGATTGCCCTAGCGGCCCAAAACCTCGTGCACGCGCGCGGCGATACCCGCGGCGTCCAGGCCGTAATGGGCAAGCAGCTCGGCGGCGGTGCCGGACTGACCGAAGCCGGTCATGCCCAGACGGTTCACACGGACCGGATGCTTGTCGGCGAGCAGCTCCGTCACAGCCGAGCCCATGCCGCCATCGATGCCGTGCTCCTCGACGGTCAAGACGCAGCCGGTCTTGGCGGCGGAGGCAATAAGCGCGTCCTCCGCCAGGGGCTTGATGCTCATAACATCGATGACCTCGGCTGAAATACCCTCGGCAGCCAAAGCCTCAGCTGCCCGCAGGGCAAAACCGACCTCGACGCCGCACGCCATGATGGAGATGTCGCCACCCTCGCGCAGCACGCGGGCAAACGCCGGGGAATCCATCTCGAAGGGCTCGTCGTATACAGAGAGCGGGGTCTCGCGGCCCAGGCGGACATAGAACGGACCGGGGGTCGCCGCGGCCATGCGAATAGCGGCCTTGGCAGCCTCGAAATCAGCGGGAACCAGCACGCGCATATGGGGCAGACAACGCATGAGCGCGATATCCTCGAGCGCCTGATGCGTCTCGCCGTCGGGGCCGACGGTGATGCCGGCGTGCGTGGGGCATACCTTAACGTTGAGATTGGAGACGCACACGGTATTGCGGATCTGCTCCCAGCAGCGGCCGGAGCCGAACACGGCGAACGAGCCGGTAAACACCGTTTTGCCCGTGAGCGCCAAACCGGAAGCCACGCCGATCATATTCTGCTCGGCGATGCCCACATCGACAAAACGGTCGGGGTAGGCGGCACCGAACTTGCCCAGCGTGGTGGAGCCGGCCAGGTCGGCATCGACGGCCATGATATCCATGCCGCCATCTACGAGCTCGATCAGGGTCTCGCCAAAAGCGGCGCGCGTTGCCTTTGCCATGGGTTAAGCCTCCTTGACCGCAGCAGCGAGAGCCTCGCCGGCGGCATCGATCTCTGCCAGTGCCTGGACCGCCTGCTCGTGGCTCGGCGCGTTGCCGTGCCAGCTGGCCTGGTCCTCCATAAAGGACACACCCTTGCCCTTGACGGTCTTGCAGATGATGACCGTGGGCTCGCCCTCATGGGCGACGGCGGCATCGAGTTTGGCGCGCACGTCGGCGATGTCGTGGCCGTCGGCCAGCAACACATGCCAACCGAACGCGGAGAACTTGGCATCGAGCGGCTGCACACCGTTGACATCGGATACATGGCCATCGATCTGCAGGTTGTTGAAATCGACGAACACCGTGAGATTATCGAGCTTCTGGTGACCAGCGAACATGATGGCCTCCCAGTTCTGCCCCTCCTGCAGCTCGCCGTCACCGGTGATGGCGAAAACACGCTGCAGCTCGGTACCGGAGGCGGCGGCATCGCGGCGAAGGCCGAGCGCCATGCCGGAGGCGATGGACAGGCCCTGACCGAGCGAGCCGGTGCACACCTCGACACCCGGGCACAGGTTGGAATCGGGATGGCCCTGCAGGCGGCTGCCGAACTTGCGCAGCGTCAGCAGTTCCTCCTCGGGAAGATAGCCCACCTCGGCGAGGACGGAATAGAGAGCCGGGGCGATATGGCCCTTGGACAGCACGAAGCGATCGCGCGCCGGGTTCTTCGGATCGGCGGGGTCGTAGCCCATGGCGCCGGAGAAGAACAGGGTTGCCATGATGTCGGCAGACGACAGGGAGCCACCGGGATGACCCGTGCCGGCGGCCTCGAGCATCGCGATGATGTTGCGGCGCAGTCGATTGGCGATAACGGCGATCTCTTCGTTCGTGCGGGCGCACGCGGCTCTGAGCGTAGCTGTGCTCATATCCGTCCCTTCGTATGGAATACGGGTTGGTAACGCTGCCCATAATAGCAGCCGATGAGGCGTTCGTACGTAAACTTTTCGCAGGTCACAAACATGGTAAAATGATAAAACGGTTAACCGTGAAAAAGGGCGCCCCGAACAAGGGGCGCCCTTTATGAAGCTCTATTCCGCGAGTGGCTCGTCTCCCCCGCCCGACGCCTCGGCGTTGCCGGTGGCCCAGCGATGATAGCCGATGATGAACGGGTCGAGGTCTCCGTCGTCCAGCACGCTCTCCACGTTGCCGGTCTCCACGCCGGTGCGCAGGTCCTTGACCATCTGATACGGATACAGCACATAGCTGCGGATCTGGTTACCAAAACCTATCTCGGTCTTGGGCCCGCGGATCTCGTCGAGCCGGTCCTCGCGCTTCTGCAGCTCCAGCTCGTACAGACGGGCCTTGAGGATCTGCATGCATGCGGCCTTGTTCTGAATCTGGCTTCGCTCGTTTTGGCACGTGACCACGATGCCCGTGGGCAGGTGGGTTACACGCACGGCGGAATCGGTCGTGTTGACGCCCTGGCCGCCCGGGCCGCTCGCATGGTACACATCCACGCGGATGTCATCGGGATTCACCTCGATCTCGATGTCATCCGGCAGGACCGGGATGACCTCGACGCCGGCAAACGTGGTCTGGCGGCGCTTCTTGGCATCCGTGGGCGAGATGCGCACCAGCCGATGCACGCCCGCTTCGGCGCGGAGCATACCGAATGCGTCCTTGCCCTCCACCGTGATGGTGGCGCGATCGATTCCGATCACCTCGGCTGCCGGACAGTCGTTGACCGTCACCTTCCAGCCGCGGCGAGCGCAATACTTCATATACATCTTGAACAGCATGAAGGTCCAATCCTGGGCCTCCAAGCCACCCTGGCCGGGCTTGATGGTGAGAATCGCGCTGCCGTGGTCGAACTCCCCCGTAAACCAGCTGGAAAGCTCCATCTGATCGATCGACGCCTCGACGTCATGGGCGGCGGCGGCAGCCTCCGCGATAAACTCGGCACCATCCTCACCTAGCTCGTCGGCAAGCTCGAGAGCGGCAGACGCATCGGCAAGGCGCTCGCGTGCGCTCACGACCGAGGCGATATGCTCTTTGCAGCCGGAAAGCTCCGACATGAGCGTTCGGGCCCTGTCGGCATCATCCCAAAAACCCGGCTGTGCGCTCTGCTGCTCAAGCTCCGCAACGCGCGAGCGCGCCTCGTCGAGATGAAGGTATCCCTCAACCTCGTCAAGGCGCGCTGCAAGTGCGGACAGGTCGTCGGCAGTAACGACCGAATTCGCATCTAACGTCATTACATATTCCTACCGTGGCAGTTTTTGAACTTCTTTCCGCTCCCGCAGGGGCAGGGGTCGTTACGGCCCACATTTGCATACGGGTCGCTCTCATCCTTGCGGTACGTCTTGACACCCGCGCCGGCATTGCCCGACGTCCCCTGCGGTGCGCGGCCGGCGGCATGTGCGGCGGCCTCGCGCTGGACGGTGGACGAACCGGTGTCCCCGTCGACTTCAGCCGGGCCCGAGAACTGCGCACCCGAGAGGGCGGAGCGCTGCTGCTCAACCTGCGGACGACCCTTGATCTCGGCGCGAAGGACCGTACGCAGATAATCCTCGTACATGGTGTCGACCAGGATCTTGAAGGCGTGGAACGCCTCGGTCTTGTACTCGACCAGCGGGTCGCGCTGACCGAAGCCGCGCAGGCCGATACCGGTCTTGAGATAATCCATCTCCTGCAGGAAGCTCATCCAACGGGTATCGATCACGCGCAGCATGACCTGGGTGTTGAGCTCGCGCATAAGGTCATCGCCCAAAATCTTGGCACGCTCGTCATAGCAGCCCTGGACGAACTCGAGCACCTGCCGGCAGAGCTCATCATACGATGCGTCTTCGAAAGCGGGCGCATGCGTCTTGCCGGTGAGTTCGATGACCCATTTGTGCAGGCCATCAAGATCGCGCTCGCCCTTGTGCGAATCGACCGGGACGAACTCTGCCACGCAACGCTTCACCGTGGAATCGATCACCTCGGAGATGTGTGCCGGAAGGTCCTTGCCGTCCAGGACCTTGTCGCGCTCGGCGTAAATGGTCTGGCGCTGCTTGTTCATAACGTCGTCGTACTCCAAGACGTTCTTACGCATGGAGTAGTTGATGCTCTCGACCTTGTGCTGAGCGCCCTCGATGGCCTTGGAGATGAACTTGTGCGTGATGGGCTCATCATCGGGCATATCGTAGGAAGCCATGAGATGGGAGATCTTGTCCATGTTGTCGCCGCCGAACATGCGCATGAGGTCATCCTCGAGCGACAGGTAGAACTGCGTCTCGCCGGGATCGCCCTGACGGCCGGAACGGCCGCGCAGCTGGTTGTCGATACGGCGGGACTCATGGCGCTCCGTGCCGATGACGGTCAGGCCGCCGGCCGCGAGCACCTGCTCGCGCTCGGCCGCGCAGGTGGTTTTGGCCTTGGCGAGCTCGCGCTCGTATGCCTCGGCGCGCAGCTGCTCATAATCCTCGGCGGCGGGGTCGAGCCCTAGCGCGTCGACGGTCTCGTTCGCCATCTCCTCGGCGTTGCCGCCGAGCAGGATATCGGTACCACGACCGGCCATGTTCGTTGCGATGGTGACCGCACCCAGGCGGCCCGCCTGCGCAACGATATGCGCCTCGCGCTCATGGAACTTAGCATTGAGCACCTCGTGCTTGATACCGCGCTTGTTGAGCAGGCGGCTCAGGCGCTCGGAGCTCTCGATGGACACGGTACCCACCAGGACCGGCTGGCCGCAAGCATGACGGCGCTCGATCTCATCGGCGACGGCATTGAACTTGGCGTCGATCGTGCGGTACACGAGGTCCTCGTGGTCGACGCGCTGGACCGGGCGGTTGGAGGGGATCACCTGAACGGGAAGCTTGTAGATCTCGCGGAACTCGGCGTCCTCGGTGAGGGCCGTACCGGTCATGCCGGACAGCTTGTCGTACAGGCGGAAGTAGTTCTGCAGGGTGATGGTGGCCAGGGTCTGGTTCTCCTCGCGAACCAGCACACCCTCTTTGGCCTCGATCGCCTGGTGCAGGCCCTCGGAATAGCGGCGGCCCTCCATGATACGACCGGTGAACTCATCGACGATCTTGACCTCGCCGTTGGTTACCACATACTGCTTGTCGCGATGGAACATGTACTGGGCCTTGAGCGCCTGCTGCAGGTGGTTGACGAGCTGGCCGGACAGGTCGGCGTAGATGTCATCGATGCCCAGGCGCTGCTCGATCTTCTTGAGGCCGCGCTCGGTGGCGGCAATGGTGTGCTTGGCCTCGTCCATCACGTAGTCGCCCGTGGGCTCCTTCGGCTCCTCGGCCGAAAGCATGTCGTAGACGACCTCCTCGCCGCGCTCGAGGCCGCGCACGGCACGGGCGAAGTCCTTGTACACGCCAGCGCTCTTGGTGCCCGCGCCGGAGATGATGAGCGGGGTACGGGCCTCATCGATAAGGATGGAGTCGACCTCGTCGACGATGGCGTACGCATGGCCGCGCTGCACGCGCTGCTCGGGGCGGACCACCATGTTGTCGCGCAGGTAGTCGAAGCCGAATTCGGAATTGGTACCGTAGGTCACATCGGCGGCATAGGCGGGGCGCTTCTGCTCGAGCGGCATGCCGTTTTGCAGCAGGCCGACCGTCATGCCCAGGAAGCGGTAGATGTTGCCCATCCACTCGGAGTCGCGCTTGGCCAGGTAGTCGTTGACCGTGACGATGTGCACGCCCTTGCCCGCAAGCGCGTTGAGGTAGCCGGCCAGGGTGGAGACCAAGGTCTTGCCCTCGCCCGTCTTCATCTCGGCGATCATGCCCTCGTGCAGGGCCATGGCACCGATAAGCTGCACGTCGAAGTGACGCATGCCGAGGGTGCGGCGGGAGGCCTCGCGGACGACGGCGAACGCCTCGGGCAGCAGGTCATCGAGGGTCTCGCCCTTTGCCAAACGCTCGCGGAACAGCTCCGTTTGAGAGCAGAGCTCATCGTCTGACATCTTCTCATAGGTGGGCTCGAGGCCATTGATGACGCCGACGGTCTTCTCATAGCGCTTGAGGTCCTTATCGGCACCAAAGGACAGCAGCTTTGAAACAAATCCCATGTGGTTCTTCCTATTCGTGAAAAGCGCGCGGACGCGCGAACATAATCGGTTTCAACTTTATCCAAACGATATGAACGGTATGAGTACGTTATCGGAGCCCACAGGTAAACCACGGAAGAAAACGCCGAGCGACCTTTGACGGCCGTTCGGCGAAAAACGCGTGACCTCATAACAATCGAGGGCACCGGTGCAAGGGAGATGGCAGGCCCCTATTAATCGGCGAGGGCGGATGCGGAACGGAATTCGCGAACGCAGGCGCACAGGAATCCAAGACCGGCTCCGCCCAGCGCAACGCCCAGGCCGGTGTAAAAAAACGCGATGAACCAGCTGGGAACCAACCCGAAGGCGCGCAGCGAGATGCCGCCGCCCATCATGATCGCCATGATGATGTAGGACTTCGTATCGAAGAAACGCCAAAACGGCTGGGCCTCCTGTCCATACCCCTTGATGCGAACGATATGTTTATGCAGCATCTTGGAGAACACACGTGTCCAGAAGACTGTGAACACGGCAACGCTGCCCACGGCGAGCGCGAGTACGGGCGCCACGGCCTCGCCGTACGCCATGATGCCCAAACGGGTGATGTTGAAGCCGGCGATACTCCATACGACCCCGGCGATCAGCAGAAGCCACTCCTTGGTAACCTTCATGATTTCAGTCCTTTCAACGATCGCACTCACAATGGGGCCCGCGCGCATCCGGCTAACGGAAACCGCCGATGCGGCCGCTCCATCGGGGTACCCGAGCGAACGATAAGTGAACACCATTCATATGAACATTGTTCATACTACCAACGCGTGGCATAGGGTGGGTAGAGGAGCCCATCGTTCCCCTATTCTCCAAAGCTTGCACACATATGTTATTTACTGTATGGCATTTGCATAAAAGAAAAGACCCTGGCGCCCGAAAGGACGACAGGGTCTCGGTTAAACCGATGCGCCTTGAATTACTCAGCGGCCTCGGTGGTCTCGGCAGCAGCCTCGGCCGGAGCCTCAGCAGCCTCCTCAGCGGGAGCCTCGGCAGCCTTCTTGGCAGCCTCGGCAGCGGCCTTCTTCTCGTACTCAGCGGCACGCTTGGCCTTCTCGACAGCCTTGGCCTCGCGCTCGGCAGCCTGCTTGGCAGCGAGCTCCTCGGCGGCCTTGGCCTTAGCGGCCTTCTTGGCGGCCTCGCGCTCGAGAGCGGCCTGAGCGGCGCCACCGAACTTGTCGGCGAAGCGCTGGACGCGTCCGCCGGTATCGACGAACTTCTGCTGACCGGTGTAGAACGGGTGGCACTCGTTGCAAAGTTCCACCTGGATCTCCGGCTTGGTCGAGTGAGTCTTGAAGGTGTTGCCGCAGGAGCAGCGAACGGTGCACTCGACGTACTCGGGATGGATGCCAGACTTCATGGCAGGGCTCCTCTTCTCGTACGCGCACTGGTTTCCGACCAGTGCAAAGGGGTGGCTTGGTTTCCGACCAAGTCAAAATAGCTTGTCTATGCTATCACAGGCGGGACGCCCTTCACCGCCGGAGTCCTCGCGCACAAAAGAATCACGCGAGCTGCCACGATACAGGTTAACCGTCCGGCAACATGCCGTAGTGGGCGGCTCCCCGGCAAGCAGGTACAATAGTACGAATCGCATCGACCTCCACATGAAAGGACCCACCTATGGCCGAGACCACTTCCAACCGCATCGTCATCACCGTACTCGGCAAGAACCGCCCCGGCATCGTCGCGGGCATCACCCGCGTCCTGTCCGAGGCGAACGTCGACATCCGCGATATCACCCAGAGCATCATCGAGGATATCTTCACCATGACCCTCATGGCAGACATCACCGATGCCAACCATGACTTCGCCGCGCTGCAGGACGCCCTCGACACCGAGGCATCCGAGCTGGGCGTAGAGGTCAAGATGCAGCGCCAGGACGTCTTCAATTTCATGTATCGCCTGTAGCGCGGCGGCTCATAAAGACAACCTCGAAATTCGGGAGACACCATGGGATACGACGCGCGGTGCATCTACTATCGTTTTGACGACCAGCTCAGCAGGCTCGTCCTCGACTACGAGGCGAGCCGCCAGGTGGATGCCGGCTCCGAGCGCCTCTATCATGGCGTGCCCTCCGAACCCTACGAGGAGGAGCTCTTCTGCGAGCATAACGTCAAGCGCGGCCTGCGCAACGCGGACGGCTCGGGCGTCGTCGCCGGCCTCACCCGCATATCCGATGTTCACGGCTACAACATCGTCGACAACCGAGTCATCCCCGATCGCGGCACGCTCACCCTGCGCGGCTACGACATCGAGGACCTCGTGACCAACGCGCAGGCGGAGGATAGATTCGGGTACGAGGAGGTCGCCTATCTACTCATCACCGGCGAGCTCCCCACCGCAACGGAACTCGCCGAATTCCGGGAGCGGATCGGGGCGTTTCGGCACCTCTCCGCGGAATATGTCTCGCAGTTCCCCATCACCACGGCATCTTCAAGCATCATGAACGTGCTGCAGCGCGCCGTTTTACAGCTGTACGCCTACGATTCGGACCCCGATTCGATCACACCCGAACATGAAGTGGATGTCGCGCTCTCGTTGCTCGCCCGCCTGCCGCGCATCGCCGCGTTCGCCTACACCTACCGAAGCGCGCGCGACCAGGGACGCAGCGCCCACGTCCCCATCCCCGACCCCGGCCTTTCAACCGCCGAGGCGATCTTGCAGGTCCTGCGCGAGTCCGACGATTTCACGCACGAGGAGGCCATGCTGCTCGACGTCATGCTCATGCTCCATGCCGAGCACGGCGGCGGCAACAACTCCACGTTCGCCTGCCGCGTGCTCTCGAGCTCGGCAACGGATGCCTATTCCGCCTATGCCGCCGCTATCGGCTCCCTCAAGGGCCCGCGTCACGGCGGGGCCAACGCCAAGGTCGTGGCCATGCACCGCGACATCCGCGAACACGTACGGGACTGGGAGAACGAGGACGAGCTCTCCAGCTATCTCGAGAAGATCCTGCGCCGTCAGGCATTCGACGGTACGGGCCTCATCTACGGAATGGGCCACGCCGTCTACACGCTCTCCGATCCTCGCGCCGAGCTCTGCAGACGCTATGCCCGCTCCCTTGCACAGGACAAGGGCATGGGCGAGGAGTTCGCGCTCATCGAGCGCATCGAGCGGCTCGCGCCGGATGTCATGCGCAAGGTGCGCGGCACGAAGAAACCCATCTGCGCGAATATCGATCTGTACACCGGTTTCATCTACCAGATGCTCGGCATCCCGCAGGAGCTGTTCACGCCGCTGTTCGCCGTCGCGCGCATGGCGGGATGGTCGGCGCACCGCATGGAGGAGCTCCTGTGCGCGCACCGGATCATCCGCCCGGCCTACCGCTCGGTGATGGAGCACGAGCGATACCTACCCATAGCGCAGCGAACCGCCGCGACATCCTGTTACGGTGGCTAGATAAACGAATGAGGGCGACCGCCGCACGACGGTCGCCCTTTTGCAACCTGTTGCCTATGATCGGCTTAACAGGCCTCGAGTATGCGCCGCAGCTCTGCCTGCACGGCGTGATCGCAGTTGTACCCGATCACGCGGTCGGCTACCGCGCGCAAGGCGGGGCGGCCGTTTGCCATGGCGCAACCCGTGCCCACAAAGCGCACGATCTCGTAATCGTTCATGGAATCGCCGAAGGCCATGACCTCGCCGCGCTCGATGCCGTAGTGCTCCATAAGCTGATGGATACCCGAGGCCTTCGATATGCCGGGTTGCATCGCATCGATATAGAAACTGCCCGAAGGGGCGAACGTGAACAGATCGCCCAGCTCGCGCTGGAGCACATATGCATTATCCATCACGTTGCCGTCGTCGCAGTAGACGCTCGCCTTGATGATGTTCACGCTCGGGGCGGGGAGCTCATAGATGCGCTCCGCGTTGGGGAGGTCCTTATCGATCTCGCGCACGAATTTGTCCTCGTCGTCCAGCAGGAAGGATTTGGTGCGGTCGAAGAGGGCCAGATGCATGTTGGGGAACATCCCGACGGTCTTGGCCAAGCGCTTCACGGCAAGATGCGAATACACCTCGCGGTCGATCTGGACGCCGTCCGCATACACCTGAGCGCCGTTGGACGCCACGAAATCCATCCGGTCCCTGATGGGAGCGAAGAACTCGCACAGACGATCGTAACGGCGCCCCGAGGAAGCCGCGAAATGGATGCCCTTGTCCCGAAGCGCCAGGATCAGGTCGTATGTCTCGGCGGGGACCTCGCCGCTCTCATCGAGGAGCGTTCCGTCCATATCGGATGCGATAAGTTTGATCATGCAATCAGAACCTTTCTGGCGATGCCGCGCGATGCACGGCCCGGAGCCTTTCTGCCCTCATACCCAAAAAGGCGCCTCGCAAGCCCTAAAGCCCGCGAGGCGCCCGATGGCATCTATCTCGTATAGGTGAAAGTCGTTACGTCGAACATGCCCTCGGGACGGATCCGCAGGGTCGGGATGACGGGCAACGGCAGGAAGATCATGCCCATGATGGGGTCCACGGGCGGCTCGATGCCCGCCAAGCGGGCCTCGGCCATAAAGGCATCGTGCTCACGGGCGACATCGTCCGCGGATTTATCGCTCATCAGGCCTCCCAGGGGAAGATCGATGCGGGCGGCGACCCGTCCACCGCGGATAAGCACGAAACCGCCCTGCCCGACCTCCTCGACCGCCCGGCGCATATCGGAGGGATTGTCGCCCACCACGCAGATATTGTGCGAGTCATGGCCGATCGTGCTGGCGATTGCCCCGCCATCGATCGTGAACCCCCGCACCCAGCCGCGCCCGATATGTTTATCCACGATGTCCTCGCCGGCTGCCTGTGCGCGAACGCCGCGACCGTGACGCTCGATGAGCATGATGCGGCGCAGCCCCTCATCGGACTGAGGGCGCGCGATGCCCGTCACGGCGTTGCCGGGGACAACATCGATCACGGCCTCCCCCGCACGGAAGGGATAGGAGAACATGTCATCGCGCAGCATGGGGAGATGGACCGAACCGCGCAGGGCCCCCTCGAGCTCCTGAACACGCGGGGATGCGGGCTCGATGGTTCCCACAAACACGCCATCGCGCGCGACCAGCCGGCCGCACGAGTAGACGGCATGGGGAGGGACCGAGAAGGCGAGGTCATCGAGAAGGAGGAGGTCGGCTCGCCTACCGGGCGCGATGGCGCCGCGGCGCTCGATGGCATCGGGGAATCCGTGGTCAAAACCGAAGATATCTGCCGGGGAGAGCGCTGCCATGGTCACGGCGGCTATCGGGTCGATACCGGCCTCAACGGCCATGCGGCATGCATTGTCGATCATACCGATGGAGAGGGCGTCGGACGGCGCGCGGTCGTCCGTGGCGAAGCAGCAGCGACGCGCCAGCGCGGGGTTGTCGAGCAGGACCGGGGCGATCTGGGCCAGATCGTGGCTGCAGGTGCCCTCGCGCAGCATGATGTACATGCCGCGCGAAAGCTTATCGATGGCTTCGGACGGCTGCGTGCTCTCGTGGTCGGCGATGACGCCCGATGCGGCATAGGCGTTGAGGTCGCGTCCGCGGGCGAGCGGTGCGTGGCCGTCCACCTGGCCGGAAACCGTGAGACGCCCCGCATCGATCCGGGCGCACGTCTCCTCATCGGCCCCGTACACGCCCGGGAGGTTCATCATCTCGCCCAAACCGAAGATATCCCCCGGATGCCCGGCGATGAACGCGCGCATATCCTGCGCGCTGATAGCGGCGCCGGCCTGCTCGTCGGGCAGCGCGGGCACGCATGACGGCATCATGAACTTGATGGATCCCGGGGCGCGACGCGCATCCTCGATCATGAATTCAAGGCCCTCGAGGCCGCAGACATTGGCGATCTCGTGAGAATCGGCGATAGCCGTGGTAGTGCCGCGCGCGAGAGCCATCTGCGCATACTCGGAGGGACGGATATTCGAGCTCTCGATGTGCAGGTGCCCATCGATAAAACCGGGACACAGATAGCGCCCGCCGCAGTCGATGACCTCACGGGCCTCGTAGCGCGAGACGTCATCGTCGCGTCCATCGAACAAGACGCCCACGATGCATCCGTCCTTCACGGCGACCTGCCCGCCAACCACGCGCTGGCAGTAGACATCCACGATGCGAGCGTTCGTGAACACCGCGTCCGCGCGCTCGCGACCCTCGGCCGCATCGATAAGGCGCCTCATGGCCTGTACATCGGCTGTCATTGCGCATCCCCCTCATCTTGCCCATCGCCATCGTCATCGACCACGCCCTCGGTGGTCTCGGCGATGATGTAGCGCGGGCGGCCCTTGCTCTCCAGGTAGATGCGGCCCACGTACTCGCCCACCACGCCGAGCGACACCATGGTGAGCCCGCCGACGAACCAGATGGATATCATGAGGCTCGACCAGCCGGCGACCACGGCGCCCTGGGCGGCGCGCACGAGCGTGTAGACCGTCATGGCGGCGGCGGCGAGCACCGCCAGCGCGCCCAGGCCCAGCACCCAGCGGATGGGCTTGACCGAGAACGAGGTGATGCCCTCCAGGGCGAACGACACCATCTTGCCCAGCGGGTACTTGGACTCGCCGGCGAAGCGCTCGCCGCGCACGTAGTAGACCCTGTCGGTCTTGAACCCGAGGGCCGGGACGATGCCGCGCAGGAACAGGTTGACCTCGCGGTAGCGCGACAGGGCCCGCAGGGAGCGGCGGCCCATCAGGCGGTAGTCGGCGGAGTCCGAGACCATCTCGACGCCCAGCCGGCGCATGAGGCCGTAGAACGCCTCGGCGGTGCCGCGCTTGAAAGCGGTGTCGGTGTCGCGGTTGGACCGCACGCCGTAGACGATCTCGGCGCCTCCGGCGAACCTGGCGAGCATCTCGTCCATGGCGTCGATGTCGTCCTGCAGGTCGGCGTCGAGCGAGACCGCGCAGTCGAACCCGCGGCGCAGGGCCTGCATGAGGCCGGCGTACAGGGCGTTCTGGTGCCCCTCGTTGTGCGCGAAGCGGATGCCCGAGAAGCGCGGGTCGGCGGCGTGCAGGCCGCAGGCTATCTCCCAGGTGCGGTCGCGGCTGCCATCGTCGACGAGCAGCACGGAGCTGCCGGGCGCAACGGAGCCGGAGGCCTCGAGCGCGTCGAGCTTGGCGGCCAGGCGCCGGGCGGTCTCGGGCAGGACCTCCTCCTCGTTGTAGCACGGCACCACCACGCACAGGCGCGGCGCGGGCGCGAGGACGCTTCCGTTCTGTTCAGTCATATACCCTCCCTGCATAGTTAATAGAGAAGTATACCGCGACCGGAGGGACGCGGTTCCACCCAGGATAGATCGCAAGGCCGCCGGATACCCGCGCATCAAAATAGCAACAGCCGGCCAGCACGCGCTGACCGGCTGCTTGCCGTTATGGGGAACCCGAAGGTGTTTATGCCAGACGGGCGAAGTGGCGCTTGCCCACCTGCAGGACCGCGCCGGACTTGAGCAGCGTGGGATCCACGTTGTAGCACTTGCTCGCCACGGCCTCGCCGTCGATCTTCACGCCGCCGCCGTCGATGTCGCGACGGGCCTGGCCGGCGCTGGGCACAAGGCCCGCGGCCTGCAGCACCGCCGGCAGGTACACGAGCCCCTCGTCGTTGACGGAGATCTCGACGGAGACCTCGGCGATGTCGGTGGGCATCTCGCGGTTCTTGTGCACCTGGTCGAACTCGGCCTCTGCCGCCACGGCTGCATCAGCGTCGTGATAGGTGGAGACCAGGTCGCGTGCCAGAGCGCGCTTGAGCGCGTACGGGTCGCCCGTTCCGTCTGCCAGGGACGCCTCGATGGCGTCAACCTCATCGGGGGTCTTGGAGCTGGCGAGACGGTAGTACTTGGCGATCATTTCGTCGGGGATGGACATGGTCTTGCCGAACATATCGGCAGGCTCATCGGTAAGGCCGATGTAGTTGCCGTAGGACTTGGACATCTTGCGGGTGCCGTCGGTGCCCTCCAGCAGGGGCATGGTGAGGGCGATCTGGGGCTCCATGCCGCTTTTCTCCATGAGCTCGCGGCCGGCGAGCAGGTTGAACAGCTGGTCGGTGCCACCCATCTCCACATCCGCCTTGATCATGACGGAATCGTAGGCCTGCATGATGGGGTACAGGAACTCATGCAGGGCGATGGGGGTCTGGGACTGGTAGCGCTTGGTGAAGTCATCGCGCTCGAGGATGCGGGCGACGGTGAACTTGCTGGCCACGGCCAAGATCTCCTTGAGGCCCATGGAGAACATCCAGTCGCCGTTGTGGACGATGGTGGTCTTCTCGGGATCCAGGATCTTCATGGCCTGGGAAACATAGGTCTGGGCGTTGGCCTCGACCTGTTCCTGGGAGAGCTGGGGGCGCGTGGTGTTCTTGCCGGACGGGTCGCCGATGGTGGCGGTGCCGTTACCGATGATGAGCGTGACATGATGGCCCAGATCCTGGAACTGGCGCATCTTGCGCAGCGGGACCGCATGGCCCAGGTGCAGGTCGGGACTGGTGGGGTCGACGCCCAGCTTGATGTTGAGCGGCACGCCGCGCTCGAGCTTCTTCTTCAGATCGGCCTCGGGCACGATCTTGGCCGCACCGGAGGTGATGATGCGCATCTGCTCATCCACAGGCAACATAGCAACATACCTTTCTTGAGGTCATAGCGCCCTCGCCTGCGCGGACATGCATGGCGCGCCGCGGGCGGTGCTGTAAAAGACATATGGGCATTAGTTTACCCGAGAATCGGGGTTCATGGGAGCTCGGTTCTCGATGGAGTCCACGGTTTGGAGCAGGCGCGTCCTTCCCAGGGCATCTACGTAAATGCGGCACGAGGAGGCGGGGTCGTCCGGAGAGCCGGCGCGCTCGACAAGCAGACGCTCGCCGCGCACGCTGGCCAGGCGACGGGGGCAGGACGCGCATTCACCGCCGCAGGGGCCCTCGGCGGTGAGAACGCAATGCTCCATGATCATGTGCGTGGCCGCAAGGGGCTCGGGCGGGAACACGGGCAGGATGCCGGCGGCCAAGCCCTCGAGCTCGTCGACCCGCTCGGGCGCGAGCTCCGCGGGAGCCCACACGAACTGCGCACCCAGACCGGCGAGCCAGCGAACGGTGACCGCGTTCCACACCGATATGGGAGCGGCCGCGCCCCACGGAACGCCCGCGTCGCGGGCTATGTCGATCTGGCCCGGATTGCGGCACACCACGGCGCGCGCGGCGCGGCACAGGCCGCGGACGCGCTCGGCATCCGAGTCCCGGTGTGCCTCATCGAGTACCACCGTGCACTCGCGCAACGCGCGCCCGCGCCGCTCAGCGGTCATATCGGAAAGCTCCCAGGCCAGCACGAAGGGTCCGAATGGGCAGCGCTGCGCCCCCGCCTGCCCGCCCACCTTGGGCGCGGGGCGATCGGAGGCGCCGCGACGCTCCGTCGCTCGGGACGACGGCTGGCGAACATGCTCGACCCGGGCGGCTCCCCCGGCCCCGAGCCCGCTTGCCTCCTGCCGGATGCGCCCGACGGCGCGCTGCGCCTGCTCCAGCACGTCAGCGCTGCGCACCACATGCACGGGGCTGCCCACCTCCACCTTGCGCTTGCAATGGATCTTCGCGAGAGCTCCGGCCGGATAATCATCCGGACAGGGCACCATGGGCCAGCGCTTGGGGACATCGGAGGGCGCATCGGGTGCGGGCGTGGAGCGGATCTCGAGCGTGTCGCCCGCGGCCGCGGCGCGCTCAAACGCCACCGTTACCTCCTCATACCCGCGCTCGACCACGCGCCCCGCGTACAGGCCCTGGTTGATGGCGCGCTCGGTGCTCATGAGCTCGGAACCCGAGGTCCCCCGCAGGTACGCATCGGTGAATCCGCGATTGAACGAGCGCGCAAGCTGGGCCTCGAAGGCATCCGCGTCATACGGTTCACCCGCCGCGACCGCATCCAGCGCCGCGCGATACACGCTCACCACGTTGTATACGTAGTCGGGGTTCTTCATGCGGCCCTCGATCTTGAGCGCATGGACGCCGACCGCGACGAGCTCGGGGATATGGCGGATGGAACAGTAATCGCGCGGGCACAGCAGGCGATCGCCCGCATCGGCCACGCGTGCCACATCGCCGCCCGCGAGCACCGTGCCCGAACCGTCCGTGAGCGCGTATCCGACGCGGCACGGCTGCGTGCAGTCCCCGCGATTTGCAGAACGCCCGCGACGCAGGGCCGAATACGAGCAGGCGCCCGAATAGCAGATGCAGATGGCGCCATGGCAGAACGCCTCGATATGCACGCCGGTCGCAGCCAGCGCGGCAAGCTCGTCAACCGAGAGCTCGCGTGCGCACGTGACGCGCTCCACTCCCAGCTCCCGGGCCATCATGCGGACCGCATCGGAACTTTGGACGCCGGCCTGCGTGGACAAGTGCACCTCGACCCCGGGAATGCGGGTGCGCAGCGTCTCCACAAGCCCCGCATCCGCAACGATCAGGGCATCCGCGCCCGCATCGAGCGCCGAGCCCGCCACGCCGACCACCTCATCGAGCTCGGCATCGCAAACGTATACGTTCAGCGTCACATATACCCGAGCGCCGTGTGCATGGGCGATAGCGCAGCCGCACTCGAGCTCGCCCATGGTGAGACCCGCGTTGCCCGCGCGCGCGTTGAAGGACCCCACGCCCGCATAGACCGCGTCGGCCCCCGCCGCCACGGCGGCGCACAGCGCGTCGAAGGTGCCGGCCGGCGCCAGCAACTCGGGCAGCCCGCCCTCGATCCTCTCACCCACGCTTGCTCCTCTCCACTCGTCCCGTTCGAACACCATTGTACGTAGCTCCATGGCAAAAGCGGCCGCGGCACGGGATTTCCCGTGGGTACGCATATACCGCGTAAACCTCATGCCCCGACTGCGCTATTGTGTTCTCTAACTATGTGTACTGATTCCGATGTTCCCGTAGGAGGTCATACATGGGTCCTCGTCAGCGCCATGCGCGCCAACGCTCCCGGACACACATCGTCCCCATCGTCGTCGCTTCCGTCCTCGGCTTCTTTCTGATCGCCGGCGTCGCGTTCGGCGTGGGCATGCTGGGCAATATCGACCGGTGGCTTTCCGATCTGCCCGACTACACTGATGCAAACGAGTATCTCGTGAGCGAGCCCACGCACATTCTCGATGCCAAAGGCAATGAGATCGCAACGTTCTTCGTTCAGAACAGGCAGAGCGTTAAAGCGGAGCAGGTTTCGCCTTTCGTGCTCAAGGGCACGGTGGACGTCGAGGACGAGCGCTTCTACGAACATAAGGGCATCGACCCCATCGGCATCGCGCGTGCCGTCGTGGCGCAGCTGACCGGGCGCTCCGAGGGAGCCTCCACGATCACGCAGCAGCTCGTGCGCAACACGATCCTGTCCGACGAGCAGTTCGACCAGACCATCGAGCGCAAGGTCCGCGAGGCCTTTATCGCCATCGAAATGGAGAAGATCTACTCCAAAGACGAGATCTTGATGATGTATCTCAACACCATCTATTACGGCCACGGCGCCTACGGCATACAGGCCGCGTCCAAAACCTATCTCTCCAAGGATGCCAAGGACCTCACGCTCGCCGAGGCGGCGCTGCTCATCGGCCTCCCCAACTCCCCCTCCTACTACGACCCCACCATCAATCCCGACGCAGCCATCAAGCGCCGCGACAAGGTCTTGGGCAACATGCTCAAATGCGAGGACATCACCCAGGAGGAGCATGACGCCGCCGTGGCCACGCCCCTGGAGCTTCATGTGACCGAGACCTCGGATTCGGGCATCAAGGTCTACTCCCAGCCCTATTTCGTCGACTACGTCAGAACGTTGCTGCAGGAGGAGTTCTCCACCGACGTGCTGTTCAAAGGCGGCCTCACCGTCAAAACCACCATCGACCCCGACATCCAGCAGATGGCCGAATCGGCCGCGGTCGACAACATCAATCGATATCGCGCAGCCGACCAGCTCAATATCGGCATGTCCGTCGTCGACCCCAAGACCGGCTACATCAAGGCCATGGTCGGCGGGCGCGATTACAACTCCGATCCCGGCCATACCAACCATGCCACCACACGCCGCCAGCCCGGCTCTTCATTTAAGGTGTTCACCCTCGTCACGGCCATCAAAATGGGCATGAGCCCTTCCGTCATGGTCAACTGCAACTCGCCCATGACCTGGAACGATCTTCCCGGCACCGAGCCCTACCAGGCGCAAAACTACGGCGGCTCATCCTACGGCACTATCTCGCTCGCCCGTGCAACCGAGCTTTCCTCCAACACCGGCTACCTGCAGGTCGCCGAGACCATCGGCAACCAGAATATCCTTGCGACCTGCAAGGACCTGGGGCTCGACACCTCGAAGATGAAGAATGTCTTCGCCATGACCCTGGGCACCGGCGAGGTCTCCACGCTCGGCATGGCCGACGCTTTCGCCACGTTCGCCAACGGCGGCAAGCACCGCTCGGCCGTCGCCATCACCGAGATCCAGTCCCGGGACGGCAAGGTCGTATACAAGCATGAGGATGATCCCGAAGAGGTATTGACCACCGGCGAGGCCGCCGCCGTCAACGAAGTCCTCCAGGGCGTCATGACCCGCGGAACGGGTCGCGCGGGCAATCCCTGGATCAAGCAGAAAGTCGCGGGCAAGACCGGTACGGCCGGTACCGCGACCGACACGACCGACCTGTGGTTCTGCGGCTACAGCCCGCAGTACTCGGTATCCATCTGGGTGGGACGCTCCGGATCCAACGCCCCCATCCGCGGCCTGCACACCAGCGAGATGGTGCTGCCGGTCTTCCGCACGTTCATGAAGAACGCCCTGGCAGACGCCCCGGTCGAGGAGTTCCCCAAGGGCGAGGAGCCCAAATATAAGCCCAACAGCGAGTGGGAATTCTCCCACACCAACGCCAAGTCCGGCCACAACGAGCACGAGGATTCCGAGCAGGAGTACTCGGAAGATGAGACGGCCGAATACCAAGAGCCCACGGAGGAGGGCAACGGCACGCCCGTTACCCCCGAAAACGAACAGTCCGGCGGCAACGAGCAGGAGCAGGGCGGTGAAACACCATCGCCATCCCCCACTCCCACCCCGCCGGCACCCCAGCCCCAACCGCAGCCCGTCCCGCCGAGCCCGACACCGACCCCCGCGCCCAACCAATAGCGCGTAAACGCAAAACGCCTGCATCCCAATATGGATGCAGGCGTTTTTTCTTCTTAGCCTTATTGATCCGAACGGATAGCTACTTACGCACGCTGCGGAGCTTGCTGATCATGCCCTCGAAACGCTCCCCGTCCTCAGCAGTCTGGGCGATAACCAGTATCGTGTCGTTGCCGGCAAGCGAACCCAAAACATCGGGAAGCTCGGCCGCATCGATGGCGGCGGCGATACCCGAGGCGGTACCGGGCTGTGCCTTGACGATGACGAGGTTCTCGGTACGGTTGACGCCGATCACCAGCTCGGACACCATACGCTGCAGATGCAGGTCCTCCGCCAAGACGTACATGCCCTCGGGAAGCTTGCGAAGGCCCATCTCGGCGATGTCTCGCGATACGGTAGCCTGCGTGCAATCGAAACCGCGCTCCCTCAGTTCATCGACAAGCATGCACTGCGTCCGAACGTCCTGTTCACGGACGATTTCCCTGATAGCATCCTGCCGTCCGTTGCGTTTCTTAGCCATTCGAACCTCCGATCGCCGCGCGCCCGCTCAGTATAAACAGACGAATAGCGTTAATAGTAACGTAGCCGTGTTCTAGTGCATAGAACGATACAGATTCGTTACAAAGCTGTATATTTAATCGCCGCAAAGGCTCAAGGCAACCTCATCGTAGGCAACCGACATGAAGCATAGGCCGCATGCCGGGGCCGTTGGGCCGGCGGCGGTGCGGTCGCACGCATCGATGGCCTCGCGCATCCACGAGGAATCCTTGCGGTGGGTTCCCACCTCCACGAGGCTCCCCACGATAGTGCGAACCATCGAATGAAGGAACGCGTTGCCCTGGATGGTGAAGGCGATGCACCGCTCCCCCAGGTTTTCCTGGACATCGAACGAGACGGACATCACGTTTCTATGCGTCGGCTTCCCCACGGCCGAGGAGACCTTGCAGAAGCTCTTGAAGTCCTGTTCGCCCAGAAGATATAGAGATGCCTGCTCCATAGCCTCCACATCGAGCCCACCGCGATGCCACCAGGATACATGACGCGTGAGCAGGGGCGGATTATCCCCCGTTGAGATGCGGTATGTATACGTGCGGGAACGGGCATCGAAGCGCGCAGAGAAGCCGGGGGCGGCATGATAGACCTCTCGCAACGCTATGTCATGCGGAAGCAGGGCCGCCATCGCCCGGGTCCACCGCCGGTGGGTGACCTCGAGCTCTTTTGCATACGCGGGAATGCTTATATACTGGGCGATCGCATGCACGCCGGCGTCCGTTCGGCCCGCGCACGTGAGGTCGATGGGACGGCGCAGGAACGTCTCGAGCGCTCGCCGAAACTCGCCCGCAACGGTACGCTGGCCCGGCTGCTCCGCAAAGCCCGAGAACGCGGCGCCGTCGTAGCCGATTTTGAATACCAGCGTACCCTCAAGCACCTCAGGGTCGAGAATACAATCCTTCATGCTGCTCCTACCATCCAATGAGAATCAATACGGCGGCGGCGATGGATCCGCCAGCGAACACGCCCCAGTCATGCAGCGAAAGAGGGCGCGGCGCGGGAAGAGGGGCATCCGCACCCTCAGGATAGCATCGCGCGGCCATGGCCGTGCCGATGCAGTCGGCTCGTCTCATCAAGCTGGTCAGCAGCGGAATGAAAATCGAAACCCACGCCTTTATGCGCGCAAGAAGTCCTCCCCCGTCAAAACTTGCACCGCGGGCACGCTGCGCCATCTGGATGCGAGAGAGCTCCTCTCCCACCAGCGGAATGAAGCGCAGCGCCAACGATAGAACGGCACCGAGCTGCGCGACAGGCAGTCCCCAGCGCGCACAGGGCCTCAAGAGCCTCACGATCGAATCGCTGACTTGGGTGGGCGTCGTGCTCGCGCTCACCGTCAACGCGAAGCCAACCAGCAAAACGATGCGCAGTACGGCCTTGAGGCCACGTATACCGCCCACGACATCAACCCCCACGGGTCCCACGGCAACAGCCTGGGGATTTCCATCGCAGGAGATCAAATTGGCCAGCAGCGTGAAGGCCAAGATAACGGTCATGGGCTTTAACGCCCGCGTGACCGCACGTACGGGAACCCCGGACATCGAGGCAGCCACACCGAGCAGCACGAACCACATGAGGACCGCCCCCAGCGAACGAGCCGTGAAGACGCCCGCGGAAACAAGGCAAAGCAGACAGATCTTGACACGCGCATCGATTTGGGCAGCGCGGGTTGCGTCAGACGTGTAGCTACCGAAAACCTTCACGCTATTCATCGCGCCTCGCCCCCAGCACCCAGCAATGCACGCAACGCGACCGAGCTCGGCACGTTCAGACCGGCGCGCTCGAACGCACCCTTGATGCCATGCACGTCAGAGCCGGAGCCATGCCATCCAACGGCGCCGTGGGCAAGAACCGCGACATCGTCTATATGCGGCAGCCACTCATCCACGTCATGGCTGATCACGATGATCGCCTTGCCATCAAGAGCCAATTCACGCGCAAGGGCATGGACGGACGCCCTCCCCGCGGCATCGAGCCCGGCCGTCGGCTCATCGAGAATCAAAACCGGGGTGTCCATAGCAACAGAGCACGCGATGGCGACCCGTCTCGCCTGTCCTCCCGACAAATCCAAGGGATAACGATCGAGAAGGTCGGAAGATATACCGAGTTTTCCACACGCACGCGCGACCATACGGGAGACGCCCTCCTTCGCGATCCCGGCGTTACGGGGACCGAACGCGATCTCGTCATACACCGAATCGAGGAAAAACTGCGACTCGGGACGCTGAAACGAAATCGCCACGACAGACGGAGACGGCTCACGTCCGGCAGCATCCACAGAACCCGCATCGCAGCGCAGCAGGCCAGCGCAAAGGGCGGCGAACGTGGATTTACCGGCGCCGGACCTTCCCGAGACAAGGCAAACGCGGCCCGGATAGACCGTAAAGGAGCAGTCGGCGAGTATCGTCTCGGAGGAATAGGAGAATGAGACGTCACGAAGGCTCAGAATGGGATCTTCCCCACCATGCCCAGAAGAGATGGGCTCCGCTTGACCGGAGCCATGGACGGCCTCAGGATGCGTCTGAAGCCACGTGCAAAGCGCACAGGGGTCGTTACAGGACGACATGGAGAAACCGCTCTTGCATGCGCTTACAACAATGGAGAGATATGGGTCGAGAGCAACGAGATCGCCTGAATCGAACAGACCGTCGAGCAGGAGCGACGAAGGGGAGGCATCTCGAACTATGGCCCCATCTTCAAAGCACAGCACCCGGTCCGAAAGAAGCACCTCGCGCAAATCATGCGTAACCTGCACAACGCCGATGCCCCGATCATGGGCAAGTCTCAGAACCAGTGCACGAAACGATTCCGAGGCGGCATCGTCGAGCTGAGAAGTGGCTTCATCGAGAACAAGGTATGTCGGATCCATGGCAAGTACGCCCGCGAGCGCGAGGCGCTGCTGTTCCCCACCAGAAAGCTCAGACGTATTTCGATGAGCATACGATTCAAGACCAACAAGGGCCAAAACCTCCGAAACACGGCGCTCAACCTCATCTTCGTTCAAACGTAGGTTGCGAGGTCCAAACGCCACCTCATCAAAGACAACGGCGGAAACGATCTGGGACCATGGGTCCTGCTGGACGTACCCTACCCGAGCCCTTATTTCGCGTTGGTCCCCCACAGAGGAGGTGTTAAGTCCGTCGATAGCTATGCAGCCGCTTGTGGGCTCCGCAATCGCACATAGCAACCGGGCAAACGTGGACTTCCCGGAACCGTTCCGGCCAACTATGGAAGTGATCTTTCCTGCATCAAGCTCAGTCGTTACATGAACAAGGGCGGGAACTTCCCCATAGCAAAACGATACATCACTGACGCGAATCATCGGGGACCCTCCCGTCCTCATGCACCTTTGATACATACAAAAAGAGGGACACGACCAAGCCGTGTCCCTCTTATCAAGAAAACCGGAGTAAAAACTACTCGGCGTCCTTCTCCTCAGCAGCCTCATCGGCGACCTCGGGGGCATTCTCCTCAGCGGCATCGTCAGCCTTGACGACCTTGGGAGCAGCAGCCTTCTTGGCAGGAGCAGCCTTAGCGGCCTTCTTCTGCACGGGCTCGGAGACGATCTCGATGATGACCATCTCAGCGCAGTCGCCCTTGCGGGGACCGAGCTTCATGATACGGGTGTAACCGCCATCGCGGTCAGCCCACATACCCTGAGCAGCCTTATCGAAGAGCTCGGCCACGAGATCCTTATCGCCAAGCTTGGCGATAGCGAGACGACGAGAGTGCAGGTCGCCCTTCTTGGCCCAGGTGATGATGGGCTCGGCAAAGCTGCGGAGAGCCTTGGCGCGAGGCAGGGTGGTCTTGATGCGGTCATTCTCGAAGAGCGCCTTAGCGAGGCTCCTCTTCATGGCCTTGGTATGGCTGGCGTCGGTACCGAGCTTCATACCCTTCTTCTTGTTGTGACGCATGGTGCGATTTCTCCTCTAAAACAGGGCGCTTAAGCCTTGAGGCTCAGACCCATGGACTCAAGCTTGTCCTTGACTTCCTCGATCGACTTCACGCCGAAGTTGCGAATGTTCAAGAGATCGTTCTCAGAGAACTCAACCAGCTGACGCACGGAGTGAATGCTTGCGCGCTTCAGGCAGTTGTAGGAACGAACGGAAAGGTCCAGATCCTCAATCTGCTTATCGAGCTCAGCGTTGTCGTTGGTGACATCGGGGGCAAAGATGGAGACTTCCTCTTCGGCCTCGGGCTCCTCAGACAGATTCATGAACGCAGCCATATGCTGGTTGATGATGTTGGCAGCCTGAACAACGGCATCGCGAGGGGCGATGGCGCCGTTCGTCTCGATCTCGAGGACGAGACGATCGTAGTCGGTGTGCTGGCCTACGCGGCAAGCCTCGACAAACTTGGCGCAACGCTTAACCGGCGAGAACAGAGAGTCAACGTGAATGATTCCGATGGGATCGTTATCACGCTTGTTCTGCTCATAGGACACGTAACCGCGGCCATAACCGATACGCATGCTCATGGTCAGATGACCGCCCTCGGTGAGGGTGGCGATGTGCTGCTTGGGGTTGACGAGCTCGAACTCGGACGGGATGAAGAAGTCCTCACCCGTAACCACGCACGGACCATCGACCGAAATGGTAGCGGTGCCCTCATCCGTGGTGCCGAGGGCGCGGAACACCAGCTCCTTCACGTTCAGAACGATGTCGGTGACATCCTCTACCATGTTGGGGATAGTGGTGAACTCGTGCTGTGCGCCATCGATCTGGATGGCCTCGACGGCTGCGCCCTCAAGCGAGGACAGCAGCACACGACGCAGGGAATTGCCCAGCGTGTCGCCGTATCCACGCTCCAGGGGCTCGACGGAGACGCGAGCAGCAGTGTCGCTGATCTCCTCGACCTGAACCTGAGGCCTGATGAATTCTGACATGTATAACCTCCAGCGTAGCGCGCGAACGATTACCTCGAGTAAAGCTCGACGATGAGCTGCTCGTTGATATCGCCGCTGATCTGATCGCGGCTGGGCAGCGAGACAACGTTGCCGGAAAGCTTCTCAATGTCGACGTTGAGCCAACCGGGAACCTCGAAGCGCTCGGAGGAGATGAGGGCCTCCTTGATGGGAAGGAGATCGCGGAACTTCTCGCCGACAGCAACGACATCGCCCGGCTTAACGAGGTAAGACGGGATATCGACACGCTTGCCATTTACGGTGAAGTGGCCGTGACGCACGGACTGACGTGCCTCCTTGCGGGTGCGGGCGAAGCCCATACGGAAGACAACGTTGTCGAGACGGGTCTCAAGAGCGATCAGGAGGTTCTCGCCGGTGATGCCATCGGTGCGAACAGCACGCTCGTAGTAACGACGGAACTGCTTCTCGAGAACGCCGTAGATGAACTTAACCTTCTGCTTCTCGCGCAGCTGCATGCCGTACTCGGATTCCTTGCGACGGCGCTTGGGCTGGCGGATAGATTCCTTCTTGCTGCTGTAGCCGAGCTCAACGGGATCGATCCCGAGCTGACGGCAGCGCTTAAGAACAGGAGTCCTGTCGATTGCCATAGTTAATCGATCCTTTCAGTTACACGCGGCGACGCTTCTTGGGGCGGCAGCCGTTGTGCGGAATGGGGGTCTTGTCCTGAATGCTGGAAACCTCGAGGCCAGCAGCCTGGAGGGAGCGGATAGCAGTCTCACGACCAGAGCCGGGACCCTTTACGTAGACAGCAACCTTGTGCATGCCGTGCTCCATAGCGGCCTTGGCGCAAGCCTCGGCAGCCATCTGAGCGGCAAACGGGGTGGACTTGCGGGAACCCTTGAAGCCCACGGTACCAGCAGACTGCCAAGCGATGACATTGCCCGCAGGATCGGTGATCGAAACGATCGTGTTGTTGAACGTAGAACGGATGTGAGCCTGGCCCACGGAAATGTTCTTACGGTCGGCGCGCTTGATACGAGTGGAGGCGCCGCGCTTATTCTTTGCAGTAGCCATTATGCGTCAGTCTCCCTTATTTCTTCTTCTTGGCACCGATCTGACGCTTCGGACCCTTACGGGTACGAGCGTTGGTGTGGGTGCGCTGGCCACGGACAGGGAGGCCCTTGCGGTGACGGAGGCCACGGTTGCAGCCGATATCCATCAGACGCTTGACGTTCTGGGAACGCTCGCGGCGGAGGTCACCCTCGACCATGAGCTGGTTGTTGTCGATGTAATCGCGGATCGCCGTGATTTCTTCCTCGGTGAGATCCTTGATACGGGTACCATCAGCGATGTTGCAATCAGCGCAAATCTTAGCTGCGGTAGTGCGGCCGATGCCGTAGATGTAAGTCAGACCAATCTCCGCACGCTTCTCGTTCGGAAGGTCGACACCGTTAATACGGGCCACGTGAATCTCCTCTCTTAGCCCTGGCGCTGCTTATGACGCGGGTTCTCGCAAATGACGAACACCTTGCCATGGCGGCGGATGATCTTGCACTTATCGCACATCTTCTTGACCGAAGGACGTACCTTCATCGTTCTTCCTCTCGGTAGTGCTCAAACTACAAATGGAATGTTATCTACTCGCCCAGCCGCAGGCGTTAATAACGATTCGGAGCATATGCGCATTCGAAGCTGAGCTGGCCTCGCGCCACATACACCCGATGCAGTCGCTACTTATAGCGATAGGTGATGCGACCGCGCGTAAGATCATAGGGAGACAGCTCCACAACGACCTTATCGCCCGGCAGAATTCGAATGTAGTTCATACGGATCTTGCCGGAAATGGAACAAAGAACCGAATGACCGTTCTCAAGCTCAACACGGAACATAGCGTTCGGGAGCGGTTCGGTAACCGTGCCCTCGAGCTCGATAGCATCTTCCTTCTTCACGAGCAATCATCTTTCTCTAGAAAACGACAGCAATAGTGCATGATAGCAAAATCATGCAGAATGTGGAGCAAAGCTGAATTGCTCCATAACTTATTCAGGTCTTACCGTAGTAAAACCTTACATTACACCGCCTTGCATGGAGCACCATGCACCTTGGCTATCAGTAGTGAGAATAGCGGGTCCGTCTTCGGTGATAGCGATTGTATTCTCATAGTGAGCGCTGGCGAGGCCATCGTCCGTGGAGACAAGCCAACCATCCCGACCGGTGTGAACATGATTGGAGCCAAGTGTGATCATAGGCTCAATCGCGATGACCATTCCGGCCTGGAGCTTAACGCCGCGTCCCTTCTTGCCATAGTTTGGAACGTTGGGGTCCTCATGCATGGCATGGCCGATACCGTGTCCGACATAGTCACGAAGCACACCGTAGCCGTTGCTTTCGGCGAGCGTCTGAACAGCATGTCCAACATCACCGATATGATTACCAGGGACGGCCTGTTCAATAGCAGCCTTAAGGCAATCACGAGTACACTCGCACAGCGCTTTTACCTCGGACGAAGGGTTTCCAACATAAAACGTCCAGGCATTATCCCCTACCCAACCGTCTACGATAGCGCCGGTATCGATCGAGATGATGTCTCCATCGCGGAGGATGACATCTGGATTGGGAATGCCGTGAACAACCGCATCATTCAACGATGCGCAAATGGAGCCGGGAAACCCACCATAACCCTTAAAAGCGGGGATACCGCCGTGCATGCGGATAATCTGCTCAGCGAGCTGATCGAGCTCGAACGTTGAAACACCGGGACGGACCATAGCCCCGACATGCCGGAGCGCCATCTTGGACAGCGCTCCGGCTTTCTTCATCTGCTCGATCTCGTCTGACGACTTGATCTTGATCATAGACCGAGCGCTTCCTTCACATCGGTGAAGACCTCATCGACCGGACGGTTACCGTCCACGACCTTGAGGATGCCCTGACCGCGATAGTACTCCACGAGCGGGCTCGTGTTCTTCTCGTACACATCGAGACGGTTCTTGATGGTCTCGGGCTTATCGTCATCGCGCTGATACATCTCGCCGCCGCAAGACGGGCACACGTCGGTATCCGGGCCTGCGGTATAGCCGCAGTCACGGCAAGTGCGTCGGGAAGACAACCGATCGATGATGACCTTGGCGGGCACGTCGACGAGCAAGGCGCCGTCGAGCTCGCGGCCCATGGCCGAAAGCTCGGTATCGAGTGTTACGGCCTGGACGGTATTGCGGGGGAAACCATCGAGAATGAAGCCCTTTTGGGCATCGTCGGCGGCAAGACGCTCCTTGACCAGATCGATAACGAGCTGGTCGGGAACGAGTTCGCCAGCATCCATATATTTCTTTGCGGCAACGCCAAGCTCGGACTGAGCCTTGACTGCCGCACGGAGCAGGTCACCGGTAGAGATGTGGGCGACACCGAAGTCGGCGACCAGGCGCTGAGCCTGGGTTCCCTTACCCGCACCGGGTGCACCCAACAAAACGATATTCATGATGGGTCCTCTCTCCTACTTACTTAAAGAAGCCGTCGTAGTCGTACATCTTGAGCTGGCTCTCAACCTTATCAAGGGTATCGAGCACAACGCCGACCATGATCAGCACGGAAGTACCGCCAAATGCCTGGATCAGAGAATTGCCCGTAAACGAGAAAACGATAGACGGGACGATGGCGATGATAGCCAGGAAAATTGCGGACGGAAGCGTGATCTTGTTCAACGCGTTCTTGATGTAGGCCGCGGTGGCCTTGCCCGGACGGACGCCCGGAATGAAGCCGCCCTGCTTCTTGAGGTTCTCGGCCGTGTCATCTGGGTTGAATACCATAGAGGTATAGAAGTACGCGAAGAACACGATAAGGCCGACATTGAGAATCCAGTTGATCCAACCCTGGGACAAAGCACCGGCAACCGACTGAATCCAATGGATGTTCGGGAAGAAGACGGCAATCTGGGCCGGGAAGTACAGAAGCGCGCTTGCGAAGATGATCGGGATAACGCCAGCGGTGTTTACCTTGATGGGAAGGTACGTGGACTGACCGCCCATGATGCGACGACCCACAACACGCTTTGCGTACTGGACCGGGATACGACGCTGACCGCGCTCAAGGTACACGATGAACGGAATCACGCAAAGGATGACGACGAAGATGACCGCCGTGATGCCGATTCCGGTGGCACCGCCTTGGATGGACTGGAAGATAGCCTGGGGCAGACCGGCCATGATGTTGGCAAAGATGATCAAGCTCATGCCGTTACCAATGCCGCGCTGAGTGATCAGCTCGCCGATCCACATGATCAGCATGGCGCCGGCGACAAGCGTTCCCACGATCATGATGTCGAAGATGATCTGGGGCGCACCGGCGTCAGTGAACTCGATACCGAAACTCTTGAAGAGGAAGAGGTAACCGATACCGTTCAGCAGTGCCAAGCCCAGCGTCAGGAAGCGGGAATACTGAGTGATCTTGGTCTGGCCGACCTCGCCCTCACGAGCCAGCTCATGCAAGCTGGGCACAACGGCCTGGAGCATCTGCATGATGATCGAGCTCGTGATGTAGGGCATGATACCCAGGGAGAAGACGGAGACGTACGACAGCGCCCCGCCGGAGAAAAGATTCAGCAGCGCCATCGCGCCCGAGGCGACGGAGTCGCCAGCGGACTGGAAAAGGCCCAGCATCCCCTGGAAGGGGATACCGGGCACAGGAACGTGTGCACCGATACGGTACACAGCGAGCATTCCGATGGTGAAGAGAATCTTTCCGCGAAGTTCTTTGATGCGGAAGGCATTCTTCAGACCATTTAGCACGGGAGCTCGACCTTTCCGCCAGCGGCCTCGATCTTGGCCTGCGCGGAAGCGGAGACCTTATCGACCTTAACCGTGAGCTTCTTGGAGATCTCGCCGTTGCCGAGCACCTTGACGGGCTCGAACTCGCTCTTGGTCAGACGAGCAGCCTTAAGAGCTGCGCCGTCGACTACAGCGCCATCCTCGAAACGAGCCTCGAGCTCGGAAACGTTGATAGCGGTGTACTCGATACGACGGGGATTGCGGAAACCCGGAAGCTTCGGGAGACGCATGGCCAGCGGAGTCTGGCCGCCCTCGAAGCCGGCACCCTTGGTGCCGCCAGAACGGGAGCCCTGGCCGTTCAGGCCACGGCCGGCATAGGTGCCGCCCTTACCGGAATTGCCGCGACCGACGCGCTTACGGCTGCGGTTGGAACCCGGAGCCGGAGTAAGGTCATGAAGCTGCATAATTACTCCTCTACAATCTCAACGAGGTGCTTGACCTTGAAGATCATGCCGCGGACGCCAGCGTTGTCGGCGATCTCGCGCGTGTCGTTGATGCGGTGCAGGCCGAGGGCGCGAACGGTGCGGCGCTGATCCTCTTTGCAGCCGTTGATGCTGCGGACCTGCTTGATCTTGATGGTGTCAGCCATGCTTAGTTCTCCTTCTTCCCGATGAACATCTCGGAAACGGTGAGACCGCGAAGCGCAGCGACATCCTCGGGGCTGGAAAGCTCCTTGAGACCCTCAGCGGCGGCCTTGATGATGTTCAGGCCGTTGTCGGAACCGAGGGACTTGGAGAGGATGTTCTTGATGCCGGCCAGCTCGAAGAGCGGACGGACGGCACCGCCAGCGATAACACCGGTACCCTCGACAGCCGGACGCATGATGATGCGGGCAGCGCCGAACTCGCCGATGACGTCGTGAGGAATGGAGCCATCCTCGGTCACGGGCACGTGGAACATGTGCTTCTTGGCGTCCAGGGCGGCCTTGGAAATAGCCATGGGGACCTCAGCGGACTTGCCCATGCCCAGACCGACGTTGCCCTTGCCATCGCCCACGACAACGAGGGCGACGAGGGACATGCGACGGCCACCCTTGACGGTCTTGGCGACGCGGTTGATGAAAACTACGCGCTCCTCGAACTCAGAGGCCTCGCGCTGCTGCTTTTGGTTACGAGCCATTTGCTACTACCTCCTAGAACTCGAGACCGGCGGCACGGGCGCCGTCGGCGAGGGCCTTGACGCGGCCATGATAGATACGGCCACCGCGGTCGAAGGAGACCTTGGTGATACCGGCGGCCACGGCGCGCTCGGCAACGAGCTTACCGACCTTCTCGGCGGCCTCCTTGTTGCCGGTGTGGGTGCCCTTGAACTCAGCCTCGAGGGTAGAAGCGGAAACGAGGGTGTTGCCCTTGGTGTCGTCAACGATCATGGCGTAGATGTTGGCGTTGGAGCGGACGACGCGCAGACGCGGACGCTCAGCGGTGCCGAAGATCTTACCACGGACGCGACGCTGACGACGCTTGAGGCTCTGCCTCTTCGCCTGTTGCTTATTCATGTGAAACTCCTTCAATGAAGTCCTGCCAGCACCTAACGGGGTGCTGGTCTTACGTTGCGAAAGCCTCTACTACTTGGCGGCCTTACCGAGCTTGCGGCGAATGTGCTCGTCCTGGTAGTGGATACCCTTGCCCTTGTAAGGCTCGGGCGGGCGCTTAGCGCGGATCTCAGCAGCGACCTGACCGACCATCTGCTTGGAGATGCCCTTGACAACGATGTGGGTGTTGTCCGGAACCTCGAGGGTGATGCCCTCGGGCTGCTCAACAAACACGGGGTGAGAGAAGCCGAGGGAGAGCTCGAGCTTCGTGCCCTTCTGCTGAACACGGTAGCCGACGCCGGAGAGCTCCAGGGTCTTCTGGTAGCCCTCGGACACGCCGATGACCATGTTCTGGATCAGAGCACGGGTGAGGCCGTGCATAGCACGAGCGGTGCGCTCGTCGTTGTCGCGAGTAACGATGACCTCGTTGTTCTCGACAACAGCGTTGATCTCCTCGTGGAGATCGTACTCAAGGGTGCCCTTGGAACCCTTGATGGCGACATGCTTGCCGTCAACTGCCACTTCGACTCCGGCGGGAATCTGGACAGGCTTCTTACCGATACGGGACACGGTGTCTCCTTCCTTCTACGCGCCGTCGAATTACCAGATGAGAGCGACGACCTCGCCGCCGACGCCCAGCTTGCGAGCATCGCGGTCGGCCATTACGCCCTTGCTGGTGGAAACGATCGCGGTACCAAGGCCGCCACGGACGCGGGGAAGATCGGCAACGCCGGCGTACTTGCGCAGACCAGGCTTGGAGTAGCGCTTGATGCCGTTGATGACCTTCGTCTTCTTGGGGCCGTACTTAAGGGTGATGTGCAGGGTCTTAGACGGAGCGGTATCCTCGACGGAATAGCTCTCGATGTAGCCCTCCTCGCAGATAACGCGAGCGATCTCGACGAGCTTCTTGCTGCTCGGCATCGAGACCTCTGCCTTGTTCGCAGCATTGCCGTTGCGGATGCGCGTAAGCATGTCTGCGATCGGGTCAGTGAGATTCATGCGGATTCTCCTTCGTTCTTTGATGAGTCCGTGTCACCGGTTCTTTGCCACCCATAGTGGAAAAGCCTGCCTGACACGTCTTCCGTGCGCGTGCCCCCTTTCGGGACCGCGCGCTGGCAGTGACTTACCAGCTGGCCTTCTTGATGCCGGGAAGCTCGCCCTTGAGTGCCAGCTCGCGGAAGCAGACACGGCACAGGCCGAACTTACGGTAAACAGAATGCGGACGGCCGCAGCGCTGGCAGCGCGTGTACTCGCGAGTCGAGAACTTCTGCTTGCGATTGCACTTGACGATCATCGATGTCTTAGCCACTTATTTCCTCCTCACATATGAGTCAAAACCCCAGGACGGCGCCGCGCAATCCGTACGCGCCGCCGTGTGATCCTGAGGCAAAAGAACCTATTTCTTGAACGGGAACCCGAAGGCGTCGAGAAGGGCCTTGGCCTCTTCGTCGGTCTTCGCGGTCGTCACGAAGGTGATGTCCATACCACGGGTGTGATCGACGGAGTCGAAGTCAACCTCGGGGAAGATGAGCTGCTCGGTAACGCCCATGGAGAAGTTGCCACGGCCGTCGAAGCTCTTAGCGGAGATGCCGCGGAAGTCGCGGATACGGGGGATAGCCACAGAGGTCAGACGATCGAAGAACTCCCACATACGGTCGCCGCGCAGGGTGACCTTGGCGCCGATCGGCATACCTGCACGCAGCTTGAAGGATGCGATGGACTTACGAGCGCGGGTGATCATCGGCTGCTGGCCGGTGATAGTGCGCAGGTCGCGGACGGCACCGTCGATTGCCTTGGAATCGGTGGCAGCCTCGCCAACACCCATGTTGACGACGATCTTCTCGAACTTCGGGATCATCATAACGTTGGGGTAGTTGAACTTGTCCTGCATCAGCTGCTTGACCTCGTTGTTGTACTTGGTCTTAAGACGCGGAACGTACTTCTCTTCAGCCATGTTCACTCCTTTTGGGGTTTTAAGCACGGGGTTGGCCTCGTGGGTTAGCCTCGTGCCTCCTGACGTGCGCCATGCCCGCGATGGCTATCTTGGGCATGACGAATTGACGGCAGGAGCCGACAAAACAGTCGTTACTATACGCTTATGCGGCGACGATTGCCACCGCAACTTCATGTGTGCAGGTAAATCCATAAATCGCGACCAACGGCGGATGGAGATCGATATGGGCTGGCTTGACTGGATGACAGGCGCCTGAAACGCCCGTTGATTTCCAAACCAAACGAAAGTCACATTTTCGCCTTTCTGTTCGTGACTTTCGTTTGATCTGGAGCAGGGCCGCCCGTCCAAATCAAACGAAAGTCACATTGCCAAGCTGAACTCCGTGGCAAAAGTCTGGTTCGAAGCAGATGGGAGCATGCCGCATTTTCTTCGAACCAATAGCCGTCCATCAATCCTGAGCAAATTCACTCAAGTATGCACGCATGAGGGGGATGTCAAAATCCAGGAGCCCGCCCGGACGCTCGCCGATCACCCCTTGTCCCAAGAGGCGCCGCTTATATGTGGACGCGTAGCCGTTGCTCACGCCCATTCGACCGGCGAGACCGGCGGAAGCACCCATGCGATCGGGCGACATCGCCAATGCGGGAAAGAAGCGTCGTCTTTCCCGTTCCGCGGGCACCAACCAATATCGTCGAAAGGTTCGGATTGCCCGGCCCGTCTTCGAACGCCCTTGACATCTCCCGGAGCAATCGGTCGCGCCCCGCCAAGAACGGCGGAACCATTCCAAATGTCGGAGTGAATGGATTGCGTCTTTCCTCCGCAAGCTCTCCCTCTGCCATGTAGTATATTTTTGCAATTTTCGACTTCTTTTGCAGATTTCGACTTCGCGCGGAATAGTCATCCAGAATCGCCGGACATCAAAATCATTCCGTTTCGATATGAAATCCCTCGTCCGCCAATACGAACCGCCCGTTCAGGGCAAGAGGCACGCTTACCTGCGGGGAAAGCCGTGCGCCGTCAACGAAGGTTCCGTTGGCGGAGCCCAGGTCGGTAAGCGTGAGCCCTGCGGGGTCGAGCTGCGCATGCCGGCGGCTGAGCGCGCTGTTCCCGGCGATGGTGATGTCGCAGGTTTGCGAGCGGCCCAGCACTACGGGCGCATCCGGCAGCGTGTAAGTCGCCCCGTCGCTCTCGCGCACAAGCATCACGACGGCCTTCGCACCGGCGGCTAGCTCCGCGCCCGCGGGAATTGCGCCCTCGTGTGCCGTCTCTCCCCCGCCCAGTAGCGAGGTCTCGGCCACGTTTGCGAGCGGGCCCGATTCCACGGTGCCAGCGACCTCGGTGGCCACGCCGTGCGCGACATCCCGCTGCAACGACACGCCCGTCATCATGGCAACGGGATTGAACGTCATCGACTTCTTCGCCGCGCCGGTGGTCCCGGTATACCCCGTGCCGCCCGTGTATCCCAAAGACCCCGAACCGCCGACCAAGCCACCATCCGGCACGGCGCCCGCGCAGGTGCTCAAGCCAAAACGTTCCGCCAAAAACGTCCCGAGGTCCGCAGCGGGCAGCACGCTCCTGCTCCGGGCGAAATCGGCAACGGCCTGGCGGGCCGACTCGTCTTGCGGCAACACCATGCGAACCTCTTGGCCGCCCAGGTACAGCAGCAGATCCAGGGCGGAGCCAGCGCCGTCCACGCGCTCGAAGGGCACGAACGCAAACCGCATGGCGCCGCGCTCGTCAACATACACGCATGACGCATCGAAACAGACGTTCCCCTGCGGTAAGCCCTCGCGTACGCATAAGTCCATAACCGCGTGCAGCGATTCGAGCATCGTCCGATACTGCACAAGCGAAAGCGGCCGCTTGGTAAAGACATCGAGCCTCGAGAGCCCCGCCACGCCGTAGTAGAACACCTCGGAATCGGCGTCCTCCCGCCAAAGATGAAGCAACTCGGGAGCGTCGGAGGTGGAAAGCCGTGTGGCCAACCGATAGCTCACGACATCGCGTTTGCCCGGCTTGAGCACCAACGCATCCAAGCGCCGGCTGTACTTCAGGTTGATCTCCGCCATGCGTCCGCCTATACCACGGCAACCAGCGTGCCATCCACCAGCACGTCATTTTCCACCAACGCCCGTATGAGGTCGCACGGACTCAGCATGTCGCCCACCACATTGGACGCCGGGTCGATGATCGCAAGGTCAGCCTGCGGGTTGGCCTCATACACCTCGCGCTCGCGAGAAGCCAGCAGCTCAGAGATCATGCGCGCGGCATCCTCGACCGTCATGTCGTATGGCACGCGAAACTCGTAGCGCTTCCCCGTCGCCGGCAGCAGCACGTTTAAGAGCACTTTGTCTTTCATCACAGCCTCCCCGCAAAACTCGCTATGGGAAAGTGTATACCCATGCCGCAAGCGAGCACATTGGAAAATGGCAGGGCCGCTTACCGCGATGCCCTGATTCGCTCATGAACCCATTTGGCAAGTTCTTTCGAGTCGACGCCGGCCAAGGCGTCAACGGGTATGAATGCATCTTGAAAACCGTCGCGCTCGACCATGCGAAGCAGCATGTTGAAGCCCAGCAAGGCAGTCAGGCACCCTCCTTGATGCGTGTCGGCCTCGATAAGCACGCCATCGCGCGTGGAGACAACCCGCCTCCATTCCGACCATGGCTTCTTGATTGTTCGCGCGCCACTGGGCCAACAGGAGTACGGACCGAAAACGACCGTGATGCCATCGTCGGCAAGCACCACGCGCTGGCGAAACGACAGCTGCCCGCCCGTCGCCCCGTGCCTCGAAAGATAGACCTCGGCCTGCGGGCGGCGAGCCGCTGAGAACCAGGGCAAGCGGCCGAATACGCCACCGAGCAGCAAAAACACGGCGATGGCAGCCAGTCCACACACAACAACCTTGTCGCCGCCGGAACGAACTGGCAAGGTCCCAAGCGCAAGCATCAAAACGCACACGCCGACCCCCGCCGAGGCCATGCGAACGATGCGGCTGTCGCGTGCGACCACATAACCGCGGTACTCATCCATGCCGAAATCAAATTCAAACGTCATCTTCCCGCAGTCCATCATCGCGCATCGGCCCCCTGGTCGACATCAACGACCTCACGCACTGCGGCGGCGGATGCACGATGACGCCGCCATTCCTCGTCATGCGCATCAAGCTCCGCGCGGAATCGATCGCCATCAGGATCCATATAGCCCAATGCAACAACGCGAGCGATGTCCTCACGGTTGAAAACCATAAGCGAACCAGGGCCGGACCACCCTTGAGGATGCGGGACACCGACATAGTCCCAAAGCTCACCCGATTCCTCGCGCAGCATGCAGCCGGTTATCGTAACAGCACGAGAACCGCCATCCATCAGCACGACTGAGCCTATGGGCAACCATTCATTATGACCATTCATCGAGCGCATCCTTTCTAACTGCGCGGAGTCGAGCCAATTGCCCAGCGCGTGCGGGCTATATTGCGCTCTGCCGCATCTTTTCTCGCTTGGGCCTTTTCCCTCCGCTCAATCGCACCCGCACGCTGGAGATTGAGCGTGTCGATATCGCCTTGAAGCGTAGAAACGACGGAGGATGCGCCGGATATTGCCTGCTCAACAAGACTGGAATTGCCGGAAGTCAAAGACGTTGCGGCCGTCTTCGCGCCTTCCTCGACAAGGGCGGAAGCAACCATTGCCCCCAAGTTTTCCGCAGCCGAATCGAGCGTCTCGCACTTTTCGCGAAGGCCTTCACACTGGCTAAGCACCCCCTTTGCCTGCAGCAGTTGGACGTTTTTACCCAGGAGCTGGGCATCGATGGCAGAGATAGCGAACGTTTCCGCAGCGATATCGCCGCTCGCCCTCGATGAGGCATCCCTATATGAGCGCAATTCCGCTTGCAGCGAGCTAATACTCATTTCCACCCTCCGGATAGTCATAGAAGTTGAGCAGGTTGTCGAGAAGCCCCTCCCCCGGTCCGAGGAAGTCGAAGCCGGCGTAACGGCAGAGCTCGATGCTCTTGCTGTGGTCGAACCAGTCGAAGCCCTCCCGCGGCGAGACTCCCCAAAAGTGAACGAGCGCGACCTCAGGAAAAATGAGCGTGCCCTTGGTCCGGAATTGACCAGCTACCGGTACTGGCACCCCATAGCCAAAATCTTCCGGAAAGACCGATTGCCTTAAATCAGTTGACAGCATTTCTTTTGCAGAAAGCCCGGAAAAGACGCGATTCCCCATCTCGGAAACGCGCTGGAGCTGCAAACTATCAGCAATTCCACGGTCGCAGCACCAGCGGCGTACGGCATTTCCACCACCTTTGAGCGCGTCCGAGAACGTCGAATCCTCCAGTCGCACGCCGCCTCCAATGTAGTGTTGTGCCCTCTCCGCCCACGCGAACCTATCGGAAAGGCCGAACAGGTCGAGGAACTCCGCCTCCCAGAGGGCCCGCTCTTCGGGGAACGGCCTCAGCCTGAAACCGCGACCATCCCTCACCACGGCGGTGGCGCGGGAGAGGTCGGGAGTGAGGCAGAGCACGGCGGTGCGATGCTCGACAGGGTCGTCGCGATCGGGGCTATCGCCATCCGCTATAAACACGCCATGCCCAGCAAGAGGCGCGAGAGCCGCCTGAAGTCTAGGACATGGCTCCCCTGAATCATCCACGAGGCCTCTAGGTCCGAAGCGCTTAACCAGTCGCTCGCGCCAAGCCGAGGACCCCTCGGCCTTGAAGCGGCCGAGATTGAGGTTTCGAGGCTGCGCGGCGAAGCACCCGAGGTCGAGAGACTCCCCCAGCAAGACGAAGATGTCCTCCGGGGTGAACACGGCGTCCTCAACGGAGAGTGGACCCTCGTCGCGCCTCTTGAAGAACGGAAACATGGTAACCAAATCCTTTCTAAGCATCAGCAAGACGGAACGAAGCCGCCAAAGAAATCAGCAGCCCCGTTGAAGAGATCAGCGGCAAAGTCCCCAGCGTCCTCGACAAAATCCTTGGCGCCGCCAATGAATGCGTCGACATGCTCCTGGAGCTTTCCGTCATGGACGATCTCGCAACCCCAGTCCCACAGGACGCCGGCGCCGATGCCGACAACCACGCCCGCGGGACCGCCGACAGCGAAACCGGCTAGAGCCGTAATCCCCTTGCCTCCAAGAATCTTGACGGCGCCGTAGCCAACCTCGCCCAAGGCGCCCCACGCGTCTCCGTCGAATGCTTTCTCAATCGCATCGCCGCCGATCTCGGCCACATCGAGGACATCGCCGACATAGCCCAGCGTGGTTGCGACGCCATCGAGGCGCTTGACCCACATCAAACCATCTGACGCAGATGATATTTTTTTCCCGCCGGTTTTCAGAACGTCTTTAACATCATCAAGCTTATCCGTCTCGATTCCCTGGAGCTTATCCCATGCGTTCTCCCAGTTATCCGCATCCGTTATCGATGTCACATCATCGGCAAGGCGTCCCAGGAAGTCCTTCGCTTCGAAACTCTCAAGGAATTTCTGGAATCCGCCTCCATTGGCCATGGCGTACTTGATTCCCGTCACGCCCTCATCACCCGACATGGCGATGGCCCCTGCCACGCCCTGTATTTTATTGGACAGGTCCTTGATCGCCCTCTCGTCTAGCGCGACCTCCAGCAGCGTGGCGAAATTGTAGCTATACGAGGCTTCGAAGTCGCCAACAGCGGTTCGGTACTTTCCAAATGACGAAGCTGCGGCCGTAATGACTGCCTCTTGCGCGCCGAGCGCTGAGGACAGCTCGGCAAGCGGTCCCGTCACCGCCTCTGCCCCTGGCAACCCGAATGAGGAAAGGCTCGCCAGGCCCACGGCGCTCTTGAAATCGCCAGCAGCGGTATCGAACTCGAGAAAACGCGAAGGCAGGTCGGCAGATTCGTCAAATGACACCTTTCCCGCTATCCCGGCAGCAGCACCGAGCTCCGTCAGCACCAAATCGCGCGCCGGTACCAAGTCATCTGTAATGCTCTCAGCGGCTTCCTTAGCCAGATCAGCATACTCTTCACATAGATCGATAAAACCGACGAGCGCGTCGCTAAGGCTTCCGCGATTAAGTAGCAAACCCACCGCCCATGCGCCGCCAGTCGCAGCGGTTATAGCGGCATCGCCGCCTATTCCAGCAGAACGCGCAAGCTTAGCGGCACCCTGAGCCGACTCCACGCCTTCTTTTACTGAAAGGTACTTCTCAGCATCCGCCTTAAACACCGTCGCCTCCCCACATCGATGAAGCCGCGATTTCATCCGCCTCGCTAAGGGCAACGGCCGCGGCGTCGAACATGGAAAGATGGGTGCCAGACGTGTCGAACAAAAGCCGGCCCATCACCTCAAGCATTGCCATCGTATTATCCGCCGCATCTGCCGTCGCGCCCTGCCCGGCAGTCACCAAGGCGTCCGCCGCCTTCGCAAGAGATTCGTTCGCCGCTTGCAGATGCTGCTGCTGCGTGCTCATTTTCGCCGAAGCATCGGCGGCGCCGGCCTCGTTAAGTTTGATTTCCCCGCTCATGAACGATCGCCTCCACCGTGATCTTCACGCTTTGCAAAATACTCGGACTCATTCCTTCGCAAAAACGCCTGGAACAACAGGGCATCAGCATCAACCAGTCCCAATTGCTGTATTTCTCGTATCATCGAAGCGTCGAAGAAATAATCAGTCTCCGCATTCCCCATCCCCTCAGGATAGGGATACCCCATGTAATCCCACCATTTTCCCGTGTTTGAATCTTGCGCCATGACGCCGACCACCATTACAGGACGCACGCCATCTTGTAATGTCACGACCGAACCAATCGGCAGCCAGCTCCTCGTCATCTCATTCATCCTCTACTTTCGAAGTCAGCAAACGAACCGAATCGCAAGCTCCAAACATGACCACATAGCCTTCGTCCTTGCGAATGGGCAGACGATACGCCGGTTTCATCTGCGCCGGCTTGATAATGCTTTGATCGGCAAAACCGTTTCCAACCCACACGCCATTGCCTTGCGCACTTAGCACCTTGAACCACTTGTCATACAGCGCGCGCACGCGCCATGTCTCGCTTACAACAATTAAGTTCGTTTTGCCTACGAACTGCTCACCCTCGAAATACGCTTGTATTTTTCGGGCGCGCTCAGCATCGAGCGCAGTCATGAGGTGAACAATGGACGTGCACAGCACCAGCTTTGGCGCAGGGGCATCTGAGCTTGTTAGCTCATCAACCAGAATCGCGAGCTCCTCCGCCGTCTGATACACGTTCATATTGTCAACTGAGCCGAGCGACGCATCTGGATCGAACACACGGAAATCCATACCGTATGCCTGCGAAAGATGCACGTTAATTGCCGCGGAATATGCATCCAAAGCCTCGCGATCATCGCCAAGGACCATCATGCACGGAGACTTTGTCAGCGGGAACCATGCTGGGCCCACGTTGCTCTTGGAGTAGCCCACGGGAACGTCCAGACGCGTGAGGTCCTCTCCAAACATATCGCCCTCGTGCACATGGCGCGGCAAAACGGGAATACGCGGTGCATATTTGACACCTTGGGCTCCCAGCCTTGCCGCCAGGTTCGCAACGGCGTCCATCTCCGACTCGTCACTTGAGCATAAGGCGGCACCCTGAAACTCGCATAGAGCCTTTCCCTGCATTACGATACCCCTTCGCAGGGACCGTCCAGGAATTATTGGGGGCTTGGAGCCGAATACCGTCGTGTAATCACCTTGGTCGTTGAAAGTCAGGGCGACGCAATCTGGGAAGCTGGCCCTCAGACGCATATGGGGCGACGTGGCAGTTGCCGCCGTAAGCACCATGTGAACACCGCAGCGAGAGCCGTCTCGCGCAAGAGCACCCAGACGATCCTCGTACTCCGGGAACAATTCGTAGAAGGCGGAGATATTAGCCAGTGCGCAAATCACATGAGGCTTGTCCTCGATACCCGCGACTCCCTCTCGTGAAACGATTTCACGCCGATGGCTCAGCTCCGCCTCAAGCAACTTGAAGAGATTTTCCATGCGCTCGGGGTCGTCGGACCGAACCACCCCGCCGCATTGCGGCAAGGGGGAAAACGCAGACAGGATGCCGGGCTCGCAGTCGATCACATAGAAATAAAAGTCATCCGTACCGTAGCGAGATGCCAACGAGTAGAGCGCCGTCGCCACCACATCATCCGTCCCAACTCCAGAAGCTCCGTACACAATGAGGTTGTTTGCACTGCGCCAATCGATCGCATATAGGCCACGTGCCTGGCGCTCGGGGATATCAACCTCTCCAAGCAGGGAAACCAGCCCCTCGGCATATGGAGCCTCATAGCGATGCTCCAGCGCTTCAAGCTCAATATGAACGTCCATCGGGTCGAGCCAAAGAGGCGCAATCGAACAATCTACCGTCCGAGCCGTCGACCCCATTTCATCCAGCACCGCGTTCATTTCGGGAATAGCAGTGGTCCCCAGAACGACAGATGGCTTATGCATGGAAGTCACGGTATCGCCCGTATTGTCAATCAGCTCGACAGCGTCGTCGCGCCTGGGCTCAAACTCGGCAAGCGGGATATACGTTCCGCCTGCATAGGCAGCCTGCCCGGAAGCAAAAAACTCGTTGTAACCGACCAGCATGTAATAGCGTCCAGGCCCCTTGATATCCGCTGCATCGGGACGGTTGATCATCTCTTTAGAGTCGCCCGCGTCCGCAACCTTGAGGCATACCTTCAGGCGCATGTTGGAACGGATCTGGTCGTTCACCACGCCGGAGGGCTTCTGCGTCGCCAAGATGAGATGCACGCCCAAAGAACGGCCGATACGCGCGGCGCTCATGAGCTCGTCCATGAACTCGGGCTGCTGATCCTTCAGCTCTGCGAACTCATCGGCAATAAGGAACAGGTGCGGCAGCGGCTCGGTCAATGCACCGCGCAAATAATACGAAATGTACTTATAGATATCCATCGTGGCTTCGCCCGTTTTTTCACGAGCCGCCGCAAGCACCGCCTGCCTGCGCTTGAGCTCGCTCTTGATGGACACGAGGCTGCGCGAGATGGCGGCGCCATCGAGGTTGGTGATGGTGCCCGCCAGGTGCGGCAGGCGGAAGCGGTCGTTGTCGAACGCGCCGGCCAAGCCGCCGCCCTTGTAGTCGATGAGCACGAAGGCCACCTGGTCGGGCGGGTAGCACACAGCCAGGCTCAACACGTAGGTGATGATGAACTCGCTCTTGCCCGAGCCCGTGGTGCCCGCGATGAGCCCATGCGGTCCGTGGACCTTCTCGTGCAGGTTGAGCACGGCGGGCTCGCCCTGGGCGTCCACGCCAACCGGCGCCTGCAGCGTTCGGGAGGCGTCGGCGCCGGCCCAGCGGGAGGCGATATTCAACTGCGAAACATTACCTGCCTCGAACATCTCCAAGAAGCCGAGGGACGAGGGCAGGGCCGTGCGCTGCCCGGGCACGTCCAGGCGCACGCGGGCCATGCACCGCGCGAAGGCGTCGGCGTGCTCCGGCGAGACCTCGATGTCCGGGGCGAACGGCAGCATGGTGCCGGACACATCGGCGCGGTCGAACATGCACGCGCCGGCCAGTCCCTCGCTTGAGGCGGCACCGGCCGCGATCGTGCCCGTCAGGTCGATGACGTAGGCGCACTCGCGCGGCAGGTCCTTGAGCTCCTCGCCCATGAACACGAGGGAGATGCCGCGATACCCGCGCAGACGGGCCAGCCGCGCGATCGTCTCCGACGGGTCGGTCAGGGCCTTGTTCGCGCAGAGCACCACGTAGCGTGGGCCCGCGTCGATCACCTCCTCGCCGCGTTGGGAGGCTCTCCGCTCGAGCTCGCGCTCCAGGTGCATGGTAAGCCCCATGAGCTCCTCGGGGGTCGTCGCCAGGAAGCGCCCCCGGCCGGCGTCGTCAAACAAATGGGGAAGCGTGCGCATGCAGCCCCATTCGGCCTTCTCCGCCTCGTCCGCAACCAACATGAGCTTCACGTCCTGATAGCTCATGAGCGCGCACAGCTGGACAACGAGGCCGCGGGCGAACGCCCATGCCTCCGCCCGTGGTCCCACAATGCCTGCGACGTAGTGCTCGGCGGGGTTGAACGCCAGCGGGACCCCAGTGAGCTGGGGCGGGCGGTGCGACACTTCGATCACCTTCGCCAGCAATCGGTCCCTATCGACCGCGAATTGCTCGGCGGGCCAGCGGATGTCTGCCTCCAGTGGCAAGCTGCCCGTACCCACGCGCAGGTCCATGAAATCGCTGTGCGCGCTCGTGCGGTTCATCAATTCCGGAGAGAGGGCGGCGGCCCTGTCCAAGAGTGCCGGAACGGTCACGCGATTCTCCGCCAACACAGCCGCCTGCGCAGCGCACTCCTGCTGTAACGTGTGCTCGATGGCGTTCAGGTAGTCCGTATAGGTGCTCTCGCGGCGGGCCTCTTCGCGCTCATCGCGCTTGCGCTCGTAGCGTTTGGATATGAGCGGCCAGATGAGCATGCCGGCGATCATGGAGATGGACATGGCGAGCATGGGCAGCGTGGTCATGACATCGGCGCCGCCCGCCAAGCGCGAGACCGTGCTGGCAACCATAAACACGGAAGTCAGACCCATGATGAATGAAGGGCCGAGTTTCATGATGGCCGGCGCCTCGTCGCGCTTCTTGCCCTGTGGCGGGCCATCGACGGTAAATGCGCGCCTATGCACCGAATGCATGAGACGCGGAGCCGGGTAGAACAGGCGCTCCTCACCCGTCGGCTCCACCGGATCGGGGCTCCCCTCTTTGAGCCTAGCGTGCTCAATCACCGCAGCACCGGGGATGGACGCCTCCAACGGAACACTAAAAGCGCAGTTGGCCACCATATAGCGATGGCCGATCATGCAGGTGAACGAGGCGATTTGCACCACGTCCCCAACCGCCAGACGGCGCGGCGATTTCGCCGGCAACGGGTGACCGTTCACAAGTGTGCCGTTGGTGGAACCCAAGTCCTCCAACGTGAAGGAATCGCCGCGCAGCGTAAGGCGCGCATGCCCGCCCGAGACCTCGGGCGCGTCGTAGCGAACGCCTGCATCCGGGGAGCGCCCGATCACGCAGGAGAAATCTTCCACGAAACCAACGGCTCGAAAGCACTTCGCCTCGTGGTTCAGCGGTTTCGTTTGCTGCTCAGCCATATCTCGATTCCCTATCTACCGAAAGGGCGGCCGCCGCCACATGCAAGGGACGGCGACCGCTCCAATGCCGTTATTTAACCGCGAAACGCGCTCGCGATGTTGGCGTCCGTCTCCTCGAGGGCCTGGGCCGTGGAGTCGAGGCTCTGGGCGATCTCGGTGATGAGCTCCTGAGCGCGAACGAAACCGGGACGCAACTCCTGGAATCGGGAGGCGTAGGCGTTGGATGCCTCTCCCTCCCATTCGCTCTGCAGGGCGGACAGAAGACTGTCCATGCGGCTGATCACGCTGCCCACGTTATCGGCCTCGACCCGGTACTCGCCGGCACGTGAACGCATCTGATCCGGGGTGATTCTAATCTGACCTGCCATAAGAGAATCCTTTCTCTCATGCGCCGCCCACATTGAGCGACGCGTTTAACGACCATTTTTTCGCCTAGCTGTTCAGCCGCTCGCGCAGCTCGCGCGTACGCTTGACATGGCGCCAAGCCGCCCATGCCCCAGCTGTCACAACGGCACCGGTGAAGATGCCTCCGCCAACGGCAGTGAACAACAGACGCGGAGTGTTGAGGATGAAGGTAAGCCAATCGCCGGTAACGACCACGTCGTCATAGCGCGCAACGGTCTTATTGCCCGCGCGGTCGATTGCCGTGAGCTCGTATGAGTGCGGTTTACCGTCGGCGGACATGCGGAACTCGGGAGCCTGGGCAGAAGCGCCTGCACCCTTCCACTCCTGCACCCGCTCGCCATCGACTGATAGACTCGCCTCGAGAAGCTCGATGTTGTCATGGACATCCACCGGAACGTGCTTTTGGGGGTCGAGGTAAACACCATGTGAGCCAACGCCCGAAAGGGCGGCGAAGGGCGCCGTTCCGTCCACGGCAAACCCGACCTCGAACGTGCCCTCGCGATTGGAGTCCTTGCCGTCCATCGTGTTCTGCGACAAGTTGCCGGCGAGGTCGTGCGATGTGAGCAAAATGCGGTAGTACCCGTCCTCGGCGAACAGCTCCCTGGGGAAGCGGTACGTCGTGACGCTCCAAGCGCCGTCGGTACCGGAAATCGCCTCGTAATCCTCACCGGCCTTCAGGAGTTGCGTACGCGAGTCGTGAACAACCTCGGCGTGCGCCTGAGCCATGTCGAGTCCGCTCACGTTTACCTCGGCGATCTCGATACGTCGAGCCATATCGAGGAACTTGCCCGCAACGTCGCTCTCCGCATTGGGGAAATAGTACGTGGACCCAAAGCGGTTGACCGAGAACGTCACGGACTGCTCCGCGGTATTGCCCGCCAGGTCATCAACGGCGGCGGTGAGCGTGTAGACGTCGTCGTTTTCCAGCTCGTGCTCGAAGTCGGCGAAATCAACCTTCTTGCCGCCCGCGTTCTCCGTCTCAGTCGCGGGCATGAACACGTCCCCGCGTGCCGCACCCGTTATTTCGTAGGTGGCGAACATCGGGTCGAAATTGACGTCACTGTACGAGATTGTGGGCATAACCGCATCGGCATACGCAGCATGCTGGCTGATACCGCCAATGGAGAGAGATGGAGCCGTGAGGTCGATTACGAACTCGGTTTCCTCATAGGGCTCCGCGACATTGCCCGCAAGGTCGGTGACGGCAACGCTCATGCCGTAGTGAAGTTCGCTTGTAAACGAAACCGAGGTAACCCATTCCGCGCGCGGGTCACCCGTCTGCCAGGCCGCAACAGCCGGGGCGGCCGCCGGGGAATTGCCCGCGTCGCGCGCCCAAGGTGCTACCTGGGCGAGCGCGGGATCGAAATTCCGATCCATCACAGTAACGGTGGCGGTACGCGATGCCTTGAAGTACATGCCGTTGGCGACCTCGTTGTTATCGAACTGCACCAAGACTGCCGGGGCGATCGTGTCGACGATGAAATCGTCCCGCTCAACGCCGCCCTCCTTGCCCGTGGGGTCGGCCAGCGATGCGGACAGGGCCCAGTCGGCATCGGATTCGCACGGCACCAGGGCAATCCACGTCTTGCCATCTCCCGAGGGGTTGTCGAACTCACTTGCAGCGACCGACGAACCGTGGCCGTTGCGTTCGACCGTGGCGATGGCCCGATGCTCGTCATGGCGCCGGATAAGGTCGAAATTCGACTCGACCACCGTGATGGTGGCGGTACGGGGAGCCTTGTAGTACCTTCCGTTCGAGACGTCATTATTGTCGTATGTGACGGACACCTGCGGTGATTCGGTGTCGACGCAAATTCCCAGCGACTCCCCGGGCAACTCCGTCCCCACGCGACCGGCGAACGTACCGGAATCCGCAGGGTTGCCCGCCGCGTCCTCGATACCCACATGCGTCCCGTCGAAGACGAGGCGACTGCCGTCTTGGTCGAGCGCGAAGGCGAGCGTTCCCAGGTTCTTGGTGGCGCCCGGCGTGAACGTCAAATCGAGGTCGGCGGTTCCCACCGCCGTCAAAGAGCCCGTATCCCCGTCAACGCCCGAAAGATTGTCGGTTACGTCCAGAGATACCCAGAGGGGCTCATCGGCAAAAATCCAACCCCATTCGAACGGGTCCTCTGCCGAGAGAGACAACTTGCCGAAGGACGGGCCTGTGTAATCAACACCGAACTCAAGGGGTTCCGCGATGCACGGGGTACCCGCCACCGTTCGATACGCAAGGCCCATGCGGTACTCACCCTCTTGGGGCTTTGCTTGCGGAGCGACCCCGACCTCGGGCAGTTCGTAGGAGGCAACCCATGTATGCGTGCCCGGAACCCGAGCAAAATCGGCAAAGGTGATCGGGGCAAGCGGGGCAGGTGCCGCTTCGCCCGGCTTTTGAAGCGAGATGGTGGATGTCAACGCGGAATCCCCCGCCACGGCGCGGCGGGCTTCGAACCAGCGGTCCTCGACATATGCCGTGACCTTCACGTTTCCGCGGTGGTAATGCGGATCTTTGGACAGCGGGGTCCCATCGGCGTCCGCCACCGTCAATCGAACCTCGGGCATGGTGGCGTCGGAGTCTACGAGAACCCCGTCAAATCCCCAGGGCTTTGCACCGTCGACGCCCAAGGCGACGCGCCGCCCATTACCGGCGGCATCCGGCGCCGTGAGTTCGATATCGCGCAGACGGTATACGCCCTCTTCATTGAGGGGGACGATCAGCCAGCCCTGCTCGTCCACCTCGGGTTTCACGGTAAGCGTTGGGGAGGCCCATCCATTCAAGTCGGTGAGTCGTTTTAGAAGGACCGTAAGCGACGCCTCATCAACACCCGCAGTACCCGCCTCGTTCATTTCATCAACCTGGGGATCGCCGTCGCCCTCAAATCGCGGCTGCAGGTCCTGGACTCTTACATGAAGCTCGCGTGTTCCGCCGAGCACAAGGCGACCGACACCGTCGATGTCGGAGATATCATCTTGCGCGTCGGGCGCGGGGCTGAGATATGTGTCGGTTATAACCGGAGACGTTGTATCGACCATGAAGTCACGCGCCTTCGAAGGCGACATGTAAGCGCCCCTGAACTTGATACGGTACACGCCATCCGACACACCACCGTCCGGATCGGCGGGAAGATCAAGCTCCGCTTCCCAGCGGTCCTTATTCTTGTTGAAGGTAAAATCCGGCTGATTATTAAAACCCGCTAACTCCTGCTCCCCCTTCCATGATTCACAACTTGCCGAAACGGCGCTCCTGAACGCCAGGGTGTGGCGGAACAGCTCGAAACGCCAGCCTTTACCCCACAGCGTCACCGAAACGGTATCGTTGTGATAGTAGCGGTCGGCTCCCGAGAGGCTATCGGAATCCACCTCGATGTCGAACGTATCCTTGGCCGCAGCATGGGGGTCATCAACCGAGATCCTATCGAAGCCCGACGCGCCGAAAAACGCATCGATGGATACCGGGCCGCTCTTATTGCCCGCCTGATCCTCGACCGTTACCCTTATCTCGCTCAGCAGGTACGTTCCCTCATTTTCGAGAGGCAGCTCGACGATGCCGTCGTCGTTCATCTTCAATTGTTCTTGCGTGTAGGTTTTCGTCTTGCCCTTATCAGAGGCATCGAGGTTGTCATGGCAAACGACGGTGATCTCGTACGTGCCCACGCCGGACGTCTCGACACCCTCCTTGCCAGGCATATCTACAAGCCGAAGGGAAAGCGTGCGCTCGCCGCCAAACAGAACACCGAAGCCAGATTGCCCGTCCTGGCCGGGCATTTGCGCGACTTCGCCATCGGGCTCATAGCCGCCCTTTATCGAGGCGCCGGCGAGCTTAGGCGCCGTACGGTCAATCACCACCACGCCATTTGCCGTTGAAACGAGGGCGGCTGGTTTCCCAGATTCCGAGGCAAGCAACGCACCCGTATAGGTGAAATCAACCTCATGGCGCCCCTCTTCGGTCAGCTTGGCCAATTCATCCGTTTCGTAAGCGCCATCGCCTTTGCTCGTGAAAGAATCAGCGGGCAACTCTGCTTTGGCTTCACCGATCGTATACTCCGGTTTACGCGAATCAAACCATCTGGAGCTATTCAGTTGGTCAAACAGGGGATCGACGAGACCCAGCTTTACCAGCACCTCATCTGCCTTCGTATATTGGATCCCATCAGATTGCGCGCGAACACCATCGAACAGCACGTATGTTTGGGGTGCGGTTTTCTCGTCTTCCGGATCAACAAAAAGCAGGCGCTCGACATCCGCGTCCTTAAACACCGCGAGTTCGCTCAGCTGACTCGATTCAATCGACTGCTCCGCCCCCGTCTCGTCTCTGTACGTCGCAACTATCTTGACCTTTGCCAGCTCAAGCTCTGTCGCTTTGCACGTCTCGGAATCCAAGGGGAACACAAACGTGCCCTCCGGTATTTCCCCGTCTTCCAGAGGGTCGACTTCAACGTCATTGACGCGAAGTCCCACCTCGACATCGCTGACGCCCTCTGACGCCTCGACAACGCACGAAACGGTAAGACCGGGATCGATGACGGCCAATTTCCTCTCTGCAACCCATGTGCCGGCAATGTCGAGAGGCTCGCCATCCGCACCCAAAACCTGCATCTGCGCAATCTCAGCCGCCTCGGCAGGCCGACCATCCCCGACGGAGAGCATCTTCTTCGAAGTTTCGCCCGCAACGCGCTGCACCGATTCGGGGGGCACGGCGGTATTGGCCCATATCGTAGGAACGGACAGGCAGGCAAGAAGGCCGCATACAACGGCGACAGACCCACGGAACGCACGCATGGCTACGCCTCCTTACTCGACAGGAGCGTCGTCTCGGATTCCGAAGCAGCAATGCTCGGAGCCCCGGGGTCGAGTAGTGTGGTCTTGGACTCGGAGTCATCCGCAGGAGCGGCGCACGGGGCATCTTGCACAAGCAGCGTGGTCCCAGCCTCGCTGTCGGGCGTGCCACCCGAAGACGCGACGGTATCCAGCAGCGTGGTTCCCGCCTCAGACTCGAGAGTTGCCTCGCCTTGCAAAGTCGCATCGCTCGCCACGGACAGCGTCGAGCTGGCCGCGAGGGGCTTTCGGTCGCAGGAATTCACCTCGCGCAACCTGAGGCTTCCGCTCTGCACGTCCCCGCGGACCCCCTGTTGAACCGCCAGCGCCGGAACGGAATCGCACCCCTCGCGCATGGCGTCGATGGCGCGCTGGGCGGCCCGACCCGTCAATTCATCGTGGACGCTGCGCACATGGCGCTTGACACCGTACACGGCGGCGGCAATCGCGAATACCACGGCGAACCCAAATCCAATAACGGCAATTACGCCGAACGTCTCCGGTGCCATTTACGCCTCCACATCCACATAGGCGTCAGCCACAGCCTGGCGCGCACTGTTCACCAGATTGGCCGCCCGTTCTTTCTCGGCATCGAGCACATCGGTTGTGGGATGCACATCCGCCACAAGCGCCTGGGCCTTATCGACAAGCGCCAACAGCTCCTTTTGGGAAATGCCATCCGCGCGAAGCTTACGCGGATAGGTAAACGCCGCGTCGAGCGCCAAATTGGCGGTCTCCAAACGCACCACGTCGTTTTCCTGACCGGAAAGCTCGTCCAGCAGATACAAGACCCGGTCGAAATACGGCCGATAAAGCCCCGCGTCGGATCCCTCGTTGATGAGGGGAACGATGGTGGTCTCAAATTCCGCAACACCGGCATACGCCTGCGCGAGCTCATGATGCTCGAAGTCTTTGTCCGCGGCGGCATCGTTCATCCATTGTGCGGCGGCCCGGATGCGCTCCGACCTCGTGCCCTTGGTAGCAGCGTCGCCCGCGGCGTAGTTGTACCAATAGAGCTTTCCGATGTCGAAGGCCATGCGGGCATAGTTCTCGTTGGCCCGCAGCTCGCCCAGGCTGGGCAGAATCACCGCGCGAAGCTGCTGCTCTTCACCGGTTGTGAAAACCTGGTCGGAACGATACACGCTGGCAAGGCCCTCGTACGGCTCGGTTGAGCCGGGCATGATCTCGGCCGCCTTCACATAGGCGTCGCGCGCCTCCTCTTCGCTTGAGGTTTGGCGGGCGATCTGCATCCAATACCCGAAGTCGGAGTTGAGCGCGACGTTGTACCCGATGAGGCCGCCCACGCCCACCGCCAGGCTCACGGCAGACGCTGCCACCAGACCCACGAAGCGCTTCCAAACGCGCTCGAGCTCCGCGCGCTGGCCAGCATCCTCCTCGCGATAATGACTCAGGGCATACGCGAACTCCGCGCAATCCTGATATCTATCCGCCGGATCAGACTGTGTCGCCTTGGCGATCACGCGCTCTAGAGCCGAGGAGAGCGAGGCGTCAACCTGGCGCAGGGGTAAAATCTGATATGGGGGCTCTGCGGGATTCTTGCCCGTGAGCATGGTGTACATAGTTGCACCCAGCGCGTACACGTCCGTGCGGGCGTCCGTTTGACCGCCTCCTCCGTACTGCTCGGGAGGTGCGTAGCCGCGCGTCCCAAGCTGCACGGTATCGCCCATCGCGGCAGTTACCATCCCTCCGTCATCGCGATATTCGCGTGCGATGCCGAAGTCGATGATCTGCACGAGGCCATTGGGCTTGAGCATGACGTTGGAGGGTTTCATGTCACGGTAGATGACCGGGGGCGTACGACGATGCAGGTACTCAAGTGCATCGCACAGCTGGAGCCCCCAGTTGACTACCTCGTCTTCGGGCTGCGGCCCATCGGCGGCGAGTACGGCGGAAAGCGAACGACCTTCGACATAATCCATGATCACATAGAGGGTGCCGTTTTCGTCCACTAGGTCGACGATGCGGGGAATGGCAGGATGATCGAAGCTCTTTATCATGTTTGCCTCGGTCACGATGCTCTGGACGATGAGCTCGCGCTGGACGGGATCGGAAACGTCTTTGATCTCCTTGGCCGCCCACTGCTTGTTGAGCACCGTGTCGAGCGCAAGGTACACCGTCGACATACCGCCGGTGCCGATTTCGGCAAGCAGTTGATACCGTTTGCCAACAACAATACCCGGTTCCATAAGCAACCCCCGTCATACAAGCTCATAGGGGGTATCGTAGTTCCATTTTCAGGACGGCGCCTGACCGGTTCGCCAGGAGCGAGGTATTAATCGCCGAGCGGCTCGCGATTGACGGGCACTGATCCCGTGTCAGCCCCTGCGCGCAGACTTTATGCGGTCGCGCGCCCAGGCGGCAAGCTCGCGGGCATCCGCGCCCTCCAGCGCGGAGGCGGGGACATAGGCGTCCTGGATCTGGTCGCGCCTTGCCATGTGCAGCAGGGCGTTGTAGCCGAGCATCAGGTAGAAACAGCCCTTCTTCCCTTCACGAGACGTGATGAGCAGGCTCCCGTCCCGCGTCGCGAAAGCGCGGTCCCAAGCATCCCAGGCGCGGCTGATCGTCACGAGCTCCCCCTCGGAAGCCCCGCGCGGCCCGAATGTGACGGCAACCCCGTCTTCACCAAGCGCAACGCGCTCAAAAAACCGTTGATTCGTCACGCGCGCGCCATGGACCTCCAAGTAGTTGCGGCACTGCGACTTGCGCGCGGACCCAATCCACGGGGCTTTGCCCGTTATCAGAATCGAAACCATGAATATGGCGAGCAGAATAAAGAGAACTGCCGCAACGGCATCGGACAATTCGCCGGTGGAAAACGCGTACGGGAGTAAGAGCAAGAAGGGAAGAATGCACACCAACCCCACGGTCCCAAAAAAGCGCATGGACCGCGCGTCTCGCGCCGTCACGTACGAACGGTACTCCTCCTTGTCGAAGAGATAGGAGAACTCATGGACCGTGGAGCCGCCTTGATCAGTCATCATAGCCGCACCCCTCACCGGCGACGTCCCCCTTCGCCGCGTTGAGGCGATCGACCAAATCGGCAAAACGCTCGTCCTGGTAGCCCACGTACAAAACGCCCTCTATGGCATCGCGGTTAAACATGATGTCCTTCGCGTCGGACGACCATCCGGCGGGATACTTCCTGCCAAAATAGTCCCACGCTTTGCCAACGCCTCCGTCGCGGCCCAGATAGCCGATGATCACAACCGGATCTTCAAAGCCGCCCACGTAGACCACGGAGCCTATGGGAAGCCAATCCTCAGTCGAAACCATATCGTCACTTCCTCTCACAACAACAACCCTTATCGTCACCACAGGGTAGCAGTGAAGCCTGCTCTGGCAAGGATGCCGCTCGAAACTTACTCGCGATACCAACGGATACTCGCGCGCACCGAGTTGGCGCTTGAACGGGCCGAAGCGGCGTTCGCGCTTGCATTGTCAAGGCTCGCTTGCGCGGCAGAAAGCGATGCGCTCAAACTGGCGACCTCCTCGGCAAGCTGAGCAACCAGCGATGCGCTCGCGTCTTTGGCCTGCTGCGCCAAATCGGACGTGCCCTCGTAGATTGATTTGATTCCGGGCTTAACGTCTTCAAGCACCGCCTCACCAAGCGAAAGAGCGAGGCTATCCATGTCGAGTTCATAGGTTTCGGCAGCCGCAACCACAGAGGCGCACATCGCATCGGCAGCCCGGGCCTTCGCAAGTTGATCCTGTTTGTGCGAAAGCGAACTGGAAAGGCCAGCAATCTGGGACGAATATCCCGCCGCCTGGTCCTCCCAATAGCTCGCGTTCGCCTCGCACCGTGCCAACCGATTGTACAGACTCTGAAGGCTCATGTGCACATCACCTGCCAATTGCTCTTTGACATCCAAGGTCCAACAGGTCCTCCCGGGTGAAGCGGACCTCGGAGAGCGGAATCTCCGCCGGGACCGCATGGCGGCGCGTCAGGAACTCGAACATGCAACTCCTCCCCTCTGGCTATCAGACAAGCCGGACGACGCCGAAACGCCCGGGCGAGAAAGGCTAACGGATGAAGCTCGGAACCTCGTGGAACCTCGTCAGCGCGTCGAGCAGGGTGTCGCCTCCGTTGAAGTAGATGGCACCGTACTCGACGATCTCGTCCGACTCAGGGTCTCGAAGCACTCGCATCTCGCTAAGAACAACCCCCTCAGCAAAAAACGCACTTGTATTTTTCGCCCAATACGACGAGGAATTCGTCTGGGGGATGATGAATCCGAGAGACTCCTCGAAGCGACAATCTCGATAGTCAGCGATAACAAACGCGCGCTCCCCGCGCGCGACGGATGAGTTTGACGACAGCTTCCCCGCGAAAGAAGAGAGCGCCTCCGCATCGCCGCCGCACTTGGCGCAGAGCCCCCGCAGATAGAGCTCGTCCCCGCGCCTGAGGGCGGACCCCACCTCGGGTTCCGGCGGGGTCACGACCACCTGCCCCTCCCAGGGGGAGGCGAGCGGCGGGCACCCGACGAGGCCGCGGAACGCGACGTCCCAATAGGCCTCAGGCCCTAGGGACGCCACCGAGAAGCCCGCCCTTCGGCCGGGCAGGCGGCGGATGGCGGAGGCGGAGCCCTCGAAGAGGACGGCGGAGACGGTCCTCTCGTCGCGCTCCCGGGCCGACTGGGGCGTAGCGCCGTCGTCGACGACCACCCCGGGCTTGTTCAGGGGGTACAGCGCCTCGGCAAGCTCGTCGGAGGGGATGCCCTCCGCGTCCACGAGGCCGGTGGGCGACAGGCGCGCCGCCATGTCGCGTCGCCAAGGGTCGGTCCCATGCCGCTCGATCTGGTCGAAGTCGATGGTGTACTCACCGTTGGCGAACATGCCGGTGTCGCACCCGCCCAGGAGCACGAACAGGTCCTCCTGATGTGGCAACACCTTCTTGAACAAATCTACGAGAGGATCAGGCCCGCCTCCC